>CERS01186069.1_pt1 | contig 88123 bp, 78 predicted proteins | sample 356251 | NCBI WGS metagenome assembly CERS01 (sample SAMEA2621020, study PRJEB7988) | marine metagenome | isolation source: saline water (ENVO:00002010), including
CCAGGATGATAGTATGGCTCCACCTCTACCAAAAAAATTTAACCTAGGTTTATAATTAAGATACCTAGAAACCGGAGTAGGAGGAGCCATGTATATTCAACATAATACAATTTCGATCGATATCGCAAAGAAAGTTTGTCAAGTTCACTACATTTTGACATCAGGCAAAACTGTAAATCGACAAATCAAAACAGTAAAGTTGACGGAGTATCTTGTTCAATTCCCTAGCTCAATCATTGCAATGGAGGCCTGCGGAATGAGTCATGGTCTCGCTAGAAAGCTTACTGAAATGGGGCATGATGTAAAGCTACTTCCCCCACAGTTTGTGAAGCCGTTTCTAATAGGAAATAAAAACGATAAAAACGATGCCAAAGCAATTTGGAAAGCTTCTTTTCAACCAGATATAAATCCAGTCCCTGTAAAATCTGTAGAGCAACAAGAAGTCAACTTTGTACACAATCTTAGAGTTAAGGCCGTAGAAGGCAGAACCAAAACAATAAACCAAATACGAGCATTTTATAGAGAGTTTGGAATTAAAGCAGAAACTTCGAAACAAAAGCTTTACCTACAAATCTCACTTACCTTAGAAGATGCAGAGTTAAAGATAAGTTTTTTAGGCAGAGAGCTTTTATCAGAATTAAAATTAAGATGGCAACAATCAAATGAACAAATAAAAAGGCTTGAAAAGTTGTTAAAGCAGTACTCAGAAGAAAATGATGAAATTCAAAGATTGATGGAAATCCCTGGCGTTGGTTTAATTTCAGCAACATCGATTGTTTCATGCTGTGGAAATTTAAAACAATTTAAACGAGGTCGAGATTTTGCTGCATGGTTGGGTTTGGTCCCTAGGCACTTTGGTTCTGGTGGGAAAAATAAAATAACCAGCCTAAGTAAAAAAGGAAACGAATACCTTAGAAGCCTATTGATTCATGGTGCGAGATCAGTTCTAGCACTAGCTATAAGAGGCATTGGAAACTCTAAATGGGCAGAACTTGAAAAAAGAACTTGTTTCAATAAAACATGCGTAGCAATAGCTAACAGAAACGCCCGAGTTATATGGGCACTTTTAGTAAAAACAGAAAGATATAAAACGATATAAAAAAAGAATTCACAGGAATAGCGATTAAAAATATTGATAGCAAAACAGGTAAGACCAACTCTTCTTAAACCTGAAAGGACCGTGGTACAAAGATACCGGCAGGATGTGTAGGAGGAAGAGTGCAGATTCTATCATGGCCACAGAGAAACATCTCTGACAAGTAGGTCGAATACACGGATGCGATGCCACTTTTGTTAGATATGTAATTAACGCTTGATATGTGGAGCCATACAAGGTCCAAAACGAGTAACATGGATGTGAGGGAAGAAGCCGCAGGCGAATGACCGGAAACGTGTCTGAGAAAAATACTTTTGTTTCAGAAGGCCGGCTCATTCGAAGATCAAAACCGAGGAGTAAGCGAAAAAAATCAATCTTCCGCCGATAAAGGATGACTCTCCTCAATCTCCTTAGCCAACTTCCCACGACTAACATTGGTATAAACTTGCGTAGTCTGCAAACTAGAATGCCCTAAAAGCATTTGAATACTTCTTAAATCCGCACCACTCTCAAGCAAAGCAGTAGCACAACCATGTCGAAACTGATGCGGACTAATGGCCTCATCAAAACCCGCTTTGGCCGACCAAGCAGACAACCAACGCCAAATATCAACACGACTTGGACGTTTAGAGCGGTCATTAATCAAAATGGCAGATTCCCCTGTGTTTTTCTTTAAAAGCTCAGGGCGCACTAGCTTTAAATAATCTCTGATTTCAGTAACAAGGTTTGCACTTAGTGGAACCAGACGTTCTTTATTACCTTTTCCCGTCAGCTTAATGTATGACTCAGATTCATTAAAATCAGAAAGGTCTAAATCAATCAACTCACTAACTCGACAACCCAAACCATAAAGTAACAACAAGGCCATTTGGTTTCGAGCAGTTTTAATTTTGCTTTCCATTTCGCAAGCTTTATAGAGTTTATGAAACTCTTCTTCAGAAATGGGTTTTGGTAGACCAACTTTAACTTTCGGTGGTCTTAATTCTCTTAGCTCTGGGCTCTTTCGACCATTGGCTTCACAGAATTTAAAATAAGTTCTAAGGCTTGAGATACAACGAGCTTGAGAACGGACACTTAGTTTTTTTTGTTTTTTTAGAAACTCATAAAAACCCGGAATTCCTCCAGAGCTTTTGCCACTGTCGAGATACTCTTTGTACAACTCTAAATCACGACGATAAGCCTGTACCGTGTTCTTAGATCTTCCTCTTACATTTTCTAATTCGTCGAAAAAATCGACCCAATAATCAAATACCATAGAAAAATTATGTTTCGTTATTATTGTGAGCGCAAGATGTTTTTAAAAAAATGCTATTATAATACTCACCAGCTTCCAACGATATCACAAAATGTATTTTCCGGTTTATCATCCGAGCTTAAGCTTGAAAGCATGTATGCATAATCCCCTGACTTGAGCTTGCCTTTGTCATAAAAAAATATAGTTGTGGTTTTTGGTTTTACACTCAGACAAACATTATTGAACGCAAAAAAGCGAGACCTATTTCTAGGGCTCGCTCGAGATGAGGGAGAATGGCTTTATTGCCAGTTATTAATTTTCAAAAGCTTCATCTATACTTAAATTATAGAATTCACCTAATTTTGTAAAATCGTTTGGTGTGTTGTCTAAATCTGGTCGGATCGCATCGTTAACCACAAAGTCACGACAGTCATAAGGCCCTACCGAGATTTCCCAACATCTTGTGTAAGTTGGTTTTACTGCGTAAGTAAATCCATAGTTCTTAAAGTAAACTGATCCTGAGTATCCTGAATCATCCAAAGACTCACCGTCTTTGTTCAACCCGCGAATAATAATCATCACAGCACCAGCCTTCGCACTTTGATCCCAGTCAAAAACAGACCAGTCATAAAAGTCAGGCTCTTCAAAAAAACCTACTAAGAAATACTCACCTGACTTACTCCAAACTTTATTAAAACGAACTCCTTGCCAGTCATAACGAAGGGCACTCGGATTATCGTCTAACTCATCGTCTGTGTATTGGCGAGCTTCAAAACGAGGGTTTTTGTATTCCACCACTTGTTGAGTGGCATTGTTGCTTAATACATTGTTATAGTAGATGTATTCGTAAGCTAAACGAACTTGACCTTCATAGTAAGTTTGCGAACCCACTTCTACTTTTGATAATTTCAAATAAATTCTTTCATTTTGTAGATCTTCAACTTCGTAGCCTGAGAACTCCTCAAAGGCTTCCGTATCAATTAAATCTAGATATCCCATTGCTCCCCAATCTGAATCATCAGGCGCTCCTGGATCATATACGTTTGGTGTATCATCTGTAGTGTCTACTACTGGGTCCGTAGTGTTGTCAGCAACAGAGCTGATCTTCTGCCCGCAACCTACAGCCATAAAAGTTAATAGTGTTAATAGAATTAAGTGTTTCATTTTTAGTTCTCCTTATTTCATCTCTACCCCTATACATTGCTAAGACTGTGCCAGACTTGGTATTTTTTTCAAAAAAGGATTAAACCTAAGTAATATCAATAACTTAAACAAGAAACCAAAACCAGACTTACCCCAAAGAAGGCATTCGCGCCTTAAGTTATTGCACCTAATTTCAACTACTTAGCCAGTTTCTTCTTATCTTACAAGACAAAGCCTGTAAGTACCTAAAAACACAAGACTTCCTATCTGTGCCGGTCAAGATGACAATTTGCGTATACATCTGTTACTGACCTAACAGGCTTTAAACTTTAAAATTAATTCGATCCTCTACTTAGGAGAAATTTATGAAAACTATGAAATCAATGCCTCTAATTTTCATTGCAGCGAGCTTCAGCCTTGGCCTTAAAGCGGCTGAGAAAATTAAATTCAATTTCAAAAATAGATCTCTAGTAGATATCATAGAAGTCTACTCAAAAGCGAGCAACACTAGCTTTGTTATGACGAGCAAATCAGATTTAAAGATTTCCATCTTTAATCCTAAAAAAATCACGACAGATGAAGCCTTAGAGCAAATCACAAGAGCTTTAAAACAAGATGGTTTAAGTATCGTAAAGATGAATGATGCGATGGCCATTGTAAAAGCTAGACATGCAAGCAGAGACAACATCCCAGTTTACAAAAAGCTCCCGCAAAGAATGTATGATCATATAGCTACATTGGTGGTAGAGCTACCAAAAGACAAAGTACAAAAAGTATTAAAAAACTTCCGAAGTCTAAGCTCAAAGGATGGTGAGATACAAGCCTTTGAAAATAAACTGTATATCACTGACTTTTATAGTAATTTATTGCGAGTCGAAAAATTAATAAAAGAAATAGAAGACTAAGTCTTCTATTTCTTAGTTATCAAGGGCTTCTCTAAAATCTAATTCCGAGAAAACTCCAATTTTTTCAAATTCAGAGGGTGTGGATTTAAGATCAGGTCTCATCACATCATTTACCAAGAAATCACGGCACTCAAAGTTACCAATTTCAATGTCCCAACAACGAGTCTTTGGCTTTTGGTTGTAATAGCTTTGAGAGACTTCGTAGTTTTTAAAGTATAAACTTCCAGAAGCGTATCCATCATCATCCACTTCGAGAATGATCATTAAAGCTCCATAGCCATAACGATATATTCCGTCACTATCATAGCGATTAGCCTCTTCAAAAAGAGCGACAAATTTTTCGTTTCCATTGTGATCATAAAACTTATTAAAACGAACCGCATCCTCTGGGTTATCTTTAGGAACGGAGTTTAGTTCTGTACTGGTATATTGTTTGGCTTTAAAATATGTTTCTTTATAAACTGTGTCGCCATTTTCTTCATAGTCGTAGGCAAATCGCAACTCACCTTCATAAACCGTTTCACCATTATAAGACACGGGATCTAATTTTAGATAAATTCTCTCATCGGTTTGGCTACGGCTCGTTGAGCTCATAAACTCGTTCATTGCACTTTGATCAATTCCTGAAACCTCAGCATAGGCTCCCCAATCACTATCATCTGGTCGATTAACCGAGGTAAAATCCTCACCGTCTCTACTGGCGAAAACCCCAGAGCCTTCTACTGCACCATTTAAAGCATCAATCGCAGTTTTTTGCGAACAAGCTCCTAAGCCAATCAATAAGCCCAACAAAATTCCAAATCTTAACATTTTTGACTGTTTCATATTCTCCCCCCGAGAACTTCATATATATTCATTGCGATTTTCATGCCAGATATTTCTTCGCGCCAACAGTCTAAATACCTGTAATTACGTACATTTTAATGATTTCAATTTGATACAGTGTCTAGAGTTTTAACGAACGCATTTTCAATAATTTGGGAGCTAAAGTGGCTGTCTTTTCTTAGAAGGTTGCAGCCTCTAGGAGCAACAAGAATCGCCTAGATGAGGCCAAGTCAATCTCATCATAGGAAATCTATGACCTGTGATTAAGGGCTCAAAACAGAAGCTGAGACTCGCAAAAAGCATAGATATTAAGGCATCAGTTAATCCCCTGCTCTTTATGGTTTTCATTGAACTTCGTAACTTTAATCTCTTCTAAACAGTTTCGTATAGACTCTAAGCATTTTGATATCCGTTTCCAATAAAGAAAAGATATTTGTAGACCTCAAAAACCTGAGCGATACAATAAAGCCAAAGCACCGAAACTTTGGAGGAAATTTGAAATTTATCTTTGCTTTACTTTTACTGAGCTATTCCCTGAAGCTTTTTTCTAGCCATGTTTCCTCAAAATACGAACAATATAATTTCAATGATGAGCTTGATTTAAAGCACTTTCATTTTACAATCGAAGGTCAAGCCAATGATCCACTGTGGAACTTCCCATTAGAAGACAAATCAAAATATTCTCCACAGTTTATCTACTCAAAAAAAGATTTTGAATCCAAAGCCAATCAAAAAACATTTTCCATAGAAAATTTTGGTATGGGAATTAGTAAGTATTTTAAAAATGTTTTTACACAATTGCGAGTGACACAATCCACTTTAAAAAACCAGTCTGAACAATCTAATACTAAAAACTTTGCTTCTTTATTTTTAAGTCATAGCCTTCAATCTGACTATAGCTATCAAATAGTATTTGAACAAGACTTCACATCAGCTAGCATTCCTAGCGAAAATAATCTAGAGCAAAACATCACCCAGAATACAGTTTTAGTAAACCTTTTTAGAAGAAACTCATCCAGTCGAAGTAAATTAAAACTCCAACATGTTTCCTATAGTGATTCTGTTGAAAAAAAATCTGTTCAAGCCAATAGCTCGATTCCTTTGTTAAAATCGTGGATCAGTTGGTTTTGGTTTGGTTATGAATTCTCTCATGATGAGAGCTCTACAAATAGTTCAAACTATTACAGCCCAAGAAGACTACAATCGCATAGTTTGTTTTTTGAATCCTCTCAAGACTTACAAAGTATTCCGGTAAGTATAAGCTTAGCCATGTCCTATGGACAGTCTAAGGAAGAAGAACTTGATTGGTTAGAGTCAAATGGACTTTACTTCGACATGAGTTACGGAAAAAGAGGACACAGTGAAATCAAACTGGTTCACTCAAAATTTAACAGCCGATCTTGGAATGAGGATTCAACACAATTGGCTATCTCTCATTCGTTCTAGAAAACAAAATAATCTCTCCGGCACCAAGTACAGGTATATCCAAGCTGTACTTACCTGGAGAAATTTCTATAGCTTCGAGTTTTTCAGACTTCCACTTGTGATCCACAAGAAAACTAAGAGCCTCGATGTCCTTTGAAGAATTATTAACGATCTCAAGATTACCACTTTCATCGATCCAATAATCAACAAAAGACAGACTCTTTTGCCATTCCACCATATTATTGTTTTTGGTCCACCAGACATTTTTAAGAAGTTTCACCCTACGAATTAAATGCTCAGCAAATTGTCTATAATTGTCTTCACCAAAAACGTGAGTATGAAAGTAAATTTGAAAAGGAGCCTCTGAGGCCATAGATTTGTTATAAAATTCTTGAGTGATGGAGTTTAAATCTTCGGGCTTCACCAAATTAGGATCTCTTACTAAATCCAGATCTAAAAGACCTTTTGTACTAAGAAGACTAATTTCATCCGCTTCAATATAAATTGGCTCACTGGTATAGTTATAATAAGAAGAAACTATATAGTTAAGACCGTTTTGTTCTGCCGCAGAAAATAGTTTTTCATCAAAATAAAACTCAGAGGGTTTAAAACCATTAATTACTTTTTTGTGCTTGCGTTCTAGCAATAATCTGCCCGATTCTATTTTATCAAAGGCTGAGGTAAAATTAAGATCTTGAAAGCGACTAGAATCAAAATTACTCAATGCTAACTCATAATCTAGCTTATCTAATACTTCGTGTTTTAATTGGCTATACTGTCCCTCATAACTTAATGCTTGAGTAAACCAAGTAAATGGCATGTCTAAATCTTTTAATACTTTAATCAAAGGATTCATTTTTAAAAACTGGTCCTCTGAGACAAGATTCAATAAACCTACAACATCTGCGCCATACTTCCATTTCATTGGACGTACTTTGTCGGTATAAAACTGAGCAAGGCTTTGTAATAAAAATTCATCGGTGTAATTTAATAACTCATTTCTTTCGAGCTGATAATCACTAAGCGCATCTAGATTCAGCCACAAAGCATCCGCAGAAACTCGCCGAGATCGAATTTCAAACATCGCTCCCTCAATGTACTTGTTTCCTCGAAAGTCACTGGCAAAAACGCTTTTCCCCAAACTCTCAGAAAGCACGTAAAATTCCTCATTTAAAGGTCGCCAATCAAGTTGCAAGGCAGCTGGTAAGAAATAGTAGTCCCTATTACTAAAAGAGAATTTACTAGAATAAGCACTTCTGTCACTTTGTCGAAACTTAAAACTAGTTTCCGGTAAGTAACTTTGTAAAAACCAAGTTCCACTCTCTTTTTGTAAACCGTTATAAACACCAATCGCCCCGGTAAAAAGAACCTTGTGTCCTTCTTCCATCAGAGGAACAATCTGTACTCGTTCAAACTCAGAAAGCTGATCCACATTTGGTAAAATATAAAGTTTTGTTTTATCCGGAACAAACTGTCGAATGTTTTCAGTGCTACAGTTTAAAGAGTTTCTTTTACAAAACTCTAGCCAGTTTTTTAGAGCCAAAGAGTGCTTCGAAGCTTTATTCGCTTTTGCTCTAAAGCTTTCTATCAAAACAAATTTTTTAGACTTAAATTTTTTCCCTAAAAATTTGGCGTATGCACTTTTTTGGTAGCTAAAGTTATCCAATGGTGTTTTAACTATCTTATTTGGCAAAAATGGATGTTTTTTCAACAACCCACCTTTAAGAAGATCTAAGTATTCCTCCGCATTGGTTTGTCTTTCAATTAAGGTATTGCGGTAATGCAAATAGTTTTCAACGCTTAAAAACAATACGATCAAAAGAAACAAAGAAACAACTAACCACTTAGATTTATGCGCAGAAAAGTATCTCTTTACTCTAGTTTTTTCTAGTTCAGCCTCTTCTCGTAAATACTCTTCAACAAGGTGAGGAGCATGACGTCGGAAAAACTCTCCCTCAAGCTCCACTTCTTTTTGCCTTACTACCTGTATGCCTTGGCGAAATTTAAAAACTAAGTAAACCACCAGGGTACTGATCACCGTTGTCAGAATTAAGGCTAATAAGAATACATTGAATATCTGCCTGAGTTCCATCTAAAGCCCCTTTCGAATCAATGTACCCCAAGTCATAGGGACCTTTAAAAGCTCGTCTAACATTGCAAAAAAGCGTACGACCTCCATAGATAAACCAAAACTCAAGCGATTAACAACCGATAAAAGAACCAAACTTGCCACATGTTTTTCGGTATAAACAGAATAAGCAGCCAAGCTCACATCTAAAAGCGTGAGTCCAACAAAATAGCTACCCATCAACTGTGTGCTATCAAACATCAAAGCGTAAAAAAGTGTACTGATCGCAAAAAGGAAATTTAAAATTGGAATTATAACAGACTCAATATAGGCCACTCCCAAAATCAATAAATTACGAATAGAAAATTTTTCGCTAAATACTGTTGAGATTTGTAAATTGATAGCCTGCAATACCCCTCTGCTCCAGCGATAGCGTTGTTTTACCAACTCTTGAAACTCTTCAGGTGCCTCAGTAACAGCATAAAGCTCTGGACAGTATCTAACTGAGTAACCATTAAACAATATTCGCATAGTCAAATCACAATCTTCCGCAAAAGAGTCTTCCTTATAACCACCAATTTTATGTAAAACACTTTTTCGAAAAACCCCTATTGGCCCGGGTACGATATTAACAATCCCTAAATAACTTTGAGCCGATTTGTAGAAATTAAGTCCTGTCACGTATTCTAATTTTTGAAACTTGGTTAAAAGATTTTTTCCATTTCCAACCACCACATTACCGGCTAAAGCTGCTAATTTTGGATCTGCTTCAAAAAAGGCCATTGCCTTGAATAACACCCCTTTATCTAGTTTACTATCGGCATCCATACAAAGCACAAACTCCCCTAGAGCCTCGCTTATTCCTCGGTTCAGAGCTGAAGATTTACCACCATTAATTTTTTTGATCACTCGTACTCTTCGATCATCTTCATACTCTTTAGCTACAAGGAACATATCATCCTTACTTCCATCGTCGACAACCAAAATTTCAAAATTAGGATAATCCATTTGTATTAAGGACTTGATGGCCGTTGAAATTACTTTTTCCTCATTATAACCAGGGACTATAATACTTATTAAAGGATGATTTTTAGGCCTTGTGATTCGTTTTACATAAATGAAATTTAGAAAAGAAAAAACCAAATATACAACGGTTCTAATAAAGGTAAAAACCAAGTAGCCTAACATTAAGGTGACTAAAACATTCCCAAAGCCTTTATACTTCCAGGTCTCAGGAGAATAAAAAAGATATAAAGAGAAAACCACTCCGAAAAAAAACAGAAGAACGATGTTAATAATATATTTATTGAGGGATTCGTCCTTAGTATCCAAGCAGCACCCGCCCTAGTTTTTGTAGATTAGCGGTGTAGGCTGGGTCATGAAGTTTGGAATTTAAAAAAGTAACTTTTTTAAACACTCCATACAACACATTCGATAGGGCCATGGCCTGCGAAAGGGCTGATTCTGATTTATACAGATTCATCAAATGCCTAGGCTCATCTATAATCAGTTGGTAGTCTGAAAGACTCTCTTCTTTGGCTAGTAGTGCAATCTCGGCCAAAATAATTGATAAATCTTGCAGATAAGGAAACTTCACAATGAGACTAGATTTAAACTGTAAAAATATTAGTTTATTCTCTGTCACCATGTCTTCTTCTAACTCACCAATGACTTTATCTGCTGGTAGCCAAGAAAGAAGAATCACTTTTTCATCTTCAATCTGGTGCTGTAGCAAAATATTTTTTAAAGATTGGTTTTTCATTTTTGAGTTAAAGTAAGTGTAAAAAGCCCTTTGTGTATCTTCATTCTCAATCACAGAGTTTAGTCCATCGAGCACACTAAAAATACTGGCACCAATGGTTTTGTAGTTAAATGGTTTTGTTAAGAAACCCGATGCGCCATATTCATAAGCCAATTCTTTAACTTTTGGGTCGTCATCCCCTGAAAACATAATCACTGGTACATCCATGGTAACTGGATGTTCAGAGAACCTCTTTAATAACTCGAAACCATCAATGTTTGGAATATGGACATCTAATAATACCAAGTCTGGTACAAAATTTTCTGCCAAAGGAATTGCATCTGTGGGGTCAATTACGGGAATGATATCAAAATCAGAACGTAGAGAACGTTCCAAAAGCCGAAGGATCTTTTCACTGTCATCAACCAGCAGTATCGTTCGCTTTACGACCCGGTATTTTCCTACATCAAATTCATCTTCATACTGTTCAGCACCCATAATTTTTCCTCAATTTTATATCGGTCAAATTATGACTTAAATTAAGACGCTTTAGGTTTTTTAAAGGCTTTGTTAAACAATTAGCTCGTAATAGCTAAGATCTAGTTTTATTTCTAGACTAACGCCTAATAAGAGACAGAGTATTCCAACAAATAGTTACGGGCCCTAGAGTTAAAATTAGCAACTCGTTGATAGTGTTGGTTCAATAGATTAGCTATCTCAAAATTTAACTTAGCATTTTTTCCCAGCTGGTATTGGTAGTTAAAATCGACCAACACAAAATCATCTAATAGAATGTCGCCATAGGAAACTATCCCCTTCTCATGTCTTAAGCCTAATGAATAGTAATGTTTATTAACAGTATGACCTACAAACAAGCTCTGAACCTCTCTTGGTCTTCCATAGAGTGTTTTCCCTGTTTCTAGATTCTCAGCATTTACATAGGCCTCTGATAGACGAAAATTGATTCCGTTATAAAAAGATTTTTTCACTTCTATCTCTCCTCCCAATAGCAAATAGCTACCCGTATTTTCGTAAGGATTCGAATAATCAGTGTCAATTCGGTCTTTGATATTGGTCTTATAGAAAGATGCAGCCCACTCCCACTGACTGGCCATTTTATAGTTCATATAAACTTCGACTTGTTCTGAAAATTCTGGTTTTAAATCCACATTCCCATAAGTTGGATCATAAAGGTTGTAGAGACTAGGTGCTTTAGCTGCTCGTCTTAAACCAATACCCACTTCCCAAAAACTATGCTTTTTTCCAAACAAAAATGCCGCCGTGTAATTGGTATCAACATCTTCATAATGATCAACTCGTGGGGCAAAGCTTACAAATAAACTATTATTGAGATCTTGCTCATATAAAAAAGAAAAGGCTTGATGAGATTGTTTTTTGTCTTCTGACAAACTTGAGATTTTAATCTGAGCAGCATCTAGCTCAAATCGATAAGATATATCTGCGGTTTCTGTAAATCTAAGCTTTTGATCGATAAAAGCATAAGTCTTGTCTGTGGCAACTGTATATTTCCTTGCAGAAAAAAGACTTTCTCGATCACTTTGATAAACTCCTGTTCCAACTCGAAAACGATTTTTTTGAAACACCAAATGATAAAGATCAGAATCGTAATCGACAAAGTCGTATTGATCATCACCATCACTACTATCTGTCTCTGCCTGATTTACAAAATGCCTAAAAAGAAAAGATAAACTCGTCACTTCATTAAATCGGTAATTTGTTCTCGCAAAAACTTGCTGTTTTCTAAAGGGATCTTTTTCATAACCAGAGTCGCGATCCCCTTTAACAGAAATTCCATCACTACTAAAATGATCCAATGAGAGCCATGTGTTCCAATTCTCTTTGGTAAAAGAATTAAAACTTTTAAAACGAAACAGATTATCTGATCCTCTGGCGAGACTTATTTTTTGATCCTTTGCCTCTTGCCTACTATACAGCAGCACTAAACCACCGATACTCGAGGGTGAATAAATATTGCTATAGTTTCCTTTATAGACCTCAACTCTTTCTAAGCCACTTAGACTCAAATTTGAAAAGTCAAAACGATCGTTGGGATCAGAAGGATCGTTTAAAAGAATTCCATCTAGAACCAAAGCCGTATGCTTTGAGTCGGCACCACGAACAAAAAGACTTTTGCTACCACCAAAAGAACTTTCCGCAAAAGAAAAAGCAGCCTCGCCAGATAAAAGCTTTTCTAGACTTTGCTTACTTTCAATCTCTGGAAGCGCAAAGCTTCTTAGAGAGCTAGATTTATGCATTGATTTCTGAAAAGTATCCTCGCCAAAAACAAAGATCTTTTCATCCATCTGAGCCATTACTTTTAGGGAACACAACAAAAAAAACAGTAGAGCCACAGTCTTCATACTTCTCCTCGGAAAATAAAAACTTCAAGTATTCGGACTCAGATTTTCAAATCTCACTCAGGAGCTTCCCGGTTTCTATAACCAGTGCTTATTTAGAGCTCGTAAATCATACCGCTGCGGGACAGTTCTGGCCTCTCACCAGATTCCATGAAGTCTCGCGAGATTAAAGACTTGTAATTGTTTGGTCAAGGGAACATGTTTTTTTAGAAATTATGAAACATCAATTCAAAGCACTTAATTGGACTTAGAAATAGAGCAAACCAAACAGCTCAAAGGCCCTCACTTTGCCTTTGAATGCTACAGAGCCGTTTTGTTTTGAATGAGATTTATTAGAGACAAAAAGAGAATGCTATAAAAGCTAAATGGATCTCATATTCTATTAAGAAGGTATTTTTTAGATTACAAAAAAGTTGAGGGGCAGGCCCCATTGCCTGCCCCTCGGAGCCCAAAAAAATTAGAGGAACAAATGAATAACACTTGTATATTTATTTAATCAGGTGGAAGCCTGCTTAAATACTTTTTTCAGTTTTCGAAAAAGCAGGAATCGCTCTGTTCTTCCCGTGAACTGCGCTAGAGTATTTTCTAGCAATTCCAGCTCCTTCGATAACACTCCCAGTTCTTCTTTACTAAGAGTAATAGTCTTCGAGGTTTTTTTCTTAAAGGCCATAATCCCTCCCTATTTAGCTTGGAAACAGCCTCTGCACTATCCCTGTGCTTACGGTTTTCAATCCTTGAAAACCAAGTTCCCATCCTTGGGTTTTTGTCTAGAAAACATCCTGTCTTCTATTTAAGAGCCAATCCCCCTAAGCTCTTATTATCTAGACCACCTAAATTGGGAAAAGGGTTAATTATTTTTTCTTTTTTGCCGAAGTTTTTTTCAGCAAGGAGGCTAAGTTGTTTAAATTATTATTACTTACGGCTAGTATTTTTTTAATTTCCTGCGTGGAAAAAGATTTAACGAACGATGAAAACTCATCTAACGGCGCCAGTTCTTGCAGCTCTACCTATGTTTTTGCCAGCCAGCTTGAGTCTTCTATAAGCTCTGATTTTAGCGAAGATAATGTTTCCTTTACCGAGCTTGAAAGCGAATATAAATCAGACTGTGCGATAAAGGCTAGTCTAGAAACCGACCTACAAAGCCTAACAAGATTAGGTGATATTTTTAATTTTGCCTATTCGGATGACTACAGTCTGAATTACACTTTGCAAGAAAGTAACCCCATTTTGTCAGACATTCAGCAAGAAAGTGGCAGCACAAGTGGTGGTTGTGATTTTGTCATTGCCAGCCAGCTTCAATTGGACACCGATAACAATGTGATCTATCAGATATACCTGATCGAGTTTGTTGGAAGCTGTGAATACACTGAAGGTTCTGACTCTGGCTCTGATGAATCCTAAAGATAAAATTAAACTCAACAAGCCTTCGAACCCTTTTTTAATTTTTCAGAAGAAAGCTTCTTTTCTTTATAAATGAACTAAGTATATCCCGAAGAAATCATTTCCTAAGGGCACATCAGATCTGGTTCTTCTTAAAATGAGTTTAAGTGGCCTCAAGCTGTCATGTTTTTCAGCATTTTTTAACTTCCAAAAAGAAGCCTTTTGACCGCGCTTCAAAATATTTCTATAACTATTACTCAGGAATGCCCGGGTGGTGAAATTGGTAGACACGCCATCTTGAGGGGGTGGTGGGCGAAAGCCCGTGCTGGTTCAAATCCAGTCCCGGGCACCAATCTAACTATAAAGCCTTTATTTTTTTTAATCTTTAAATTTCAATTCAAACTTCTGGAAAAACTCTCCATTAAACTCCACCCTACCCACTGGAGCGAAACCAGCTTTTTTTACGATGTATTGAAAGCTTTTACGGGTCTCCGGCAGAACCACTAAAACACTTTTAAGGTCATAGCACTCTCGGCCTAGCTTTATGAGTTCGGAATAAATTTCTTTTCCTAAGCCCCATGAACTTTTTCCTAGTACAACTAAAAGCTCAAAGCTAGAGCCTTGCCAAATCTTAAAGCCAGCCCAACCAATTACTTCATCGTTATTAACAACGGCCCAAGAACCAATTCCATGTTCCTGCCAATGAGAATTTGATTCTTTAACAATTACATCGCAATCAGCTCTTGAAATCCCTGAACTCGCCATATGTTTTACCACTTCTGGATCTTTCAAGGCTTGAAACAAGGCCTCTTCATCTTGGCCATCAACAAAGTTTCTTAATGAAAATTTTTGGAAATTAAAATCATGCTTAGCCATACCTAAGCTTATCGAAGTAACAAAGAAGCTACAAAGATAATTTTCAGAACCTTGCTTAAAACCTGCTTTTAATCCATCAGCAAAAATCCTTTTTCGGTCTAGCACAGGTTAAATCATTCGAAAAAAAAGAAAAAGCACGTAAATGCCAACCCACATTACTCGATTGGATCAGATGAAACTATAAAGATAATCCTTTGCAAAGATACCTTTATTCACGTTAAAAATTTTATTGTAAGAATAGGCCGAGAGACTCTTTTTAGGCAGACTTACCTGCCCCATCCTCTTCGAGCATATTTTGTGCTAAGTCATCAATGTCTTCCATCTCTTCATTACCACCATTAAACTCTCGCATCTGATTTTCGAAATGATTCATAAAATCATCCATATCATTTTCAAGCTCTTCTTCGATCTGTGGAGCTCCAAGAATCTCATCATCATCTTCTAAATCTTCTTCAAGGATTGATGCTTCATTTTTAGATCGAGCCTTAGGAGACTCTGCCGTTTTTTTATTTAATCTCTCTTCACTCGGCTCTAAAGCTGATTCTAGATCATGAATCATCGACTCGTCAGAAAAGCTTTCTTCCTCAACCGATTTCGGCTCGGCCTGATCTTGTAAATCTGATTCTTGGGCCTCATTTTCAACCAACTGACTCACGACATAATTGAGTTGTTTTTTCTCTTTTACTTCTGAATCATTTTTTATTTTACCAAATACTTCTTTGCCTTCACTTGTCTTTACACTACCAATATTGGCGGATTGTTCTTTTGAGAATTCATCAAAACTTTTAATACGAGATCTTGTATTCTCCTCTGGTTCTGACACTATCCCCTTTTTCTCTACTTGTACATAAGGCTCAACGCTTCCGACGACAAAATCTTCTTCCATAAAAGCTGTGACAATTTTTCCATGAAATTCAGAATCAAAAAATGGCAAAGGAGCTTTTTCTCCTACCCCTGCAATTTTTAACATTGCATCCCTCGGACTCAGTTGACGATAGCCCTCGCGGACACTGGTCAAAGTATCAAAGGCATCAGCAAAAGCACACACTTTTGCATAAGGATCAATATCATTTTTCGTTAAGCCATATGGAAAACCACTTCCATCCATATTTTCATGGTGTTGCAGTATCATATTTTCCACGATTTGTGGTAGATTGATCCCCTTCTCTTGAACTGTAAATTTAGCAAAATTGGGGTGAAGTTTAAATTGAGCAATTTCCACTTCATCCATCTCAGATATGTCTTTATGAAGCATTGAAAGTGGTAGATCCATCATCCCTAAATCATGGAGTAGGCCACCCATTCTTAAACTCTCGGTTTCGTAAAGACCTGCCATCATTCCAAACAAAGCACAGTAGGTTGCCATGTTTTTAGCATGAGAATAATTTGTAAGTTGTTGAGCTGCAATTTTATTTACTTCAGTTACCAGATTCAGCTTTGAACCAGACTCATCCTCTATACGAGAAACAATCTTACCTAAATGTTCTATCATCTGTGCTTGTTCTTTTAAGTTGTCTCCTTCATGGAAAAAACCAGACATTAAAGAGCGTAATTCCTTTTGCATTTCAAGGCGTCGCTCTTCTCTCGTTTTTCCTTCCTGGGATGCGGTAATTCTAACTGCGCAATAATCGTAATAAATTTGCAAATCTGACTTCTTAATATATAAATTGTAATGCGCATTATTTTTAAACTTTGCCAACACCTCTTCATCAAGTGGTTGATTCACATGGTTGTAAGGAATAATTTTTTGGTTGGCTGGCAAATGTACATACAAAGCAAATGGCAAACGATCACCTGCCTTCAACTCCATTACACTTACTCTTGCTAAAATATCATAACTTAACTGATGGTTCGCTAAATCCGTCGGATCGCTCTCAAAAAAGTAATTGATTAAAAGTTCATCCTCAAACGGATATTGGTAAACTGCGCTCACTTCTGCCTTGTAAAAAATTTGTTGGTCGTATTTCAATTTCCCAGCATAAACTGCAATGCAATCGGATTCAGGAAAGCGTCGTTTAAAAGCAGATACCACTTCCATAGTTGGATGCTCTATCTTCTCAACATCTACCCCTGCCATCACGATTTTGGCATTCATTTTCTCAATGGCATTCACTTCTTCGACACTGCGAATTCTTTCAAAAATATAACCAAAGCCCCTAAGCCTTTTCATAAAAGAACTTAAGCCTGGTGGACAATCTTCTTCTGAACAGATTAAATAAACTCGTTTCAACTTACACTCACTCCTGCCTATTTCATCGGTAATATTTTACGAGTTCTTCAACATTTTCTTGTATTTCGTGTGGAAATCACATTTAAGAGCTACTTGAGTTTAAATTTGTTTCATTTTTAAATAAAAGTTTTACGAGCTAAATTGAAACACTTAATAGGAAATGAAATAAAACAAGAAGCCTTTGCATGTAAATAAAAGACACAAAAAAGGCCAAGCTAATGCCTGGCCTTTTCTACTTTAAATTTAAATTAAAGTTAATCGTTTACATCTTTAAATTCAGCATCGATCACTTCGTCATCACCACCAGCTTGTTGCTGTTGTTGCTCTGCCTGTGGACCTCCCTGAGCTGCACCCTCTTTATTATAAAGAGCAGTACTAACTGCATGAGATGCATTGGTCAATCTCTCGTAAGCGCCCTTCATAGCGTCTAAATCACCAGCTTCAAGAGCTTTCTTAGATTCAGCAATTGCTTCTTCAGCTGTTTTCTTTTCAGCTTCAGCCACTGCATCGGCATTGTCCTTCAAGGTTTTTTCAGTTTGGTAAACTAAAGTGTCTAGATTATTTTTTAGAGTCACTTCTTCTTTACGTTTTTTATCTTCCTCAGCATTTGCCTCTGCATCAGCAACCATTTGCTCAATGTCTTGGTCTGTTAAACCAGACTTGGCAGTGATCTTAATGCTTTGCTCTTTACCAGTTCCTAAATCTTTCGCTCCAACACTTAAGATACCATTAGCATCAATGTCGAAAGTTACTTCAATTTGCGGTACACCGCGAGGAGCACTTGGAATATCACTTAGCTCGAAACGACCCAAAGTTTTGTTAAACTCAGCCATCTCTCGCTCACCTTGCAATACATGAACGTCAACACTTGGTTGGTTATCTGCCGCCGTAGAAAAAATCTGAGATTTCTTCGATGGAATTGTAGTGTTTCTTTCGATTAATTTCGTGAACACTCCACCCATAGTTTCGATACCTAAAGATAAAGGTGTTACGTCTAAAAGAAGAACGTCTTTCACTTCACCACCCAATACACCACCTTGAACCGCAGCACCAATTGCCACAACTTCATCAGGGTTTACAGAACGGTTAGGCTCTTTTCCAAAAAATCCTTTCACAGATTCTTGGATTGCAGGGATACGAGTCGTACCACCAACTAAAACTACTTCGTCAATTTCACCGGCACTTAAACCAGCGTCTTGAAGAGCTTTTTTACAAGGCTCTAAAGCACGTTTCACTAATTCTTCTGACATTTGTTCAAACTTAGAACGAGTCAATTTTACTTGTAAGTGCTTAGGCCCAGTTTGGTCAGCAGTGATGAATGGAAGGTTGATGTCAGACTCTACACGAGAAGAAAGTTCAATCTTCGCTTTTTCAGCCGCTTCTTTCAAACGTTGAAGAGCTAGTTTATCATTCGATAGGTCTACACCATTGGTAGATTTGAACTCAGCGATTAACCAGTTTAAAATCACTTGGTCAAAGTTATCACCACCTAAGTGAGTATCACCGTTAGTTGATTTCACTTCTACAACATTATCACCAACTTCAAGTACAGATACATCAAAAGTACCTCCACCGAAGTCATAAATTACGATTTTTTGATCGTTCTTTTTATCAAGACCATAAGCAAGCGCTGCTGCTGTTGGCTCATTGATAATACGTTTTACTTCAAGACCTGCGATTTTACCTGCATCTTTTGTAGCCTGTCTTTGCGCATCGTTAAAGTAAGCTGGAACTGTAATCACCGCTTCAGTCACTTCTTGTCCAAGATAGTCTTCCGCCGTTTTTTTCAATTTTTGTAGTACAAAAGCACCGATCTGCTCTGGAGTGTAAGTCTCTCCATCCACATCAAAAGCACATTCTTTGTTTCTCTCTACTACTTTGTATGGAATATTTGTTGTTTCTTCTTTTACTTCAGAAAATAAACGCCCAATAAAACGCTTTGAAGAAAAGATTGTATTTACTGGGTTTGTAACCGCTTGGTTTTTTGCAATTTGACCAACTAGTCTTTCCCCGTCTTTTGTAAATGCCACTACAGATGGAGTTGTGCGAGTTCCTTCTTCGTTGGAAAGAATCTTTGCTTCTCCGTTCTCCATTACTGAAACTACTGAGTTTGTAGTTCCTAAGTCGATTCCTATAATTTTACCCATTACTCGTCTCCTTAAATATGTTTAAAAATCTTAATTAATTTGGTTTCAATTTTTGATTCGTCAAGGCCCAAAGCTAATCTTTTTCTAATGCTTTAATGGACCATCTTTAAATTTACTAAAAAAGCCCGCAATAGGTCCATTTGTGGACTCACCCTTATCTTCAGCAAGCTTCCTTAAAACTTTTTCTTCTTCTTTATCTAATTTGTTCGGAATTTTTACCTTAGCGATAAAAATCATATCCCCTCGGCCATAGCCACGGATGCTTGGGGCACCCTTACTTTTTAGTACGATCTGATCATTGGGTTGCGTTCCAGCAGGAATTTCTACCGTTTCTTTTCCACGGAAAGTTTCCACCTCAAGTTTTGCTCCTAAAATGGCTTGCAAATAAGAAATCTCAACTTGTCCTACCAAGTCATTTCCTTCTCGAGTAAATAATGGATCTTCGTTTACAATGATCTCTACATAAAGATCTCCAGCAGGGCCACCACGGTATCCGCCTTCCCCTTCCCCAGAAATTCTTAAACGAGTTCCAGTATCTACACCTGGTGGAACTTTTACTTTGATTTTACGTTTTTTATTTTCTCTTCCAGAACCATCACAAGTTTTACAAGGATTGGTAATGGTTTGTCCGCGCCCATTACAACTAGGACATGTAGTAGCTACACTAAAAAATCCTTGAGTTCGAACTACCTGTCCTTTACCAGCACAAGTCTTACAGGTTTCAGGGCTTGAGCCAGGAGCACTACCTGAACCACTACAAGTTCCACAAGAGCTATCGGCATCAAATTCGATTTCTTCTTGGCAACCTTCCACGGCATTCTTTAAATCCACTCGCATCATATAACGAAGGTTAGCACCCTGACGAGGACCATCACGACGGGAACGCTGTCTTCCCCCGCCACCAAAAATATCGCCGAAAATATCACCAAAGCTATCAAAGATATCATTGATATCGCCAAAACCTTGACCGCCACCAAAGCCACCTTGCTGCTTAAATGCGTTATGACCAAATTGATCGTACCTTGAACGTTTCTCAGGATTTCCTAACACTTCATAGGCTTCAGCCGCTTCCTTGAACTTTTCCTCGGCCTCTTGATTGCCAGGATTTTGATCAGGATGGTACTTCATCGCAAGCTTGCGATAAGCCTTCTTGATGGTGCTTTGGTCAGAATTTTTCTGAACACCTAGAATATCATAGTAATCTTGTTGCATAGATCCACCTTAAATCACTTAAATTTAACATCTTATTAAATATGGGGCTGGATTTGGTGGCGTCAAGGGCCGAGAGCCAAAAAAAGAAACCCAAGCAAGATTAAAAAGCCCCTAGACACTAAACTTGAGTTATTTTAGTATTATAGACTGCACGAGAGGGATAATGTCTGATGCTTTGAGCTTTAAAGAGATTGATTTGAATACACATAGCCAATTGGGCATTTGGATGGATTTTTTAGCGAACAGCCCCCAAGCAAGTTGCTTTTTTGAGCCGCATTTTTTTAAAAACTTTTCCCAAGAAAACCGATGCTTTTTGATCCAGAAAAACCATAGCATAAAGGCCATCTTTTTTGGTTTAACAGAAAACGCCGGGAAGAATCTTGTTTTTAAAAATGGCGCTATACATTCTGGCTTTCTTTTTTCTGGTGAAATTTTAAATTTAAAATCCAAATCGAAAAAAAATTCTCAGATTTATGAAATCTCCAACTTTATCGCCGAACAGTTACCAAACTACTTCGAAACGATTGACTTCTGCCTAATTCCAGAGATCGTCGATATTCGCCCTTTTCAGTGGTTTAATTACCACAGTAAAAACATCGATGAAAAATATAAAATCACAACTAGGTATACTAGCTTTTTAAATCTGAAAAGCCTTGTCGAATACAATGCTAAGTCCGATGATTGGACCCAAAACTTAAGTACTTTAAGACGTCGAGAAATCAGAAAAGGCTTTGCCAACTCCTTTCACTTTGAAGAGTCTAAGGACATTGAAGCCTTTCTTTTGTTATACAAACAAGCTGCATCAAACTATATGGATGAGCTTGAGAATGAGATTCAAAGTATTAGAATGCTTTTTGAAAACTATCAAGACAAACTTAAATTGTACTTCCTCTATTCAGAAAAAAAGGAACTAGTTACAGCGAATCTTTTTTCTTTTGGCTTTAAGAAGGCACACTTTCTTTATGGTGCCTCTAACAAAAAAATCATCGAAGCTGGCATGGGAAGTTACGCCATGTGGAAATCTATAGAGTCCTTAAAAAAGCTTGAACTTCAAGTATTAGACTTTGAAGGCATTAACAGCCCTGAACGTGGCCGTTTTAAGTTGAGTTTTGGCGGAGACCTAATAGCCTATTACCGTATCCAATATTATAACCTGACAACTAAGGAGCTAACATGAGCTTTTCACAAAATTGGGAAGACACCTATCAAAACAACCGCCACATTAGCGTTTGGCCATGGCCCAATTTAATCAGCTATTTCTATAAGACTTATGATAGAACTAGCTCTGTCAAAGTTTTAGAAATTGGCTGTGGAGCCGGAGCTAATATACCGTTTTTCCAATCACTTCCTAATGTTGAGTACTTTGGAATAGATGGTAGTCCTAACATCATTGAAAAACTGAAAGGCCGCTTCCCTGAACTTAAAGACAACCTAAAAGCGAGTGACTTTACCAAAGACATTCCTTTTGATTTGAAGTTTGACTATATTTTTGACCGAGGTGCAATGTGTTGTGTCTCGTTAGAAGCTGTAAAAAAGACCTTGCAGCAGCTTAAAGACTTCGCAAAAGAAGATGCACATTATATTGGAATAGATTGGTACTCGACCGAACATACAGCGAGAGAATCCGGAGAATCTATCGGCGACAATGGCAATACGAGAGATAACTACAAAGATGGCCCTTTCCAAGGCATTGGCCCTGTTCACTTTTTTTCTAAAGAAGAAATAGAAGACATATTCAAAGAAAGTGAGATTTTAAATTTAAAATTAAACAAAACAAAAGACTATTTCCCAAAGAAAACCGAGAACAATATTTTTGCCTCTTGGGACCTTATCGTTAAGCTTTAATTTTTTTGTAAAATAGGATCTCTATGTTAGTTGAAATTCAAAAAAATCAAATTAAACCAAATGACCTAGAGAGCTATTTCGATAGACTTTGGCCAATCCTAAGAAGTATCACTGGCGAGGGTTTCAGAAAATCTCTCCGTATTTTACAAGAAATTTTGCCTTATGAGATAGAATCCATCGCCTCCGGCACATCGGTTTTCGATTGGACTGTCCCCCAAGAATGGAAAATTACTGAGGCCTTTATTGCAAACAAAGAAGGCGAAAAAGTTATCGATATAAAGAACAATAACCTACATGTATTGAATTACAGTACAGCCGTAGATAGCTTGGTTAAACTTGAAGATTTACAAGAGCACCTTTATTCTCTAGAAGATCTTCCGGAGGCCATCCCCTACGTGACCTCATATTACCAAAGACGCTGGGGCTTTTGCCTATCCCACAACCAAAGAATTCAGCTATGCGACGAAGAATATCTAGTAAAAATTGAGGCCGAACATTTTGATGGTCAGTTAAATTGGGGTCACAAAGTGATTCCTGCAACAAACTCCTCCAAAAAAGAGTTCCTTCTTAGTTCTTACCTTTGCCACCCAAGCATGGCAAACAACGAACTCTCCGGCCCAATCCTCCTTAGCTTTCTTGGTAAACTAATTAGTCAACTGCCTGAAAGAAATTTTAACTATCGCCTTATGATTGTTCCCGAAACTATCGGTAGCATTAGCTACCTTTCTAAATATGGTGAAGAGATAAAAGACAATTGCGTCGGTGGACTCGTAGCTACTTGCGTTGCAGATGAACACGCGTGGAATTACAAAAAATCAAAGCAAGGCGATAGTGCTATTGATAAAATCTGTATGAACTTGATGAATTTTTCAGGGCTTAAAAACTACAAAATACATGACTTTTTCCCCACGGGAAGTGATGAACGGCAGTTTTGCTCCCCAGCCTTCGATCTTCCCGTTGGATCAATAACTAGATCCATGTACACTCACTACAAAGAATACCACACCTCACTTGATAACAAAGACTTCATCTCTTTCGAAGCTTTTCAGGAAAGCATTGAATTTTATATGAAAGTGATTCTATGCTTTGAAAGTTTTGGTAAGTATGAAAATTTAAACCCACACTGCGAACCAATGCTTGGCAAAAGAAACCTATATCACAGCATTGGTGCCGCCAACAAAACCAAGCTATCACAAAATGCATTTTTATATCTGTTGAGCTTTTCAGATGGAGAGCATGATCTGGTCGACATCGCTAATAAAATGAAAATCTCTCTATATGAGCTATTGCCTTTCATTAAAGCTCTAGTAGATGCAAAGCTTTTAAAGAAAATTGAAGAATAGATTTAACTTAGATTGATTTTTAAACTATCTAGGACTCTAGAGAATTTTTCATCATCTAATTTTGTATGCATCGGTAAACTCAAGCAATGCTTGTAGTAATTCATGGCATTGGGAAAATCTTGTTCAGAATATTTCCCCATTCTTTGGTAATAAGGCTGTAGAAATATTGGGATGTAATGAACATTTACACCAATCCTCTCCGCTCTCATAGCAGCAAAGATACTATCCCTTTGCTCTTGAGACTTTAGCTGTATCAAAAATAGATGATAACTAGAGTAAAGTTCATCCGAAAAACTTTGCATTCCTATGCCTAAGTCGCCAAGTTCTTCTTTGTATCGTAAGGCCCACTCGTTACGTATTTTTAAAAATTGATCCAAACGCTGCAACTGAGAGCTTCCCAAGGCAGCATGTATATCCGTCATTCTATAATTAAAGCCAAGTTTTTGTTGCTCGTAATACCAAGCCCCTCCTGGCTCTTTTATAAATTTAGAGAGATCTTTAGTAATTCCGTGACTCCTAAAGAGTTGCATAGCTTCGAACAATTCAGTATCATTCGTTGTACAAAGCCCACCCTCCCCAGAAGTAATCATTTTCACAGGATGAAAACTAAAGACACAAGCATCAGAATACTGACAAGCCCCGATCTTTTTAGATTCGTACTCCCCTCCTAAGGCATGGGAGGCATCTTCAATGACTTTAAAATTATATTTTTTTGCCAACCTAGAAATTTTTAGCATTTCCGCACTAGCCCCACCCATATGTACCACTACCAAAATTTTTGGTAAGCAATTTGACTTTTCAGCTAGCTGTAATTTTACCTCTAACTTATCGGGGCATAAATTGAAACTAAGAGGATCTATATCTACGAAATCTACCTCAGCGCCACAATACAATGCACAGTTTGAACTAGCCACAAAGGAGATAGGGCTGGTCCATAAAAAGTCACCTGCACCTAAGTTCATTGCCAAACACAAACTATGCAAAGCTGATGTTGCTGAATTAAAACTAACGGAGTGCTTGGACCCTACATAGTTGGATATGTCTTGTTCAAATCTTTCAACATAAGGCCCCTGAGTGATAAAATCTGACTTTAAGACCTTGATAACCGCTTCAATGTCTTTTTCACTAATATCCTGGCAGCCATAAGGAATAAACTCTTTCATCTATTTTACCACTTGAAAACTAGGGTCAACATGTTGTTTTACCAAGTCTCTCAACTCTTCAACACTTAACCACTGTGAGTTTCTATCTGAACTGTATTTAAATCCATGCTCTACGAAGGAGGCTGAAAAGGCATTTTGATACTCGTCGAGATTCCAAGTGGGCATACTTGGTAAAATCACATAATACTTTCCACAATCTAATGTATTGAAAGAGTCTGTCTCTGTAATCATCTCTTCATGAAGTTTCTCCCCAGGACGAATCCCGATTTCTTTAATGGAGAATTTAGGGGCAACTGCTTCTGCTAAATCTGTAATTTTAAAAGATGGTATCTTAGGCACAAAGACTTCTCCGCCCCAAGAGTTTTCAATGGCATGAAATACCATATCCACTCCTTCATCTAAAGAAATATTGAATCTAGTCATTCTAGTATCGGTAACGGGAAGCTCTGAGAGCCCTTGTTTTAAAAAGTTTAAATACAAAGGTACCACCGAGCCACGGGAGCCAATTACATTGCCATATCGAACCACAGACAATGACAACTCCCGACTTCCTTTCATGTTATTGGCCGCAACAAACAGTTTATCCGAACAGAGCTTGGTTGCCCCATAAAGATTAATAGGAGCAGCAGCTTTATCTGTAGAAAGAGCAACCACATTAGTTACTCCCGAGTCGAAAGCAGCCTCAATCACATTTTCAGCACCTAAGACATTGGTTTTGACGAACTCCATTGGATTGTATTCGGCCGCCGGCACCTGCTTAAGGGCCGCTGCATGAATAATTATATCTACACCTTCACAGGCTCTGCGTAATCGCTTTGCATCGCGAACATCGCCAATAAAAAATCGAAGCTTAGACGCATGTTCTTGAAATAATTCAATTTGCGACATCTCTGATTGCTTAAATTCATCTCTAGAATAAATGATGATTTTTTTGATTTTAGGATGTTCCGTTAAAAGTCGTTTCACAAAGGCCTTCCCAAATGAGCCTGTACCACCTGTTATTAAAATCGACTTGTCATCTAGCATCTTACCCCCAAGCACGTTCAGATTTTATTACAACAGAAGTATTTTTTGTATTTGATAAAACGCTTAACGCCTAAAGTCACTTACCAGTTAGATCGAAGCTATTCTAGGCATTTTCACTTTAAAATGAGAAACTATGCCAAGGGAGATATCATGTCTAATTCAAAGGTCGCAATAATTCTTGGCAGAGGAAACAGTAAACGCCTACCCAATAAAAACCTAATTGAATTTGAAGGAAATCCAATCCTACATTATCCTATCGAAGCAGCTCTTGAATCAAAGCTTTTTGATCGAGTAATCGTTTCAACTGACAAGCCTCAAATAGCAGAGCTTGCAATAGCTTTAGGAGCTGAAGCTCCTTTTCTAAGAACAGAAGAAGTCTCGAACGACGAAGCCTCCACTTACTCTGCCTTGAACTACAGCCTTAAGCAACTGCCAGAAACTTATGAGCATTTTTGCTGTATTTACGCCTCAAGTCCATTGATTCAAAGTAAAAGAATTACTGAAGCATACAAAAATTTTTCCGCAGAAGATGCGGACTTCTGCTACCCGATATGTAAGTTTTCTTCACCGCCACAAAGGGCTTTTATAAAAAAAGAAAATGCTATTCAAATGCCTGGCCAAAAATACCTTTGGAGCAGAAGCCAAGATCTCGATCCACATTATTTTGATATCGGTGAGTTTTATTGGGGAAAGGTCTCCAGTCTAGAAAAGTTTAAGTCTATCTATGGTGGTAAAATCATTGGTTATGAAGTATCAGAACTAGAAGCACAGGATATCAATACAACAACAGACCTTGAACTGGCTAGATTGAAATTTAAACTCAGATGCTCTAATCCAACAAATTCTTAAAGGCCATTCTTCGACGTTCTTCGCTACGCCTTGTAAAAAAAGAAGGAAAGACTTTTTCCTCTATCACTCTCTGCAGGAAATTAAAAAATCTATGTCCAATGCGAATTGATTTAAATCTTCCTTTAAAAAGGCCTTCGGCTTGGAAGTATTTAAACTTCTCACCAAAACTAGAGATATAGGCGCCATATAAAATGGCATCACTTTTATCTCTGGTTTCATTTTCATTTTTTATTTTTTCGATAAGGTCTTCAGGACTTTTAGGGATAGAGCAAATGTCTAAATCTTCATACCATGTGGTTCCCATCAATATTACTGGTTTCCCAACATAACAGGCCTCCACACCAACCGTAGATCCAAAAGTTATAATTAGATCTGACTGATCTACCAGAGCATAGGAACTAACATTAGAATCAGCGTCTATTACATTAAGACCTTCTTGCTCTAAAGCCTTGATGGACCTTATAAAATGATTATCAATACCAGCCAAGTTAGGGTGCATTCGAATAAATAGCGAAATACTCTTTCCTAAAACATCTTTCAATTTAGAAACCATATAGCGAATGGCCTCCACCTGGTCTTCAAAAAAGTAAACCTTAAAATCATCTAGAGCAAAAAACTCATCTTCGCTAGAAATAAAAATGGAGACTTTCCTTAGACTTTCTTGAAAGCTATCAGGCAACTTTCCATGCTCTTGCTCGGTAATATAGGATTTCCAAGAATAGACTTTTCCCTTTCTTTGATTTTCAAAGAAGTCTTCACCCATTTTATACAACTCAGATTTTTTGGTAAAGCTCTTCTTTAAAGACTCCAATTTGTTTTTATGTGTTGCCAACGAATGTATTGTATCTTGTTTTACGATGGCGTAGCGATAGAAATCACCACCTCTTTCATGGCAGTAGATGTCTATATTTTTACTTTGACAATAACGAAGTACTCCGCGAACGCTTGCAAAGCGACCATTGAAAATAATCACTTCATCGTATTGCTCACTTTCTATCAGTCTGCTTAAGCTCACCAGCTGATAAAAGGCGGTCAAAAACAAGGAGTCGATCAAGTTCTGCTCTTTCAAGAGACTTTCAGAACTATCTCTACATATCGAAACCAAACTACAACAAACCGCCTGTCCTATGTCAAAGTCGATATCACAATATTTAATTTTATAGTCATACAACTCTTTAAGACTAGAAAACTGAGTCCTTAATGAATTAAAAAAAACTTTATCTTCTTGCTTCCAAAATTGGTCTACATCTTTTTCTATGGCCCGAGGGAAAAAATCATTCACCCGAGAACTACGATGTACGCAATAATCACAATAAGCCTTTAAATGCTTTGGATTGGCAAAGCAGCATGGGATTTTTGATTTACAACGTACAAAATGAATTTCCGCTGCCTGTTGACTTCGCTCCTCCATCAACTCCAATTCTGTTTCAAAATGAGGAGTGAAAGAGGACATTATATTTACAAATAGAACTTTTCTAGAAAGACCAGGCTTCAATTTCATCATCCTGGATGTACTTAGAAATGGCCGCTTCGGCCTCCATAGGCGCGCTCAACACACCTTTTTTCATAACACAAACTTCATCACAAATTTCTCGTACCATATCCATATCGTGACTAACCACTAATATAGAACGTCCTTCTCTTTTCACCAAAGCTTTCAAAGCATGAATACACTTTCTTTTGAAAGCGTGATCTCCAACGGAAAGAGTTTCATCCAAAAGTAAAATATCAGTCTTAATATAACTAGCAATAGCGAAACCTAGCTTTACAACCATACCTGAAGAATACCTTTTTATAGGACTATCAATTTGTCGTCCTATTTCTGAAAACTCAAGGATCTGGTCCATCAAAGGTTCAATGTCCTTTAGTTTCATTCCATGAATAGTTGCATTTAAAGTTATATTCTCTCTACCAGACAATTCAGGATGAAAACCCGTTCCGACCTCAAGCATTGGGGTTAAACTTCCCGTATAAGAAATTTTTCCGCCCGTTGGGTAAGTGATTCTAGAAATTAGTTTTAATAAGGTTGATTTCCCGGAACCATTTTTACCAATTACTCCTAAAATTTGAGATTTCTTTAGTCTTAAATTCACAGAGTTTACCGCCAAGAGTTTTCGACTAGAATCCACTTCGCTAAGATCTTTGAACATTAGCTCATAGGTAGCATAGAGCCCACCTAATAGCGGGTTTTCTACATAAAATTCTTTCGATAGATTTTCTATTTCTAAAACTACATTACTCATATTGTATCAATAAAACTTTTTTCCACCTTAAAAAAGACTTTTAAGCCTATATACAGAACAACAAAAACGAACAAAACCCCCGCCCCAAGGCCTTCAAGGTTCATCTCACCCTTCCCCAAAACCCCTAATCTAGACAGCTCGAAAAAACCAGTTAAAGGATTTGCCCAGGTCATCCATCTGTATTTTTCAGCGACAATTGAAACCGGGTAAATCACTGGACTCAAATACATCAAAATATTTATTAAATAATTTAATACATACAAAAGGTCTCTAAACTTCACAGTAATAGCAGACACAATCAAACCTATACTAAAACCAAATAGAGCGGTAAGCCCCACTAAAAAAGGAAAATAAACCAGATGAATCGAAGGTGAAATTTCTCCCATCGCAAAGTAGTAGATCCATACCAAGCAAAACAGTAACATTTGCATTATAAACTTAGGGAAAGTGGAAATCACCATAGCGATGGGCATAATTAATCTAGGAAAATATACCTTCTCAAATAGTAGTTGGTTCATAACAAATACATCAGAGCTTTTCACCAAACTATCAGAAAACAGTCCCCAAAGTGAGGTTCCTAGCAAATAAAACAGGATACTCGGTAATCCATCGGTAGAGATATTAGCAACTTTATTAAACACCACCACATAAATAAGGGATGCTAGCAAAGGCTGAAGCAAATACCAGATTGGCCCTAGTACAGTTCTACGGTACAAGACCTTAAACTCTCTTCGAACAATGCTTTTCAATAAATCACTATAACGAAAAAGCTCTTTGGATTTCTCCAAAAGATATATGTCTTGATTTTGTGCATCGATAACTACCTGGTTCTTCACTACTTAAGATGTTATCAAGATGTGAGAAAGAGGCAAGTACAAATCAGTTAGCTAAAAACAGCTTCTGATTTGATGGATTTACTTGTGCAATTAGCTATTTGAAGTTTTCCCAAGAAGATCAAAGCGAATCCAGTTCTCAAGCCTAGTAAATGCCACATAACAAGACTTTCCAAAATAGTGCGCTAGTAAAAACACTGAACATAGAACAATGGTTTTAATAAACTGATCTAGAAAAAATAAAAAACCAAAGGAAAGAGACTGTCGCCAATATTTGAAAAATAATTGCAGTGTCCCCTTAAAACGCCTCATAAAATTGTATGAGAATTGGTCTTTGCTTTCATGATGAATTGCTAAGGGCTGCGGAACAAATCCAAAATTAGCATATTTTGCTAGCTGAATTAAAAAGTCATAATCTTCATTCATCCAAAACCGACCATCAAAGCGAACACCTTTTTCAAGAATTTCTCGTCTAATTAGAGGTATCGCGGTGCCCCACAGGGAATATCTTTTGATAAACTCTTTATACTGATTTCCCTCATGACGATTCAGGATTACTTTAGAAATATCTTCCCTTCGAAATATGACATCCCCCACTACAATGTCAATTTCTGGAAACTTTATAAAATGCTCCACTTGAAGTTTCAGTTTATCTTCTAAAAACTCGTCGTCATCATCTAGAAAACAGACAAAATCTCCTTTGGCAGCATCGATTCCGGCATTTCTTGCTCCACAAACGCCTGCGTTTTTTTCAAGATCAATCCATATAATACGTTCGTCTTTATAGTGAGCCTTAAGTTCATCATAGCTTTGCTCTGACCCATCATTAACCACTAATACTTCTAGCTCGGTATATGATTGAGACAAAACACTATCCAAAGCCCTACCCAAAAATTCTGGGCGATTATAAGTTGGGATTATAACACTAACAATTTGACTCATTCTTCCCCCAAAATACTGCTTGCCACATCATTATCTAAAATTTCTAAGAAACTTGAATACAGCCTTAAGTTTTCGCTCTTTGGGATCTCAATTACTTTATCAAAGTCTTTATTTAAATAAATCACTTTAAGACCAGCACCAAGAGCTGATTTTACCCCTGCAACAGAGTCTTCAAAACATAAAACATCTTGAACGGAAAGCCTGGTCTCTTCCATTGCATGAATATAAATACTAGGATCAGGCTTCATCTTTTCAACTGACTCACAGGTAAAAAAATCCTCAAAACATCCTAGTACTCCGAATCTATGCAAGACCCGTCTTACAATGGACAATGGTGCGGAACTAACTACATACAAACGGAAACCTTTGGCGACTACATAATCAAGAAAGTCCTGTGCTCCAGGCATCAAAAGTACAGTGTCATAAGAAAGCTCTACAAACTGAATGTATCTTTGATAAATTTGATCAACATCTAAATCTAAGCTATGTCGTTTTTTTATTAAATTGGATATCTCATAAAGACTTGGCCCAATATAGCCTTGAAACTCTTGCTGACTTGCTGGCTTAGCAAAACTAGCAAGTAACTGACGGTAAGCATCGAACAATAAACTTTCTGAGTCTACCAATGTACCATCAAAATCAAGAAAAAGAGCCTTATATTTTTTCACCCAAAAACATCCCAATCAATTCGATCACCCACATCTAATTCACGACTGACCTTTTTTCCTAATACGACATCTAGGTACTTAGGCTCTAGAGCGTAACCTGGACGCATCACACGAACATTATCTCTGCTAAGTTCCTCTCCGACACAAATTTTCTTAGTAACATAGATAGAACGACGGAAAACTCTGGAGGCTTCCTCTTGCTCTGTGGGGCCATAGTGAACATTTCCAATTGCCTGAAATGCCCTTTTGGTTTCATCCACCAAAGCTTTCATCTCTGAAGGCTCCAGCGAAAAAGCAGCATCCACACCACCTGCCTTACGATCTAAAACAAAATGCTTTTCTATTAAACAAGCACCGAAGGCAACACTTGCACAAGCCGCTCCTATTCCTAAAGTATGATCCGAAAGACCAACTTTGACGCCAAACATCTCTCGAAGATGCTCAATCGTCTTTAGGTTGGTATTTTCAGGTGAAGCTGGGTAAGAACTAGTACACTTCAATAAAACAAGTTCGGGACAAGAGTTTTCGAGCGCCGTTTTAACGCTTAATTCTAAATCGGCAATACTCGCCATGCCGGTAGAAATGATCATAGGTTTCTTTTGAGATGCAACCTTTTTGATAAGTTCTAAATCGGTATTTTCAAAGGATGCAATTTTATAAAAAGGTACATCTAATTCCTCAAGAAAATCAACAGCTTCACTGGAAAAAGGTGAACTAAAAAACTCAATTCCTTTCTGCTTACATCTTTCTTGAATTGGCTTATGCCAATCCCATGGCGTGTAGGCTTTTTGATAAAGTGAAAATAAGCTTTCGCCTTTCCAGAGGGACTCTTTTGAATTAACCAAAAAATCTTCTTTATTAGAATCCAAAGTCATAGAATCCGCGGTATAAGTCTGAACTTTTAAGGCATCCACTCCACAATCAGCGGCTGCATCAACAATCTTAAGAGCCATATCCATGGACTGGTTATGGTTGCCAGACATTTCTGCCACGATGTATGGAGCTTGATCTTCGGCAAAATAAGACTTTGTTTTCATATTACTTCTCCATCCGCAAAGCTAAGGCCTCTAAACTCAAAACACCAAAGTGTGGCCCCAATTCTTTCTTAATACATTCCACCTTATCATCTATTTTTTCGAAATTCAGGTGATTAATAGAGTGTTCATAAGTTTTTATAAGCTCGCCTTGGTCAATTTCTTCTATCATTTTATGCGCTGTAATATAGACCTTATCATCTCCATTTTTTAGAGCCTGTAAAATAGGTTCAGCACCAGGATAATTGGGCAATAGGCCTCTGTGAAGATTAATGCCTCCAAATGGAAATAGAGCCAAAATATCCACTCCCACCAAATATCTCCAACTTACCGAAAGTAAAATATCAAGATTATCGAGCGGGTTCAGCTTATTGATTATATCCTTCGCCTCTTTTTTTGAGTTTACTTCCACAAGTTCAATTCCATTTGCAGAACAGTAGTCCAAATACTGTTTAAACTCAGACCTTTCCTGGCCACCCTTAGATTTCGGCTCGTAACGATGCGTAAATACCAGGTCAATCTCAAAGCTGTCTGAATCTACCAATGCCTTCAGAGCAAACAAACCATGCTCTCTTGCTAGTAATCCCACAATCTTTCGTTTTGTCATATACCTCTCTCTGATTTTCTAAGGCTAGCAAAAACATTTTTGCAATTGGGCAAACTTCTATCTAAATAAGAATCTACAAATTCTTGTTCAGATAGAAATACGTAATCATCGTGCTCTAAAGAAAGCTTCCAAGTAAAATTCGTGGACACTTTTAGGACATAAATTAAGTCGTAAACTTTGATATTTGAATCAAAGGACAATGCAACAAGCTCACTGGATTCGATTAACTCCCTTGATGCCCCTAACTCTTCTTCAAATTCGATCAACAGCTGACGAATTGGCAAAGCTTCTTTTGAGTCTGATTCAAAAAACTCTAGCCCACCTGATGGAACTAGCTCCCAGAAGCCTCCGTATATAGAATTGTTTTTAGACCTCTGTGCAAATAAAAGCTTCTCTTCACCGAAATAATTTTTTGATATAGCCCCTGTAACACCAAGAGGCTGGAGTCCCAAATCGACACCACTTTGTTCAGCTAAAAAACTTTTGTAATCGGTTTCAAAGACATACAAAACCTGGTCTTTTCTAACTTCATCAATCCGAAATTCCACAACTGAAAAAAGTGGCCCATTGAATAGATTGGGATTCTTATTTTTTTCAATTTCCCATATTTCTTCAATTTTAGACCGAAACTTCGACTGCTTTCCTAAAAAAGACTTTGGAGGCTCGACAAGAGCTAGTTCTATTGCATTCAATAAAATAAAATCCTTGTTCATTTCAACCTCAATCTTGAAAAAGCTAGAAACTTCCAACATCAGCTTTCATTTTTTCTATAGAATAAAGAATAACTAGATTTAGAATCAACACCATAGCATTCCTTTTTCAGTCCTCTAAACATTAAACTAGTTTCTTCCCCAACTGACGAGCTCTTGCAAGCTTCAATACCAATTTACTTGGAATCATTAAAAGACCAAGTTCAATAGCTATTCTATACAAATAACTTAAAGAAAAATCCTTGCTCTTAAAAATGTGTTTTAATTTAATTTTCACCGTTAAACGAAGCATTTTCCTGACATTCCTTGCAACCGCTTGCTTGTCACTTATACGATAATAAACTAAAGCCTCAGGAAGATTTGCCCCTTTCGTTTTTGCTAGAAGACTAAGCCAATAATCATAATCCTCACAAGGCGGAAACTCCAAACTATATCGTAAGTTGCGAGCAATATTCCATCGGTACATAACACAAGAATTCGCAAAAGGATTTTCGATCAACTTACTTTTTTCTATATTAGCCGGAGACTCAGGATAGGCCCTTTCTCCAATCTGCTGACCTGAATCATCGATAAAAACACAATTAGAGCCTAAAACTCCAAGCTCACTGTGTTTCGCCAAAAAAGCAAGTTGCTTCTCCAATCTATCCTCTCTAGCTAAATCGTCAGCGTCTAAGATACACACGTACTCGACCCCACTTGGAATCAGCTCTAAACAATGGTTACGAGCATTAGCAATACCAGCATTTTGAGAAAGATTTTTAACTATATACTGGTCAGATGTCTGAGCTAATTCATCCAGGTAGTCAGCAGTATCGTCCACCGATCCATCATTGACTATGATATGAATCCAGTTAGTGAAGCTTTGTTTTTGAATTGAGGCCACCGCTTTTTTTAAAAGCTCAAGGGAGTTGTAAGAAATCGTTAAAACAGCAATCTGGTACGCCATAAAACCTCAAGATTTAGTTTGAGAATTTTTGATTGCCAACTCTCTAGTTAAAATACTAATTTGTCTTTTTTGTTTTTCTAACTTCAAATAAAACATAAACACAGAAAAAACAAAGACCAACAAATGGATATAACTTAAAAGATCAGCTCCACGGTCGATACCTAGATAATGAGCAACTACACTAGTTAAATCTGGATTTTGCAGAAACAAAAAACCAATCAAAAACGTAATAGAAACAAAGAGCCCGTAGCCAAGCTTATTTCTGAACTTAAAAATTAATCTAATTCCCCATAGAAAACCAATTATAGAAAAAATACTGGCTATAATTTGAAAGCTCATTTTCTTAAAATCCTTGTGAAAAAATATTCTATTAATATACCAGGGGCAGATAAAAAACTTTGCCCCTTATTTAAACTATACTCATGATAATCGATCACAACCGGATACTCTTTGTATTTGAGTTTATATTTTTTTATAAACCAATAAATTTCTGATGCGTGTGCCATTCGGTTGGATTGAAAATCAATACTTTCTATTGCACGACGCCCCAAAACCCTTAATCCATTATGCGTATCTGAAATCTTTAAGCCAAATTGAAGCCTTGTAAATGAAGTCGCCAGTCGCAGTAAAAGCTTTCGCCCCGACGGCAAACTTTGTATAGACTCTGACTTTAAAAACCTTGAACCAAGGACAATATCAGAAGAATTAAGCTTTAATTCCTCAAACATCGCCACAGCATCTTCCAAACGATGCTGACCATCACCATCGAAAGTCACTGCGTATTGGATATTATTTCTTCGACAGTATTCTAAGCCAGTATTTAAAGCAGCACCCTGCCCTAGATTAAAAGCATGCCTCAAAGTTACGATCGGTAAATCAATGATAGAGTCTATAGAACTATCACTGGAACCATCATCAACAGCTATCACGACAAAACCTGCTGAGACGAGTTTTTGAATGGTTTTCTTCAAAACCTCAGATTCATTATAAAATGGAACTATAAAATGTAGTTTTTCATTCTTACGCACATCTAAATTCTCTCTGTTTAAAAAGGATTATGCAAGTGGAGTGAGTCTATTTTTTAATAAAAAAGAAAAACAAATCACTCAAAGCAAGGATCGTAACTATTTTTCTTTTAAGCAAGGTCAATAAAGAAATAAAAACGCATAGAACCACATAGAAAACTAATGTAGTAATTCAAGCAATTTAGCCCCTTCCAATAGATTTTAAGTATTATAAACCCTTTTTGCTAGAAATAGATTTCTCAATCCCATCGAAAAAATTTTAACCAAAGCCTGAACCCCGTCTTTCCAACCAATCTTTTTTCCCTCAGAATAAGATCTAGGATTATAAGAAATTGCAACTTCTGAAAATTTAAGCGCTTTAAATCTAAACAATTCAAATGCAATTTCGATTTCAATATCGAATCGGTTGGCATTAAAATCACACAACAACAACATATCTCTTCGAACTAGCTTATAGCAGGTTTCGATATCAGTGATTTTTCTCCCCAACATTAAACTAGCTAAAAAACTAAGCAGTTGATTGGCAAACTTCTGCCTAAAAAATCCAAACTTATTTTTTTTTGATAAAATTCTAGACCCTAATACAAAATCGGCATCTAGATTTTTTTGCTCTCGAATTAAGTGAAGGTAGTCTTCCGGTTCATATTCGTGATCGGCATCTTGGATAATTACAAAATCCCCTATAGCCATCTGAAAGCCTATCTGCAACGCAGCCCCCTTACCTTTGTTCGTTTCGCAAAGTACAATTTTTAAATCTTTGCTGTGCTTCAACGCACTCAAAACTTGAGGACTATTATCACTCGACCCATCATCAATCACAAGGATCTCATAAGCTTCAAGCAGTGACGAAGCTTTTAGGGACAACAACGCAGTTTCCACCCGCGCAAGAACACTTGCAATATGTTCCTCTTCATTAAATACTGGAATTACGACACTTAAATGCATTTCGCCCCTAGGAGTATATAGCAATGGTCTGGCCCTTTAGTAGACAAGTCAAGCGTGAATACATTTTCATATTCATTCTCAATTTGGCTTTCCTACTATTAGCACATCTTTTTAGAGATAGCATTTACACTGACCCAGATCGTTTTTATCACTATTTTATCTCACAAGAATATTTAAAAAATTTTGCACCCGATTTTATCGATAGAATCTATGGTCTAAACTGGGACAAATCCTTCCCTGAAAAAGAGTTTCTTTACCACGTCTTAAGTAGTCTTTTTCTTCGCTTTGGCTCAGAAAGCGCTCTACAAAGCCTTAGTTTACTTCTGGGAATTGGTACAATCAATATCTGGTACGCCTTACTACGAAAAAGACTTAGCCCTAGCATGTCTTTCACCTTGATCGTAAGCTTACTCGTCTGCCCTCAATTCCTCCTAAGACTTTTACTAATCCGCCCACACACTCTAGCAATTTTTGTCTTCGCCCTAATCTGCCTTGCGGGAAGAGGCCGAAAGTGGAAAAACCTATTTGTATTCTCAATAATATTTAGCCTATCTTACCATACAATTTATATCCCAATTGCATTCTTCATACTCTTAAGCATTAGTCTAAGCCTTTACGAAAAAAAGTTAAATGTGAAGGCGATCAAGTATGGTACAGCAGGAATTATTACCGGCCTATTCTTAAATCCCTATTTCCCTGAAAGTTTAGAAATGAGCCTCAAGCATCTATGGATTGCCCTTCAACAATTAGGAGCTCCAGATTTAGCCTACGGACCTGAATTAGCAATGCAGTCTCCCTTTACCACCATAAAACTTTTTCTGCCTTTCTTGGTTTTGGGAGCTTTATGCATCAGAGCCTGCTGGAGAGAGCTGAAAGAAGGCTATTTTAAATTCCTACTCATCGCCAGCTTAATTTGCTTTTTAAGCCTATTTATTTCCATTCGTTTTTTGGAATACACCCCATCAATTTTTGCTTTCATCATCAGCCTAAGTAAATTTCCTATCCACACCGGAAAAAAACATCTATTTAGCGTTTTACTTTGCGGGCTTTTTACCTTGGCTAACTTCAGTTTTATAAAATTTCAAGAAGATATTTCGTATTTTAAAAAACAGGAGGAAGCCTATAAAACGTTACTACAGCTGCCCCCTAAAACCGATACTCGACGAATCTACAATTGCGATTGGTGGCAAGGACAATACGCCCTTTACTATTCGCAGCTTAAAGTTCTAGATGTTCTCGACCCATCCTTATTGATGATTTCTAAAGACTTCTTTATAAACTCTTATAACATAAAAAGAGGATTCACCGAGCAACCTGAACAAAAGCTCAAAGAGGTTTTCAATACAGACCTAGTAATATGCAGCTCAAAACGACAACTTTTTCATCAACTCGTAGAATCAAAACGAATTAAAAACAAGGCCATAATACCTATCGACGAGAAACTTCAACTTGGTATGTTTGAAATAAAATAGAGGGATTATTTTGCAACAAAAAAAGAAAATCTTCAAATTGACATTTATCGCTATAGCCATGTTGCATTTACTAATAATAATCTTAGCATCCTGGAACACGGGCCTTATTCCAGATGAGTTTCAATTAGCAAAATCCGTTCAAAACATACTAGATGGACTTACTCCCTACCAAGACTTCAACCCTTACAAAAATGTTTTTGGTTACTATTTTATCTCTAGTTTTTTTTCGCCTGAGAATGGGGTTGTATACAGTGTAATCTCAGCACGTAGTACCTTAGGTCTTATTTTCGTTTCAAGTTTTTACTTTTTTCTCTACAGCTTAAAAGAGCTGTTCTCCCAAAAAGCTCTAATTTTAGCCTCCATATTGTTCATAAGCCTTAATGCAGTTCAGATTTACTCAAGCAACTTTCGAATTGATAGCCTAACCGCCAGCTCTCTATTTTTCATATTTATTGCCGTTCGATACCAAAAAGACTTGCTATCATGCATCTTAATAGCTCTTTCATTTTTAATCTCTCAAAAGTCAGCCTATTTCATTCTAGCCTTTGGTTTTTCTTACATTACTTATGAGATTTTCTTAAACAATAACTTTAAAATAAAACAATTCTTGATCCGCGGAACACTATTACTCTGTTGTATCTGCTTACCTTTATTTGCCTACTACTACTACTATGGATTATTTGAACCCGAAAGCACTGTCAGCTCAAACCTACAATACTCAGTAAAAATGGCAACAGAAACAACTTACTCGGTCTTTAGCTTAGCAAATTGGAAAAAAACTTTAATGCAGGCACCAATCTTTTGGTTAGCATTAGCCATAGGTTGCTACGGCGGTTTGAGACAAATAAAAAACCTGCAAAAAGAAACACAAAAACTATTTTTATTCTCTTTCTTTTTAGGCCTCTTTTTACTCACAAAGTCTACTGTTTGGATCTATAGTTTCACAAATTTCGCCCCAGCTCTGTTCGTATTATGCCTTTTTGGCATTAATTACCTTTTTAGCCTTCACTCATTAAAAAACACGAAACTCAGTCAAATCCTTCCCATAGTGATTATCCTGGCCACAGTCCTTCAATCGCAAAATTACTTGAGACTAGGAGAAGAACTAAATCAATCGGAAAGCTATGACTTAAGCCTTTTAGAAGCTACATTACAAAAAGAAGATTCTTATATCGCTAGTGCAAATTATATTTTTACAAGAAAAAATGCATTAGAAAATTGGTCCTGGTTAAACTACGATATCACAAAGGCCTCTAATCATTGGACTAAACAGGAAAAAGACAGTTTTCTAGACAAAATCGATTTAAACAAGCCCAAAAGTCTTTTACTAGACAGTGCCCTTCTTGGCAACAGTCCCCCTTTCTTAAAAGAGTATTATGATAAGAACTTTATGCATTTTTGGGCATCTGTCTACACAAGAACCTATCAATTTAAAGGTTCAGCTACAGAATTTAGAGTTGCTCACGATGGGAATTATAGGGTTTTACTTAAAAACCCTCGAGGACAACTTTCAATCAATGGGGACTCAATTGGAAAAATTAAAAGACTTTTTAAGGACTCCGTTTATAACGCCCAAGCTGATACGGAATGGAAAATTCAGCTTATACCAGAGCTTTCTATGAGTTTACTAGAGCCAAAAAAAAGAAAGCCAAGCTTATACAAAAATTATCTAGACGAAGTACATATGAAAGACTACCCTTTTTAAGAGGCCGCAATGCAAGACTTGTATAAGAAAAAAATTTGGGACTATTCTTTTATTTTTCTGAGCCTTATTCAGTTGATTATTTATTGGATGGCTGGATTCAACACAGGCCTTATACCTGATGAGTTTCAAGTCGGACATTTTGTAGAAAATATTGTTCAGGGCTTAGTCCCCTATCGAGACTATTCACCATACAAAAATGTTCTCGGCTATTATTTTTTAAGTTTCTTTCAAAAAAACTTCGAAACAAGCGTCGATACAATAATCTTTTTTAGATTTTTTTTGAGCAGTATTTTTACTCTCTGTTTCTTTTTGTTAATAAGAGAATTTAGAAAAGTTTTTGGCAACTTGGCCGCTTTTCTTAGTCATTTTTGTTATTTTTCTTTAATATTCTTAAGCGCAAACACAGCCCAATACAGGCAAGACAGCCTTAGCGCGTCAATTCTGTGTATCATTTCTATTTTTCTCTTAAAAAATAGACTTTACTGGGCAGGCTTTCTCATTTCCTTGTCCTTCCTTATTTCTCAAAAGGCAGCTTTTTGGGTTTTTGCTATCGGCCTATCGCATTTGGTTACTTTATTGAAATCCAAATCTGACCGAACTCAATCAAGCTTAGTTCGTTTACTAAAATTCTACGCTCTTATGCTATTGCCCGTTATTGTTTATTATAGCTGGGCATGGTCTATCTCAGATGCCGGGAAAATTGCTCAAGACAGTTTGCAAAGCCCTTTAAAAATGGGCGGCAGCTTGATGTATCTCAAGGAAACATTCCTTTTCTGGAAAACCTCTTTAAAGACAAATCCCATCCAATGGCTTCTAATATTTAGTGCCAGCCTATATTCATTAATTTTCCATATTAAAGAATCTAAATCACAATACAGTGAGCTGAGGGGTTTCGCTACCTTCCTGGCCATTTTTATGTTTATCAACCCATCAGCCTGGCCTTATACATTTTTAAACTTTTTACCTGCAAGCATTTTGCTTATTGGCATAAGCATGTATACTGCTTCAGAGTATTTGCCGAAAAAAAAATCTAGGAAAGTTTTTGTTTATGCCATTTTATTCACTGGCCTCCTAGTCCCCTGCTTCCAACTTCGATTTCTTTTTTATAATTACAATGAAAAAGAGAGACTCAATTTAAGTTTAGCTGACGAAATTCTAAATTCAAATGACTCCTACATCGCCGCTTCGAACTATTTGTTTAAAAAGAAAACATCCTTACCAAATCACTGGATTGATAGTAAGTTTAAAATAAGAAGTCAAAATTGGTCTGACGAACAACTCAACGAATACCTTCAGAAAGTAGAAAATATTGGACCTTATTTAGTAGTCAACTGTGACCGATTGATCCGAAATACCCCATCTGGTTTTCATGATTACTTGAAACAAAATTTTTCTCACTACTGGTCTGCTCTTTATACGAGGACTTTTATTATTAATAGAAATATACAGAATTTTAAACCCAAAAAAGGACGCTATAAAATACGCTTCCTAAATGGGAATGAAAATCTAAAAATAGATGGCCTGGAATATAAAGACGGAGACTATGTTTTTATTAAAAAATCAATCTCTATCCAAGTGGACAAACTGGTAAGCCTTCAGTGGTTCCCTATGATTCCGGATTTTTATCGTGAATACGATAAGTATCAAAAGCCAGACCAAATATCAAGCTACTCCGGCATTGAGTAAAACCTATTTTTCTTTTATTTTTTGTACACGTTCTTTTTCTTTTTGTTTCGCAACTTGCAACTCCTCTAAACGTTTTTTAGCTTGTTCTACACCACGTTTTCCTTCGTAGTTTTCTACGTAAGACCTGAGAGTTACCTCTGCCATCACAAAACGACCAGCTTTCGTATACAAGGTACCAGCCATTTGCCGAAACCAGAATGGACCACCATTTTCTGCTGCCTGAATCAAAAGATCTGCGGCCTTCTCTGGATTTTGATACTCAAAAAGATAATGATAGGAAGCTGAATAAAGAAGCTCCCAATAGGCTGGAAACTGCTTTATTCCCTTATCAAAAATCAACCTAGCACCTTCACGATCATCCACCGCAACACTCAAGAGTTCTCCGCCAACTCGATATACTTTACGAAATTTGGGAGCCAAATCTGTAACTAAGTTTAACATTTGATAGACCCAGCCTTTGTGGCACCTACTATTTCTGAGATTAGCTGATAAAATCTCATCCATGCCTAAGCCTGGATTAGATGATTTTCTACCGTAGTTTGCATTCTCACAATAATCGATATTTTGAATCACCCTTAGCCAATAAAGATCGGCCATAATATCATTAAAGCCTAATGAAAAACGTTTTTGCTCTTTTAAGGGATAAATTTTTGGTTCGACAATAGGCTTCTCATATCTAGTCTGAACGCTAGAAACAATCATTCCGTAAAAAAATAGGGCGAGAAAAATTAATTTGAACATAAAAAAAGTGTACTATAAAAATAGTACACTCTTTAGGTTTTAAGTAAAATATTTTTTTACTCGGTACCGTCTTGAACGATAGTTAGGTTTTTGTTTTGATCAATAACCCATCTATCAGCTTGTGAGCCGTCTAAGTCAGCCGCAGCGTAAACAGTAAAAAGTCTGTTTGTAGCAGCCGCAGTACCACCAGCTGCAGTAGCAGTTGATACCGGATGATTGTTCCAGGTAATGTATGCCGCAGTACAACCTGAACCCACAGTACTGATGCATGAATTATCAGAGTTCATTGAAGCAAAAGTAGCCGGCAATGCTGTAGAAGAATCAGCCGCATCTAAACGATAGATCAACTCACCCTCTGGCTTGAATCCAATTTGTGGAAAGTTACCACCATGGATACCCATTTCAGCCATAGTAGCTTTTGCAGCAGTATAGTAACCACTAAGGAGTGACTTACCACCAGCTTGCTTTGCTTTACGAGTAAATTTTTGGTAGTTTGGCACTGCGATAGCAGCAAGAATTCCGATAATCGCAACAACGATCATTAGCTCAATTAGGGAAAAACCCTTATTGTTTTTAGTTAAAAGACGTTTCATTCATACCCTCCAGTGATTAACGTTCTTTAAATATGTTAACTAAATTTAATATTCTAATTTAGTCAAATCTTTCTTAAACCTGTACCCTTATCGGAAAGTGTATACCTTGTATAAATATTATTTAAGTTTTTTTTAAAAAAAGTATCATATTCAAACAAAACACTACCGAAGGGGCTAGGCAAAAATCTCATTTTAAGAACACTTAAAGTTTTACTTTAAGTATTCTTAAGCCTAATCCTCATCCTCTTCCGAAGAACCCAAGCCGTATTTATCTACTCGGTATCTCATCGAACGAAATGTAATTCCTAATAATTTTGCGGCTTTTTTCTTAACACCATCAGTATGGTGAATCGCCTTAACGATCAATTCTTTTTCAATTTGTCCAAGAATCTTATCTAAATCCACTCCATCGTCCGTAATTTCGATTTCATGAGCACTAGCCAGGCGTCTTTCTGAAGCCCCTTTACGACTCACTGAAACTAAAGGCGGTAAACTTTCCGGCAAAATACTGCCACCTGCCTCTAAGGCTACCGTTCGCTCAATGATATTTTCTAACTCCCTAACGTTACCAGGATAATTGTATGATTTTAAAATCTCCATAGCCTCATCACTTATGGCACCAATCCCCTTCCCCATTCTCTCTGAGTACTTCTTTAAAAAGTGTTTGGCTAACAATGGAATATCATCTGTTCTTTCTCGAAGAGCTGGTGTATTAATATTGATCACATTTAAACGATAAAATAGGTCTTCTCGAAAGCTCCCTTCGTTAACCATGCTCTGAAGATCTCTATTGGTAGCAGCAATAATTCTTACGTTTACCTTTTGGTCCTCAGTAGCACCAACTTTTCGAATGATTCTTTCCTGAATTGCACGGAGTAGTTTTACCTGGATATTTAGAGGTAACTCACCCACCTCATCTAAAAACAAAGTTCCCTCGTCAGCCGCTTCAAACAAACCAACCTTGTCAGCAACAGCTCCTGTAAAGGAACCTTTTTTGTGACCAAACATCTCTGATTCCATTAAGTTTTCAGGAATCGCACCACAGTTAACCGTTACAAAAGGCTTTTCTTTAATTGGGCCATTGTAGTGAATTGCTTTAGCCACTACCTCTTTACCCGTACCACTCTCACCAGTGACTAATACATTGGTTGGCGACTGGGAAACTCGCTCAATCAAATGAAAAATCTGGTGCATAGCATCCGAGTTACCAATGATATTTTGAAAGCTATTGCTAACCCCTAATTCACGCTTTAATTGTTTGTTCTCTCTCTCAAGAGATTTAGCCTTCAATGCGTTATTAATTAAAATTCGAACTTCATCGATTTTAAAAGGCTTTGTTAGGTAATCATAAGCACCCAACTTCATCGCCTCAACCGCATTTTCTGTAGATCCAAAAGCTGTGATCATCATAAATGTAGTTTCTGGATAATTAGCCTTAACATGCTCTAAGAGCTCCATCCCAGTAACGTTTGGCATTTGTAAATCCGAGATAACCATATGAAAGCTTTTGTTTTTCAAAAGCTCCTTAGCCTGCTCTCCATCTTCCGCAAGGCTAATTTCATAGCCTTCTTTTTTTAACATGATGTTTAAAAACTCGCGGATGCTTTCTTCATCGTCGACAACCAAAATTTTCGGTTTCATATCGCTCCCCTTCTTCTATACCAATCGTGTAAAATCGATGATAAACTCTGTACCCTCATCTTTAACAGAATGAACACTCACTCCAGCATGATGGGTTTCTAATATTTTATGTACCGTAGCTAAACCTAAGCCGGTGCCTTTTGCTTTTGTCGTATGGAATGGCTCAAAAAGTTTCTCTTTGGTCTTTTCATCCATGCCACAACCATTGTCTTTGATACTCAAAAAGAAATGTCCAATTTCATATTTAGTAGAAATGTAAATATGGGCAGGGTTTACTTTTTCTAGGGCGTGGTGGGCATTAATGATTAAGTTTAACAATACCTGCCTTAGCTTCGCTTCACTACCCCAGATTTCTTTACCTGCTTGCAAGTCCAAATGTATCTCTACACTCTTTTTTAGATCTTTGTTAAAACGCAATTGTTCAACACACTCTTCAATCAAGGCCTCTAGATCAATTTTATCGTTTACCTTTGGCTCTTCTTTTACATAATCCATAAAGTCGCTAATCAAATCATTTAAGCGATCTGTTTCTTTTAAGACTATTTCCATCAACTTCTGGCTGTCTTCATCAAGACTCGGTAAACTTTCTTTCATAAACTGAATGCTACCAGACATACTTGCCAATGGATTTCTAATTTCATGGGCAATTCCCGCTGCCAGTTGACCAACGGCGGCTAACTTTTCTTTTCTCCGAGCTTGATTCTCAAGTTCACGCTCTCTAGTTTGATCAGCCAAAAGATACATAGTACCGATTTGCATGGAGTTTTTACCGTAGATTTCAGAACCAACTACACGAAAGACTTTAAAGTCATCGCCTTCATTTACTTCATAGTCAAACTGCACGACCTCAGCACTGTAGTTTTCTGCCTCTAACTCTTCTTTTAAGACTTTATATTTTTTTTCAACACCAGGAAGCAATTCTTCAAAACGACGACCTACATAGTCCATCATGCCTACAATCTTTTGAGCGGCATGATTCATAACCAAAACTCGACCTAACATATCCACAGAGATAAACCCACTGGGCATGCTCTCAATGATCAAATGATTTAAATCTTTTAATAAACCTAGATCCTCTCTAGTTTCTTCTAATTTATCCTGCACTTGCTTTGCATAATCACCCACGTAAGCACTAAAGGCCGCTACCGCAAAAAAACCGAAGTTATTCCACACAAAAGCTAGTACCAAACCATTGCCACCGACTTGCGGGCTAATGGCTAAGAGAAAACTGAAACAAATGGAGCTAAACAAAGCCATATAATAGGCTGCTCGTTTATCCAATAACCAACCAGTTAACATGATATTGATTAAGTACAAAATCACCATTAGGGATTGCGTATTGCCAATAAAATGAATCAAAGCCGTTATCAAAACAGCATCAAAAACAAAAGAACTGTATACAGAAATCTCACTCGGTTTGCGAAATTTACATTGAAGAATAAAAACCAAATGAAAAACAAAACCAATGCTCAATACGATCAGACTCGGTAACAATAAGTCTCTATGAACAAATTGAGATTGAAACAATCGTGAAAACATCAGAAGCGCTAAGATAACACTGAGGCACAATAGTTTAAATGCCTCCGCCATCATTAGCCTTTTTTTGATTTCATGGGCCAGACTCAAGTAATTCCTCCAGCCATATTGAAAATTGGCATATACATCGCAATAACCAGGAAGGCAATAATACCACCTAAAAATACCATCATTAATGGCTCCATAATACTAGTCAAAGCACTAACTGCTTCATCTACTTCATCTTCATAAAAATCTGCGATTTTTTCTAACATGGTATCAAGAGCACCTGTCTGCTCCCCCACACCAATCATCTGCACAACCATATCGGGAATAAATGGATTTTTTGCCAATGGACTAATGATCGATTTACCTTCGGAAACAACAGCTCTTGCCTCCACAATGGATTCAGCAATCACCTGGTTCCCAATGGTTTGAGCACAAATATCTAAACCATCCAACAAAGGAACCCCTGAAGCAATTAAGGTAGACATAGTTCTAGAAAATCTTGCAATCTCCGCCTTTTGCACAAGTGTCCCTAAAACTGGTATACGAATCACCAGGTTATCCATATAGGTTTTTCCCGCTGGTGTTCCCACAAAGACTTTTACACTAGTAAAAACTGCTGCTCCACCAATTAAAACAACGTACCATTTCTCTCTTAAAAAGTCTGACCAATCCACAACCATTTGAGTAATCTCTGGAAGTTCTTGACCTGTACTACGAAAAAGCTCCATAAATTTTGGAATAACGAAACCTAAAATAACTCCAATAACCAAGGCCGACACCAATAGAATAATGGCCGGATAGGTCATCGCACTTTTGATCTGTCCTCTGATTTTAGCGGCTTTTTCAATATACATGGCCAAACGATCCAAGATAGTATCAAGCACACCACCTTCTTCACCCGCTCGTACCAAGTTTACATAAAGCTTATCAAAGGCACCTGGGAATGATTGCATAGACTCTGCAAGACGCTTACCTGAGTTAAGATCTTCTTTCACACCAGATAAGACTTTTTTCAGAGGAGGAGATTGAGTTCCATCCGCCAATATTTGCAGGGCCTGAGAAATAGGAATCCCCGAATCAATCATGGTAGCAAACTGCCTAGTAAAAACCTGCAGTTCTTTAGGTTTAATTTTTCCGATCCCAGTTTTCTTTACACCTTTAGCACCGCTTTTTGGCATAACCCGAATAGGAATCAGTTGTTGAGAACGAATTTTTACTCGCGCCTCAACCTCAGAAGTGGCCTGCACCTCACCTCGAACCACCTTACCACCAGGTTGTTTCGCTTGATACAAATAAACAGCCATTAAACTCCAGCCTTTCTTAGCATTCCATCCAATTCATCAGGATCAGGACTCGCTCTGAATGCATTGTTCAAATCAATTTTACGTTTCACCAATAAGCTTAAAATACTTTGATTCATAGTGACCATTCCAGAGCTGGACTGACCGGTTTGCATCATAGATTTAATTTGGTGTAATTTATTTTCTCGAATCAAATTTCGAATCCCTTGATTGGGAATCAAGATTTCAACCGCAAGAGCAACACCGCCATTAATCTTTGGGATCAGTTGCTGGGCAATCACTGCTTGCAACACAAAACTCAACTGAGTCCTAACACGTTCCTGTTGCGCGGCTGGAAATACGGTAATAATACGGTTCATGGTTTGAATAGCAGAGTTGGTATGAAGTGTTCCAAAAACCAAATGCCCTGTCTCCGCCACAGTCATGGCCGCTTCAATGGTTTCAAGGTCCCGCATCTCACCCACCAAACAATAATCTGGATCTTGACGTAACAGAGCTCTCATCGCCGGACCAAAACCTTTGGTATCAGCCCCCAACTCTCTTTGACGAACGATGCAATTTTTATGAGGATGAACATACTCAACAGGATCTTCAATGGTGAAAATCGTGCCATGCTCTTCTTGATTGATTTTATCCACCAAGGCAGCCAAAGTAGTACTCTTACCAGAACCGGTAGCTCCCGTAACCAAAACCAAACCATTTTGCACTTTCGTAAGATCACGAATACTTGGTGGTAACTCTAACTCTTCAAAGCTTGGTATTTTATGAGCAATCTTTCGAAAAACTCCTGTTACCGTTCCCATATGGTAACTTAAGTTGCAACGAAATCTTGCCAACTTTTTTACTCCAAATGAGAAATCTAATTCTTTATGTTCTTCAAAAAGAGCTTTTTGCCTATCTGACAAAAGACTATAACACATTTCTTTAATTGTTTTCGAATCTAGCCTATCAGTTTTAACTCGAACCACTCGCCCCGAGACACGAATACAAGGAACACTACCTACAACTAAATGTAAATCGGATGCATTCTGGTCCACTACTGCTTTTAACAACTGATTTAAACTTACACCCATACATTATCCCACTGAAACATTAAACACTTCTTCCATTGTAGTTTCACCACGTAACATTTTTCGAATCGCACTCATACGCATTGTCTGCATACCCTCACGTATCGCCAAAGCTTTAAACTCTACCGGACTAAGACGATCAAAAACCCCTTGCTTCAAAGGATCAGTGAAAGTCATTACTTCATGTACAGCAATACGTCCTTTGTAACCCGATTGATTACAACGATCGCAGCCTTCGCCTTTTAAAATCTCAGCCCCATCAATTAATTCATCAGGAACACCTAAGTCTTTTAATTGCTCTGGAGTCACTTTGTATGGCCTTGCACAGTTAGAGCAAATACGCCTCGCCAACCTTTGCGCTACAACGCAGTTGATGGCAGAGGTAATCATAAAAGGCTCTACATCCATATTAATTAGACGATTCACTGTACCTGGTGCATCATTAGTATGAAGCGTACTTACAACTAAGTGACCGGTTAAGGCTGCCTTAAATCCAACATTTGCCGTCTCTAAATCACGAATCTCCCCCACCAAAATCACATCAGGATCTTGTCTTAAGAAAGATCTTAGTGCAGTCGCAAAGGTTAAACCAACGTCGGCATTCATTTGAACCTGATTAATACCTTCTAAGTTGAATTCCACAGGATCTTCCGCCGTAGATATATTTACATCCACACTATTTAACTCAGACAAAGCAGAATAAATTGTGGTTGATTTACCAGAACCTGTAGGACCGGTAATCAAAACCATGCCATAAGGACGATGAATATTATCTTTAAACAAAGCCAACTGACCAGGTTCAAAACCTAATTTCGTCATATCTAACTGAAGATTTGATTTATCTAGTAAACGCAATACAATTTTCTCACCAAAAATTACCGGCAAGCAACTCACACGAAAATCCACCTCTTGACCATTTTTAAGTCTCAACTTTAATCGTCCATCCTGCGGCTTTCTTCGCTCAGAAATATCTAGTTTACTCATGATTTTAATACGAGAAGTAATCGCAAGGGCCATTCCCGCTGGTGGTTGAATTCGCTCCGACAAAGTTCCATCAACACGAAACCTGACTCGAAACTTTTTCTCGTAAGGCTCAATGTGAATATCGGAAGCCTTTAAGCGAATGGCCTCAGCAAGTAGTAAGTTGATAAATTGCACCACAGGAGCATCATCACCTGAGGCCTCAAGGTCGACAATTTCGTCACCTTCGTCACTCGCAGTTGCATCCGTTACAACCGTTTCGTTCTCCATTTCCGACATAACTTTTTCGTAGGAAATGGCTTTCGTTAAGTAAAACTCAATGGCTTTTGCAATCGCGGTTTCTGATGCCACCACAGTTTGAATTTTACACTTTGTAATATAGGTTAAATCATCAATCACAAATATGTTTGAAGGGTCACTCATTGCCACGACGAGGGTTGTGCCCGACAAGGAGATTGGAATACAAACGTATTTGTCACAAATTTGTTTTGGAATTTTTTCGAGAGCCTTAGGATCGATTTCAAAAGTTTCTAAATCAATGGCTGGAACCGAATACTGCTCCGCCAAAAACTCAGTTAGCTCAGATTCATTCATGAATCCTAACTTCACCAACGCAGTTCCAAGCCTGCCGCCATGGTTTTTCTGTTCAATCTTTGCTTGATTCAATTGATCAATATTGATTAGTTCTTTTGTTACGAGTAACTCGCCAAGACGTTTCGCAGCCAATGTACCCCCCTACAAACATCTATTATCATTAGCTTAATATGGGGTGACGTAAATTGTAACTAGTCGAGAGTCCGGTTTTTAGTGAGTACTTAAAAAGCTGGTTAATTCAGACTTATAATCAGATTCATTTAGCTCAATATCAAAGCACATCTCAACCCAATAGGCATCTACAAGGCTCGCAACATCGATTCCATGTAAAACCTGACTCGTTACTAACTCAGCCTGCTTTATAAACTTTGTCTTCGCTGCTTTCACACTAAGGTCTATCACGATCCCCTCATGTCTCAGGTAATTAAAAAACGACAAGTCATCAACCAAGGTATTCTCCACCATATCGGGAGTCGTATTGATTGCTAAACTAAAAACTCCTGGCAACAAGGCAATGTCTCTTTGCTCAATAAAGTTAAAATTAGCTCCAAACACTCGGCGCTTCAATTGCGAAACAAATTCGTAACCACTCTCTGAGTTGGTATCAGTAAAAGAAATATTTAAAAAACCAAGCTTTACCAAAGACATCACACAAGCCTTAGCAGCCGCGCCTGTACCAATGATCATCGCGCTATTGTGAATATCTATATTAAGATCTTTCTGGATCACAGCTCGCAAGAGACATTCATCCATCAATGAGCGTGGCCACCACCGAGAGTCTAAATGATGCAAACAATCGGCAGTTTTTAAAGTAAGAGTTAAGGCATTAGATAAGTCTAAATTTTCAGCTAATAAACTACCAAAAGGAGCGCCCACTCTAAATTGATCAAACTCAGTCTTCCACTCTTCTAATTTTTCAAAAAAATTTTCGGGCTCGCAATCTAATGCGCTAAACTCATTCTCAAAGGAGTGTTTGGATTTAAGATAATCTGACAGAAATTCAAAACGAGGGAAAAATTCAAATTTTGAAATCACTCCCCATTTTTTCATGATACTCCCTAGCCTTAATCACATCTTCTTTGATCTGTTCCACAAGTTGATCTACTCCTGAAAACTTTTTCTCAGCCCTCAAGAATTCTACAAACTCTACCCTTAGAATATCACCATAAATATCCTGGTCAAAGTCAAGAATATGAGTTTCCACCTGAACCGGCCTTCTCGTCTTGTCTTCGAAGGTAGGATTTTCCCCCACATTGGTTATTGAAGCAAAACTTCGGCCATTCAAAAGCACCTTTGAAGTGTAAACCCCATTCTTAGGAAAACACTCAGAGCTAGTAAAAATATTTGCCGTTGGAAAACCAATTTGTTTTCCTCTACCAGCACCTTTTTCGACCACACCTTGTAAATAAAAGTTTCTACCTAAGCACTTTGCAGCAAGAGCCATACGTCCTTCAGCCACGAGACTTCGAAGTAAACTAGAAGAAACTATCTCCCCTTCGATACGCACCGGGCTTTGTACATGCAACTCAATTTCATTGGTCTTACAATATTCTTTTAAGTATTCAATGGTTCCTTCTCGATTTGCACCAAATGCAAAATCGTAGCCCACGACTAACATACTGGGATTCAAAGGCTTGATAACAATTTCATTTAAAAAACGCTCAGCGGAAAGGTCGGATAAATCCCTAGAAAATGGTTGGCGAACAAAAAAGTCCACTCCAAACTCTTGCAATCTCTTTTCTTGATCCGCATAACTAAAAAGTTTTTTGATGTTTTTTTCAGGAAACAATACCTTTATAGGATGAGGACGAAAACTCAATACAACAGCCTTTTGCGACTTTTTCTTCGCCTCTGAAATGCACTTTTGTATGAGAGCTTGATGCCCCAAGTGAACTCCATCAAAATTACCAATGGTAACGACCGATCGAAAATCGTGCTGATTGATTTTATCTACACCTTCAAAAAGTTGCAAAATACTTCCTCCGAAAGACTAAGTTGCAAATAAAATACGAATTATCGATTGGAAAGTAAACTTTTAAATATTTGAGCCTCGCTAATAAACTGGATTCCTATATAGTAATTGCCTTCATCCACAATTAAATCCATCCATAGCACTCGACCAAAGAAATTGTGATTTTTACCTACATCCTCTAAGAACAACTTCATTCGAACAATTTCGCCAACCTTAATCCCCACATCCACTGGAGCTATAACACAAGCCCCGCCTTTAGAAATATCTTTTACCGAGCACTCGGTTGGACTGCCATTAGGATAAAGACTTAGATAAGCATTTTCTTCGGTTAAGAAACGCGGAAAGCGCCTTTGCATCACATCAACACCATTAGTGATTTTTTCGCTCATGGTTAGCAACTGTGAGTCTTTAAAGGGACGATTTAACATTACAGAGTTTTCAAGCTTACGCACAAAATTATAAGCATCCTCATCATAAGTATCAGAAATACTTAACAAAGGAAATTTAACGCCAAGCTGACGTAAATTTAGAACTGCATTTAATTTTTTCTTAGAAAAGTCTCTTAAGTTAAAGACCAATAGATCCGTGTCTTTATTTTTAAGAAGCTCCACAGCTTCATCTGCCTTAAAAACCATGTTGGTTTTATAATCAATGCTCTCGGAGGAGGCATAGATTTCCTCAATTCGATCCGCGTCTTCTAATTCTTCACTGAGAATTAGAACATTTTTGGCATTCATAATATTCCCTTCACAAAACGCCTTAATCTATCGGTAACTAAGCCGTTTTAATTTAGTAAACGTACAACAATACAGGGCAGCTTAAGAATATCATAATTTCGACAAAAACTAGAAAATTAGGAATTAAGGCTTTGAAATAGCTGGCTTTTCGCTTCAACCTGAGACGGTAAAAGATCTTTCATACACTGGTGTGTACCAATGGGACACTTATCATGTCCATGCTTTCCACAAGGCCTACAGGAAAGTTCAATTTGATTTACAAGACTATTATTACTCCAGGGACGATAGCCAATGTCTAAAGTCGTTGGACCAAAATTAGCAATACTTGGGCAATTAGCGCAACTTGCCATATGCATGGTGCCACTATCATTACACACCAAAAACTTCGCTTTGGTTAAAATAGCATAAAGTTCTACTAGGCTGGTTTTGGCAGCAAGATTAAGGCTTCCAGGAATTTGTTGAGAAATTCTCTCACACAGACTCTCCTCCCCTGGGCCACCCAATACAATTATTTTCTCGGATCGGTTTTTTGCAAACTGCACATAGTGCTCCTCACGCCATTTTTTTGTTTCCCAGACACTCCCCGGAGCGATGCAAATGTACTCCGAAGGCAAATCAAAGTTTTTTAACAAAAGACTTATACGTTCATCAGGAAGCTTTAAGTGCATTTTTAGAAACTCAGGGATTTGTACACGAGACTCAGAAAAATCACTTAAAACTTGCGACTCACTCCCTCGATACTTTGAAACAAAATCGACCCACTTCACACCAAATTCTTGATTGGCTGCCGCCAATAAAGCGGTTTGTCGTAGTACATCAGGTAAATCCATTGGACGAGTTACCAAACGATTAAAAAAGAAACTTGAAAACCAACGGCGAAATGAAAAAGACTGAGCCGCATTTAATTTTCCACAAATGCTGGCCGAACGAAAAGACTCGTGAGGACAAAATACCAAATCAAAATTTTCTTTCTTTAAACTAGAAATCAAAATAGCCAAAGACTTTTTATCTTTTTTATTTACGGACCAAGCTCTATCAACCAAAGAAAATTCTTTGAAAAATTCTGCAAATTTTCCCCGTGCAGCCAAATGAATCTCAGCATCAGGATATGCCAATCTCAGATTCTTTAAGAATACGCTAGAAAGAAGCAAATCACCTAGAAATGCGGTTTGGAAAAATAGAATTTTCATGATTTTAGTTGTAACAAATTTTGAGAAAAAATCACGCTAAATTAAGGTCTAAACTGATCTCAAAAGCAGAACTTTCTTCATGGCTTGGAGCCAGAAAATCCTTTGTCGCGAGCAAAATGGCTTTTAAGCTTAGCATTTCGTGGCACATCACTTCTTTATCGCAAGATCTCTTCCAACAAGGGCCACAACTCACTCGACTAAGGATTTTTTCACCACGATCATACAAGTCAATTTCATGGGCACAGGTACTTCCAAACCATGCAATTGTGTGCTTTTTCAAAGCAATTGCCATATGCATACCTAAACTATCACCAGTAATAATCATATCACAAGCTGCTACCGAGCAAAGTCCATCACGAATCCCATTTCGACTTGGAGAAACAATTGCATCAGTCATTTCTGCAATTTTTTGATTTCTTTCAGAGTCCTCTGGCCCGCCCAACAAAACTACCCTCACAGAAAAGTTTCTGTACAAAGCCTTTACTAGTTCTATGTTTTTTTCGACGCTCATTTTTTTATAAGGCAAGGCATTGGAACAACCTGTGTTTATCCCTATGATTGGATATTTTCCCTGCTCAGACCAAGACGATCTTCTTAAAAAGCCTAGGTTTAGTTCATCCGCAGTTAAAGCCAACAAATAATCATCCCTCTGGTAATCCAAACCCAGAGCTTCTGTCATTAACTGTGTTTCAGGTTTTTGATTCACAAAAAACTTTTTATGATCATTTAAACCAAGCTCCCAAAGCTCTCTTGCCTCTTGATTGATTGGCAAAATAGAAGCTTTTGAATCAGAAGAAAATCCCTTCAGTTCATCAATATTTAACTGCCGAGAAATCCCCACCGCCTTGGTCGCTTTATCAAGGCAATAGCCAAGGTCAAAATCATAACTCAATAAGGATTGAATGCTTTCAGGACTAGATGTGTAGACATTATCAATGAGTGGGTTGTTCGCCAATAGATGCTGAGCCGGGGCATCTGTTACCCAGGTAATTTGCGAATTAGGATAGGCTCTTTTAATAGGCTTTAGTAAACAAGTCGCACGCAAAACCGCACCCAAGGCCCCTAAGTGAATGATCACTATATTCATTCCTGAAGCCTGAAAATGGGAACAAAGCTCGTCACAGTTTGCATTAAGGCCACAGGGCTTGTATCCATTAAAATTTCGACAATTGGTTCTCGCCATAGACTTAGTCTAGCAAAGATTTTTGCTAAAGCAGGATGGCATATGCAGCTTGAGACAAAGATGGACTAAAACTAAACTTTGATCGCTAGACTTTTAGCGAACTACTTTAAACGAACCGGTACAAACTTTAGGGTACCAATTTTTAGGGCTGACTTAACTTGAACGATTTGTTTTCGCTCATCGGCGGTTAGCCAAAGGAAAATATCTCCCACAGGCTTAAAGTTTCCTTCGATGCTTACCTTTGGTTTAATCACAAAGGCTTCCACTTCTTTATCTCCAGGAATACTCAGCTTTTCTTTACGCAAAACCTCAGCCTCTAGAATCATATTGTTGTTTTCATCTGTAAGCGGGAACTTGATGGTTTTACCGACTTTTAACTGAAAGTTTCTTATGTAAAAAAACACCGAAATCACATTCTGAGAAAAAGGATACATCTCCCATTCATAGATTTTCTTTTTTACTTTACCATCGTCATCGATCTTTTTTTCCCAGACTTTAACGTGATTTTCTGCGTGCTCAAAAATACTTCGAATCTGTTTTTTTTCGTTACTATGATCGACATGAACCGTGTAATTAAATGGCAGCATAGTTTCGTAATCAACGAATGTTTCCGACCAATCATCCACTTCATAAATCATTGAAAATGAAGAATTAGACCTAACCTCGGATCTAAAATGATAAGCCTTTCTTCCGTTTACTTTTTTAAAAGGTAAAACTTTTAGACTTAATTCGCCAGCCTTAACCCCAAAATACTCAACAGCCATAACCACTTCTTCACCCACTCTAAATGGGTCAACCACTGGCCTTCTACCTACAAAGCCCTCTGCATCTTCAATGTCTGGAAGCTTTCTTCCTTTGGCATTTACCGATTTTCGCAAAAGGTCTTTTTTGATATCTTCAGCTGTCTTTTTAGGAAGCTCTTTGCTGGTATTTGGCTTTTGTTTTTCAGAATCAGTCTTCTTCTTTGCAATCGCCTTTTTAGGAGTTTTTTCTTTTGCTTTTTTGTTAGCCTTTACCGCTTTAGCCTCTTCTTTTTTCTTTGGACTTTCTATTGTTTTTTTAGAATCCGCTGTTTGGCTTTCAGCTTTTTTTTCAGGATTAGGCTCAGCACTATCCTCTTTTGGCTTAGAAGCATCCTCGACCTGAATGACAGAGTCGTACTCCTCTTCCATATAGATATCGTCTAAAACCTTCATATAATCTTTTGAAGTGGCACAAGAGGCCAACAAAAGTAAAAGCAAACTAAGACTAAAACTTAAGAATTTTTGCTTCAAAGAAAGTTTCATATCACCAACTAGTACTTAAATTCCTTCCAGCGGCGATGAACCCACAACCACTGTTCGGGATGTTCTCGAATTATGTTCTCTAAAACAGTATTGTACTTTTGCGTCATCAAAGCAACCGTTTGATCTCTATCCTCTGCTTCTTCTAGAGAAACTGGCTCCCCAAAGACCACTTCAATCTTTCCATCATCTCGACGAAAGTTATAGATTGGCAATACAGGTGCCTTTGTCCAAGCATGAAACAAAGCCAGGCCGCGAGCACTTCCCGTTTTCTTACCAAAGAAGGTTGATTCGATGCCAATGGGTGGTCCGGTAAACTGATCTATAATAAAAGCAACGGCGGCCTTCTTTTTGAGTGCTTTGATGATATCAAATTTAGCTTTTCGATCAGAAATATATTTTAATCCCTTGGACTTTCTTAAACCAAACCAAAGATCATTTAACCACTGCACTTTCATCTCTTTAGAAATCAAATGTAAATCCATTCCCTTCAAGGCTAAGAAAACGGATAAAAAGTCATAAGAGCCCAAATGTAGAGACAAAACCAAGACGCCTTTATTCTGCTTTTTCAAGTCTTCATAAACATGCCAGTTCTTACAGACAAAATAGTCATCGATATTATCAGCATTTACATGAGGAAATAAAAAATACTCAATCAGCGCCTTCCCCATTCCTTTACAAGATTCTCTGGCAATTCTCTTCCTCTCAGGATACGGCATTTCAGGAAATGCGATTTGAATATTTTCATCCAACACATCCCTTCGCAGTCTTAAAATATCAAACCACAAAATTCCAAAAAAACTCCCCAAGGCTAAGCGGAGTTTTCTAGACATTAAATAAATTAAATAACTGATCGATTTAAGAAAAAAGAGCCCTAAGCTTTTCATCCAATTCCTCTTTTCCAGCGAGTAATTTATAATCCTGAGGTACGAAATAAAGACTGCTACTGTTTTTCATTTTATTACGGATTTTTAAATAATCTTTTTCTGTACACAAAATGTACTTGGCCTTTTTCTTCTCCATTACATGTAGAATCATGTCGATGTCTAAGGAAGAAAAAGAATGGTGGTCTTTAAAAATTAATTTATCTTTGGCCTCACCAAATGATTTTTTAAAGCTTTCCTCAACTTGCTTTGGATTCCCTACCGCTGTCACCAATATATAGTTTAAAAAACTCTTTTCCAAAATTTCAAGGCTATCATTAGGCGTCACTCTACTTGGTGATCCTAAATCAAAACCCATAACCATCTGTGCTTTATCATGGGTGTAGTTAACTAAACGATCCATTAAAGAAGGAGTTGCTGTTGTGGCCTTACTGTAGACCAAGACATCTGCTCTTTCTAATCCAGAAAGATCCTCTCTTAACTCTCCTTTGGGAAATCGGTTATAACTCTCAATGCCTACACTGGTATCCAGCAAAACTATATCTAAGTCTCTCTCTAAACGTCGATGCTGAAAGCCATCATCAACCAATATGATATCATAAGAGCTATTGGCCACTAATTTTTCACAAGCCTTAGATTTGTTATTGGTTATATAAACATCCACATTGGGCAAACTAGAAGCTAACATACATGCTTCATCACCGTAATTCTCTGGTTGCTGAAAATGTTTTTCTTCTAACTTTAAAAAATCACCAGAATACTTTGCTCGGTAAGCACGACTTACTATTGCGATGTTTTTATCTACAAGTGCATCTTGCAAACACAACCAACGAGTAAAAGGAGTCTTGCCACTACCACCAAAGGAAATGTTACCAATACAAACCACAGGAGTATTTAACTTTACGGTTTCGAGTATTTGCTTATCATAAAGCTTATTACGTAGTTTCGTGGCTGAATAGTAAATTGGGCTCAATCCCTTTAGAAGAAGCTTCACAACTTTTCCCTCAACACATCTAACACTCTTTTGGTGGCACCTTTTTTACCTAAAAGGGCTGGAAGCTTTTCTAGTTCTTCTAGGGTGTTTTGATAGACTGATGAATCAAACCAAGAAGCACTAATGCTTTTTGCTAGATCCTTTGGATTTGCTTTTTCTTGAAAGAACTCTGGCATTAGCTCTTTACCAAAAATTAAATTCACCATGGCAAAATATGGATTGTTCTTACTCACCAACTTCTTAGCAAGCCAAGCACTCACAGGTTTCATTTTGTACATGACTACCATTGGTTTTTTCATCAAACCAGTTACTAAAGTAGCCGTTCCAGAAGAAACCAATGCAAAATCACAAACACTTAACATTCTAAAGGGACGATCTTGAATAAAAAGAAACTCTGGATCATCCGATCGAACATATTCTTTTAAAAGATCTAAATTCATACCTGGTGCAGCTAAAACCACGACGGCTACACTAGGATCTTGTTTCTTTAAAAGTTTGGCTGTGTCTAATTGTGTTCTAAAGTTCAAAGAAATTTCAGACTTTCGACTACCAGGCATCAAGGCAAGAACCCTTTGGTTTTCGGTCAAGCCCAATTGCATACGGTAGATATTTCTCTCCTGCAAATCAAAAAACTTATCTTCAATTTCATCCAACAAAGGATGTCCTACAAAATTAGTAGGCACTCCGTGCTCTTGGTAAAACTTTTCTTCAAAAGGAAAAATACACAATAAATCTTCAATGCTCGCCTTTAGTTTTTTAACTCGTCCCTGGCGCCAAGCCCAAATCTGTGGAGCAATATAAAACAACACCTTCACTCCACGTTTTTTAAGCTCCCCTGCCAACTTCATATTAAACTCAGCATAGTCCATTAAAAGAGCCACTTTGGTTTGACGTTTATCAACTTGCTCTAGAATATTGTTATAGATTCCTTTTATAAAAGGATAGTGTTTTAACACCTCTTGAAAACCCATCACTGCCATATCTTCGGCACGACCTAGAGCCTCAAAACCAAGATCAATCATATCTTGGTTACCAACACCCCAATAATGAATGGGAGCTTCTTCGCTAGCAGACAGCTCCAGTAATCTTTGAGCATAAAGGTTACTGGAGGCTTCGGCGGAAATGACTAAAACTTCGTTTTTATTTTGCACTCGACTCTCTAGCTAATTGACTAATTTTTTCGGCCAAAGCTAAAGCTTCTAAGCCATCTTCTCCACTCACTTCTACTTCTTTATCTTGTAAAATGGCCTTGAAAAAACTTTCTGTTTCTAAAAACAAAGCGTCTTCTTTTTCAAGATTCCAAGTTTCATGATCGATCGCGAGACTACCCTCATTTTCAGGTTCTTTTTTGGTACTCAAACCAACTTCACCATTTCCAAAATCAATGGATAGATATTGAGCCTCTTGAAATACTCTAAACTTTCTTTGCGCCGACTGCGAAACACGACTGGCTGTCAAATTACAAATTGTACCAGACTCAAACTCCAAACGCGCATTTGCAATATCTACCGCTTTCGTTAAGACAGGCACACCAACCGCTTTAACCTCTTTCACAGGGCTATCTACTAAAGATAAAATTACGTCTAAATCATGAATCATTAAATCCAAAACCACATCTACATCAGTAGCTCTGGGCTTAAAAGGAGCAAGTCTATGCACCTCAATAAAAAGCGGCTTTGCACGTAACTTTTCTTTCACAGACTGTAGAGCTGGGTTGAAACGCTCGATATGTCCAACCTGCAGCTTCAATGAATTTTTCTTAGCTAACTCACATAATTCTTGGCCTTGGCTAGAATCTGCGGTTATTGGTTTTTCAACCAAAACATGGATATTGTTTTCTAAAAATAACTTGGCCAAGTCATAATGCATTTGAGTAACAGCAGCGATGCTAACTGCATCTACCTTACCAATTAGCTCGGAAGCATCTCGAAACCAGGCACAGCCCAACTCCTCTGCAACTTCCTTTGCACGAGCTTCGTTACTATCAACAACAGCTATCAAATCACTGTGCTCACTGGCCGCATGCTTTTGCGCATGGAACCTTCCCAGATAACCTACTCCGACAACGGCGGTTCTTAATTTTTTCATATAGCTAAGCCTCTTTCACTTGAGTCAATAAACTCAATCACACGCTCCACGGTACGAAGCATTTTACATTCTTTTTTAATTCTCTCTAAAGACTCTTCTCTTGTATGTCCACCACGAGTCAGGATTCGTATGGCTCTGGTTACTTCTTGAATTTCTTCTTTCGAAAAACCAGATCTTTCCATCCCTACACGATTCGGTGCTCTCATAGTCGCCCAACTTCCTTGAGCGATTGTGTATGGGAGAATGTCTTTATTGATGGCTGTCACACCAGCAATAAAAGCATGTTCTCCCAAGCGACAAAACTGCGTCACTCCAACCATTCCACCAATTTTCACATGGTCACCGATTTCACAGTGACCTGCTAAATTGGAAGAAGAAGCTATAACAACATCATCACCAATATGACAATCGTGACCAATATGGACCATAGACATAATTAAATTATCAGAACCAATTTTTGTAAGACCACCACCTTTTACCGTACCGGTATTGATGTTTGAGCCTTCACGAATTTTATTATTATCACCAATGATCAACTTAGTTTCTTGACCATCATAAGTTAAATCTTGAGGAACCTCACCAATTACGGAATGTGGGTAGAGAACATTGTTTTTACCAATCTCTATATAGCCGTGATCATTTCCTAAAATACAGTGGCTCAATAATTTACTACCAGCACCAATCTTAACCTTTCCACGTACAATACAAAATGGGCCAATCTCTACGCCTTCTCCAATTTCCGCTTGATCAGAAATAATACTACTACTGTGAATCAAGAACCTTCTCCTTTAATTTACTTTCTTATCTTTCACTAAAACCTGAGCCATGAACTGCGCTTCTGTGGCCAACTCACCATCTACAAAGGCCTTACCTTGAAAAAGAATCATTCTTTTACGATCCTTTAAAACTTCTACTTCTAACTCTAACTGATCCCCAGGAACAATTTGTCGACGAAAACGTACTTTATCTGCTGAAACAATATAAAACTCATAGTTTTTATCCGCCAAAGGAATGTAGGCACACAATGCAGAAGTTTGTGCCAATGCCTCCAAACTCAAAACACCTGGCATAATTGGATTCCCTGGAAAGTGTCCTTGAAAAAAAGCTTCGTTATTGGTTAGGTTTTTCAAAGCCTTCACTTTTCTCCCCGTTCTGTTTTCAACACTTCCCCCAGAAACTTCCAACCAACGATCGATTAACAAAAATGGATATCGATGTGGTAGTATTTTTTCGAGTTGTGAAGAAAACACAGGTAGTTCCAAATCTAAATTAATTTCAGTCGACATATTAAGCCCCTTTTTTCAAAGCCTTGAAACACAAAAAGGTTTAAGGCTTTTACCCCCTAAACCATTTGTTTTTAACTAGATCTTTAAAATTTGATCTAAGACTACTTCTTTGCTTTGTAGCTAGCATTGAATTTTTCAACCAATGAATCTGTGTAATCGTGTTTTTTATCCACATACACAATGTTTTGCTCTGCTTTTTGAAAAACCATTGCCAAACCTTTTTCTTTAGCCAAAACAGCGATTTGCTTTTCTAACTCTTGCAAAATTGGCGCAGTTAATTCACGTTCACGAAGAGCAATTGCCTCTTGGCTTTTTCTAACTTCGTTTTGGAAAGCCACCATTTTTTGTTGAAACTCCATTGCTTTCGCTCTTTTTTGATCATCGCTTAAAGCAACTGCTTTTTTCTCGATGTCTTTTTTCATATCTAAAAGTTTCTTCTCTTTTGCTTGAAACTCTTTTTCTTTCGCTTTGAACTCTTTTTTGATTTTTTCCATAGCAGCTTTACCAGCTGTCACTGTAGAAATGGCTTTACGAATATCTACAACTCCCATTTTCATTTCAGCAAAAGCAGGAAGCCCGATCAAACATACCAAAAAAATTCCAATTATTTTCTTCATTCTCTTTCTCCTTATTCTTAGAAAGGTGCACCAATGGAAAACTCAAAGTTTCGATCGTCATGATAGTCTTTTGGATTGATCGCAGTACCCCATTCGAAACGAAGCGGACCAATCGGTGAAAACCATCTAAAACCAAAACCATAATCTTTCTGTAAAATATCACTCAGGCTCTCACCTGGGTCTAAATCTGTATAAGCAAATCCCATGTCATAGAAAACAACACCTTTAATGTTTGCTTCCTTAACTAAAGGAAATTCAAACTCAAGGTTATAATAGGCCTGTCTTTCCCCACCAAAAGGAACATCCTCACCTTTAATAGAGTCAAACAGTCTCTCACCTACGCTACCGTAGTCATAACCTTTAAGTGTATAAGCACCACCTAATAAGAAAAGCTTATTAAATGGGATCTCTTCATCACCATCATTCCAGATGTAACCAAGAACTAAGTTGTTTCTCCAAACTACGTCCCAAAAAACATTTTTGAAGTATTGGTATTTAATGTTTACCGAGTTGTAGGCGTGATCTCCACCTAAACCAGCATGCGAAATTCCTAAACTTGCAAACTGTCCATCACTTGGTGAAAAACGATCATTTCTTGAATCATATTCAATAGAACCAGTTAAAATATTGGTTACACCCAAAACAGATTCACTCGGGTAAAGACTTGGATCTACCTCGGAGTCTACTGAGAAATTTACTACGTCTTCAAAGCGATAACCGCCATAGATTCGTAAGTACTTTGCGATTGGATAACCAAGCCTCAAAGCCAAACCGCGAGTTAAATCTTTATACGGTCTAAAATCGTTTTCACGGTTATCGATTTGGAAAATTTCTCCACCCACAGACCACTGAGAGTCATTCCAGTAAGGCTCAGTCATGCTTAATTTGAAAGTGTTGGTCGTCTTTGCGTACTGAATGTTTAGACCAAACTTTTGACCGCGACCAAACAAGTTTTGCTCAGTTACGTTAGCATTAAAAATGAAACTATCACGATTGGAATAACCCGCTCCAACCTGCAAACTTCCGGTGTTACGCTCTTTTACGATGATTTCAACATCTAAAATTTCAGGAGATTCTGGTCGGGATTTTTGTTTAAAAACCACATCATCAAAGAATCCCAAACGTCGAATATTAGCTACCGACTCTCGTTTTCTAGTCTCGTTATATAGCTCACCTTCTAAAACCACTAATTCACGGCGAACCACTTTGTCGCGAGTTTTTGTGTTTCCAGTGATACTAAACTCTCCAAAGTAAACCTTATTGCCTTTGTCTACTTCGAAAACGATATCTACTTTTTTTTCTTCAACACGGTATCTTGTGCGAGGAATTATATTGGCAAATGCATAACCCAAATCACCATACTTCGCCTGTAAAGCTCGCAAATCATCCTGTAAAACTTGGTAAGAAAACACTTCGCGATCTTTGATATTTACTTCTTTTAGTAAGTCTTCTCGATCAAAGATTAAATCCCCTGAGAAATCGATGTTACCTACATTATATTGAATGCCTTCTTCAATACGAATGGTGATATAAATGCTTTTCTTGTCTGGAGTTACATAGACTTCTGGTCGATCAATCTTAACCTGGATAAAACCCTCGTTAAAATAACTAAGATTTAAGACTTGTAAGTCTCGATCAAACATCTCTTCTTTGAAACCACCAGAATCAGAAAAAAAGCTAAAAAAGCCGCCCTCTTGAGTTAGCATCAAGGATTTTAAATTTGAGTCGCTCAGATGCTCGTTACCGATAAGGTTTACCTTACGCACAACTACTTTTTCATTTTCTCCTACGATAAAGTTTAAAGCAGCACCTTGCTCAGGATCGCTGGCTTCAATCACCTCAGTTTTTACCTTGGCTAAGAAATAACCTTTGTCCTCATAAAGCTTTTGAATCTTCTCTGCACTTTCACGAATCTTTTGTCGATCCAAAATGGAGTATTGCTTTAGATCAATGGCCTCCATTAACTCTTCGTCATCCAACTCAGAGTTGTCAACGAAGTCAATCTTCATAATGGCAGGCTTCTCTACCACTTCAAATTGCAGGTCGTAGGAAGAAGCTCTTTTTGTACGAATCACTTTTACGTCATAAAAGTAATTCATTTCAAAAACATTAGAAATGGCTTCCCGAACTCTCGCTGAATCAAGACTCATTCCCTCTTCGATAGCAAGACGTTTTTTAATCGCCTCTGCTTCAATTTTTTTATTTCCTGTAATTGAAATCTTCCCAGCTTTAAATCTTGCTTGCGCATAAGCACTAGAAAAAATGGATACCTGTTGATTGCTTAAATCTATAAAACTACCCACCAATAAAAATAGGCAAAAAAACATAAGCTTTGAACGAAAGAAGAACTGAAAAATGTTGCCTGTCATATACCGATGCTGTCCTACAAAAAATGAATGGTTTTGAACACTTATAAAACTTCCTTAGGAGCTTATAGGCGGTGCTACTTCTTGTCAAAAACAAGACTAACATCCAGCAGTGCGACAAGAAGCTTTTATGCCTATTGAAAAAGCAAATTGCGGTCGATCTTCTCCCAATGACCATCAATTAGTCTTTTTCTGCGAGGAAAGCGCTTTGCGAAGTCATCATCGTGACTAACAGCCACTATACTGATTCCATACTCCTCATGGAGCTTGATTAAAAGTTCAGCAGTATTTGCGGTATTCTCAGAGTCCAGATTTCCCGTAGGTTCATCCGCCAGAAGCAATTTTGGCTTCATAACTAGAGCTCTGGCAATGGCAATTCGCTGCTGCTCTCCACCACTTAACTCTGATGGAAAATGCTTAAGTCGATGTGCCACACCTAATGCTTCCGCCCAATACTCTACTCGCTCTTTGGTTTCCGATTTACCGAGCCCGGCGATTCGACAAGGAAGCTCAACGTTTTCATAAGCACTAAACTCAGCCATCAATTGATGAAATTGAAATACAAAGCCTAAGTTTTCTAAGCGAAATTTCGCCAACTCATCTTCTTTCATATTTAAAAGATTCTTATCTTCAAAACGCAAATCCCCATCGGTAGGACGATCCAAAGTACCAAGAATTTGTAAGAGCGTGCTTTTCCCCGCACCACTCGAACCCTGAATGCAAAGCATATCTCCAGGCATTACCTCTAAATCCACTCCCTTCAAAACATCCAATGAACTCTCTCTAGTTTTGAAAGATTTTTTAATTCCACTTGCTTTGATCAAGGCGTCTTTACTACTCATATCGTAAACCTTCCACTGGTAAAGTTTTAGATGCCTTCATTGCCGGTAAAATACTTGCAAGAAAACTAATTAAAAATGAAAAACAAGAAACCTTTGCAATATCCAACCAGTCCAACGAAATTGGCAATCGATCGATTTTATAAATATCCGCAGGCATATCCACCAATGAATAATTGGCAATTATATAAACCAAAAACAAACCGAACAAGACTCCTAAAAAAGTCCCTACAAATCCAATCAAAAGGCCTTGGATACTAAAGATTTTTAATATCACATCTGGTCCAGCCCCCAATGCTTTTAAAATTGAAATGTTACGATAGCGCTTTACCACTGAAATAAAAAGAGAACTACAAGTGTTAAAACTCGCAGCAATAACCATTACAGAAAGCACTATAAACAAGACCATTTTTTCTAACTTTAGGGCCTCAAAAAAATTAAGATTCAACTCATACCAACTGCGAGTGTAATAAGGGTAACCTAGTGCTTGAGAAATTTTAGAGGCGTCTACCACCGCCGTCTCAGAATCTGGTAGCATAATTCGCAAACCAGAAAAAGCCTTTGCGTTTAAACCTAACATTTTTTGCACAAGCTCATTGTGTGCAACCAACATCCTCTCATTGTACTCATATTTTCCAAAGTCCATTATTCCGCTCAATCTAACCTCAGTGAGCTTAGGTTGAAACTGATTGCTATTTACCTTTGAAGGCATGGGTACTACCACTTTTAAAGTATCGCCAATTTTAATATCCATTTGCTTTGCCAACTCTTTACCAATAAGAATGTGCTCAGAGCTACTCGGCCACTTTCCTTTAATAAGTCGTTTTTTTAAGCTCGGCGCTCGAACTCCGTCTTTAGCCATTCCCTGAACCATGATCCCTCGAACCTGGCCATTGTGTGGCAACATTGCTTCGGCGTGAATAAATGGACTTGCTGTGTATTTAGGGATGGTGTTATTGATTTTTTTCTTAAGCTCATCGATACCAGATAAATAGGTTCCACGTTTAATCAAAACGATATGCCCAGAAAGATCAATCACCGAGTCTTTAATGGTTTTTTGAAAGCCCTCCACCACAGCCATAGCAGCAAGTAAAACACCCACTCCAATAATTAACCCAGCAATGGATAACTTGGAACTAATGCCAATGAATTTACCGGCACCTTTCAAAAAACGCATACTCAGCCAAAACTCAAGCATTCTTACCCGCCTGCCATTTTAAGAAGTGGTATAAAAACTCATCCAAGGCACCGTCCATTACAGAGTCCACCTGACTAGTCTCATAACTAGTACGATGGTCTTTTACCATTTGATAAGGATGCATCACATACGATCGAATTTGTGATCCCCATTCATTTGCCATTTTACTAGAATTTAATGCATCTTTTTCTTTGTTTCGCTCTTCTAGTTCTTTTTCATAAAGCGCGGCACGCAACATCTTCATCGCCTGATCACGGTTAGCGTGTTGCGACCTTTGGTTTTGACACTGAACTACAATTCCGGTTGGAACGTGAGTCATCCTAACAGCAGAATCCGTTTTGTTAATATGCTGTCCTCCAGCTCCACTGGCACGATAAGTATCAACACGAACATCTTCATCTTTAATTTGCACTTCTATATTGTCATCAATTTCAGGCCACACAAAAATACTAGCAAAGGAAGTGTGTCTTCTTGCATTACTATCAAATGGACTGATTCTCACCAAACGATGAACACCGCTTTCTGCCTTTAGGTTTCCATAAGCATATGGCCCCGAAATTTGAATGGTAGCGGATTTAATACCAGCAGAGTCACCATCGGTAAACTCGATCATTTCTACTTTATAGTCTGACTTTTCAGCAAAGCGCGTGTACATACGCAGTAGCATATTGGCCCAATCACAAGCCTCTGTACCACCTGCTCCCGAGTTAATGGATAAGAAGCAAGAGTTTGGGTCTGTCTCCCCAGTCATCATGGTTTTTAACTCTAGGGCTTGATAGGTTTCTTGCAGCTTTAATAGCTCCTGCTTTACCTCTTGAAAACTATCTTCATCATTGGCTTCCACAGCCATATCCAACAATACAAAGGCATCATCCAAGCTAGTTTTCACTAAATCATAATCCGCTAAGGATTTTTCTAAATAAGATTTTTCTTGATTGAGGCTTTGCATTTTATCTGGCTGATTCCAGACCTCAGGATTTTCCATATCCATGGCAATTTTATCTAACTGCCGCTTTTTACCATCTATGTCAAAGATACCCCCGCAAATCGGAAATATCGCTTTGCAGAGTTTTTAATTGGTTTTTAACTTCTAATTGTTCTGTTGCCATCGCCATGGAATGACTCCTTATTTTTTTAAAAATTGATTTTAATGGAGTGAGGGATTTAAATCATGAAGTAATGCAAAGATGTCGCCACGCACAACACCAATCTGCTAAAGAAGGATTCATTTTTTAGTTATTCAAAATAGAATGGGTAGTTCACCACAACTGGATCGCCATTAAAGGCCTTAAATTTCGCTCTCTCGATGACATTAATACTACAACGATGAAGCCTTGGATCATTGATCGTAGCTCGCAATACTCGAACATCAATCACATCCCCCTTAGGATTGATCGTAAAACTAAAATCAATTCTACCTTCAGCCTCTGGATTTAACCTTAAATGTTGAGCGTAGCAGCGATTAAAAAACGGTTTTTGTTTTTTGATGATTCCAACAATATAAGATTCTGGAAGAGTTTCTTTCTCTTCTCTTAGTTCAAAAACACTCTTTTTAATGACCGCTTTCTTTTCTTTTCTTTGCAAGTCTCTTGACCTTAAATCAGAGTTCACTGCCTTAGGCGCCACAGGATCTATCATGGCACTTTTCTCATTCATTTCAGGAGCTTCATTCATTTCCTCAGGAACACTAGCTTTCCTCGCGGCTTCATTTTGCTTTTGACTCAGAAGACGCTTGAAGTCTTTACTTTGTTGAGAACGAATCACGATAGGTTTAGCGCTTTTATCAGCAGAAGGATCAATTACGATATCTTGTTTTAGTTTGTTCGTGTTTTTAATTAAGGTCGCATTACCGGCCTTACCACGCTTTAGCACCTTAAAGTTACCACGAAGGAAGGAAATTTTAATCCCCTTAGCATTGGCCTCTTCATTTTGATCTAAAACCAAAAAGGAGTTCTCTCCAATTTCAAGCTCCAAACCATCAGAAAACCTAAGCTTTGCGTTCGCACCTGAATCCGTTGTAATGGTGTCTCGAAGCTTTAGATCTAAATCTTTGCGAACCTTTTTGTAAATCAGAGTTTTTGGTAATTTGTAACGAACGTTTCCTGAACTGGAAAGAACTTCAGCAACCACTTGGCGATCGTCTTTCTCGCCAAATCTTTTGTCATACTCTTCAATGATTTGCTCGTGATAGACAACAGTTGCAACACCACCACTAAGCAATAAAATTTGAATAAGAGCTAAAAACAAACGCATAGAAATATTCTAGACAAGGCGCAACACTCTGTCACGCCACCTAGGTCTAGATTCTAGTTTAATTGAGCCTTTTTATTCACCAGAGGCTTGTTGTTATAAAGCATATATTTACCAAACTCTAATAGAGCATCCGCTGCCTTAGACATTTTTTGAAAAAGCTCTGGCTTGTCTTCTTTCAAGTCTACTGCACCAGCTTCATTGTCCAGTTGATATAAGAACCTTCCATTGGGCTTAACCTTCAGGTAGTGCCCCTCTCCAACCAAACCATATTCACCGGTCCGATGGTAAGTATAGGTTAATGCGAATCGTTTAGAATCGTAGGCAGGATTAAACAAATCTCGTCCCATGGCTTGGTTCTTATACTCAATCCCTACGAAACTAGCAATGGACGGCATAACATCCATTTCACTGGCAACTTTCTTAATCTCTTGAGCTTCTGGAATTAACTTTTCACTATAGAAAATCAAAGGCACATGAAACGGAGCCGTTTCAATTTCCACTCGAGATTTCGTTCTAAACGGAGCACCATTATCAGGAACCCCATGGTCTCCCGTGATCACAAACAAAGTGTTTTCGTACCAGTCTTGCTCTTTAGCCCACTTCATGAACTCACCCAGAGAATAGTCGGAAAAACGAAAAGAATTGTATTCTTGATTAGAAATAAATCCGCCGTACTTTAACTCATCCTCAGTCTTCTCAACACTCTGAAATCCTGGAATATTCTCTGGCACAGTATAAGGTCTATGGTAGCTAGAAGCCTGAACAACGGCGAAAAAGCTTTTGTCTTTGGGTTGCGAGTTTAACTTACGAATGGCCTCTTTAAATAAGTGGTAGTCAGATAAGCCCCAAACGTCAACACGGTCTTCGCTATAGTCCCCTTCTTCTACGATATCAATGCCATCAACATTATTGGAGAACACACCTCGAATGTTTCCCCAGTTTGCCGAACCACCCAACATATACACTTTATTGTAATCATCAAAATAGTTCATAATGACATTTTGATTTACGATCATTGGGTTTCGACTAGCCGTCTTGTATTTTGAAAGATCCGCAACCCCTGTCATAAGAGCAAACATACTTCTAGCAGTACCTTCTACTGGCACATAGTACTCAGAAAAATACAGACCTTTTTTGGCCAAGGCAGTTACATTAGGACCAGCATCAATTGGATTATTCCAAAGGCCAGTCTTATAGGCCACAAACGACTCCATCACGATCACCACAACATTAGGCATTTTCTCAAAACTTTTTTCTTTTGCCGGAATATGACGAATGAAATTTAAGGAGTCTTTATCTGGGTTATTCACCTCGAAATACTCAGATAGAAATTCATAGTCTTCTTTTATTCTCTCCACATCATAAGTGACATTGCGATGCCTTAAGGTCTTTGAAAGATACAAATGAGGGTTCAAAGCTAAATTTGAGGTAAAGTTGTTTGGAGAGAAAAAAGCTTCACTCCAACGCAAAGGATAGTAAGAAAACTTACCGTAAAGTCCTCCGATAAATAACACAGAAAAGGCAATGATCCCTAAAACATTGGGCATAGATTTTTTGATCACAAAGAAATAGTTTTGGCGAAGCACATAGCGATTAAGAAAGTTTGCGTAAATGTATACGAAAACAAAAGTAGCCAATGCTCCCCAACCAACAGGATAATTTTCAAGGATCATATTGGCAGAAGTTTTAGCGTTATATAAAAAAGTGATCAGACTAGAGTTAACGCGGGTATTTAGATAAGCAAAATAACCAAAGTCTACGAAAAACAGCGAAAACCAAAAGAAAGAGGCGATGGCATAGAAGCCTGTCCAAAATTTTCTATTTTTTCTTAGATTAATCAGAGGCAACCAAGATAGAGCCAACATTGGTAATAGCAACCACATCACCGCTCTTAAATCAAACTTAGCTCCTAGATAAAAAGCCTTCAAAATGGAAGCAAGTTCAAGCTCCCCTGCGGCTCCTGAAAATAAAAAGAAGAAGGCCAGACGCATTAAGAAAAAGATGATCCAATGAAATAGAATGAAACGAAGAAACACTAGGACTCTAGGAGAGAATTTAAGCATTAAAGATTCCTTTTAAAATTTTGCCATGAAACTACCACCTCTTCAGATTTGAATCACTTTTCAAGAGTCTTTACGCGGAGTTTAATTAGCCGGAAATCACTCTGCCAGCCAAGACTGCCAGTACTTTGATCAAAACCAGATATCTCTGCTCTTTTTAAAGCCTGAAAATTAGTGGTTTTATCCAAAGCCAATGAAAACTACCCATAATTTTTATTTTGCTGAGAAATGATTTTCAAAACCAAAGGCTTAGTGAATAATTAATTTTTTAGCTTTTCTTAATTTGATGCAAATTTTTTTCGAAATAAAATTGGGGTATTTTTCCCCAAAAAACTTTTTGAGAAATTGGCAAAACTTTTACTAATTTCTTTCAAGTGGAAGGATTTAGGTTTTTAGCCTCTCCTTAATCTTACCTGAACTCTTTCTTCATTTATCACAAAGAGATTTTTAAAATACTAAATGTGAAGATTATTGATCAGAGGCTATTCCTGCAATTAGCGTATAAAGTTTTTTCGCTTAGTTCCGATTCGTTATAGGAGATTTTTTATTAAGGCGCGAGTCTCACAATTTCACTTCGAGCGAGTCTTTAAATTATCTAAATTTCACACAGTTTTTAATTATTTAATATAAAAAGAAAGGATTCTATTTTATGGCAAGTATTTTAGTTGTAGACGACGAACCAGCAATTTGCAGTTTCATCGAGTTTGAAGCGAACGAATTAGGACATAAAGTTTTTAATGCTTACAACGGTCTTGACGCGAAAGAAATCCTTCAAAAGGAAAACATTGAACTAGTTATTTCAGATGTTTTAATGCCAAAGCTTGATGGTATAGAACTATTGAAATACGTCAAATCTGAGCACCCTGAAATAGAAACCTTTTTGCTAATTTCAGGCTTCACAACTTTGACAAAAGCGAAAGCCATGGGCTTGGGAGCTACAGACATCCTGGAAAAACCCATAGACTTTACTCGCCTTCATCGTTATTTGTAATTTTTTTCAATCTGTAAAGACATTTATTGTCCCTAGCATCCACGACTAGGCTCTTTTCTACTATAATTGAGCCTAGCTGGAACAGCCTTTGCTTTTCAAAAGAAGCATGAAGGCATTTGGTAAAAACAAACTAATATTGCTTACACTGCTTTTAGCTGCCTGTGGGTCAAACCTAAGCTCTCGTCTAAGACTGGATGAAACAAAAAGCATTCAAGAAAGAGCAGAAACCTACGAATCTAAGCGAGAGCAAGAGCAGGACGAAAAAAGCCCAGGCTATTTTTCTGTGTCTGATATTAGTATCAAGCCTTCCTACATTCAGATTAAAGAAAAAGAAACTAAGCAGACAGAGAATTCTCACATCTCGGAACGATCCAACGAAGACGAATTTTACTTTGAACTTCCCGAAAGATTTCACCGCTATGGCGAATGGAACTGGAAGCCAAGCCCTGAACAGCTTAGCGCCGATACCGAAGATCGCTTACACAAAGTTATCCTTCCAAAATCAGCCATTCCTTTTTTAGAGAACAACTGGGTGTTTGAACATTTCAAAACTGATTTTTATGAATTATTAGAACTGTCGTGGAAAGAGCCTGATGGCTCTCAAAGCCCACAAAAAAATCTTGGTTTGCCTCTTGCTGAGGGTCGCCAACTTGTAAATAGCCTTGCCGAATACCAAGAGCTTCTAAATTCGATGGTTAGTTCTCTTCCGGTAGATAAGCAAATTGAAACCCAAATCCAGCCCGAACACCGACGTCAACTCAGGGAGTCTCTAGACTTAGCGCAAATTAACGAAATTAGTCCGAACAAAGAAAACTTACAACAGTACTGCGCTAAAATTAATCGCAAAGCCTTAGAATTTATTTCTTCAGACACGCCTATGTTCTTCACAAGTAAGATTGCAAAGAACACCTTTGACGTCATTGAGCCCGTAGAGGAAAGAAGTCGATTGCACTTTTGTGTTTGGTTGCCACTTATATTGCAGGTTAACGAGGAGACTTTAAAAGAAAGAGATTGGTTACGACGAATTTACTACAAAACTGAATTTCAAAAAAAGAATTTAAAGAAATTAGAGAAAATTGCGAAAAAATATCGAATTCAGGCTAAGGTGCCAAGCAAAGAGTTTTTTGCAGAAGCTTTTTTTAAAGTGGATCTTGTCCCACCAAGTATGGCTTTGTCACAAGTTAGCCTCGAAGGTGGCTGGACAAAAACCTATGACGATAATGGTAGAATCACCCTAGGAACCAGGTGCAATAACTATTTCTCCATATATGACTTTTCTAAAAATCGAAGCAAAGCTTGTAAAGCCTCCAGAAGCAACGACTACATCAAGTACTATGAACACCTCATTGATAGCGTCAGAGACTATGTTACAAAGGTTAATAGTCACCCTGCTTACATAAGCTCAAGGCTAATACGACTTCACAATCGAGTGAATAACAATGTTTCTGGAGCACAAATGATTTTGGGACTTTCTAGTTATGCAGAAGACCCGCTCTACTTTAGAAAGCTTTGGTGGATCATGCACAACAATCATCTAGACAAATATGATGACTGGTATAAATTTACCCCAACAGATTTGCAACAGCCTTAGATCTTTTTCTCTTTCATAAAGTAACCTAGGCAATCTTGACGAATTATCACTGGATCTAAGCTAATCATGCTGGGCACTACATCCGCTTGCAGTTGCAGGCGCCCATCGATGTATTCGATGTATTGATCATGCAAATCTTCACCTTCTACACCATAGATCACCAAGGGAGAGCTTTCCTCTCTTGATCTTCCAAGCACACTACCCTCTTTGGCCATTTCAAAATTTAGATTTTCTAAATGTGGAAGAAAGCAAACTGCTTCCTCTTCGGAATGATCTCCAATGTAAATGTCCAAACCCGGTCGAACCTTTACCGTTGCCTCAACCTCAAAAAGTTTAAAGTTTGGGTTATAAGGAATTTCTTTGATTTCATTTTTTGAAAGTAAATTTTCAACATATTGAAAGCTTCTTTCTACACCATCTAGATCTGCGAAATGTCCACACTCTAGTGTCACCGTTGGAAAGTGCTCTGATAAACTAACCGATAAGGCCTCTTCTGGACTTTCAAAATACACCACTTTGTCGGAAAAAGCCCCTGCCAATAAAAACAATTCGTCATGTAAGTGGTTTACACAGGCATACAATGGATTTTTTCCTGTATTGTTATGAAGATCCAAGCCCCAAATCGGCTTTTTTGAAATGACGTAATCTTTAACCTCAGAGGCCCATTTCTCCATCTCTGAATCGCCTCCATTCCAAATACGATTCATATCTTGTTGATCACTCAAATACCTAACCTTATCTTTGGCAGCTTGTACATTGCCAACCAGCAACAAAACATTGAAAGGCAATTGGTGATCGTATTTTTTCAAAAGCCTTTGAACAACTTTTAAACCAGTGGGTTCGTTACCATGAAGTAAAACACTTAAAAACACATAAGCATCCGCTTCAGCGTTTTTTAAATCAAACAGACTTGGTCCAGATAAAATTTTGTGAAGATCCTCGGCGCGAGTGTTAACAAAATTCTCCGGTAGCTGATTGTAAACTTGCATATTATTTCCATTCGATGAGTGAAAGATTCTTATTTTGGTTTTCCCAATACTGACTTAGCATTTTAGAAAAATCTCGTCCGTTTTTCTCAACAAAAGCCTTCTGCCAGTTTGCCCCATTTAACTTCGATTTACAACGTGGCAAAATATTATTTTTTAAATAATATTGAATTTGCTCTTTCTCCACACCAAGATCTTTCAAACCCTGTTCAGCTCTTGGAATCAGTTCACCAATTAAATAATCTTGATAAGAATATTGCTTTTGATTTAGTCCCAAAATCTTTCCATCAAAGGAATTCTTTGCTGCTGAATAAAAATTCTCAACCAAATCTTCCATTCGAAATTCTTCACCAATGTTTTCTGAAGAAAGGTTTTTAGCCAAACCTAGAAACATGGCAAAATGAGCGGTCATATCCACTGAACTTGGCCCTGCACTAACCGGGCGAAATTCAATTCGAACTCCATAGTCTTGACCTTCATCACCACTTCCAACAACCACTCTATTCCAATGCCAAATGGTACCATTATGTACCGAATTGTGGGTAAACCTACCTCTTTCAAAATTTTCATTTTCAGGAAAGAACACATCATATTCATCATGGTTGTAACGAAAATACTCACAAACCGAATCTTTTAAAAAACCACAACCCAAGCCTACTCGGCCAAAGTGTGCAGCAGATGCCGGCATACTTTGCTCGAACAAAGGAATTCTACTTTCATCCCAAAGTCTTTTACCAAAAAGAAAAGGAGTGTTTGCAGTCAATGCTAACATTGGAGCCGATAAATACAAACAGGCATTATAGCTCGGAATAAAATCTTCGAAAACAGGTTGATAGTGCATCTGAAAAGAAGTTGTGGCCGCTACGGGCATAATGCTTTCAGAAAGAAAGTCCAATTTTTCGTCTGCACCTTCGATTTTGTAATGCTGAGGATTACCGTTATTTTTATCCAAGATTTGTTGATTTAAAGTATGGTAGCGTTCTTTGCTACTCATATTTTTAATCTGCATCTTGTTTCTACTCAAATTAGGTAAAGATCCAATATGTAAGACTTTACAGTCAATACTCTCCGCTGCTCGGCGCAGTTTATGTTCAGCAATCTGTAGTTCAGATTCAAATTTCTTCAGACAAAAACCCGAGGCATCATAAACATTGGAATTATACTCAACATTAAACTTTGAAAGTTCAGGTACAAAAGATTTATTAGAAAGCTCTTTCAACAACCAATCATTTTTAGCTTGAGCATCGAAGTTGTTTTTATCCACGATCCAAGACTCTAACTCAGCACCATATTTAATTTTCTGCTTAGAAACATTATTAGAGCTAATGGCTAAGCTAAGATCTTCTATTTCTAGCGCTAGGTTTTGTTGAAATCGATGATAATCCGATGCTCGATAAGTCTTTGGTTTGATTGCCATACATCCCTCCGGGGACCAATAAAAAACTTTCCTTTTTGTCGGCTTATCTTAAGCAGAAATTAATGAAAAAATGCCGTCTAAGTGCATTTATTCTTAGACCCTAGTTATAGCCCAAAGGATTAATTTTTTTTGCTTTTTGGAGAAACTTTTATGACAAACTAGACATTGATCGAAATCGATCAAGCCACAATTTAATGCGATCCACTTGTTCATGAAATTTTTTAAATTTTCTTATCTAAAATCGTGAAGATAATCGATAAAATTAGGAATCCAGCGCTCCGAATCAGAGCCAGAATCTGAATGAAAAATCTTGCGGAAACTTTCAGTACTAATCGGCTCAGATTTTAGTCGAAAATAACTAGGCAATAGTCTCTCTGTCTTTAAGCCTTCAATGATTACTTCCACTACTTCTTTGGTTAAAACTCGACGTTTCACCAAATCATTAAGGCCCTTGCCTAGTTCCTCCGGAGAAAAACCATAATTAGTAACCAAATCATTCGCCACACTTAGAACTTGCTCTAGACTTAAATTATGATTTTGATAAAGGTCCAAACTCGCTTGAAAACTACTATAAGTGGGCAAAGTTCTTCTTCCAAATTTATAATAATAGTCCGGGTCTGTATCTGTCGCTAAATTAATGTATATTCGATCAATCGGATCATTCTCAGGAATTTCATTTTGTAAGTTTTGAATCACTCGCAGCTGCTGTCCTCTTACTTTTAAATGACTCAAAATAAATTTTAAATCATCTCCTGCCAAACGCCTTGAGCAAATGTCACTATACAAAGAGTAAATGATAGCATCTGACTCTGAATCATCTCCCCAAAGAATTTGTTTCACATCATGAGCAATTACCGACCGCAATTGCAATAAAGCCTGTAATTTGTAACCGACCTGCTGGTTTAATCGTGTCAAACGCCCTGGTTTTAAGTTTTTTAAATTGTCTTTAAAAAAGATTCCGTAAGGTCTAATTTTATCCAGCATTAGCTTTTCACGAATTTTTTCTTCCAATTGTGGTGGCGATGCTGTGATAAAGTAAATTGGAAAAGCCTTATCATCTTTAGCCGTAGTAATGGCACGAACTAGACTCCCCGTACCTGGAACATTTTTTTTCTGAAAAGCCTTCTCCATGATGGTTCGATACAAACCTCTGACGCTCTCAAAATGGGTGTCCAAATAGGTTTTATCGAGATCCCAAACGAAAACACGATCTGCATTTTGAGCTAACTCGGAAGTTACATACTCAAAAAACACCACATCGCCTGAAATTTTACACCTTTGGGTCCAATCCGCCATGTCTTCATTATGATATAAAGAAGAAAGTTTTTTAAGTTTTATTCTCTAGTTTTATCGCTTTTCTAAAAAGTCTAGATCCTGAGCTGATAAGCTCTATATCAAATCTTAAAAATCTCACTTGGAGAATTGCTTGAAGAAAATGATTTTGCCCCTATACTTTAAGAATGAAGATTGTCATTTTCAGCATTTTACTCCTAGGCTACACACATCTACTGAAAGCAGATCAAATTCAATGGCTAAGTGTGCCAAATAAGCTTGCCGTTTTTCCAGTTCTAGCCGAAGGATTAGAGCCTGGTTTAAAAGCAAATGTTTGGTGGGAGTTTCGAAAAACCATCACTGAAGATGGTCGTTTCTTAGTGGCCTCAAAACAATTCTTGCAAATGAAAGACACTTACCAAGCCAGAAGCAACTTGAGCGTCAAAGAAAGCATTTTTCTAGGAGAACATTTACAAGCAGACATTTTAATTAGCCTAAGCCTAGAAGAAAAGTTTTTGGTTCTTCGCAGTTACAGTGCTGAAGATGGCTATTCTCTAATAGAACTACGAGAGAAGTACCTTAATAATTTACCAAAAGAAAAACAACTGATTGGCTTGGCAAATAAGTTGGCAAAAAACTGGTTAAAAAAGTTAATCTTTCACGGCATTGGTTCACCAAGTACGGAGGCTGGTTTGTACAGTTTTCGAATTTCAAAACACCTTAGCCAGGATTTACTCGATGAGGCGAAGCTCATAAGAATTCGTAGAACCAATACAGGAGAGCTTTTTCAAAACAGTCACCGTTCGGTGGAGTTTGATCAATTAATTTGGGTGAAAACAGAAGGAAACCTCGCATTCTTCAAAGGAAGCTCAAACCTCATGAACCAATCCGATAAAAACTTTCTTTTTTTAGACAAACTGGCAAGCAAGAGCTTCTCTCCAGAACTGCCCGTTGAAATGAAACAAAAGGACCGAGACGAAGAAAAAGAAAGCAATCGCTTTGATAAAATTATGATGTTGCTTGGATTCTTAGCAATTGTAGTGATCAGTTTGTGATTATTTGATTATAATGCACTGCTAAATTTTGCAAAGAAGCCATCCCCTTGTTACAAAATCCAATATGAAAAGGGGCCTTATCTTATCAATTTTATTACTGTTTCCAGTATTTGCTTCGGCAGACATCTCTCTGATATCCGAAATAAATTTACCGGACGGATCAAAGGCTCCTCTCGACAATGTGATTAAGCACTTCATAAAAGTTGTAAACAAAAACAAAGAAAGTCTAAACAAAAGTAAAGATTTTGAAATCGGCCAATACTTCAAAGAATACCATCGAGCATTATTCCAATCCAACCCAGACATCCAAGGTGAATTACCTAACTCCATCTACAAAGAGTTGATTCCAAGGTATTACAATCTGGCTGTTGGAGCTGGTGATGAAGATTATTTCTCGCGCTTTAACTTCTTGTTGTATCAAGCAGAAAAGCTTGGGGTAGATATTTTACCTGAATTTCACGACATGAAAGATCACCTTCTTTTATCTGGAATGACCTTTCGCCTAAGAGTCGAAGATGTTAGCGCTTACAATATCAACAATTTGATTCAATTGCTGAGCGACAAAGAAAAAGGTTTCGACCTGATCATTGCAAGTCTGGATTATTACCAATTCAACATTCAATACGCAAAAAACCCTGAGGAAATGGGCTATCGTTTTAGTGAGTTGTTTCAATTTCTTTTGCGAAAGTATAGCCTAGACATTGAAAGAGAGCACAAAATTTTATCCATGTCTCTTTCTGTGAACGATCCTAAAATCATGCCTTGGTACAGAAAGGCAAAAGTTGATCTTAACTTTCCTCTCTACAAAAGCACCAGTATATTTTGCTACTACACCTTAGTGAGTCTACAACGACATATTGAAATGCCCTACTTCTTCACCAAAGAACAAGTTTTTGAAGGCATCAAAATTTTTCTTAGCTTCGGAGCAAACTTCGAGGCTCTTTGCGTTAGAGGCAGTCTGCGCGAAAACTTGATTGAAGCTCAAGCGAAAGACAAAGCTTACGCTCCGCTGATCGATGAAGTCTTTCGATTAGAGACAGAAGTCTTGCCTATTTTTGAAATGCTTTAGACAAATCCTCTTTAGGAATTGCCACCCAAGAGGCTTTCTTAGGAAAATTTTTAGGCTTATCCTCTGTCATTCTTTTGTGCTCATAAAAAGCTGTTAAAGCACAAATAAAAGCATCAAAGGCTTGAGGATTAGAAACTAACTTCTGCTTATCTTGGTTGTATAAAAACAAAGGGATTTTTTCTTTAACTTGGTCCAAAAAGAACAAGCGAATCACTTCACAGTCTTCAGAGTTTTTATAGTATTTCAAATAGGACTTTTGTACTTTTAAGTAATTACCAATTCGCCAGACACTTAGTGATGGCAAAACTTCGATCAATTTTTCTTTAAAATGTTTATTGAGAAAAAAGCTTCTCGCAGTCAAGGGAGCTGCATTAGCGCTTAGACTGTATTGAGTTTCGATGTTTTTTTCGAAATGAGTATTGATATAGTACTCTACCGGTCGATCGGTATATGGCAATGGCATCTTAGCTTTTTTATTCTTCTTTGCTTCTTTTTGAAATTCAGCATGCAACCATTTCACTTCTTCTACTCGACAAGACTCTATGCCCGGGCAGGATAGACGACAGCGAAAACAAGGCGGCAATTGAATGCTAGAATTCACAGCCAGTTTTTTAACCGACTTCAAATCATTTATTTTTTCCACCAAAATACTATCACCTAGCTTTGACTTAGACGGACCAATTCCCTCAACTACGCTACTCAAAGCAATTTGATCGTATTTAGGGAAATATTGTAATTCACAAAATGTAGTTCTATCGTTTTTAGCACCACTGAGAGCAATACCTACAAAACTTTGATAACTCGTTTTGCTTTTTCCAAGACTTTGTTTAGCCATACAAGAACGCCTTATTGTCTAAGACTTCAAAGCCCATCTCTTTCACTCGGTCGATGACCGATGCTCTTTGGTCTTTTTCAATCCATAAAAGAACACAACCTCCTCCACCGGCTCCACAAATCTTTAAAGCTCCTGAAAACTCACTTTCAACCATCGCATGAAGCTCTCGAATTTGAGGACTACTAAAAACTTCACTCAAACGGTTTCTCGCAATAAATTCTCGTTGAAAATGCTCTTTTAAATCAGAAAATGCATTGTTTCGAAAACTATTTAGAAGAGAATTTGAAATTTCATTCAACTCATTTAATGCAGACAAAGTTTGTGCGTCCTTTGCCACTGCTTTCTTAACCACTTCCCAGTTGTTTAAACCAGACATATGAGGCTTTCCAGTGTAGACCACAATTGATTTTTCGTTAAACTCATTGATATCCAAATCCAAATTTTCAAGAGCAATTCCTCTGCTCGAATACTCTAAAGCCAAAATTCCAGACTCTAATGGTGGGTAATAATCTTGTGTCCCTGTTGGAGTATTTAATACGCGGGATTCAATATTATGTGCCAGACGGACAATTTCATGCACATCCATCTTTAAATTTTGCCAACTCAAAAAGGCTTTGATTATGCTTATGCACAAACTGGAAGAACCACCAAGACCTGCACCAACCGGTGACTCTGATTTGGTATACAGTTCAAATCCCTTTTGCGTTGGAAACTCTCTACATATGCATCTCAACAACTTTAACTCAGGACTGCTATCCTCAACACAGTCTTGAAAGTTTTCATAAAGTTTTTCAAAATTCATATCTTCAGATTTTAATAAAACTTTAGTGTCTTCTCTTTCAATGATTTCTGCGAAGGTAAAAATATCGATAGCCACATTGAGCGTTACCGGCGTCTTTTCAACAAAATTATATAAAGGCCAAAGATCTAAAGTTCCTCCAGCTAGATCAATTCGAGTAGGACTAAAGCTCTTGATTTTATTCATTCGGGGCCTCACAGATGTTTTGCAGGTTTCTAATGGCAACTTTTGAAATCTCTCCTAGGAGATAAATATATTCTTTGTCGGTACGATGCAAGACAAGGTCTTCCCCTCTTTTACCGATTTTAAATTCATATTGTAACTTAGATTTGGAGTAAAAGCGAATCCCCAATAAGCTTCGATAAAGACTTTCAAAACTTATTTCGTCACCGACCAGGTTATAGAGATTTTGGCTTATATCTAAGATTTTAAAGCTATTGTTTTCACCACGAAAAAAGCCGTCAGAGTATTCATAATTAATCTTCTTATCCCCAATCTCACATTGGATTCTGTCGATTTCTTTTAGCTCAACAAGATTATATTCTCGCATCTGCAATAGAGCACCAGGCTTTGCAAGAAAAAACTGGTCCTCTGATTGAAAGCCTCTGAAAATCACTTGTTTCTCTAAATCATACATAAAACTAAGCTTTCCATCTTGAGTCGCTATCAAAAAACGCTTTTTAGTTCCATCCGAGTACTCAAAGTCCCAAAAATCTTTGGGTAAATTGTCTTGTGGCAAAGAAAACCGAAGCTTGTTCTCGGTGCTAAGATTTTCGATTGGGTATAATTCTTTGGCTTCAAGCTTCCGAAAAATCTGTTGAATAACACTATCCCCAACTTTTAATCGATTTCCATCGAAACTTAGCTGCCAAGAATCAGTTTGTCTTTCAAAACGAATAGGAAAACTGGTAGAAATAGATACAATATCAGCATCTGGCTTACTAAAAAGATTAATGTCCTTAACAAATCGAATCAATCGAGGAGAAAAAACTTTTTCATAGGAAGAGTCCAACAAATAAATATCAAGCTTGTTCCCTTCCTTTTTCTTCAAATACAAATCACCATTAAGGTTCTTTTTTTGCGACGGATAAAAACGTAGTCTTCTATCTTTGTTTACGAACTCCCAAAAATAGTTTTCGCTGAAATAATTTTTCGGTACTCGATCTGGGTCAACAGAGCCAGCCAAACTTACATTTTGCAGCTGCTCCAAAAAAGCACCTAAACTAGCTTCTCGCTTTAATTTAGAATTATCCGTTCGCCAAAGCCAATTTGCGGAATCTACTTTTTCTAAAACTGCATAATTGGCAAACTCCCCTTTAAAGCTAATTTTTTGCAAGCTTTCTAAAAAGCCTTCCTCAAATAAGCCCAAAGTGGCAGCTTCATTTTTGGGAGAAGATTTTGGTTTCTTTAAAAAAAACAAAGCCCCGACAATACAGGCGGTTATCAATAAAATAATATCAACTTTACGCTTCATTGAAACCTAGCCCTCTTAAACCAAAGCCAAATAGAAAGTCCCAGCAATAAAAATGGCATAGGAATTACACCTAACATCAAATAATACTTGGCCTGATTTGGTGTTAAAATAAAAAGCTCACGATAAAAGTTTTTAGGCGGAACCGAAATTTCTCCCTTTGAACTAATCATATAGCTAATCATATTATTAGCAAAAGCCATATTTCCTTTAAATTGATAATACTCATCAGTTAAAAAATCTGAATCCCCCACAACAAGAAGTTTGGACTTTTCATTTTCACTAAGAACTGCCACCGCAAAAGGTCCCTCTGGATCTTTTCCAGGAAAAAACTCAATCTTCTCTTTTAACTCGGGCTTAGAAAAACTACCCGAAGAGGATTCTGCTAAAATTTTTGTATTGTAAGATTCTTCGGCGCTATCAATCACTCCCAAGCGACTTGCCACTGAAAACACCGCAACTGTTTTACCTAAAGATTTTGTCATTGCTGACTCTGGATTCCAGTTTGAAATCAAAGGTGTCGCAGCATGGAAACCAGCATTTTGTGCTTCAACATCTAATATATAGTCATTAAAAAACTCAATTCCAAACTTTTTATAAAAAGCAGATAAACCGTAGGCCTTACCAGGGTCTTGTAAAACGATTACTGACTTTTGGTTTTTCAAAAACCTTTCCATCGCCGTTAAGACTGAATACGGTGGAGTTTCTTTTAGGCCAGCAAGAATTAAAGAATCACATTGATCCGCTTGTTTTAAAAAATCTATCGCATCTATCGCCAAAGCTTCATATCCAATCTGCTGCATTTGTTCGCGCAAATTGCTCAACTGATAGTTGCCTTCGGCTTGTAAAGGAATTGCTCCATAACCATTCAAAAAACAAACCCGAGTTTCCATGTCTTTGTTAACCCGAAGCAAACTATTGATGATTTTATCTTCCTGCCAATTATTTAAAACAAAATACTTTTCACCAGAGGATACCACAAAACTAGGTAAGCTTTTAATACCGTACTTTTCTGTGAGATCTGGATTTTGAGCTGCATCAAGAACTTCGATGGATACAAGCTCGTTTTCAGATTCCACTAAATCAGCAAAGCGTCTAAAGTTCTCTAGCAAAGTCTCTGCCTTTTTCTTTGCAAAAAAAGCTTGGATCTTGGTTTGTTTATTGATGGATTTTAAAACATCAACACTGGCTGGGTCCAAGCGGTTTATTTGGCTTTGGGTTAAATCAATAGCAAGCTTGTAAGGAAACAAAAAAGAACCAATGCCCAACAAAACAAACAATAAAACCGATGCTCGAATTAAAATTTTCAATACTAGCCTAGTTCGAAAACTACTAAAGTAATTTCTAATGGCCGCAAAATCTGAAGCCACAGCAGCGGCAATAAAAACAAAAAAACCAGCAAAGGCAAACCAAAAGTAATCGAGCCATTCACCAATTAAGATTCGACCACCCAACAAGAGGATCAAACTAATTACCGAAAGAAACCAAAACACTTGTGCTTTTAAATTCATCCTCTCTCCACTTGTTCAATCATTTGATAAGATAAAAATAAAAAGAAAAACACTCCGGCAATGAAAAAGTAAATAGAGTTCAAAGATATGTTTGCTACGAATAAGTTGGTCAAATGCTTACCAATCCACAGACTTTCAACCCAATCAAAGCGTTCAAATTGAATCAAATCGCGAAAAAATATTCCGATGGACCAGGTCATGATGTTTAATAAAACAGAAAAAATACCTGACATCAAAAAGCTTTTAAACAAACTCCCCGCAAACAAAGCAATCGCAGTATAAAAAGCACTCAACAAAATCAAGGCAAGATAACCACTAAAAAGCTCAGGCAAATAAGGGGCTTTAAACATCACCAAACTAAAAACTGGAAATAAAAAGACCAAACTACATAATAGTAGTAGTTGAATCCATCCACCGAGAAACTTTTGTAAAACAATTTGCCAAGAACTTAAAGGACTAGCCAATAAAGACAACATGGCATCCTGTCTTTGCTCTTCCCCAAAAGCTTTCGACACCACAAAGGGACTGACAAACAATAAAATCATATTGATTTGCCCAAAATACGGAGCCCACAAATTTTCGAGTAGTGAGGTTCCACCAAAAGAATAGGACTTTTGCACCATTTGTGAAAACAATCCTAACTGATAGAAATACTGAACCCCTAAATAAAGACTAACCAAGGAGAACAAAAACAACAGGCTTGGCCTGAAGAGACTTAATTTTAAATCTTTTTTTAAAATTGCTAAATTCATTGGTCTACCTATTTGAGTTTAAATCTCTAAAAATCTGCTCCAGATCTGGTTTCTGCCAAATCATTTTTTTTATGCTTAAGTTTTGTTTACGTGACCAATTCAAAATTTGTTCACTAGCGCCTGCCTCTTCTTGGATTTGGATCTCAAAAGAATCTTTTTTAAGGTTTCTAGTAGGCTTGCCAAAATCAGGGTACTGAGCTATTTCATTGAAAAACTCCACACAAAGCCAAGGTTCTTCGGATTGATTTTTAATCTGTTCACTAGTTCCACTGGAAACTAGCTTGCCTTCGTTTAAAAACACATAATAATCACAAACCTGCTCTAACTCATGAAGTTGATGACTAGAAAATAAAACGGAATGTTCTTTACCTAAATCACGAATTAATTTTCTTATTTCGTCCAATTGCATTGGATCTAAACCTGATAAAGGTTCATCTAATATTAGCAACTCAGGCTCTGAAATTAAGGCTTTGGCAATCCCTAGTCTCTGACGATAGCCTTTTGATAAGCTTCCACCAGGCTTTCTCACTACAGAAGACAAGCCAGTTTTATCGATCAAATTAGAGATTTTTTGTTTCTTATTTTTGATCGAAAAAACATCGGCCCAAAAAGAAAGGTTCTCTACAACACTTAGTTCTTCGTAGACAGGCGGCCTCTCTGGAAGAAAGCCTACTTGCTTTTTCCAAGCATCGGGAGAATAGGACTCTATTTTTTGATCATCAATGAAGAGCTCCCCACTAGTTGCTGCCATGGCACCCGCCATAATTTTCATGCAAGTGGACTTACCAGCTCCATTGGGACCAACTAAGCCGACGATTGTATTTTTAGGGATTTCAAAGCTCACTTCGTCTAATGCTTTGATTTCACCATAGATTTTCGAAATCTCTGAAAAGCGAACCATACAAATATGTTAGTAAGGATGAGCTTTAGGAGTCAAACGCCCAGAGAATTATTTATCGCTTTGCACTAATAACGTGCGTTCTTGAGAAACCGTGACTCTGCCTAATTTATCCCCTTTTATGGGGCGAATGTATCGACACTCTGCAAATTGAACCACGGCCTTTTCCCCTGCTTCAATCTTATTAGCTCGCATTAACTCAAGAGCAGCACTGCGGATTTCTTTGTCACTCAATTCTCGATTTTTTGGCTTTTCAAGTATCAAGTGAGAACCAGGAACATCTTTTAAGTGCATCCATAAATACCAAGCCTTCGCTTTCCGCAGCAACAAGAGGTTCTCCTTGGCTGACTTTCCAATGTGAAGCCTTAAATCACTTGCGATATTTTTACTCTTGGTCTTAGCACCTGTAGCCTTTTGCAGATCTTTTTGCTTAGAAGAGAAAGCTTTTTGATTCTTAGGTAAATCACCAGATTTAAGTTGATTAATTTCTCCTATTAAACTTTCCAGTCGATCTTTCATGCCCTCTAATCGAGACTCTATCTTTCTAGCTTCCGAAAAGCAAAACTCCCCCTGCTCAACCCAGGAAGCCCGTGGTAGTTTAGAAAAACTTTTATCTAAGGAATCAGGCTCTATAGCTTTTTGCTCAGAAAAAATGCTATTACCTAAAACTCTCCAAGCCTCGGCGTCGGCCTTTTCAATTTGATCTCTTAAGACGCCAAGCTCTTTACTTTTCTTTTTGAGTTGTTTTGCTATTAACTTTTCATCACTCTCTGCTTCCATCACTTTCGCAGACGATTTTCCTGCTTCGAAGAAATTAGACCACCACAAATCCGATGCTAGCTCTAAGTCTCTAAATTCTTCAGGAATATAAGTGTCATCGATTTTTTCAAGCTCTCTTGGCTTTTTTAAGAAAAGCTTTTTGGCATTTGCCACGGCAAGGACATTTAAGTCTTTAGGATACAGTCTAAACTCAAGGTAATCGGTATCATCGAAATAAAGCCTAAGTACACGACCGTATTCTGAGGACAAAACTACTTTCTTCAGACTTCTACCGTCGAAATTTGACTTTAGAAACAAAACCATCGGTAAATCTTTTCTTGGCTTCTTAGGAAAGGCCTTATTTTTACAAAAACCTAGAAAAAAATTAGGCTGCCTTAAATCAAGAAACAAAGAATGGCTGGCATTTTTATAAAACTCGAGAAACAAGACTTTTTTCGGATGAAACTGGATTCGCTGTAATCTAGCACCCACCAAAAAATCTAGCTTAGATTTTTCTTTTTCTAATTCTCGTAAAGACCATGGACTAAGTTTCATATTTCACAATTCTAAACAACTAGAGGATCTTTGTCATGATATAATACTCATAGAAAGCCACCATAAAACAAAGGTTTCCTGCTTAAAATTAAAAAGCTCAAAACACTGGCTTAGGCAGATATTTCAAGTACTGTGGTAAAAGCCAAAAACGATTGAATTTCAGCATTGATCTGCTAGCTTGAGCCTAAGATGCAAAAGAAAAAATCATTAAAAACAATTCGTAACCTTCTATCTCTATTTTGTGTAGTCATAAGCCCTCTAAATTTTTTATTCGCAAGCGAGATATTTTTATATTCAATGGATAGCGAAAAAACAGTAAAGGGAATGAACTTAAAAGAAAAACAAATTCGTCACTCCCCTTGCTCCACCTTTAAAATTCCCAATACAGTATTTGGCCTAGAGCATGGTTTTATAAAAAACAAAAGCTTTAAACTAAAATATGACTCAAAGAAGAATCCACCAAAAAATTGGTGGCCTGCTGTTTGGTCTAAAGATCATAGCCTGGATACAGCCATTAAAAATTCGGTAGTTTGGTATTACCAAGAAGTAGCCCGGCAAATTGGCAAAAAAACCATGCAGAGTTTTATCGAGCAAAGCAATTATGGAAACAAAGACCTAACAAGCCCCATTGATCAATTTTGGCTAGGCGCCAGCCTTCGAATTAGTCCGGAGGAACAAATTCAATTTCTAAAAAAACTATTTGCCAATGAATTCAATTTTTCACCCAAAAACATAAATATCTTAAAAGAGATCTTAGTTTGGAAAAAATTAAATAAGCAGACAATCTACGCCAAAACTGGAAGTTGTGACCAAGGAAACGGCCTTAAAGGAGCTTGGTTAGTCGGCTTCGTAGAATCCTCTACCAACAAAAACACCTACTTCGCCTACTACACCGAACACAAAGACTTCCAAACAGCCTCAGAAAAAAGAAACAAACAAAGCCTAAACTACCTAAAAAAATACAAACTAATCCCCTAAAAAAAACAAAAACACCTTTGAGAGCAAAGCTCTCAACCAACCAACGGCGGCAAAGCCGCCCACTATCCCTGCGCCAGCAAACAAAGA
>CERS01062033.1_pt1 | contig 68155 bp, 62 predicted proteins | sample 356251 | NCBI WGS metagenome assembly CERS01 (sample SAMEA2621020, study PRJEB7988) | marine metagenome | isolation source: saline water (ENVO:00002010), including
ATCAATCTTCTCACTAACCTCTTCCATTGCCTTCTTTTTTTGTTTGTTGCATCCGACAATACTGGTCATACCACTCTTTATTGTCGTCACTATTTGAATCATCTTTCTCTCCCTTTATCTTTACTCTGTCTTTATAATTTGTGTAGATTTTATTTAACACTCAACAACATCATGATGACTGATGCCTTTGTTAACAACCTAGGATATTTAATAAAATTTTCGTAAAAATTTATATATTCCTCTAGATCATTTTTGTATATTTTAATATAAAACAAGCAGGCTTTTTCCAATTCCATCTAATATTGCCAATAGTAAATGGAAATCGATTAATTAAATAAGCTTTCCTATAGTCTTCTTTAGTTATCATTTATCTGGATATTTATATTTTTTTTGTACTTTTTTACTCTAGCATATTTCTATAACTTTACCTAGTATCATCTAAAAATCATCATAAAATTTATTATTTACAAAGCACTATCAACTACATGGTTTGTATATGCGAACTGCTTTAATCCATGAAAAATTAAGTTATTATCAATATAATCAAATGATAACTCTTTTTTAAAAACAGACAGCCCTTTTCCTGTTCCAATTATCTTGATATTTTTATACTTACTTCGATACTGGCCAATCATATGATCTATAAGACCATAAAAACTTTGATACAATCCTACCTCAATTGCATCTTTTGTATTTTTTCCATAAAGATCGTCTCTTGATTCTACCCATACTAGCGGTAATTTAGCGGTTTGCCTATTTAATGCCCATGAACATAATCTCATTCCAGGAAAAATAGCCCCCCCTTCATAAACACCCTCTTCACTTACAAAACAAAATGTTATGGCAGTACCAGAATCAACAATCAAGCTAGGGCCTCCATATACAGAAAAAGCCCCCAAAGCATTAATCAGTCGGTCTGCCCCTAATTCATCAGGTGATGATAAGTTAATACTTATATCAGTCACAAGGTTATGATTAGCAAAGTGGCTATTAACGTTTTCTACATTCTTAAATAAATCATCCTTATCAGGTACTACAGATGAAATATAACACGTTGAATCTAGAAATATGCTTGTAACATAGTCATGTGTTAATAACTCTGTCGGAATACTTTCTCTGTTACTATAATCATCATTGCTATTAAGTTCACAATATTCACAAAATGAATTGCCAATATCAATTAAAAATGTTTTTTTTTCCCTCATTATGGGAATATTAAGTAACTTAGGATTAAAAGGCAATATGGTAAAAGATAAAATAAGCGTTAAAATATAAATTAATTATGAAACATTTATACACTCCTGATGAAATTGATGCACATAAAATAAAGCTAGAAACCTCTTTAGCTAAAAAATTCTCTAAAAATCCACTCTTATTACAATTTTCTCAATGTTATTTAAATTCACTATCTGCAAAATCCATTCAATACGAAACAGTATCGAGCTTACAATCCTTCTTACTTGATCAATTCAATCAATTTATTCAGATTGCTGAATCTTCTAGTAAACAACAATTAACAATTTCTCATATTAATAAAAAACAAATAAAAATTTCTATTATCTGTCCTGATGCTCTTTATTTAATTTTTACACTCGAAAATGTTTTTAAACAATTTAATATCTCTATAACAAAACTCTACCACCCCTTACTTTCAGCTTACATTAATAAAAAAAACAAAGTTGTTTTAATTGATTATCCCAATCAAGATAGTCAACGATTTTCTGTTTGTTATATTGAATGTTCGCTAGATTCTAAATCATTATCTATTGATTGCTTAGAACAAGAGTTATTAAAACGAATTTATGCGGTTTCAAGTATCACTCGAGATAACGATGCTATTCAAAAATGTTTAACAACTGTTCAAAGTGAAGTTGCCAAAATCCCCACTCCTAAAATTGATTTTCATACAGAATGGGTAGAAGTATTAGACTGGCTTGCTAGTGATAATTTTTCTTTTTTTGGATACGCTGAATTTAATATCCACGAATCTACTAATCGTCAGGTTATTACTGTTAATAAATCTAAACAACTAGGATTACTATCTGATGATTACATTTCCTTTGCCTCTTCAGAACTATTAGAGGTTACTAAAAAGCAAGTAAAACTTCGTGCTAATTATCGATCTCCTTACCTTATTGATTCCTTACGTTTTAAGAGTCCTGTAAAACGTTTTGAAAATTTAATGCGTGTAAGTCTTAAAATCCCTGCTGGCAAACAAAAATGGATTGTTTATAACTTTATTGGTTTACTCAAACGTAGTTCTCTTCTGGCTAAAAATACTCAAACACCTATTATTAAACTAAAAATTCAAAAGATTATGGAAAATAAACGCTTCTGGAAAGGAAGTCATCAATACAACCAAACTATTAGACTTTTAAATGATGTCCCTAAAATTGAACTTTTTAAAACGCCCACAGAAAATTTACAACAAGTGATCGAAAATCTTCTCTCGATCACCAACCCGAATGATATTGCCTTTTTTACACGAAGTAGAATTGAAAAATCTAAATTATTCTTATTAGGTATTATCCCTAATGATTTATTTTCAGAATCTGCCATTAAACAAGTGATTGATTATTTAAAAAATTCTATCCCTCATGAAGGATACGAATATATTATTATTCCTGGTGAATTATTTACACGACTCCACATTTACTTTGACCAACCTAACATGCCAGACTATCACCCCGATCTTCATATTATTGAAACAGATGTTACTGACTTATTAAAACCTTGGGATCAGCGACTTAAAGATGAACTTGATAAGCATTTTTCTAAAAATAAGAGTGATCGATTATTTCAAAAATATATTAATTTATTTCCAGCCCATCATAAAATTCGTCGAACTCCTGATCATACTATTTTAGATATCGAACTTTTTGAACGTTCCAAAAAAACAAAATCAACTGAATTTAATCTTATCCCATTTTTATTTAAAGATTCTTTATTATCAGGCAAGGCATCTTTACTAAATATTTATCATTTTGAAAAAATTGATCTCTTTCAATTTATTCCTATCTTTCAAAATTTAAATATTTATTTTTTTGATGAATTAACAACTCGTGTTGGGTCTTTAACAAAAATGATTGGTTATATTCATGCATTTCGTATTAAATTCTTAGACTCAAATTCATATGCTCCTGACTTTAAAAGTTTTAAACCCCGTTTTCTTGATTTACTAAAAGCTATCTTTGATCATAAACTACCAAACGATCCTCTTAATGGACTTATTAGTTGTACAGAATTAACATGGAAAAATATTTTTATTTTACAAGCATATCGAAACTACCTTATTCAGTTAAAACCTAATTATACAAAAGATAGAATCGATAAGACCTTACTCAAGCATCGCTTTCCTATTGAACATCTTCTTAATTATTTCCAACATAAATTTTCATACTCTGATTCTCACAAACCTTCTAAAAAGCAACTCTCTTTATGTGATGATATTGAAAAAAACTTTTTTGAGTCATTATCTACCGTTAGTGATATTGATGAAGACTTTATTTTAAAATGGATGTTTAGCTTAGTTAAACATACACTTCGAACGAATTACTTTCAACATGAGCTTGAGGATACACAACTATTAAGTCTTAAAATTGATGGGCAATCTATTATTACCCACCAAGAAAAAACATACCGAGAAATTTTTGTTTTTGATCCTAATATGGAAGGCATTCATATTCGCTTTGGCCCTGTTTCTCGTGGTGGTATCCGCTGGTCTAGTCGTTTAAATGATTTTAGAAGTGAAGTATTGGGTTTAGCTAGTACACAACGTGTTAAAAATGTTGTCATCGTTCCCAATGGCTCAAAGGGTGGTTTTGTTATTAAAAAACAGCTCCCTCATAAAGAGCTCCAATCAGAATCTAAAGAGCATTATCAGCGTTTTATTCAAGGTCTTTTATGTATCACAGATAATACAACAACCGATAACAGTATTACAAAACCCCAACAGGTTATCTGCTATGACACAGATGATCCTTACCTAGTTGTGGCCGCAGATAAAGGAACTGCGACATTTTCTGATTTTGCTAATGAAATTTCTCATCAACATAACTTCTGGCTAGACGATGCCTTTGCTTCTGGCGGTTCTCACGGATTTAGCCACAAAGATCTTGGTATTACAGCCAAAGGTGCTTGGGAATGCGTTAAACTACACTTTAAAGAACTTAATAAAGATATTAACAAAGAACCTTTTACCTGTATTGGTATCGGCGATATGTCTGGAGATGTATTTGGTAATGGCATGTTGTTATCTAAAAAGACTAAACTCATTGCCGCCTTTAATCATCTTCATATCTTTATTGATCCTAACCCTATCCCCTCAACAAGCTGGAAAGAACGTCATCGTTTATTTAACTTATCAAAGTCAACTTGGCTAGATTATGATAAAAAATTACTCAGCCAAGGTGGAGGGGTTTATGACCGATCGGCTAAACATATCGTTATCTCAGAAGAAGCTCGCCTTATGCTTGGGATAGATACATGTGAACTCAATGGATCTCAACTCATCAAGGCTATTTTAGAATGCAACGTTGAACTTTTATGGTTTGCAGGTATTGGAACTTACATAAAAGGTTATGATCAATCTCATAGCTCTGTTCATGATTTAGCTAACGATGCTGTTCGAATTGATGCTGTTAATTGTCGAGCAACTGTTATTGGGGAAGGCGCTAATTTAGCTATCACTCAACATGCTCGATATTACTTAAGTGAAAAATCTGTCAAACTTAATACTGATTTTATCGATAACTCTGCGGGAGTTAATATTTCTGATTATGAAGTTAATCTAAAAATATTGCTGCAATATTTGTTAGCTAAAAAACAACTTAAAACAACCAAACAACGTTCTGATTTATTAGCTTCTCTTACCCCTGATGTGATTCAGCTTGTTCTAAATAATAATCAAGATCAACATCAATTAATCTCATTAGAAGAATACCGCTCTCAAAAAGCAATCTATCCTTACCAAACTCTTATTAATTCTTTTATTGAACAAGGCGCTATTAATCCCAAGAAAGACACCATCCCAAAATCATCAGAATTTGAAGAACTAGATAAAAAGAAACTTCCTTTACCAAGACCCTTATTAGCGTTACTACAATCGTTAATTAAGTTAGAAACATCTGAATCATTATCCTCTAGCGATTGCTTATCTCACCCACTTTATAATAAATTATTTGAATCATATTTCCCAAAAAAACTCGCTAAATCCTATAAAAACCCGATACAAGCTCATCCATTACGAGCTGATATTACAGCAACATCACTCACCAATTACTGTATTAATAACGCTGGCATTTTGTTTTTTAGCTTTATGCAAGAAGTGACCAATCAAGCTACCGATACTATTGCTACAACTTATTTCATTTTAAATCGCTTATTTTCTTGTGATACTATGCGCCAGAAAATTTTGTCACAACCTATTCCTTATGTAAAAAAATATTCAGAATTAATTGCTATTGAAGATCATCTAAAATATATGATTTTAGATGCATTATTACTTGATTCAAACTCTTTTTCTCTTGAACATTATGACGATATTATCTCAACTCATAAACTCTATCGATCTTTTTATCCTAGCAACTCAGAAATCAACTCTGATACCTTATATCATTCTGTTCGTAACTTTATTCCTTTCTATACTGTTTTTCATACCATCTCAGATCAACAACGCTCTACCTTATTTGATTCCATTGATACTATCTATCGTTATTTTTCCTTTGATGAATTATCTGACATGCTTGATAGTGTCATGCTCTTTTCTACCTGGGAAGTTGAACAACATAAATTGTTACATAAATTATTATCTCAAAAGAAATTACTGATCATTCAACACTGCATTTCTAACTGCGAGGATCCTCAGGGTGTTACTAAAGCTTATATTGAATCTTTGTATGGAGCCAGCTTAAGCTCATTTAAACAGGATCTATCCTCATTAATTGGGATTGAATCTATTTCATTATCAGCGTTATCAGTGGTAATTAACAAATTAACATTACTATAAAACTATAACGATACGCATTGCCCCTGACCAACTATCTAAATTAGTAGAAGTGTAATCCAGTGTAACTGGATGTCGACAACCGTTCTCCATACTTTCTTCACTATATCTACCTCTTTTTCTATGTGCACATTTGCTGTCATTAACTTTATAGATTGATCTGGCCTATCTTTGATTTCTAATTTTGTGTTCGGTTTTTTATAATATCTTTGTATGATTAGTTTTTAGAAATAAACTCATTCATATCTTTTAAGGCTTCTTTGGCTATTTCGGTCTTATTTTTTATAGCAGATGCACGAACAAAGAAGACACCTTCTAAAATGATGATATCATTTGATGATTCTAATTTATCTTCTTTACTAGATTGCATCTTGCAACTCCTTACTATAAAACTGTATAGTTATTGATTGTCTTATTAAAAAAGTACCGAAAATGAGCCATTTTAAAACATTGAATTTTTTTGATATAAATTTCGACAAACCAATAATTTATATTATTGGACCTACGGCAATTGGCAAATCTGAACTTGCGTTATCGCTTGCTCAACACCTTAAAACTGAGATTATTTCGGCTGATTCATATCAAGTTTATCAAGGTATGGATATTGGCACTGCAAAAGTATCTAAGAATGACCGCTTATTAGTACCTCATCACCTTATTGATACCCACTTACCAGATCAACCTTATAATGTTACTGATTTTTTACGCTATTGTAATGACTACCTTCAATCCAATAAACAAGTCATTATATGTGGGGGAAATGGCTTATTCTTACGATCATTTCTCTATCGTTATGAATTTCCTAAAGCAAAAAGTGACCCTAATATACGTCAATCGCTTATGCATGATTATGATAAAGGCCTTAAGCAATCCTTATGGGACAAGCTACATTCCGCTGATCCTAAAGCAGCGGCTAATATCCATATTAATAACAAACATCAATTAATTAGAGCTTTAGAAATTTATCATATTACTCAACAACCTCCATCTTCTATTAAGCTCCAAAATGCTACCCCTCGCGATGATGTCACCGTTTTAGGTTTAACATGTGATAGAAATGTGGTAACTCAACGTATAGATGAACGAGTTGATATTATGATTAATAATGGTCTTATTGATGAAGTTAAACACTTACTTGATGTTGGTTATACACCAAGTCTTCCTGCACTCAACTGTATTGGATATAAAGAAACCATTCAGTATTTACATGGTAGTATTACTCGAGATGAAATGATAAGATTAATTAAAATTCATACTCATCAATTCTCAAAACGTCAAATGACATGGTTTAAAAAAATAGATAATGTTTTCTGGAATGTTTCATCTAAATAAAGATCAATTAAAGCAATATATAATATATGCTGTCTTAGCATTGGCAGTGCTTATCAACACGGCTATTATCTACAGTCCTTTTATCCCCAAAAATATTAATTTAGAAGTCAATGATACAGCACTTAGCACCATTACCGCTCCTCGTTATATAGAATTTGAATCTCGCCAAGATAAAATAGCAAATAAAAAAACCCAAAATCATATTAAAAACACCATCCCTCCCGTTTATTCAATTAATCAAACGATTAATAGCGCTATCATTGAAAATATAGCTTTATTTTTTGATGATATTGCATCTAACCCTATGGATAAATTAAGTATCTATATTTCTCAAATTTTATCATCAGAGGATACATTTTATTTAAAATCCATTTCCAATGATATGTTTCAGCAATTAAAAAGTGATACTCTTTCTATAACAAACACCTTATTATCTAGCGGAATTAAAGAAATTAATCATGCCGTTGTCAAAACATCTGTTTCTGAATCATTGCAATCTTACGATCCTAATCTACAAAATATTGCTTATCATATTATTACGCATTACTTACAACCTAATCTTACTATTGATCAAGAGCAAACCAATCTTATTATTAAACAAGCATTATCATCTCAAATAAAACAAACATCCATTTATAAAAAAGGACAACCGATTATTTATCAAGGAGAGCGTATAAATGGAGCTCAAATTGAAGTCTTTAAAGCACTGAATATGTACCATAGCAAAGCTAGTTATATTGAACTTTTTGGTATCTTTATTTTTACCCTAATTGGCATTCTTATACTGGATCGATTTATTTATTATTTTTATAAACGAGCTTACTTTCTAAAATACATCTGCTTAAGTTTATTGGTTTTAACCCTTCTCGTTTTAATTGGGCGTTTAAGCTTACTTCCTACTTATCTTCCTTCTGATGTACTTATTTATCTACTTATCCCCATATCTATCTCTTCTATGCTATTAACCTTTCTTGTTTCATCTAATATTGCTCTAATTACAGGAACTTTAATTAGTATTTTTATTAGTCTTTTATTTAATATGAGTTTTGACGTCTTTATATTTTTATTTCTTAGTACTTGTTTTACGACCTTTACCGTTTTAAAAGCCTATAAACGATCTGACTTAATTTTATCTGGATACTTCATTGGCGCATTTAATATTTTTTGTATAATTGGGATTGGCCTTCTATCTAAAGAAACCAGTTATTCTTGGTATGGTATTAATGCTCTTTTTGCCTTTGGAAATGGTGTTTTCTCAGCAATGGTTACGCTTGCAATTTTACCTTATTTTGAACTTTTATTTAAAATTACAACGAACCAAACATTACTTGAACTTGCTAATTTAAATCATCCTTTACTAAAACGCCTGATGATGGATGCCCCTGGTACCTATCAACATAGCTTGATGGTTGCTAATCTTTCGGAAGCAGCAGCCGAATCTATTGGTGCTAATAATATTTTGTGTCGTGTTGGTAGTTATTTTCATGATATTGGTAAATTAAAACGACCTGTGTTTTTTTCTGAAAATCAATTTTCAGAAGATAATCCTCATGAAACAATAGCTCCTCGTATTAGTAAAATGATTATTCTATCTCACGTTAAAGAAGGTGCTGATTTAGCTATTAAACATAAACTGCCTACTGTACTTAAAGATCTTATTGAACAACATCATGGCACCTCATTGTTGTCGGTATTTTATACTCAAGCTATATCAAAAGAAGGTCAAGTCCCTACAACTGATGATGAATTTAGATATTCAGGGCCAAAACCACAAACCAAAGAAGCAGGCATTCTTATGTTGGCTGATTCTGTAGAAGCGGCTACTCGTTCTATTGAAAAAATAACACCTCAAAAAATCGAAAATATGATTAACAAAATTTTTAAAGATAAAATGGATGATTTACAACTATCTGAATGCCCTCTTAGTTTAAATGAAATTTTTACGATTAAATCTAGCTTTTTATATTTATTTAGAGGCATTCAACATAATCGAGTTGATTATGTTAAAGAAGTCGAAAAACTTAATTCTCAAGATAATTCTCAAAAAAATTCTGATGATGATATTACATCTACTGACATTAAAAAATCATAATGGCTGTTTCCTATTCTGTTCATTACCAAACACCTTTTTCTCATACCTTTAATGCCGATTTATTTATTAAGACAGCATTTAACTTAAAACATATCTGTGACGGTTCTATAGAATTTACTTTTGTTGATGATGACTTTATGGTTTCACTTCATAAATCTTACTTAAATGATACATCTAAAACAGATATTATGACGTTTAATTTAAACTCATTAATCAATCCTATTGGAGACATTTATATTTGTATTAACGAAGCTGAACGTAATTCACATCAATATCACACATCATTAGATTATGAAATTCAATTTCTTATCTTACATGGCATTTTACATCTTATTGGCTATACCGATGAAACTGATTTTGAAAAAAACTATATGCTTGATGAACAAAATCGTTTATTAAATCTTATCCACCCCCTCATTTAAGTTATGAAACTTCATTCTTTTTTATACTCACTTAAGATGGCTATTAATGGATTGCGAACAGCCTTACATAGAGAAAATAACTTTCAAATTCAGCTTATGATAATGATTACTGTTCTATTACTTAGCTTTCTTCTGTCTTTGTCTATTATTGAATGGTGTATTATACTTTTTTGTATTGGAATGGTATTATGTATTGAATTAATGAATACATCAATTGAATATTTAGCTAATCTATATAATTCTCATTATGATTTAAGAATAAAACGAATTAAGGATATATCTGCTGCTAGTGTCTTATTGGTTAGTCTTATTTCAGGTATTATAGGAGGGCTTATTCTAATCCCAAAATGTTTAAACTTTGCTAAAAGTTGGAAGGTTCTACTATATTGATTGATATACTTTTTGTTAAAACCATAATATTTGTACTTTTTATTTTCTTGTCAGCCTTTTTTTCTGCTGCAGAAACAGCCTTTACTGCTATCAATAGAATTAAACTTCGTTCAATAATCGAAGCACAAAAAAAACAAGCACATCATATTGAATTTTTACTTCAACATCCTAAAAAACTATTAACGGCTATCCTGATTGGCAATAATCTTGCCAACATTGCAGCAACTACTTTTGCTACTGCCTTTTTTATTGACCTATTACGTTCTATCGGGTTTACCAATATAGCAGCCATGCTAGGTATTATTACTGTTTTAGTCACCTTTATTTTATTAGTTTTTGGAGAAATCACCCCTAAAACACTAGCTATGAAAAACCCGTCTAAGTGGGCCTTTAACATTTCCTCTATTATTTATTATATCTATTTTATCGAATATCCATTTATTTGGCTGTTTTACTCTATTACCAAATTACTTAGTTCTATTTTTGGGATTCAAACTACGGGTTCATCTCAACTTTCTGAAGAAGAAATTAAACTCCTTATTCAACTAGGCCAAGAAGAAGGCATTTTAGAAAAAGAAGAACAAAAAATGCTTCATGGTGTTATTAATGTTTTTGATAAGGTTGTTCGAGAAATTATGACACCTCGTACTGATATGATCTGTTTAGAACGATCGAGTTCCATTGCCGAAGCTATTGATATTATCCGCTCAAAGGGGCATTCTAGAATCCCTATTTATGAAGAAAAAATTGATAATATTATTGGGTTTGTTTACGCAAAGGATCTTCTTTATGCCAATCATTCTAATCAAGCTAATCTACTTCATAATTTTATGAGAGAAGCTGTCTTTATTCCTGAAACAAAACAAATTCAATCTTTATTACAACAAATGCGTAAAAAAAAGTTTCATTTATCAATTGTTGTTGATGAACACGGTGGTGTTGCTGGACTTGTTACAATGGAAGATATTATTGAAGAAATTGTTGGAGAAATACAAGATGAATATGATAATGAAAAACTATCTATTAAAAAATTAACATCATCTCGTTATATCATTGATGCCGCTGTTCGTATTGAAGAACTTTCTGAAACATTAGGATATCAATTTCCAGAAGATGAAGATTATGATACGGTTGCTGGTTTTATTCTTGCTCAAATTGGATCTTTTCCTAAAAAAAATGATAAAATTTCTTATAAACATTTTGATTTTATTGTAAGAGACATTAAGAATAGACGTATCATTGCTTTTGATGTCATTATTCATAAAGAAAAATCTAGTTCGTAAACCGTTGCTCAATTAGGTCTTAACATTGTATCCTTTACCACATGAAGGATTCGTCTAAATTAAATTTATCATTATCACGTTTTTTAAAAAAACAGTATCCTGATAGCTTTAAATTTAATCAAATGATTGTCCAAAAAGGAATTGCTAATGCTTCTATTATTTCTGAACATATGTACCGATCATGGCCTTTTTGGATTTCAAAACAATTAAAACCTGATCAAACTCCTCATATCAGTGATACGAACCTACTAGGTCTTATCAATACAAAACATAGAAACTGGACCTATATCAGTAGCCCTAACTCTGATAATGCCGCCATTATAGATCCTGCTGGACTCATTTATGTAAAAGGAAAATCATACTCAATAGATTTTTGGATTAGTAACTCTAATTCACTTTTTATCCCTTCTCATAAAGATGATATTCGCCAGCAATATATCCCAGAATCAAATAGCGTTTTAACATCATTTTCTTTGTCTCAACTTGATATAGAATCTCATGTTATGTTTAACCAATTGCCCAGTAATCTTGATTTTGTATTTTGCAACTATAAACTTACAAATAATACCAAGAAAAACATTAAATTTTCTTTTTATATCGCTATTCGTCCTTTTGATTTTGAAGGTGTCACTGATATTCAATCGATACAATACCTACAAGATGGTATTTTTATGGTTGATAAACAATTAGGAATCGTTTTAGATAAACAACCCGATAATATTGTTTGCCTGGCTCATCACGAAGGTGATGTTAGTGAGCATTTTAATAAATTAGAAATGATTTTTAATGCCTCTTGCCCACTTAAAAAGGTGTCTGCGTTTGCTGAATATCGTCTAGTCATTGCGCCTAACAAAGATATCTCTTTAACATTTAAAATTCCGTGTATGACACGTCTCTTTCCTCAACTAAAAATACCTTTTTTAAATCAACAATCACCTTCAGATTTAGTTCAAAAAACATATCAATCGTTTACATTTGATAAATCACTTAAAGAATTATCATTTTATAACTCTGATTTACGTAATCAAGATATGTCATTTTCATTTCCGGATGCTCACTTAACACAATTTATTCATTCTCAATTTTCATTTTTAATTTCCTCTCTTCATACGAACTCCTTTAAACATGGTTATTATCAAGAATTAAATCATTGTCCATTTGATCACCTTTTCTTTATGAATTCACTTTATCTTGCAGGATACAAACCATCCTTATATTCTCATATTTTTTCAGTAAAATATCTTAATAAGGTTTATTCACATTTAAAATCTAAACAACTTTCTTTTACTGACTGCTCTTCTTGGTTTGAAAATTTATTAGGCTTATTCAATAGTAATGTTATTACTATTACTCATGATATGTATAAAGTATTATTTAAAATTATCATGCTGGGCTTAAATCAATTTAAATTTTATGATGATCTTGAATTTAAAACGCTGCCTGCTCGCTCTAGCTCTAAGCATCCACCCTCTTTTTTCTTATCTGATGTTATAGGGTTATTTGGTTGCTTACATTTTTTCAAACTACTATCTCAAAAATTACCTTATGGGAATTTAGACATTATTAATAACGCTAATTTAAATCATTATAGTGCCTTATTAGAGGATTCTATCGAAACGTTTTGCAGTGCTGTTTCTAGTAAAATTGCTTTAAATAATGTTGTTCCTGTTTCTTCTACCCAATATATTTCCTTAGATTTAATTAAAACACTTTCTTTATATGTTACATTTTTTCCAAACAAAAATAACTATATCAAAAATACAATTTTAAATATTCAAAAGCATTTAGCTTATAACCAATTAATCTTTTCCATGATTAACCCTTCTGGATTTCCATTATCTTACAATTTAGATTATATACAATTACTGATTAAACTAGATCCTAAAAATGTATTTAATATCATCACTAAGCTTTTATCCTACGCAACCTCTACCTTTACATTTCCAGATACTATCCATCCAATTACAAAAGGTGGGAGTGAAGGTGATGGCCATACTATCAAACATGGTGTTTTACTTACGCAGTATATCTTTGATACGATTCTTTCTCAAAATGATAAAAACCTTATCTTGTTTCCTGCAATACCAGCTGAATGGTTAGCTAACCATTCTTGGCATATTAATAACTATAAAATAGGTAAAGAAACTATATCCTTATCTATTAAACAATCCCCTACTGAAACAACACTTGATATTACGTTTTCAAACAAAAAATTATTTAGTTTTTTTATAATTCATACCCATTCTCACTATAAGTCTTTTATACTTAATGATACTGAAATTGCTATCAAATCTCCTACGATTAAAATACCTGGATCTGAAACATGTATCCGTCTCATTAAACATGATGTCAAATCAACCTTCTAGTGAATCAATAGAAGTTACCAAGCTTGTCAATGGCGGTTATGGGTTAGCTTATTATCATAAAAGACCATTGTTTATTCCTAAAACTGTTCCGGGTGATCATGTCCAGGTTTTGTTAACTCGCAAAAAAAAATATTACTCGTTTGCAAAAGTTATTCGTTATATAAAAAAATCTCCTTTAAGACAACTCGATACATGTATCCACTCTAATGAATGTGGTGGATGCCAATTTCAAGATATTGACTATTCAAACCAACTTAATCTAAAACAAGATTGTCTTCATGACACAATTACGCATGATGCCCCATTTTTATTACCTTATTTAAAGCCAATTATTCCTTGTAAAACAACTCATTATCATCGAAATAAAATGGAATTTGCTTTTTATCAATCGGAAAGCTTAGAGCTAGGGCTTAAAGAACAACTAAACCCTACTTCGGTTATTCCTGTTTCACAATGTCTCTTAATGTCAGAAACCTCTAATGATATTCTTAACTTTACACGAAACTTCTTTGAAAACTCTAAATTAAGTGTTTGGAATTCTCGCAAACAAATGGGCTGCTTAAGTCACTTAATGATTAGGCATTCAAAAGCATTTGATACTTACATGGTTAATATTTTAGCAAGTTCCTATGAACCCTTATTTTCTGATTATGCACTTTCTTTAAGTCAACAATTTCCTCAGATAAAATCTATTAATTTGTTAAAATTCATACAAAAGAAAGGTATTCCATCCTCTACATCTTGCCATCACTTACATGGTGATTCCTTCATTTTTGAAACTATTAATAATCTTACCTTCCGTATTTCTCCACTATCTTTTTTTCAAACAAACAGTCTTCAAGTTGGAACCTTATATGACATTATTAAGGATTCATGTTCTTTAGAACCCGGCCAAACGCTACTGGATTTATATTGTGGAACCGGCACAATTGGTCAATATGTTAGTCAAGGTAAGTATAACTTAATAGGGATCGATGAAATCTCTGAAGCGATTGAGGATGCAAAAGAAAATGCTCGTTTTAATAATATTGATAATACTACCTACTTTTCTGGTAGAGTGAAAAATATCTTAAAGTTTAACTCGTTCTCTCCTGATTGTGTTATTATCGATCCTCCCCGATCTGGGATGGTTCCAAAGGCACTTAAGCGTGTTTGTGAACTTAATTGCAAGCAATTAGTTTATGTTTCTTGTAACCCAGTTAGCCTTGTACGCGATCTTAAATTGCTAAGAGACTATGGGTATCATGTTACTAATTTTACTCCTGTTGATATGTTCCCTCATACTTATCATCTTGAATGTGTGGTTTCTCTTACACTAAATTAAAAATTCTTTACCCATATATATGCAGGATTATGCTTATAAATCTATCGCGTATTTACTTGAACATGATAGATAAACTAAGTTACACTGAATTGACGTATGAAATATAATAATGAAATTCATCAACTGGATGAACATAATGACGAATTATTAAACCTCTCAACAATGCTTAATAAAGCGATACAAACGTGTCGACGTCAAGAATTAAATTTAATTATTAAATTTTTAGAAAACTTTTCAAACGATACAAATCAAGATCAAAGCTCTCTTTCAGAAAGTCCTGATTATATTAGTTATTCTTCAGATAAAGCTGAACATGAAAAGTTCAAAAGTATCGTCACTGATTTAAGAACCTTATATGATACAGATCAACCAGCTGCACATCTTATCTTTTTTATGAGAAAAAATATCGATCAGCTAATGTCTCATATTCAAAATCTTGCTCTTACTACTCAAGAGTCTACAGAAATAATGGAACATAGTAATCCTCATGAGATATTTGAGGCTTATCTTAAAAACAATGATAGTCGTTATACCAAAACTAAGCGCTTTATTACTGAAGAAATTTTTAATCTAACAGATCATTTTGAAGTTGAAAATTTTATTGATCACTTACGTTCTCAAACAAAAGATATTTCTCGTGCTACAGTCTACCGAACTATAAAACAATTATTAGATGCCAATCTATTACAAAAGATTACTACCTTAGATGGAAAAGTATTTTACGAGCATTCTAAAGCTCAACTTCAACATGCTCATATTATTTGTAATCAATGTGGAAAAATTACTGAAATGCATGATGATAACCTTCAGGATTTAATTACTAAGTATTGTGATACGATTGATTTTACAATGTCATATCAGTCTATCCATATTTATGGAACTTGCAAGAATTGCTCTTAAGCTAGGTCATTATATCCTACATACTATATGTAGCCCTCTGTTTATATGCGATATGTTTGTGGTATAAATAAACTATGGAAACACTTATTGGTACGTTTATTATTATGTGCTTAGCTTTTTTAGGCTTTGGTGTTGGTGTTTTATTTTTTGGTAAAACAGCAAGCCATGATGCCTGTGGTAAGGTTCCTGAAATTGATCCTGAAGAGTGCTTATCTCAAAAAGCTGGTTTATGTCCTTTTGAAGATGAATCAGGGGGTCTCAAAATGCAGCGTAAAGCGCGTGTTAATTACCCTTCATCATAAATGTTATAAATTTGGCATGCAGAATGTAGTTGATTTGGCGATACGCCACTACCTGCGAATAAACAAAGCATTCCAGATACAGGTAGTGGTTTTATTCCTGACTTCAAGTAGATTATCCTTCTAATTCTGTGTTATAAACGATCGTTTATGTTATAAAAATATGACAAACTTATTTTAGATATCGTCGCATATTATGAGCTAAATGGGAGAAAAACGTTTCTCAGGCTATAATAAAGTATGTCTTGGCGTTATGTATTTTCTTTCTTTTCGTATCAACAAACCTCTCTTACTCATTTCTTATTTTTACGTTGTTTAGGTCTTATCTATTGTTTTGGATTTTTAGTTTTTGTTAACCAATGGGAAGGTTTACTTGGCTCTAATGGGCTTTCTCCTGCTTATTTATTTCTTGAATCTGTTAAAGAATCCATTTCTTTTTGGGATCTTCCTAGCATTTTTTGGCTTTATATATCGGATTCATTTTTATTTTGGTCAGGTTGTTTTGGGTTAGTCTTATCCGTTCTTGTTGTGTGTGGTCTCACCAATGCTATTGCCATGTTTATTTTATGGGCTCTCTATATGTCCATTATTCATATCGGCCAACAGTTTTATGGTTTTGGTTGGGAAACATTACTTTTAGAAACTGGATTTTTAGCTATTTTTTTGTGTCCTGTTTTTGACTGGAAACCTTTTTCTCCAAAAATTCCTCGCCCTACCCTTATTTTTATTCTTATTTTATGGCTTTTATTTCGTAATATGTTTGGTGCTGGTTTAATTAAAATACGTGGAGATGCTGTTTGGAGCGACTTCACAGCGTTGATTTATCACTTTGAAACACAGCCCATTCCAAATCCACTCAGTTGGTTCTTTCATCATCTACCCATTCCTATTTTAAAATTTGGCGTTTTATTTAATCATTTTGCCGAACTAATTGTTCCTTTTTTCTTGTTTGGACCTCGTTTATGCCGTCATCTAGCTGCTCTTATTATTATTGTATTTCAATTCACCCTAATTTTAAGTGGTAATCTCTCTTGGTTAAATTGGCTTACCATTGTTCAATGTATTCCCGCTTTTGATGATAGCCGATTCTTTCTCTTACAAAAATTATCATTATTTAAAATAATATCCTCATTGAAACGAACTAAATTACAGCTGATATCTCAGCTTAGCTTATGTGTGCTTATTGCAGGTTTAAGCATATTTCCTATTCATAATATGCTCAATCCTCATCAAAAAATGAATGCCTCCTTTAATTCCCTTCATTTAGTGAATACCTATGGCGCCTTTGGCTCTGTTGGAAAAACACGATATCAACTTGTTTTTTATGGAACAACCGATACAACGATTACAGATACTACCGTTTGGATCCCTTATCAATTTAAAGGACAACCTAGCTTAATCAATGATAGGCCTCCCTTTTTTTCACCCTATCATTACCGTCTGGATTGGCATCTTTGGTTTGCAGCTATGTCTGATTACCGTTATCACCCCTGGCTAGTTCATCTCGTTTATAAATTACTTCATAATGACCCTATCATCAGTAATTTGATTAAACATAACCCTTTTTCATCATCGCCCCCCACCTTTATTAAGGTTGATCGTTATGATTATCAGTTTACAGACTCATTATCTAATGGCTGGTGGTCATCTACGTTTTTAAATAATTATTTACCGCCACTATCAAAAGATAATCCATCTTTGTTACGATTTGTAGAGCAATTGCAATAACTTCTATTTAATCTTATACCGTTTCATCGCTAGCTAACTTTATTCCTTTTTACATACTTCTTTCATTTCTATCTTATTCATTTAATGATTATGATATAATTTTTTTATGAGTGAATTTATTATTGTTTTTAGAGAAACATTAGAAGCTACACTAATCGTTGGTATTATCTACATGGTATTGATTAAAAATAGTTTGAATAATGTTCTTAAAAAAGTATGGCTTGGTGTTGTCAGTGCTATTTTTGCAAGTATCGGTATTGCTTTCTTAGTTTTAAACTTAAAAAATACGTTTGGAAATAATTCCTATCAATCATTATTCGAAGGTATTTTTATTTATTTAACCGCTATTTTTATTTATTATGTTATTTTCTGGTTATCTCAACATATTAGTGATACTAAGGAATTGGAACAGAAAACGGTTCATTCCTTATCGATATCATCCTGGGGTATATTTTTACTTGTCTTTTTTGCTATTCTTAGAGAAGGTTTTGAAACTGTTATTTTTTTAATCTCTAGTTTTTCAATGCATGGTTCATTTTCTTATACTGGATTTATCCTTGGTATGGTTTTAGCAATTATTATTGGTTATGGGATTGTTATTCAAGGGAAAAAAGTCCCTTTAAAACGTTTATTTCAAGTTACGACTTTATGTTTAGTATTTATTGCGTCAGGGATGCTTGCTTATGGTACTCACGAAATTGAAGAATATTTAGTTAAATCTAATAAAATTCAAGAATCTCAAATTATGAGACCTTGGAATATTTTAAAACCGCAAGATACTATTCATCACAATCAGTTTAAATTTATCTATAGTTATAATGAACAAAAAAATAAGTACATTCATTTTTTACATGATAAAGGTAATGTAGGCGTCTTTCTTAAGGGATTTTTAGGATATAATAGTAACCCCAACTATCTTGAATTTATCATATGGCTCGTATCATTATTATTTGGCTTTAATCTATGGCGACGTGTTTATTATCCAAAACAGAAACCAGTAATGGCTACTTAAGTTATAATTGATTCTTAGATCTATAGACGTTAATTAATCTTACTGATCGTTTGTGGGTAAAGTAACTTGTAACCCAGTCTAGTAAAACTAGTATTTTATTTCTCATATTTACTAAAAATAAAATATGAATAATGCCCCATAATACCCATGCGAAAAACCCCCTTATTTTGAACCCGGAAATATAAGCAATGGCTCGTGATCTACCAATTGTAGCCATCATACCTTTATCTTTATATATAAAGGCATCTCTACCTTTATTTTTTTGATCATTCATTATCTGCTTTGCAACAAACTTTCCAGCTTGAATTGCTCCCTGAGCTACCGCTGGGACGATACCCCCCTTTGCATCTTCTAAATAGGCACAATCTCCAATACAAAATACGGTGCTATCTTCCTGAATACTAAAATCTAACTTAACATTAGCCTGCCCTACTTTATTAGTATGTTTTGTAATTTTTTTTATAAAAGGTGATGCCGTATTACCCGCTGCCCAAATTATATTTTCAGTTTCAATAATGTTGTCTCCAATATAAACTCCATCTTGTGTAATGTTACTAACCATAGAATTTAATTTTATTTCTACTCCCATCTGTTCTAAATCTTCTTGTGCCTTGATAGATAGTTCTTCTGGATATTGACTTAAAACTCTATTACTAGCTTCAATTAAAATTATTTGAGATGTTTGTGATTGAAATTCTGTAAAATCAGACACAATAGACTTTTTTGTTACTTCGGCAATCGCTCCTGCCATTTCAACTCCAGTTGGTCCAGCTCCTATGATAACAAATGTACTAAATTTTTTTCGCTTGCTTTGATATCGCGTTCTCTCAGCTTTTTCAAAGCTATATAACATTCTCTCTCGAATTTTCAAGGCATCTTTTGTCGTTTTTAACCCCCAAGCCAATTTCTCCCATTCTGGTTTACCAAAATAAGAATGTCTTGCTCCTGCCGCAATTATTAAATAGTCATATTCAAATTTTTGTGAAGATCTTTTTAACGTTATATATCTCTTCTCTACATTAACATCATTTACATTTCCAATTAATACTCTTACATTGTTTAATTTTCTAAACATTGATCGTATAGGATATGCTATTTGTGCTGGAGATAACATGGCTGTTGCAACTTGATAAAGTAAAGGCTGAAAAACATGATGATTCCTTTTATCAAACAAAATTATTTCAAAATCTTGCTTTGCTAAATGTTTGGCTGCCATGCATCCACCAAAACCACCACCAATAATAATAATTTTTTTCTTAACCTTCTTTTCCATAAAGATAGGATATAGTAGTTTACTTTTTCTGTTAATTGATCTTGGCTAATCTTTATACTTAATGTTGCTTAATTTATAAGTTAAACCTTACTTTTTAATTTCTACTCGCGTTTGCAATCTCTTCAAAATCAACATTTTTATAAGTAAAAATGGTCTCATCAAGCAGTTTTTTCTCATATTGCTTAGCCCAATCTTTATGATAGGATAACTCCAAACGTTGTGGTGGTAAAATAGTAAAAATGACTGTATATCTATCTGTAATCTTTCCGGGCAAAGTCATATTTCTAGCATAATGAAAATTATCTATTAAATTTAAATGTGGTAATAAATCAATAAAACTACTTAATCCTGTCCGCTCATTGATAACCTTTCCTGTAATATGCAAATATGGAATAAACCCACCTTCTACACTTCCTTTAGGAATATTACGTGTATCCCAATTTACACGAGCTTCTATATGTACATGTGTATTATTTTCAGCTAAATGTAAGCTTTCAGGAAATACTTGGTCTTTTATTGCTCCTTCAAAAATAAATATAATTCCTGGTTCCACTCTTTCTTCACCAATTACCAATTCTAATGCATTAAGTTGAGTTCCGATTATTATCAAACAGATTAAACTTGCTATTACTTTTGAAATCATATTTAGGCCCCTTGCTTTACTATTGATTGATGCTTCCTAAGAAAAAGATTATTATAACAATCTTTGTTATTTTTGCTTAGTAATTTCTCATAAGCTATAGCCTTACCGGCTTATCATACCTATAACCTATTACTATGTTTTCAAGTCGTATTACGTCCTGTATATATTTTTAAAAATCAAGCGCTACAGATAGATATAACGCTTCTGCACTAAAATTATTTAATGGTTGATCATAATCTTCTAGTTGATACTCACACTTATAAACGATAGATTTTATGGGTCTAAAATTAAAGCCAATCATGGCACGATGTGTAACATAATGAGTGTCTTTATCTGTGTTGACAGTTCCAATTCTTACAAAGGCTTTAATACTAGGAGATTCTAACATTGGTAAAAACCGTATTAATTCTTTTTGTAATACATCGGCTCTTACTTCTAAATAACTTCCACTCATCTTATTAGGAACATCTTCTATTCCATCTAAATTAACCATTGCAACTTCCGCTACTACTTCATACTGATCATATTTGTAGAAAACGTCCGCACCCAACATGAACATTCCATTTCTACCATTATCATCAAAATTTCCGTTATACATACTTGTCCCCACTTCTAAACCTTTCATTGGAGATGCCCATAACCTTGTAACAACTGCCTTATCTCCATTATTATCTTGTTGAAAGCCAGGCCTGGCATTCCTTAAGCCATTTCTTGCATCTATCGATGAACCTAACCCATTAATTATATAAGCTTGATAATAAATCTCCATATTAGCGTATTCACTTGTCCCAATTAAGCCTTTGCCACTTTTAAACCAATTAGCATAGCGAGTTACACCATGTATACCAATACCACTATCTACCCATGTAGAGGGGACAATATAGGTTAAATATAAAGGTCTTTGAGTTGTATCTCGATGGTTAGAATTATAGATACTGCTTGTACGACCAAATGGAACCATGAAAATCCCTGTACGCTGTGTTAAACCATCATTAATTTTAAAATCAAACCAAGCTTGTTGCATTGTAATCTCACCGGTATTATTATTGTTTCCACCATTTACTTTACCGCCATAATCTAAAGCAATTTCAGAATTTATCAGCAATCTTTTAGATAACCGTGATGACATTCCTAATACAAAATGATGCGCTATAAATGATGAGTCTAAAAGTTCTCTACCAAAAAACTCCGAATCAAAATAACCACTAATTACCCTACTTCCGCTACTACTATTATTTCTTATATCATTTTCTGCTGGCTGTGCATAAGAGATTAAACTAATATTGATTAATATTGCTAGTATCCATACTATTTTTTTCCTACTTCTTATTACATATTCTATCATTATATATCTCTAATTATTTTACTAGCTTATTTAATACTCACTTATTTTTAATAGGCTTGTCAAGTTTTACAAAATTTTATTTTATAAAGATGTATAGGATTGATAATTTACTTTTTGTAAGCCAGATGACTGATACATTTCTAATGAGTTATCATTATTACGAACAATTATTAATCCCTCCACATCAGAGTAAGACTCAATTAAGCTTAGCCCTCTATTAACACCCATTACCATAATAGACGTTGCTAAGCCATCTGCTAAAATACAATTCGGAGCGATAATGGATACCGATGTAATTTTTGATTGTGAAGGACTTCCTTTTTTTGAATTTATAATATGTGAATAAATAACACCATTTTTCTCAAAGAAGTTTTGATAATCTCCACTCGTTGCTAAAGAAGAGTTGGTTAAATCAACTGATCCTAGTAAACTTTGTTCAATATCATGGTACTTTGGTTTATTAATGCCAATTTTCCATGGCTTATTTTTCTTTGTTAAAACTCTTACTTCTCCACCAATTTCTACCATATATTTTTTTGAACCAACACTTTCTAAGAGTAAGGCTATTTGATCAACAGCATATCCTTTTACTATAGCAGAAAGATCTAACTCTACATCAGGATTTAATTTTCTAAGCTTATTATCAGCTAAAACAATTTTATCTAACCCAATATTTTTAGCTATGCGATCAAGCTCCCTTTGATTTGGAATAGAAAAAAATGACTTATCTGAACCAAATCCCCATATATCTGATAATGTTTTTATTGTGGGATCAAAATAACCGGTTGTATCACGATTTAATTTATATGATAATTCTACCAATTTTTTAAAATCATCGGATATCTCTACATTCTCTAAACTTTTCAACTGATTGAAGGTACTAATCTCAGATTGAGTATCCCATGTTGAAAAAATAGCACTAATTCTATTAAGTTCATTTTCTATTTTTGATTTAATATTATTTTTTGTAATCCATTTTGGGCTATAACACTTAATGGTATAGCTTGTTCCCATGGTTTCTCCATTAATAACCATATATTTTTTCTGAAATGTCCATACCAGTAACAATGGAACTATTACTACACATACAAATATCAATAATCTTTTTTTAATACTCATCTTATCTCTACCGCAACGTCACCTTTATTAATCTATTCTATCCAAAATCATCAAAATCTATCATTTCTTTTTCAACACCTATATTATCTAACATCTCCATGACACATTTTAACATCATAGGCGGTCCACATAAATAATATTCTACTTCGGTAGGATCTTCATGAGTGTTCAAATAATTATCTAGTAAGGCTTGATGAATAAAACCTGTCATCCCAGCCCAATTATCTTCGGGTAATGCATCAGATAAAGCTACATGATAGGAAAAACTAGGGTTTTCTTTTTCTAATTGCTTAAATTCATCATCATAAAACATCTCTCTGGCTGATCGAGCCCCATACCAAAATGTTATTTTTCGTTTTGATTTAATTCTCTTCAATTGATCAAAAATATGACTCCTCATAGGTGCCATACCCGCTCCCCCTCCAATAAAGCACATCTCTCTCTCTGTTTCTTTCGCATAAAACTCTCCAAAGGGACCACTGGCTGTAATTTTGTCACCAGGCTTTAAATTAAAAATGTAAGTTGATCCAATTCCAGGAGGTACATCTAAACCAGGAGGTGGTGTTGCAATTCTAACGTTTAAATAGATCACACCTTTTTCTTCTGGATAATTTGCCATTGAATACGCTCTAAAAATTTCTTCATCATTTGATCCTTTAATATCCCATAATTTAAATTTATCCCAATCTTCACAGAATTCTTTCTCAACATCAAAATCTTTAAATGTACAATTAAATGGAGGAATATAAAGTTGAGCATATCCTCCTGCTCGAAAATCAACATCTACACCTTCTGGCAATTTTAATCGTAATTCTTTTATAAACGTCGCTACATTATGATTTGAAACTACCTCACATTCAAACTTCTTAATACTAAATATTTCATCAGGAATTTTTATTTTCATATCATTTTTCACTTTTACCTGACATCCTAACCTAACATTTTCTTTTCGTTCACCTAATGTTAAATGAGGTAACTCTGTTGGCAAAATATCGCCACCACCATCCTCTATTTGCAACTTACACATTGCACAGGTTCCACCCCCACCACATGCTGAAGGCAAAAACAAACCATTATTAGATAAGGCTGATAATAAGGTTGTTCCAGAGCTAACTGTAGGGCTCTTTTCTTCATCCCCATTTATGACTACCTTGCAATCACTACTACCAATAACATTTTTTTCCACAAGATATAAAAGTGTCACTAACGACATAATAATTAATAACACAGTTAAGACACTTATAATGTAAATCATCATGTTAGTTTTATCCCTGCAAAAGCCATAAATGCCATGGCTATCAACCCTGTAACCACCATATTAACGGCAAATCCATCTAAACCTTTTGGTAAATGAGCATACTTTAATTTTTGTAATACAGCTGAGAAACAAACAATCGCTAAAAACCAGCCAATCCCAGAACTAAAGCCAAAGACTACAGACTCTATAAATGTATAGGCTCTTTGTTCCATAAAAAGAGACGTTCCCAAAATTGCGCAGTTTACAGCAATTAACGGTAAAAATATCCCTAATGATGTATATAATCCAGGACTAAACTTTTCCATAAGCATTTCAACTAACTGAACCTGAGATGCAATAACGGCTATAAATGCTATAAATACCAAAAAGCTTAAATCAGCTTCAGGAAACCCTAACCAAGCTAAGGCCCCAGGTCTTAAGAAAAAATGATTAATTGCCCAATTAACAGGTGTTGTAATCGTTAATACAAAAATAACAGCAATACCTAGTCCAGTAGCTGTTTTAATATTTTTTGCACACCCAAGAAAAGAACACATTCCTAAAAATAAGGCTAATAAAATATTATTAATAAAGATTGATTCAAGCGCTAAACTTGCTAAATGTGCTACCATCTTAATGCTCTACTCCTTGACCGGTAAATATATTTTGTATCCATACCAATATACCAATTAATATAAAAGCTCCTGGTGCTAATAACATAAGTCCCATATCTACATAGCCTATTTGATATAAAAAATCAGGCACAACTTTTATTCCAAACAAACTACCTGCTCCAAATAATTCTCTAAAAAAACCAACTACAATTAAGATATACCCATAGCCTAACCCATTTCCTAACCCATCCCAAAATGATAGCCAAGGTCCATTTGCTAAGGCAAAGGCTTCTGCTCTACCCATAATAATACAGTTTGTAATTATCAATCCGACAAAAACACTTAATTGTTTACTAACATCAAATAAAAATGCTTTTAATAACTGGTCCGCTAAAATAACTAATGATGAAACAACAACTAACTCTACAATAATTCGAATATTTTTAGGAATAACATGCCTTAATATAGAAATAGTAATATTGGAAAATGTCAAAACAAATGTCATGGCTAAAACCATAATAATTGATGGAAAAATCTGTGTTGTAACAGCTAATGATGAACAAATTCCTAATATCGCAATTGATATTGGGTTCGCTTCAATTAAAGGCTTTTTAAATGTCTTATAAGCTTTTGATTTTAAAAAACTCATTATCCTTTTCTCCTTAATCGTTTTGCAAATGTTTCATAAGCTGATAAATCTTTACGTAAATAATCTTCTATTCCTTTACTTGTTATAGTTGCTCCACTCATCCCGTCTACATAATTTTTCTCTTTTATCTTACTAAAACCTTTATCAGCTACTTTTCCTTTAACGACACCAATTGAAACAAATTTTCCATTTATGTCTGTTATTTTTTTACCAATAAATTGATCTTGAAACCATGGTTTTTCACATTCGCCTCCAAGCCCCGGTGTCTCTCCATGACTATACACCGTAAACCCCACAATTGAATCTCCATCTCCATTAAAAGCAATATATCCATACATCCAACTCCATAATCCATAGGCTTTAAATGGTACCGCATATGTCTTTATGTTACTTGCATCTCCAACTACAAAAAGCGCTCTAGCTGTTTCTTCTTCTGTTAAATCCCCCTCACTATCTAAATAAAATTCTTTTACATTACCATTATAGTTCTCTTTAATTTCATCACCCGTATATTTCTTATCTTTACTAATTAAATTTAGGGCTTTTAATATATTTTTTTGTCTATCAATTAATTTATTTTCATCTTGCCTTTCTTTTAATCCAACAGAGGCTGCTGTTAACGCAATGCTACAACAGACACACATAATAATCGCAAAACGAAATGTTTTTTGAGCTTCAGACAACATTAGGAATCCTTTTCTTTATCTTCATAGAAATCACAACATGATCAATTAAAGGTGCAAATACATTCATTAATAAAATTGCTAACATCCAACCTTCTGGATAAGCCGGATTAATAACTCGAATAATAATGCCCAATATTCCTATTAAAAACCCATAAATAAATCGTGATATTTCTAAACTTGGTGATGATACTGGATCGGTTGCCATAAAGACCGTGGCAAAAGCAAAACTTCCAATCGACATTTGCCAAATGGGTGATAAACCTAAAAATGGATTACTTGATGGGCCTGCTATCAGATTAAATATCAATGTCATTAAGGTTGCACCAAGCACACTCCCAATCATTGTTCGCCAACTTCCTACCCCTGTAATAATTAAAAATATCGCTCCAAATAAAATTAAGGGAACACTTGTCTCCCCTATACTTCCAGGAATTAATCCAATAAAACTTTTTTCTAAACTAAATCCCGCATTAGTTAATACTTCACTTGCTTTCATGGGAGCTTCTGTCGCTGCGGCTACAGCTAACGCTGTGGCTCCACTCCATCCATCAACTATTTGATCTTTACTTTTTAAAATTGATGTCCATACTTCACCACTAATATAAGCAGGGTATGTAAAAAATACAAAAGCTCTTGCTGTTAAAGCTGGATTTAAAAAATTTCGTCCAGATCCCCCAAATACTTCTTTTCCAACAATCACACCAAAGGCTATCCCAACCCCAGCCTGCCATAAAGGCAAGGTTGCAGGCAATGTTAATGGATACAAAATACCGGTCACTAAAAAACCTTCATTAATTTCATGTTTTCTTATAATTGCAAATAATAGCTCAATCGTTCCTCCAACAGCATACGACACCAAAATTAATGGTAAAACAAGCTTTGAACCTGTTAATAAAACAGGTATTAAATCCAATGATAAACCAACAGCTTTATGTGCTTGATATCCTGAATTATAAATACCAAAAAGAATACAAGGTGTTAATGCCGCCATTACCATACTCATAAATCGTTTTGTATCTAATGAATCTCTAATATGAACACTTGACTGTGTCGTTTCTTTAACACTAAATAAAAAACTTGCTCCTGCTTCATACAAAGGATAAAGTTTTTCAAACTTACCACCTTTCACAAAGTGTTTTTCTTGCTCATTTAAGAAATCAGCTAATTTTTTTATCATTATTTTCCAACTTCCTTTGCAATTATATTTTTTGCATTGGTTACAATCTCATCTAATTCAATTTTGGATGGACATACATAGGTACATAATCCGCACTCTACACAATCTAATACCCCTTGCTCCATCGCAGTCTCAATATCATTTACATTTAAATTTTTCATTGTTACTTGAGGATACGTTTCTACAGGGCATACTGCTACACAAGATCCACATGATATACACGCTCGGTGTCCTCCATTAAGCGATGTATTCATTTCCCATTCTTTATCTTTTAATAAGGCAGACATATAGGTTCTAGAAACCGTTGGTCTATGAAATCCGGGTTTAAAAAAATGTAAAAATTCCTGTTCTCTTCCTTCTGGTAATACTTGCAATGCAAAATCTCTATAGCTAACGTAATCTTCCTTGTCTATTTTCTGTCCTGTTAATGCGCCTCCGGCAATAATTCTAATCTTGCTAAAATCGTCTATTCCCTTTAATACAGCTTCTACCGGTATTCCATCTTGAACCCAAGCATAGCAAGCATCTTTTAAGATATTACCCGAAACGGTTATCAATCGCTTATTTGGATAAACCCCAGACTCTAACAACATCCCTATACGAATAACATCTTGAGCTTTAATTCCCCATGATTTATTTTCATCTGCTGATGTTTTATTGTAATAAAGTAAAACACCTGGATCATTAGCAGGATAATCCCCCACTAATTGATGCGTCGCTTCTTTCCTGACGGAAGGATCATTGACTTTACAATTAACTGACATTCCTAAATATGTTTTTTTACAAATACGCTTAATTGCACTTAAACCTGTTAAAAACTCAGATTCATGCCCTTTTATAAACATATGCGATTCGGGTAAAAAAGGTTCATCATTATCTAACCCAACATAAATCGAAGGCGGGATTTCATCTTTATCAGGAGCTCTATTAAATGGATATTCAAGAAATGAAGACCATAATCCTCCTTTCTGAATTATTGATCTAATATCTGCTACTGATTTTTCTTTAATATCATTGATTGAAAGTGGATCACATATTTTTTCTTTTTCGTCTTTATTATCTGACGTAATAACAATGGCTTTAATAATGCGTTTATCCCCATAAATTATCTCTTTAATAGTCCCACTTACAGGTGATAAAAACTCATTAACTTCATTTTTTTTATCAAAAAATAAACGCGATCCTATTTTTACGGCATCTCCAATTTTAACAACTACTTTAGGTTTTATATATTTAACTCGTGAAGGGGCTACTCCATACTCTTCTGATTGTGTAATATCAACAATCTTTTCTTCAGGACTACCTGCTATTTTTAATTTATATGTATTCTTTACGTTAATTTTTTTCATATTTTTTTTTGACTATAATTAGGTTTAATTTTTAAATTAGCTATTAATAATATTCGATTTATCTTTGTGCGTAAATATTATTTTTTTTCACTTACTTTTCTAGCTCTACCTCATAATTCAAAATAAAGGCAAAACTAGCACAAAAACCAATTAATCCTGGAGCAAATAATAAAAATATAAATCCTACATTTAATGGGAATGTCGCTATAATTTTTCCATTACTATTTTTTATATTAATTTGAATTGCATTACTTTTTTTTAAAAACTTCTTGATCTGTTCTTTGCGAAATGACAGTCTCTTATCTAAATTTAGTTTATTTAAATTAATTTCATCAGACATTACAAATTCATTATATGACCTGTCTATATCATGTGACAATAGATAATTTTAGTTCAAATAACTTTCACCTAATTGACCACAAGCAGCTGTAATATCCTGTCCTTTTTTGTATCGAATTGTTACAGCACATTTTTGCTTTTTTATCACGGACTGAATAGCATGTATTTTATCGATACTCACCGGTTTATAAGGTATTTTTTTATGAGGGTTTAAGTTAATTAAGTTTATTTTTGCATTTAAATATTTGGCTAAATTTATCAGTGATTTAATATCATAATCGGTATCATTAACCCCTTCTAGCAAGGTATATTCCAGTGTTAATTTGCGATTGTGTTGTGATTGATATTCTTTTAAGACTTTTACAAAGTCTACAATGGGATTTCTTTTTTCAACAGGCATTATCCGTTCACGCTTTATGGGATCTGCGGACCCAACCGAAAATGCTAAATTAACAACTCTATCGTGCTTCTTTAAATATTCAATTCCTTTAATAAATCCCGAGGTTGATACGGTAATATTTCTCTTTGAGATATTATATAGTTTTGGATGGGTAAGCATATCAATTGCTTTAAATACCTGATCTGCATTTAACAAAGGTTCTCCCATTCCCATAAACACAATATTAGTGATGGGTTGATTAATTGAAAACGCATAAACAACTTGCTTCACAATCTCAGAAGCTGTTAATTGCCTCTTAAATCCAACAACTCCCGTTAAACAAAACTTACAATCAACCGGACATCCACACTGAGATGATATGCATAACGTATTATAGTTTTTTTCTTTTAAGACAACACATTCTAAAAAGTTTCCATCCTCTAATACACAACTGCTTTTAATAGCATTTTCTTCTTCTGATGTTACCGATTGAACATTCTTAAATATGTTAAAATCAATATGCTCAGCTAAAACAGCCTGATTATTTTTGGAAATATTTTTCATCTTATCTATGCTTAGTTGATGTTTTTTATATACCCAATCTAATACCTGATCTGCGATGTATTTAGGTAGCCCTAAACCAACACAGTATTCCTTTAACTCATCTATATCCATTTCAAAAATAGATTTTTTTTGCTTGTTCATACTTACTTCCTTGCTAGGCAGTGTATGTTAAATATTACTATCTGACTAGAGGATTACGCTTATCCTGGAGATTGAATAAATGGCTCTGGCTCCCCTTGGTCACTATCAGCTGTTTGATTATCCTCCTGCGATACTTCCACAGACTGTCTATTTTGGTTTGATTGAGTGGTGGCCTTTTCAAAAGCTTCACTGGGCTCTGATACATAGTCTTCTTTCTTCTTCGACTGCCCGAATAAAGCAGCAATCAGTGAGGATGCAAATATTAGCTTAATTAATTTTGAAAACATAATTACTATGTAATTGTATCATACATTTTAGGTTTTGATCTATTTTCAACTACTGTCATCTAATTTTTTACATGTCACAGTTCATTATTAACTCTTGGATATGCTTTCATAATTTATTTTAAAACTTTACTATTGGTTTGCTACTGTTTTCTATATTATAATGTTTTTTGCAAAATTTTTTATATTCAAAGGAATTATTATGACAGCTACCCACTATAACCAGTCTGAACTTGAAGATTCTATTAATAATCTTTCTACTAATCTTTGTAACATTAGTACGGATGAGCAATTAAATTTTTTACAAAACAGTCTGACCAGCTTAACTAATCTTCAAGCGGGTGATCCTGAATTAAGTGATATGAACTTGATTCAAAAAGCAATTGATGAACTTGTTCAATCTTTTCTTTTATTCAAAGATTATCGTGACACAAGAAAAGTAACTATTTTTGGCTCTTCTCGTACAGAACCAAAAAACCCAAATTATACACTAACAGAAGAAACGGCTAAACAACTTGTTGAATCAGGCATGCTAGTTATTACGGGTGCCGGTCCAGGCATTATGGAAGCTGGTAACAAAGGAGCCGGTGAAGGAAATAGCTTTGGCCTTCATATTATTCTTCCTTTTGAACAAAAACCTAATGAGTATATCTATAATTCTGAAAAAATGATTCCTTATAATTATTTTTTTACTAGGAAATTAATTTTTGTTAAAGAATCGGATGCCTTTGTTTTATTTCCTGGAGGATTTGGTACTCAGGATGAAGCATTTGAAGTTCTGACACTTATGCAAACAGGGAGATGTTCTCCTAGACCGTTTATTATTATTAACCATGATAATAGTACCTACTGGGAAGAATGGAAAACATATGTTCATACACACCTTTTAGATAAAAATTATATCTCTCCTGAAGATATGAATCTTATCAAAATTTTAAAATCGTCTACTGAAGTAGCCAGTTGTATTAATCACTTTTATTCTACTTATCATTCTATTCGATATATCGATAAAACCACATGTATTCGACTTAACAGCCCTCTTTCAGAAGCAACTGTGAATCAGTTAAATGATACATTTCCACATTTATTAGATTCCGGACGGTTTGAACTTTCTGATAATACCTGTTTTCCCAAAGAGGAATCTCTTTATCCTGATAAACAACGATTACTATTTAATTTTAACCATAAAAGTTATGGCGGTTTAATATCCTTAATTGATTATATTAATGATAACGCGTAATTATATTTAAAGGAGTATTTATGTCACAATTATTATCTCAAGGTGGGCCTATTGTTATTTTGTTACTTGCTTGCTCAATTACAGGGGTTTATATTATTGCTCAAAAAATTTTATTTTTTAAATTCCATTTTTTTCAATTTAATAAAACCATTCAAATTGTTAAAGATAGACTGATTTCTTTTGGAACAAAAGAAACCTTGCTATATTTTAGATCTGACAGGACGATTCCTGTAAATATTTTAATATCCTCCATTAAATTACATAATCGTAATCGTGATGAAATTCAAGATGGTATTCGAGAATCTCTTTATAACCAAATTCCAAAACTTGAGTTTATGATGCCAATTTTATCAAGTATTATTACAGCGGCTCCTATTTTAGGTCTTACAGGAACAGTGTTAGGTCTAATGGATATTTTTAATGTTATATCAGGAGGATCTATAGGTGACTCTCAAGCATTATCTGCCGGTATTGCTAAAGCACTAGTTACCACCGTTATGGGTTTAATCATCACACTTCCGTTTGTATTCTTTTATCAATATTTTTCACAAAAAATTGAACATAGCTTGCTAGAACTTGAACGTATTAGTTATGAAATCATCCATTTTTGCCAGTCTAATGAGTCGATCAAACATTAACCAATGTTAATAAAGTACAGAAAAAAAAATATTACTAATGTTGAGTTAGCGCCATTAATTGATATTGTATTTATCCTGCTCATCTTTTTTGCCGTTAGCTCTAGTTTAATTTCAAATAACCAATCTATTCCCCTTGATCTTCCCACAGCATCTAGTAGTGAAACTAATGCTCCTGATATTATTATTTCTGTCAAAAAAAATCGAGACATTTATATTGATTCTCAAAAAATTAGTTTTGCACAAATCCCCCCACTCATTATTCAAGCTATGTCTCAAAACCCAACTACTCAAATTATTATTAATGCTGATAAAAAGTTAGATTATGGATTTATTATATCGTTACTGGATAAAATTAGATTATCAGGATGCTCTAATATAGCGCTACAGGTTGAAAAAAAGATCTATAAATAATATCTAGTATGCTAAATGATCATAAAATAAATCGTATTTCTTTATTTTTTAGTATTATTATCCATGTTGGCTTAGTGATCTTTTCTTTAATTATGCTTTCTAATCCTATTGAAATTTCCCATGATCTACCTCCTGTTCCCATTGAATTTTCAATAAAAGAAATCATTATTCAAAAAACGATATCAAAACCTACTATACAAAAACCGCCACCCATCACCAAACCATCTAAAGCGCCTCCCGCTAAATCGAACGATGATCGCCAAAAACCTTTGCTAGAATCACATAAAGATCCTTATTATCCTAAAGAAGCTATTAACTTCTCTTTGGAAGGTACTGTTGTTGTTAATGTACTAGTAAATACCCAAGGACGTGTATCTGATGTTACGATTGTTAAGAGTTCTGGCCATACTATCCTTGATGAATCTTTTATATCAACGATAAAATCTACTTATATATTTAAACCTAAACACATTGATGGAGTTAATGTGATTGATACCGTTACTCTATCACATACATTTAGCTTATGAAATTAAAATACTTTATTATATTTTTTATCACGCTATTTTCAACGTCCTCTTTAGGAGATATATCAACGTTATCGATTCATAATGAATTTATTAAAGCTGTTGTTAATAATAAGGATGCAAAAGGTCGTTTTTCACTTGAAACAACATTAGGAAATCCTGATAATAATAATGATGATTATAAAGATCTTATTTATGGCAAACCTGTTCCTTGGACATCTTATACAACACTGTTAATTGATAACAATCCTTTTATTTTTGGTAATACTGATAAACGACTTCAAAAACGTACTAAAACTAATTTTAATTACGCGCCCTTATATGAACAATTTGTTTCAAATAACAGTATTATCTCCTCTTCTATAATTAAAGATTTTGATATATCTCAAAAAATAGGATTTTATCGTAATCCTAATACTAATATTAGTGATTCAATATTTATTGAGTACCATGTTACTAATACATCTGAAGAAACTCACTATTTTGGTTTACGAATTATGCTTGATACGAAACTAGGTAAAAATGATGGAGCTCCATTTCGTATGGGTCGTGATCAGATTCAAAGTGAAATACAATTATCTAAAAAAGACTTATATGCCTATTGGCAAGCGTTTGATAGTTTATCCAATCCTAATATTATTTCTCAAGGTTTATTAACTGACTCTTCTAAATCATTAACACCCCCTGACTCAATCCATCTTGCAAATTGGGGTTCTCTAGTCGATCAACCATGGAATGCAGCTTATGAACAAGACCGCTCTTTCATTCGTAAAGGTGAAGATCAAAAAGATACAGCACTGGCACTCACCTTTAATTCAAAACCCATCAAACCTAATCAAACTAAAATTTTTAAAACGGTTTACGGGCTTGGTGGCATTGCTATTTCTTCAGGTGAGCTTAGTTTAGGTCTTACAGCCCCAAAATCATTACTACAAACACATGATTCTCCTATTCTAATTATTGCCTACCTACTTAATACAGGAGGCTATGATGCCTATAATGTATCCGCTTCATTTACATTGCCCAAAGATGCTGAAATTGTTAAAGGTAATCTCAATGAATCGCTTCCTATCTTGCAAAAAGGACACCAAAAACAATTCCCATTATTAATAAAATTCAAAAAAAGACTTACGTCTGATGTCTCACTTTCATTTTCAGTTAAATCTAGCACCTTTAAATCTAATTCGATTCGTCATTTAATTGATATTATTGATCCGCCCAAACTAACGCTTACCATGCCCAAAAAAATTATAATCCCACCTAATAATCCTTATATCACTATCTCTCCTACGATTCACAACCATACATCTATTCCTATTAACACTATCAATGCGTTTATATCAGACGTTTCAGAATCAGCTCTCCCAGCTTTTGAATACCCTGCTAAGATGATCCAGGAATTATCTCCCTACTCTTCCACATCTTTATCATGGTCTATTGATACATCCAAGCTACAATTCCCTTTTTCTTTTTACATATCAGCTACGTCTGAACATGCTGTTAATGCGTCCCAACCTATTTTTCTTTATCAAAGCTCGTCTAAATCATCGGAGCCTTTGAGTGTTCACTCTAAATCTCAAGCAGAGGTCCCTTATTACCTAACTCTTAAACTTGAGAATATATCTCCTAAAGATACTCATCAATTTATTATTAATCATCCAAAAAAATCAGCTACATTTATTCATTATGCGTCTTCCAATCAAGTTAATATGCCTCTTCGTTATAAAAAGTCTGCTGGGGATGTTCTCTTTCAACCCTCGATATTAATGGATGATTATATATATTTTAACTACTATGTTACGGATGATAGTACATTAAACTTTATTTTATCTGAGACAACGATGCAGTCAAAGAATGAGGCTACTGAATTACCCAATATACGTTCTGTCATTCAAACTTTAGATTTAACCGTTCCATCAAAAAATGCTATAGTTAGTGCTAACTATCGAAAGGAGTAATCTATGAAAGTGCATCAGTTTGTATCGTTAATCTTATTACTCGTTTACCCCTCCCTCCTTATAGCGCAACCGATACAAGATATTAGTAGTGATGATCCTCATCATAGTATTATTAAACAAGCTATTAATAATGGTTATTTATCTCTTTATAATGATAATTCTTTTAAACCTAACACCCCCTTATCAAGACGTGATGCCGTTATGATTATTCATGAACTTGATAAAAAATTGTCAAATAATGTTAATCACTTAAAGGCTAATGATTTTCAAGAACTTACTGCCTTATCAAAATCATTTAAACAGCTCTATAATTCAACTAACAACTCTTTAATATCGGTTCAAAATGATAATAAAATGTTGCGATATGAACACAAATTACTACTACATCAAATAACGGCACTACAACAATCTCAAAATAAGTACAAAAAAGAACGAAAGTTGCTTTTTGGGCTTATTGCCTTTTCGACACTTATTGGATTTCTATATCCATGATTGCACAATCCATACAATCTCAATTTTCTAACACGATATCTCAAAATTTATTTGCACACTCCTATTTATTTTATGGTATTAACGCTCTTGATTTAACTGATTTTTGTATTGGATTAATCAAAGATTATCTCAATCATCATCATGACTTCTCTTTACAGCCTGATGCCCCCCTCCCTCTTCATCCTGATATTCTCTTTCTAGAAACTGAATCATCTATCAAAATTGATCATATTAAACAGATACAAGATAAAATTAAATATGGCCCTTACCAACTGAACTATTTTTTTGTCGTTATTCCTAACTGCGACCTCTGTAGTCTTCAAGCGGCCAATGCTTTCTTAAAGACACTTGAGGAACCTATTGATAAGGTTGTTTTCTTTCTTACATCAGCTCATTTTCAATCTATTCTACCAACCATTCGCTCTCGATCGCTATGTGTTTATACACCCACTAGCTCCACTCATCATCTTGATGATGAGTTTCTCTCCTTTCATTCATTTCAATCTATGGATCTTAATACTCGACTTAATTCCTGTATGGATCTGGCTAGTAATAAAACGCAACTTATTACTCAACTTCATAACTGGCTAACTGAATTAAATGATTATTCCATCGCTAAAAACACATCCAATCATATCTTAATTTTTAATCTACTAGAAACTCTTCAATATAACGTTAATGTTCGCTTGCAACTAGAAAATTTTAGTATTCAGCTACCTTTTGATTAGATCTCTTAGCTTTTATGTTAATCAATGTTACACTATTGAGATTAATGATAAAATAAACATCATTTGGAGTGTGTATTATGGTTTTACAAGAAAGACGTGATGGGGAAACAATCGATTCCTTACTAAAAAAATTCAAGCGTGGTGTTAAACGTGAAGGCATCTTACCACGATTAAGAGAGAAGGAGTTTTTTGAAAAGCCTTCTGATAAAAAGAAACGTGATAAAAAAGCAGCTTCTAGACGTAATAAAATACAACAAAAGGCTGATGAACTTTAGTTTCTTTTTTCTATGATTTTATGCTTAAAAAAGGGGTTTTAAAATTCATCCATTTACGAATATTAGATAAATATCTAATTCGGGAATTTTTTTACCCTTTTTTATTAGCTCTTTTTGGCTTTGCGATTATTGGTATTGTTGACATTTTATTTTATGTTGTTGAACTCTCTGTGTTATCGGGTGTTTCGCTTATAACTACGATTAAATTGCTTCTTTATAAACTTCCGGCTGTTATGGTTTTATTTTTTCCTATGGCTACCCTATTTGCTTGTATGCTTTTATTTGTTCGTATGGCAAAAGATAATGAATTAAGTGTTCTTAGAACATCAGGTATTCATGCGGCTCGTATTATTTTTCCTGTGATTATCATTGGTATTATCATTAGTTATTTTTCATATATGTTTAATGAAGCTATTGTACCGATGTCAAATCAAGCCGCTGATACTTTAATTAAGCGTGAGTTACGCCGATCTCCACCTCCTAATATTGCTGAAAATACGGTTTTTAATGATTCTGATCGATTTTTTTATATAAAAACCATTCGTAATGATTCGATGGAAAATATTATGGTTATAGAAAAAACATTTCAAAACCCACGCTTAATTATTGCTAAGGAAGGATCATGGAAAGATTTTAAATGGACACTATTTGATGGAACCCTTCAAGAATTTGATGAAAATGGCCATTTAAAATATTCAAACAAATTTGACGAAATGAGAATTCATGTTCAACAAAATATTCGATCTTATTATTCACGTCAAAAAAAGGCCAAAGAAATGGATTCTAATGAATTAAAAGAAAAAATTGATCGGTTAGATGAAAGTGGTTTAAGTTCAAACTATTATCAAATTGAATATCATCTTAAAAAAAGTTTGCCAACCACATGTTTAATCTTTGTATTACTGGGGATTGCCTATTGTTTTAGTTTTGTACGTACAGGAAAAGACTGGTGGGGTGTTATAATTGCTATATGTGTTTCTGTTTTAACGGTTGGTTTATATTTTGTTTTGTTAGCTATATCCCGAGCTTTTGCAAAAGGTGGGTTCATTTCCCCCATTGTTGGCGCGTGGTCTCCTAATCTTATTTATGGCACAATTGCAAGCTATCTAATTTATTATCAATGCAAGTACAGGTAAGAAAGGAATCTACACTACCGTTTATCCTTAACCTTGTAAAACGCAAGCAATATTTAGAAGCTCTTGATCGCTATAAAGCATACTTAACTCATCATCCTGATCATTTAGCACTCATTTTAATTGATCTATATAAAACACTTTATCAAGATCTTAACGATATTAATATTAGGCTCATTATTTCAGAATTATATATTAAATATCATTATTTTTCTGATGCTTGTATTGAGCTTGAAGAAATGTTTGAAATTAATCCCAATTTTTCTCAAACTTACTTTTTGTTAAGTAAAGTTTATACTCAAAATATGGAAATAGATACTGTTTGTCGCTTATTTGAAGAAGCCTTTCAAGCTGGTATTCGTGATTCTGTTATTCTTGATTTTTTACCAAAAATTTATCTTGATACAAATGATATCTTTAAAGCAATTTCATTTTATGAATCTCTTCTAGAAGAAAAGGATTGCCTTCCTCATCAAAATAAAGTTTTAGCAGAACTTTATAAACGTGTCGGTAAATATGAAAAATGTGTTTGTATTTATCAAGATCTTGTTAAATCTGACCCTCAATTTTTAAAAGATGCCTGTTTATTACTAGAAAATATTTTAGTGTCTCATGCTAACTTACATTTTGTTAGAGAAGCGCTCCTTCATTTTTATATTACTTCTTGTGAACCTGATCAAGCCATTGAGCATCTTACTTTTTTATGTTCATCGGCTGATTTTTCTCTTCAAAAATCTCAACCTATCTTTTTGAAAGTTATTGAAATTTACCCTTCACATATTCCAACACTGTTACTTTATTGTGAATGCTTAATTAAGGAAGAATCCATTACTGATGCTATTCCTCTTTTATCTGAATTGGCTACTTATAATCAAGATACGTTTATTGAAACCGCTATTAATCTTATTCGTGAATCAAATCCAAATCATTTTGGATTTAATTTATTTTTAATTAATCGATTTATTACTCTTAACAACTATCAAGCTGCTCTTGATATTATTTCTACTTTAATTGAATCTCATTATACTCATGATATTTTTGATGATTTAAAATCATCTTGTCTTCAAATTTGGGATTCTGAAACATCAACCATTAAAATTCAAGCTAGCTATAATCTCGCTTTAATCTTATTTCATGAAGAAAAGCTTATTGACTCTATTAACTACTGTAATAACTGCGGAGATGATCATCTTGATGCGATATGCTTAAAAATCTCTATTTTAATCAAACAAGATAATCTGATTGAAGCTAAAAAACTTGCTCTTCATCATCTTAACCAACATATCAATTCAAAAAAATTACATGAGTTAATGTACCTTATTCACCAAAAGAATACAGCCTTACAACATGCTCAAACATCTATCCATTCTTTTAATTCTATTATCAGTGATTTATCTTTAGGTAATACACACGAGGCTATTGATACGATCCAGCAAATTGATTCTGATCATTTTGATTATAATATTGCTCAACTTCTATTAATCCGTTGCTTTTATACTGAACAAAAGATTGATCATTCGCTCAATATACTTAATCAACTATCCCCTTACCTACGTGAAAAGGTTCCTGACCTTTATATTGATTCCCTTTTCTTAACAGCCATTTGCTTATATACATTAGGCCACTTTGAAGATGCCTCTAATATGCTTAATCAAATTGAAGAAATTAATATATCTCATTCTTTTACAAAATCCATGAAACAATATTTATATCGTATACCCTTTTCACAACATAAAGGGTTTGCTATTACAGGATTAATCAATGTTTGGAATAATTCTATTACTTATACAGCCATTCAGAATCCCGAAGAAGCCTTATCATCAAAAACGACACAATCAACAATTAGTTTTGGACTTAATCATAATGAAAAAGCATGTTTATATATGATCAAAAAAAATTATAATAGTGCGCATTCTGAATTTAATTTATCATTACAACTTGATCCCTCCTTAACTATTTCTTATTGTAATTATTCCTTATATTTTACAGAGACTAACTCTTATGAAGAGGCTTCTTCTTCTATTGATAAAGCCAAAGAATCTAATAAAAATTTGGATATTATTTTTATCAATGAAGGTCTGCTATATTATAAACAAGGCAAGCTTCAAGATGCTCTTATTTCTTTTCAGGAAGCCATTCGACTTAATCCAAAAAATTTACATGCTCAGTTTAATTTAGCTATGATTTATTTTTTAAATAATAATATCGAATTATGTTTTCAATACCTAAAATCGCTATTACCTTATGGCTTATTATTTATTCCTATTCATCAATTTCTACATTATTTAGAAGATGATCCGTTTATTATATCCCATTGGATTTCTCCTCAAAAGAATTATGATGTCTCTATTTTATAAAATTAGTATTCTTTTATTATTATGCAGCGTTTCTTGCTTAGGTCGTTCGATGACGTTAGTTAGCGACTCTCTTGTTTTTGACGATTATCTTAGACGTGTTGATGCAACTGGTAATGTTCGTTTAATTCTTGATGAGGCCACTATCATGGGTGATCATTTAATGTTTTATGTTGATGATAATATGGTTATTAGCTCAGGTAACGTATTGATTAAACGTAAGGATAATGAATTTAATTCAAGTTCTCTTATTATTAACTTAGATGAAAAAAAATTACATTTAAATGATATTAAAATTGGTATTACCCCCTTTGGACAAAGGGGGAAAATTTATATCACTATTAAAAAACTTATTGATACCCAGCAACGTAAAAATGGTTATTTTGCTCGTTTTACAACCTGTAATGCTATTAAACCTCATTACTACCTTTCGAGTTGGCGTTTTCTATATTACCCTGACAAAAGCATTCATTTATTTGCTTCTCATTTTCGAAATGATTTATCATTTTTTCCTTTTAATATTATTCCCTTCCCTGTTCCTTTAATAGAATGGATCCCTATTCCTTACTATTACTATCAACTAGGGAAACGAAAAATAGTATTAAATTTTCCGACTATTGGGGAGAAAAAAAATTCGGGTTGGGGTTTATTTGTTCAGAATAAACTTGATTATCGTTATCATAATGATAAAGAATCATCATTATTTTTAGATTGGTACCAAGCTAAAGGAAATCGATCAGGAGAATGGGGGTATGGTCTCCATCATTATTATGGCAATAATTCAATTAATGGCGATATATACTTCTATAATTATGATTACAAGGTGGGTAATGATAATAAGAAAAACCTTACGTATAAACTGAATCAAGAACTTTCTTTTAAAGATACCACACTGAAAGCGAGTTATTCATTAGTTGATGTAGATGAACGTATTAATTCTACGGGATCGTCTCATTCTATTAATAAATCTGTTTCATTGGACCATTCTCCTAACTCGTTTCCTTTATCAACATCCTATAAAGAAAATCGTAATATTTCTAACCAGTTTCAATCACAAAATTTTATCTTTAAAAAAGATTCTTTGCATCAAAATTCTTCTTTCTCATTAGATAAAAAACATTACGCTAGTACCAATCGTTATACGACTCAATCTAAGCTCTCTCATTCTATTACCTTTCCTTTTAATATTAACATCAAACAGGACTTTAATTTTAAGGAGTATGACTATCGTGATACAGAAAGCTCTCCGGAACAAACATTAACATATGCCTCTTCACTATCAACAACATTACCACATAATATTGCGATGTCTGTTCAGATGAATTATTTATATGATTTAGATCAAGATAGTGTTACAAGTGATATTAAAAGTGGAGTTAATAACTATTTATATAAACTTCCTGAAATTAAATTTTCTCAAAATCAGACATTCTTTAAATCAAAACCTATTTATACCTTTCAAACCAATTCTATCGCTAGTCTTGGTAACTATCGTGAAGTTCGTTATTTTGCTGATGATCCTGATTATTCCTTGCCAGAAACCCTTAATGTTCTTGAACCCAATATGTATTTTTTCCGTCAAAAGTTTTCTAAATCTGTTGCGTCCTTACCTGCATCATCTAAATTAACGTTTAGTTCAACTTATGAGCAATATATTTTTAAAAATGAACATAAATCTCTTTTTGAAGGAGATGCTCAATATAGTTTAAATTATAATATTGCCTTAACTTCAACATTTTTATCCTTTATAAAACATTCTTCATCTTATTCAAGACAACATGGGCATAAAGATAATAACTCTCCTTTTTATGCATTTAAAAAATCTTTGTCTGAAAGTAATCGTTTAACCGAAAAAATTACGTTGTTTTATAATAAGAAACGATCGATATTATTTCCTTTTACACTTGATTTTAACTGGGATCATAGCACCTCTTATAACTGGCTATTATCCTCAAATCCTTACTCTAATTATGTCTCAAAACTTACGATGTCACTTAACAAAGTTTATAAACTGACGGCACAATCATCTAAAAATCTTAATAGATCTTGGAAAAAAGATAATAATTTATTTACGCCGTTAATGCTTACATTAAGTGGTAAAACAAAAGATAAACTTAATTTTAATTATTCCTTACACTTAAACATGAATGATCTTGTTTTTGATCAAACCTATATTGTTAATAACTCTGATTTTAATTTTAATTTTCCTCTTGGTAAAAACCCTGATTTCCAATGGAAACTTAAAGGATATTTTAAATATATTGAGCCAGGAAAAGCATTGCAGCTAAAGCATTATCAATTTCAAAAATTTTCTATTGTTAAGGATGAACATGAAAGACAAATTGAAATTGGGTATAATAAAACTATTAAAGAATTCTTTTTTAAATTTCATTTTAAAATGTTTTCAAAAGATCCATTGATTATACGTAAAACTAATAATGTTGTAAAATTTGAGGGTCGTCTTAATAAAAAATCACAAGAAAGGTTTTAATGAAATACTTTATTATTGTTTTATCTTTATTACTATTAACAGGATGTGCTAGAACTATTTCGTCTGGTGATGACGTTATTAATTTAGAATTTAAAATCTCCACACAAGGTCCTATCAATACTAGTAACACTATTTATCTTCTTGTTTTCTCATCAACTCAATTAATTCTTTCTGAAGAAGCAACCCTTGATGATTACTTTATCTTTCCTGGTAAATACTTTGACGATTCAATATTAGCTACTTTACCTGGTAAAGATATTAATTATTACTACACTTCTTATTTTAAATATTGGAAACAGTTTCTTTACCTGACTAATAATTCTATTGAACTTACTACAGCCTCTGCTAATAGTTTTGATGCTTCTATTGCCACTATTGAAGATCATCAATCTATTGAACCTTCTCAGGGCTTTGAAGGTATCCAGTCCATTCATGCAGATACACTTACGATTACTGTTGATATTACCCAATTAGGTTACGAAGAATCTGATACCGTTTATTTTAGTATCTTAACATTTGAAAAAGATACTTCTTCAGAAGCTGGCATTATTAAAGATTTTTTAACGAATGATTCATCTCATGTGATTGATCTTACTAAAAATCAACTTAATTCTGGAAATAATTCTGAGAATACATCGCTTGATACTCACCACGACATTGTTCAATGGCAATACAGAGTTTATTAATTTTAATATCAGCGAGTTTATGCTTTTTAGCATTTCCTTCGTTTGATAGTTATTGGCTTCAATGTATTTCATTAGTCCCCTTATTATTTGTCTTTCATAAATCGTACTTAAACTGTTTTCAGCTTCCTTATTTCACACAACTTCGAAATCTTTCTTTACTTGGTTTTATTTTTGGCTTAGTTTATATGGGATTGACTAATCTCTGGGTTTTTGAACTTATTGAATTTTCTAACCTCCCTAAGATTATTAGCTTGTTTATTATCTATACCATTTATGAAGCACTCTTTTTTGGACTGATTGCCTGTTGTTATCGATTGTGTCACTGTAAAGCGTTCTTACTCCCCTTTATTTGGATCGTATTTGAATGGCTTAAATCATATGGACCCTATGGCTCTCCTAATGGTGTTTTAGGCTATAGCCAAGCTAATAATATCCTTATCAATCATTTTGCTAGTTTAGGGGGTGTTTATGCTGTCTCTTTTATCTGTGTTTTTATTAATAGTTTACTCTTTCTAACAATCTTATCCATCACCCAAAAACATCACCGTCGTTCTTTTTTGTATTTATTTACTATTATTTTAATATTATTTTCATCACATTTTTATCACCTCCCCTCTGCATCATCACCTCAGTCTCTTAATGTTGCTAGTGTACAAGCTAATCATCCTATGCCATATAAATTTAAACGTAAAAATAGAGCTGCTATTCGACAAGATTATATTCAGATCTCACAAGATGCTATTAAACAGCATAAACTTGATCTTATTATCTGGCCTGAAACAATTACGGCTAGTTTAAATTTAAATTTTAAATCGCTGATGAGCCCTATCCAAACTATGACACAGCATGATACAGCTTTTATCTTTGGCTCACCTCGTAAAGAAAATGGTCATTATTATAATACAGCAGCCTTTATTACTTCTCAAAATAGAATGACCTACGATAAAATTCAATTGATGCCTTTTGGTGAATATTGGCCACTAAAGCGTGTATTTCAATTTTTTAAGCTAGATAATATTATTCCAGGAAGCGAATTTACACATGGAAAAACGCCAACCTTATTTGATCTTAATGCTATTCAAATCGCACCGATTATTTGTTTAGAATCTACTAATTCATGTTTATCTCGTACTTATGCTAACCAAGGTGCAGATATTCTTGTTTCATTGGTTAATAATGCCTGGTTTAAAGGCAGCTCTATAGCAGCTAGACAACTACAAATGTTACAGTTTCGTTCTATCGAAGTAGGCTTACCTAGTATACAATCCGCTAATATGGGCTTTACCTGTTTTATTAATGCTTCTGGTAAAATCACAGTCATATTAGATAAATATCAACAAGATTATCTATTTCAAAGCATTGATTGTGTGAGCATTAATACTCCATTTCGAAATTGGGGTAATGGTGTTGTGTTGGTAGCCTTTATAATTACTTTGGGCTATTTATTACGTAGTTATTACTACTATCTAATGGATAGGGGTAGGTTATAGAACTGAAAACTAATTATTTTCAGTTCGATGATTAAAAATCAAAGTTTTCAACTTCAGTTTCTTGCTCTTGATTTGTCTCTGCTTGCTTTTTTTCTTCTTCAATCTCTTCTGCTGTTTTTAATATAATCAAATCAAATAATCGTTTAAATATACGTTCAGCCATCGGCGTAGCTTCTACTTTACATGTTTGATACGCTGCTATTTTTTCGTCTGTCATATGTTCTTGGATAGCGTTTCCCAATTCTTCTTCAACATATTTAAAGAAAAATGCAATCATCTGGTTTTCTTGAGAACTCAAATGTGATGCTATGGTTTCTAATGACCGATAATTTTCCGGAAAGAGCTTCTCTTCTGGGATCACTTCTTCTTCCTCAGGTTCTTCTTCTCTATCTTCCATTTCTTCTTCTTTTTCTTCTTCTTCTTCTGAAAATAAATCGTCTTCACCACTATCTGATATTTCAAATTCTTTTTCGCTAACTCCTTCTAATACTAATGTTAAAAACTCTCCCATTTCTTCATCATTAATCGTTGGTACATCATCTAAAGTTGAGGTTAATATGGTAGCACTTTCCTCTGATAAATGTTTTAAAACATCCGTACTCTTTTCTTCAATTAAACTAATTAATAATTGAGATTTTTGCTTTCCTGTTAAGTTCATGATGCAACCTCTTCTAGCACAAAATCTTCTTCTAATTCAGTTTGAGCTTCTTCAGTTTGCTCATTGCTATCGTCCTCTTTTTCCTTTAACCAATCTTCCATAATAGCCGCTAATTTTTCTGGAAATTCGACTGCTAATTCTCTTAATTTCTCTAATTTTGTATCATTATCAAGATCTTCGTCTTCTTCTAAATCACCATCATCCAGATTATCAAATTCATCTTCATTGATATTTTCAACAACTTTATTTTCTTCACGTCGTGCTTTTCGTATAAATCGTATTACAAATATAATGATGGCAATACCCACTATAATGCTTGCTGCTAACAAAAGATAATCTAATAATCCTTGTCTAGTATGCTTGGCTATTAATGCTTTTTTCTCGCTCTCTGTATAAATAGGAAACTCAGCAATACTTAATTGTATGGAATCTCTACCTCGGATATACCCTACTGATCCAGCTACTGTTTGAAATACCTGTTGCTTAAAGGCTTTATCTACAAAAATATCATCATTTAATCCATCAATTACAATACTTATGGTTTGTCTTTTTATATCAACTATATTTCCATTTTCAAGTGGTCCTAAATCTGATGTTACCTCAACTTTAAACGATGCAATTGGCATAATTCCAAATAATTGTTTTTCTACTTTTTGTTTTAACGTATTCTCAAAATTCCACTTTATTTCAAACCATTCTTGTATACGATCATAATTAGGGATTATAGGACTTCCCATTGCCTCTTCTCGACTAATGGCTGCTAAAATAGGGGCTCGGCTTTTTTCTTCTGCTACATATGTTCCGGCTCGTTTTGATGCTAATCTTTCAAAAAGACTATCCGATAATAGATTTCCCTCTGTATCAATAACGGATACATTTTCTACTTGCAAATTTTCAACTGCATTTGACACTAATTGAATAATACTAAAGACAATTTCATCCGTTATCTCACTTCCTTGAATAATTCGTATAATAATCGATGATGTCACAGGCGGTTGAGTTACTGTAAATAAACGCTGTTCTGGTAATACAATTTGTACTTTTGCTGATTCAATAATATCTAATTGTGTAATTGCTTTTTCTAATTCGCCTGACAAGGCTCTTAAAAACCGAATCCGTTTATCAAATTCTGTTACGCCTAAGGTTTGAGCATCATCTAATAATTCATACCCACTCTTTGCTTTTCCTGATGGAATTCCTTTAATGGCCAACAAATTTCTTGCTAGTTCCGATTCATCTTCTGCTACTAAAATTGTAAATTTTTGACCATTTTGTTCGGTTTTAAATTGTATTTCTGCTAAACTAATTTCTTTTAAAATTTTGCTCGTATCGCCACCATCTAACTGACTAAATAATTTTACATACTTTATTTTTTTTCTACTTTTCTTACTTTTATCTACTTTATTTTTTGATACCATTATATTTTTGTTACTATGCTTACTAACGGATTTATTTGACTCATTACCTCTTCCTAACATTGTTAGCAATATCACAATAATAATAACGCCTGCTATTAATCCCCCAATAATGAATTGTCTATTTGACTGCTTTGGAGGCAATGGCTCTGGTTGGGAAACTGGTTCCTCTAATGTGGGTTCTTCTTGAATTATTTCTTCTTCAGCCATATTTAATAATTGTTATATGATATATATGTTTATTTTACATTAGACTTACTACATAAGTCACGTAAATAGACTGATTTATTATTAATTTTTTAAATAGCTAACTGCGTTATTTCTTTAAATGTTTGCGTAGCAGATGATAAAACGGTTGTTGCAAATGATACGGCTAAATTTAACTTCATTGTCTCAACACTCACTTCATCTAACGAAACTTTTCCTTCAATATATTGCTCTGTTAAATCATTTACTCGATATTCCATTGTACTAATACTTTCTAGCACCTCTATTGATTTATCTAATAACATTTGAAATGGTGTTACTTCTACACGATTCGTACTCAGATAAACATTTTCATCATCTTGTCCTTGAACATTTTGACGTCTATTTTGATTATTTTGAACTTCACGAAATATGTTTTCTATTTCTTCCGGTGCTAATGCCTGCGCTAACAGCTCTCTATTTTCTTCTTCTGATACAATTCTTGGTTTTTGATTAAAGTTATAATCAATTCCATCGACATCATTTGGATTAACCCCATTTAATGCTTCATCAAAAAAGTTTTGAAATGGTACCTTTGGCATCATTTCTTTATTAACAGCATTTGCCTTTTGAGGTTTCATTTGCATCATATCCAAAGGGTCTAATTTCTTATTCATTTTAATAATTCCATTGTAGACTGGTACATCGCTTTTGTCAGTTTAAATGCATTAATATTTGCTTCATACATAGCCTCTGTGTGCTTTAGTGTTACCATTTCATTTGGCATATTAACATTCGGCAAATAAAAATATCCATCTTCATCGGACTGTGGCGCCGCTGGATCAAAGTATCGACTAAATGGCTCTGTACTTCGTTCAATATCAACTACCTTTACACCAATATCGGAGGCTTCTAATACTAAATATTTTTTTTGGTAGGGCAATCCTGTTTCTTCATCTTTTAAAGTCATTAAGTTGGCAACATTTTCTGCCGTCATTGTCATTTTCATCCGCTGAGAAACAATACCACTCATATTGATCTGGAATGCATCTTCTAATGTACTTAACTGTGCGGCTATTGGTGATAGTAATATTAAACTGATAATGATTACTTTAATCAACATCACTAGCGTTTTCCCATTGTAGCTATCTGCCGATAGGTATCAAACCGTTTTTTATATAACGTCAAGTAACTTGCTTGTAAATTTCTGTTTTTTGCCATGCTCGCTGACATATGCTCTAATAATACTTTTTTTCTTAACTCACTATTATTTGGAATAATTTGATTTAATTCTTCCTGGTCTTCTGGATACAGAACCGGCTCAAAGCCAGGAGTGGTAATATTAGCAATATTATACGAAAAAAGCGCATGCTTTTTTGTTGCTTTATAAATTGCTTTTTCTAATTTTTGATCAGCTGGATACAATGCCAATTTACCTTCATTTTGCTGTGCCCATATCGATCCACTTAAATATATAAGTATACTTATGGCTATTAATTGATATTTATTCATTCTGTTTCAATCCTTCTAATCGATGTTTTAATCTATCTAAAACATTCATATGAATACGACATATTCGACTTTTAGATAACTTTAAATGCTTAGCAATTTCTACTTGCTTAAGTCCATGTATATAAAATAATTCTATAACATCTTTGTCGGGATGTTCTAGATCATAAATCTCTTTCCATAAAAAATCATAATTTTCATCCACAACTTCTATCTCAGGGTCTTTTGTTCCTTTACTTTCAGATATATTTTGCTTCATATCGCCTGATATATAATGAACAAACGTCGCTGATTCAACTGCCTCATTAACCTTTTCTTTAGGCTTACTATTAGACTCATTTATAGTATCTTCGATAAACTCTGATAATGTTTCTTGTAATTTTTTTCTTCTGTCACGGTACTCTTGAGGAATTCGTGAATTCCATTCATTACGAATTGAATCCAATATTTCACCTCTAATACGATAATAAGCATAGGTTTGAAATTTAGTTTTCAAGTCTTTCTTAAACCCTTTTTTAGCTTTTAATAATCCTTCAACTCCCCAACTAATTAAATCTCCATAATCAATACAACTAGGAACTTTCCCTGCATGTAAAATTTTTGATGCAATGTTTTTTATTAATGGCATATGCTCATTAATAAACTCTTCAGAATGCCCTCTATCTTTTCGAGCATCATTATATTGTAGTTTAGTTATATCAACGTTTTTCTTTGACATTTTTTATTCCCTAAAATATTCATCTAAGTTTAATAAATCTTGATCTGCTAAATATTTAGATAGTTGCCTTGCATAAATTACATTCATTAATTCATTTGATTGCTTTGTATCATAAATGGCATCCTCTTCAATTTCAATAACACTTGTTGATTTAAATAACGGTTGTACAAATATTTGTTGAATAAATAATGCTTGCATTTTTTTCATAGCATCTTCCTCACTGCCAATTTCATAATTTGGATTTAATAACTGATAATAACTCATATCAGGCATCTGTCCTACTACACTAGCTGTGAATATTAACATCAAACTTATTATATAAAAAATTGTCTTCATAATATTTCTAAATCAGCTACAAGAGCTCCTGACTCTTTTAATGCTTGGATAATATTAATTAATTCTTTAGGTGTTACACCTATTTGGTTTAATGAATTCACTAAATTTGATAAGGTATCAGCTGCCTCTAAATAAACTAACGGTTTTTTTGATTCATTTATTGTAATAGGATCTTCTTGTGCCCCAAATAACCCTCCGGCATCATTATTAATTTTTATTGAAACGCCTCCATGAGTAATTGCAACAGGAAATAATTTAACATTTTCTCCAATAATGATCGTTCCTGTTTTTGAATTCACAACAATTCGTGATGATACATCAGGTGTAATTTCTATATTCTCAATTTCAGATATAGCTGTTATTAAATCGGAAGACTTTAAATCTTCTAATGGAATTTTAATGGTATTGCCATCTATTGCTTTGGCGCCCTTATAGCCTTTCTCTTGTAATGCTTTCATCGCTTTTGCTACTGTAAAGAAATTTGGTCTATCTAAAACCATTGTAATATTATGTTGATCTGTAAACGTTACTGGCACCTCAGCTTCTACTATAGCTCCATTTGGTATTGAGCCTACCGTTGCTTGATTTCTATAAAGCTGTGTTGTCGCAGATACTTCACTTGCTCCATCAATGACTATATTTCCTTGCGCTACAGCATATGTTTTCATGTCAGGTCCCATCATTGGGGTCATAATTAATGTTCCCCCAATCAAAGAACTTGCATCTCCTAATGCTGATACCGTTACTGATATACGTTGACCCTTTTTTAAAAATGATGGTAAATTGGCTGTTACTAAAACAGAGGCTGCATTTCTAGCATTTAAATTTACGCCACTTATTGAAACTCCCATTTTTGATAATAAGTTTCTTAAAGCATTATTTGTTAAACCGGCAGCTCTAGAATCACCACTTCCTCTTAGCCCCACAACAATCCCATACCCTGCCAATTGATTGTCTCTTGATTCAATTAATTTCCCAATATCTTTTAATCGTACAGTATTAGACTGAGAATAAGATAGACTCCCTAACAAACTTAACATTATTAAAATAGATGTTAAAATTTTCATACTAAAACAACCAATTAAATACTTTCGTCATAATACCAGGAGATTGCTTTGAAGCTACTACCCCACTTCCATGTACTGAAATTTCAGCTTTAGCAACTTGATATGAATAGACTGAATTCTTTGGAGAAATATCTTGAGGCCGAATAACACCTGCTACTCGAATTGTCTCCAACTCATCATTGACTTTTACTTTATGAATTCCTTCAACATATAAATTTCCATTATCTAATATTTCAGTGACTACTGATGAAACGACCGCCTTAACCTGACTTCTACGCGAGGTTTGTCCCGATCCTTCATACTTATCATCACCATTTAACCCATATTGTCTTTTTTGATTTAACGTTTCATTTCCTAATAAATTTCCTACTTGCTCCCAATTATTTTGAATTGAAGCGCCTAACCGCGATTCTCTTTCTGTACTGGTTGATGCTTGCTGTGCCGCTGATGTTGATTCTGACACATAAATCGTAATGATATCACCAACTCGGATTAGCCGTCTGTTAACACCATAAAACGGTGTTTTCGCATTATCAAATAACGAATCTGCGACAACCTCCATAGGCCATAGCAAACTAATTAGAACTAATAAGAATATGTTTTTTATCAATTACTTTTCCTCTTAATATTTTTTTTGTTTCTGTCTTCATTCGAATCATATCACCTATCATCCCTGAATCTAATGCTGTAACATCCGATTTAATCTCAAAGCCTGATGATTTGATAACTAATTTTACATGTTCTCCTTTTTGCACATCAGGAACAAGTTCAATCCATCGATCTGAAAATGCAATTCCTTTTATCATCGATCGTTTTGTTTGCTTTCCTATAATAATATCTTTATTAAAAATATAATCTTCGGATCGTGATGTTAACTTAATTCTTTTTTGAGTAATATCATTATTAGAAATAATATCATTTGTTTTTATTTTTCTATTAGATACATAAACATCTCCATAGACGCTGGTTTCTAAAGCACATTTTTCTGTTTTAATAATTGTATTTTCTTCTGATAAAAATGCCGTATCTAATATAATCTTTCCCATTAAGGTTTGTGGTTTTGCTAAATCTACAAAGATATAAAAGACATCTTTAGAAATATCATTAAAAATTTCTGAGTTTTTTATCTCGACATTCACGTCTGGATTTTTTACATCTCCCATTTGTCCTAGTATTTGATTTTCAATTTCAGTCTCTAATATTGTACTAGAAAAATTAGCAACACTATATTGCTTTGCAGATAGATTAACTGAAAAAAATACTGCTAATAAAATTACCCAAAACACTCTCAACATTATTTATTTTCCTATATCACTCGCTGCCTTTAACATTGCATCTGCTGATTTAATGGTCGAGTTTACTAACTCAAATGTTCGCTGACATAACAACATATTCATCATTTCTTCAATGATATTAACATTTGAAAACTCTAATGCTCTTTGCTTTACCATCCCAACACCATTTTCACCAGGAATTGTTAACTCTGGATCGCCTGATGCAGCTGTTGCTCTAAATAAATTTTGACCAACGTCTTTTAATCCTCCTGCATTTGGAAAATTCACTAAATAAACCTGACCTATTTCTGTTGGCTGGACAGTATTTGCTGTTTGAGCAAACACCTCACCTGCTTCATTAATAATAATTTCAGTCGTATTAGCTGGTATTGTAATAGCTGGATCAAGTGGATGCCCATTTGGATTTAATACATTACCTTCTGCATCTGCATGCAGGTTTCCAGCCCTACTAAACCCATAGGTTCCATCTGGCATTAAAAATTGTAAAAATCCTTTTCCTTCTATAGCAACATCCAGTTGTTGATTTGTCATTTCAATTGATCCGGTTGTAAAGTCTTTTGTTACATCAACAATACGTATTCCTTGACCATACTCTAAGTATTTCTTACGTTTTCGTCCTGCACCCGGTGATACCTCATCAAACTCTGAATAGGCTCTTTCTAATACTAATGGAAATAAACTCTCCATTTCCATACGCTTCTTTTTATATCCAACCGTTTGCGCATTCGCAATATTGTTTGCAATAACCTGCATTTTTCTTTCATAAGAAAAATATGCTGATTTTGCCATAAATAACTGTGATAACATGTCGCTTTCCTCCTTTTATGTTTTTATGGACTCGATAATGTTGCCGCTGTATTTAACGCTCTATTCATTAAATGAGCTGTTTTAACACTGGCATCATATGCATTTTTTGCCATTAATATATCCCCAGTAATCCCCTTTAAGACATTATTTTGCTCTAAAGCTCCCTGAACAACCGCATAATGCTCTGGGCCTTCTTCTACGGGAACATCTTTTGTCAAAATAAAATAAGATCCATTTAATGATTCAAAGGACTGCATTGCCGCAAATGTTTTGAATACTACAATTTTCATACTTGAAACAGGCTGTCCATCAACATAAATAAGCCCTGATCGTGATACTAATATATCTTCACCTTCCGGCAAAATTATTTCACCTTCTTCTCCTAATACTGGATAATTACCTGATAATGTTACCAATCTTCTCTTTGAATCTAATAAAAAACGGCCATCTCTTGTAAATGCAATCGTACCTGGTAACTGCACCACAAAAAAACCTCTACTATTAGCATCAATATAAAAATCTAGCTCTTTATTGGTTTCAATCATCGGACCAGCTCTCCATCTAAAAAAAGGCAAATAATCTAAATCATAGCCGTCTTCTGTCTTTTTTCTAGAATTATAAACACCTGTCTCAATAAATCCTGGCGTTCCAACATTTATCGTATAAAACATAAAGTTTGTATAATGCACCTGAAACATTCTCATAGCTTCCAATGTTGTTGACACTCCTTCATCTTGCACCTCACCAAAATTGGTATATCCATATAATGATGATGTAACACTTAAAATCATTAGTAATATACCCATCGTGACATTTCTATAAACATTAAGTTGTTTTTTTATCATTTTCTCTTCTTTCTTTTTAATTTTTTCTTTTTTGCCAGTCTATCTAATCGATACACAAACGATAATACTTCTGCCACCATATTATATAAATTAGGCGGTATTTCAGAATTTATAGCTAACTTTGATAACAACTCCACTAAAGAAGAATCTTCATAAAATGGAACCTTATTATCTTCGGCAACCTTAAGTATCTTTTCCGCAATTTGACCTTTTCCAAACCCTGTAATTTTTGGTGCCTTACTATTTTTCGAATCATACTTTAAAGCAATAGCTTTTAAATTATGCTTATTTTTAACATCAAGTTGATGTATATTTCGTTTTAATTTTATATTTTTTGGCTTATCACTTTTTTTTGCATTCATAGTTTATACTTCCGTACTAATTCGTTTCATATTATTTAAATTAAAGGTTGGTAATAATAACTTTTCGATATTGATGATCTTTTTTAATGATTGCACTTGAGTTACTTCATAATTTAATTCTTCCATAGATTTTTTTAGTTCAGGAACTTCATCTAAAACAAATTTTTGAGTCAATTCATTACTGCTATAAATCTTATATGCCATTTTTTTATCATTAATTTCAATAATGATCGTTAAGTCCCCTAAATCTGATGTTTCACACTTAATCACAATTGTTGTGTTATTAGGATTTACTTTTCTCTTATTCTTAGGATCCTTACTTACCATAACCTCAATATCTTTCAATGCTTTTGCCATAGGATTTGGAATCATCCAATAATGAAAAAACTCCTCCGAAATTTGTTGATTTGAAGGACTTTTAGATAAAATTAATTGTGTCAATAAAACATCATGAAAGGCTGACGAATCTTTTTCAACACTTTTAATTATTTTTTTTAAATTATCGGCTATTAAGTTATTAGATGATGATAACTTTTTATTAATCCCTTTTAAAAAATCTTGTAAATATCTTAAATCTTGCACTAAGTCAGATTGCTTATTGATCAACCCCTTAATATCTAAATTATCAGCATGCTTTTTCATGGTCTTTGTATCTTCTAAAAAGTCATCTAAAAACCCCGCAACCCCAGCGATCAATGATGGATCTAAAAATGCGCTAAATCCAGGCAATCCATTTCTCAACCCCTGCAAGCCCTGAGATAATTTTGATAAACTTCCTGACAACTGAACATTATGTGATAAAAACTTTGAAATCAAATCCACAGCCTTGGCATTACCATCCAGTCCTTTTGAATAAGCAACGACACTTGCCTCCAACTTGTTCCCCTTCTTACTCCCCTTAACCGCCTGCTCTATTAAATCAAAGGCTTCTGGAGATGCTTCGACTCCATACAATAACATAGTTGTTAAAATCTGCTTATTTTCAGGTGTAACCGCTTTTTGTAAATTTAATAAGGCCTGACTAATATCTTGTGAATTTAATATACGAACATACTCTGGTGTTTTTTGTAACGGCTGATCAGCACTCTTAATATTTGATTGATCACTATTTATATCCTGAATACTTTTAGGTAACGATTTTGAGTCGGTTGTCTGCTGAGGCTTATTAACATCTCCACGTATATTTTGCATCCAGCTCCCTTTTCTTAACTCAATAAAGCTTGCAAAATTATATCAAAAAGTTTCTTAAATTTGAATAGATAGCTCTCTTGAATTACTTTTTTAAAAGGTGGTAATTTTCATTAAATTAAATAAAAACTTTGCTTTTTTTAAATATTTCCACTACCTTTTCTTGAATAATCAATGTTTGATCTTGAGACCGTAATGTTAATTCAAACCCACAGGATTCTACCAAAATAATGCCACGTAATGAATTTGTTAGAAACATTTCATCAAATTCTTCCATCTCGGTTACCAATACCTCTCTTACATCACAATCATACCCAAACTCATTAGCATTCTTAATCACTAAATCCCTAACCGTGCCTTTTAAAATCACATTAGAATCTGGCACAATTAATGTTTTTCCTTTGATAAAAATAATATTAGATCGCGATGTTTCAAGCAAAACTTGGTCTTCATCATATAACACCACATCATCAAAATCGTTGCTTAATCGATTTTCTAGCATATTCTTCATCCAAGATAAGGATTTAAATTGATCTAATTGTATTTTTTGAAAGGATTGCTGCCTTAAATCTAATCGTAATCGCTGATCCAGTTTATATCCTGGCCATTTTCTTAATACACATAAAAAAAATGGCTGCGTAACAATACTTTTAGTAGGATCTTCTGTTCTATTACCTGGTGTTAAATAGATATTTAAAATACCTTCATCGCTATCATTTTTTTGAATTAATTCTTGAATTGTATTCGTAATCTCCTCATCTGAATAGTCTAAGGGAATATCCAGTATAATAGCTCCCGATCGTATCCGATTAATATGCTCTTGCAATAAGATTGGACTTTTATTTTCTACACGTATTGTCTCAAACAATCCATATCCATACAAAAATCCATAATCCATGAACGGAAACTCAAGATCTTGTTTTTGTTTAATTGCTAAATTTTCGGAAATATAATTAAAAACACTGTCCATATAATTATAAGTGTAATCAATAACCCCTTACTTCGACAAGTACCGCCTTCCCTCTGACTGCATCAAACTTTCCAACATACCTTTCGCTTTTATCTTACATTCATGCCACTCAACAGCTACATCTGAATCAGCAACAATCCCTCCCCCCGTATGAAAAAACAAAGTATTTTTCTTGGAATACAAGGTTCGTATGGCAATATTAAACGTCATATTTCCATTTCCAGATATATATCCTATACATCCCGTATATGGCCCTCTCTCACTTAATTCACATTCTTGAATAATTTCCATAGCTCTTTTCTTTGGTGCGCCTGTAATAGACCCACCTGGGAATAAGGCTTTCATAATCGTAGAAAAACTAACGTTTTCTTTCAAACACCCCTCTATTGTTGCTACCCCATGATGCACATATTGATAGGATTCAATATCTCGTAACTGCTTTACTTTAACCGTATCTGTTTGACAAATTTTATTTAAATCATTTCTTTCTAAATCAACTATCATTAACAACTCAGCTTTATCTTTAGCAGATTGACTCAATACTTTTTTTTGATACTGATCCTCTTCCTGATTATTGCCTCGCTTAATTGTTCCTTTTATAGGTTTTGTTACAATATCATCGCCTACCTTGGTAAAAAACAATTCTGGAGAAGAACTTAATACACTGTAATCGTCATAGTTTATATAGGCACTATAGGGAGCGGGTGAAACTTTTCTTAATGTTTGATAAACCATACTTAAATCTCCCTCAAATTCTACCGAATAAGGCATGGATAGATTTACTTGATATACATCTCCCTGCCTAATATAGGCTAATACTTGTTTAATTCCTTTTTTATATACATCATTATCTGGCTCGATGACAGCTGACTTGATCTCAAACTCTTTTTCTTCATACTGCAACGTATCTAATATTGACTGAAATGTTACATGATCACGGCCATATAATTTACTAGATATAAAGTATGCCTGTTTAACTTGATGATCAATGATAATATAACGATCATAAATCCCTCCCAATACTTCTGGATACCACCCTCTGTTTAACCACTTAAAATCATCTAAATATCTAGCGGATTCATATGTAAACATCCCAATAAAACCCGATGAAAACCCTTGCTTATCACACGCTTCATCTTCAACAACATACGACTGAATAACATCATAAATATTCTTATGATCATGACATACTGTCTTTTCTTTTGATTTTACTACAACCTGACTTTCGTCACTTAAAAAAATATACCTAGGATCTACCCCTATGACTGACTGCTCCAATTCTCCTTCTTGGACACTATTACAATCTAAAAAGGCTGTCTCTTTTTTTCTCAACAAAGCATTTAATAAGGCCTCTGTTACCGTTATTGGCTCTGATACAAACATCACTAACTAGTCACTTGCTTTTAATACGCTCAAAAAAGCCTCTTTTGGGATCTGAACACTACCAATTTGTTTCATTTTTTTCTTACCAGCTTTTTGCTTTTCTAATAATTTTCTCTTTCTTGAAATATCGCCCCCATAACATTTTGCTGTTACATTTTTTCGCATCGCTTTAATTGTTTCTCGTGAAATCACTTTTGCACCGATTGATCCCTGTACCGCCACTTCAAACATTTGTCTGGGAATAATATCTTTTAATTTTATCGCTAAATTACGTGCTAAAGGACTTGCCTTTTTTCGATGCGCAATAAAGGATAAGGCATCGACAATATCACCATTAATCAACATATCTACTTTTACCAAATCAGCAGGTTTATGATCCTTATACCAATAGTCCATACTGGCATATCCTTTGGTTCGTGACTTTAATTTATCAAAAAATTGCGTTATGAGTTCATTTAAAGGGATTTCAAATGTTAATACCTGTCTATTACTATCAATAATCTCTGAATTTTCAAACTCACCTCGTGACTCTTTAACCAACTCGATAATAACACTTATGTACTCATTAGGAGCAATGATCGATAATCCCATACAGGGTTCAAAAATAGTATCAATATGCGTTACTTCAGGGTATTGATTTGGGTTCTCCATCTCAAATGCGTCACCATTGTTTAACGCAACCTTATAAGTCACATTTGGCGCGGTTACAACAATCTCGATATTAAATTCTCGCTGAATACGCTCTTGAATTATCTCCATATGCAACAACCCCAAAAATCCACACCGATACCCAAATCCTAAAGCTTGTGATGATTCAGTTTCAAAGGTCAACGAAGCATCATTTAACTGTAATTTTTCCAACGCTTCACCTAACATCTTATACTCATCGGTATCTACAGGATACAAGCCACAAAATACCATAGGCTTGGCAATCTGATACCCTTCCAAAGCTTCTTCAATCGGATTATCCTCTTCTGTTATCGTATCTCCAACACGAGCATCTTTGATCGATTTTAAGCCTGTAATAATATAACCAACCCCTCCCCTATGAATGGATTCGGCTGGTGTCATATTAGGTTTAAAATAACCACACTCTAAAATATCTACTTTTTTCTTCGATGCCATAAGCCGTATCTTTTGTCCTTTTTTAATTGAACCATCAAACACACGCACATAATTAATAACACCACGATAATCATCATAACTAGCATCATAAATTAAGGCTTTTAATTGATCACTTCCACTCTCTTTCGGTCTTGGAATTTTAGCAATCACAGCCTCTAAAATTTCTTCTATACCCTGCCCTGTTTTGGCACTACATAACAAACATTCCTCTTTTGGAATCCCAAATGACTGCTCAATTTCAGCTAAAATACGATCCGGATCTGCTGCTGGCAAGTCAATTTTATTTACTACCGGAATTATCTCTAAATCATGTTCTAGTGCTAAATAAAAATTAGCCATACTTTGAGCCTCAATTCCCTGCGCGGCATCAACAAGCAACAACGCCCCTTCGCAGGCAGCGAGAGATCGCGATACTTCATAACTAAAATCGACATGACCTGGCGTATCAATTAAATTTAAAACATAATCATTACCATCTTTAGCCTGGTAATCCATTCTTACCGCTTGCATTTTAATGGTAATTCCACGCTCTCTTTCAATATCCATGGAATCTAATAATTGATCCCTCATATCACGATCTGCCACCGTCTTTGTAGCTTGAATAAGCCGATCTGATAAGGTGGATTTACCATGATCAATATGTGCAATAATACAAAAGTTTCGATTTTGTTTCATTCTGCCTGATAGGATAGCATATTTGCACTATCTCATCATAGATCTTACTAGAACTAGTATTCTATCTTGATATAGCTTACTCTTAATCAACTTCTATTTATCAATACTTTTCATGCATATGGATAAGTACCAATCGATCGGTAAAAACAACTTATTTTGTGACTTAATTTTTGTCTTGATTTTTTAATAATATATAAATTGCAAGTTTATAGTTAAAACGGTATTATTTTTGGAAATCTTATGAGCCATTCATTATTACCTATCTTAACTCAATTACAATCGTTATCATCGTTACGTATTCTTGTGGTAGGCGATATTATGCTTGATGAATTTCATTGGTGCCATGTGAATCGAATCTCTCCCGAAGCGCCTGTCCCTGTTTGCAAGGTCCAAGATACAACACTTGCTCCTGGAGGTGCTGCTAATGTAGCTGCGAATTTAGCCTCGTTAAATGTCGCTGTTGATTTAGTTGGCTTCTTGGGATCTGATAGCTCCGGTGATAAGCTTATCAAAACGCTTCATGATCATCATATTAATACTGATAATCTCATCAAAACTAATCAACCCACGATCTTAAAATCGAGAGTTATTGCTCATCAACAACATGTTGCACGTATTGATCGTGATCCCCCTAGTCATTACTCAGATCATGATTCTCAAAGTTTACTCAAACAGATTCAACATTCTATCAAAGACTATGATGCAGTTATTATTTCGGATTATTTAAAAGGCTTATTAACGCCAGCTATAACACAAGCGATTATTCAATCTGCTAAAGAAGCAGAATGCCTTGTTGTTGTTGATCCAAAAGGTGATTCTTATGATAAATATCAAAATAGTGACTACCTTACCCCTAATTATAAAGAATTTTGCCTTGCTACTAAATCATCCTACACCAATGATGATCAGATTAAAGCTGCAGCGCAGTCTCTTCGTGACCAACTTAAGCTGGATACTTTAATTATTACTCGTAGTGAAAAAGGAATGAGTATTGTTACATCCGATTCATTTGATACAATTCCTACTCAAGCTCAAGAAGTTTTCGATATTACGGGTGCTGGGGATACAGCGATTGCTTGCTTGGCCATAGGTTTATGCTTAAATCTTTCGGCACACAATGCAGCAACATTAGCCAACTATGCAGCTGGGATTGTTGTTAGTAAAGTTGGAACGGCCTTTGTAACCCCTGATGAGCTATGCTCGGTTATTAATCATGATTCAGCTACAAAATCCTAAATTAATTAGCTCTAATAAGAGTTTAGGTCAGGCTAACTCTATCCGTGCTAACAACAAGTCTATTGTCTTTACTAATGGCTGTTTTGATGTTTTACATGCAGGGCATGCTTATTATTTAGCAGCAGCTAAAGCACATGGAGATTATCTATGGATTGGTCTTAATTCAGATTCCTCGGTATCTACGCTAAAAGGTTCTTCACGCCCTATCCATGATCAAGAAGCAAGAGCCTTTCTTTTATCTAACCTAGAATGTGTTGATTATATTACCATCTTTGATGAAGAAACCCCGATTTCATTACTGAGTCAAATTCAGCCTAATATTCATATTAAGGGAGGCGATTATACTAAAGAAGAGCTTCCTGAATACCCTGTTGTTAAAGAGTATGGGGGAGACGTCATTATCAAACCATTTTTACCAGGCTATTCAACAACAGCTATTTTAGCTAAACTACAATCCTCATGAGTATTCAGATTATTACGAAACGAGTTAGTCACTTTGAGCAAAATGCTCGTCTTATTATTGATACAAACACAAACCAGTCGATGCTAGTTGATCCAGGGGCTGATGCAGAGATATTATTTAATCTTCTTGGTGATTCAACGCTTACAACAATTTTTTTAACTCATTGCCACATTGACCACGCAGGAGGTGTACAAGCGTTACTTTCTTTAATTGAGCATCATAAGCTTCCAAAACCAACGCTGTTATATCATTCTAATGAAATTATTATTGGAGAACATATTGATGTATTTGCAACTCAATATGGCTTTTCAGCTGCTGATTATCAAAACCCTCCTAAACCTGATCAATTAGCCGATGATCTTACAGAACTTACGTTAGGTTCATCAACGTTTAAGATTTTATTTACACCAGGACATGCCCCTGGACATTTAGCCCTTTATTATGATCAGGATGATTTTAGTTTATCGGGAGATTATCCAGAAACATTACACTGTAATCGTTTATTAATTGCGGGTGACACCCTTTTTCAAGGATCAATTGGCCGAACTGATTTACCGATGGCTAATCATAATCAATTAATTAACAGTATTAAAACACAATTATTAACACTGCCTGAAACAACGTTGGTGTGTCCAGGACATGGTGCTAACACTACGATTGCAACAGAATCTCAGACCAATCCTTTTTTACATTAATTCCCTATAACAATAATCATCACAATTTAGCGTAGATTATCATAACGAAATATTTTTAAGCATAACTTAAAGATCTTAAATCATCACTTTTTGTGTTTAGATCTTAATCTTATTCATCAACTTATCTTTCTTTGTAAAAGATATTTTTGCCTGCTTATTTTTAAAACCCTCTAGATTATTTATTTAAAAACATACATAATGATACTTTATTTATTAAAAATTTATATAAAAAAATAATAAACATCCATTCAATATGCTCCATCGACTAACCCCTCCTTCATCACCAACGCCTCCCTCATCACGATCACCAACCCCAACAACAACTCCTCGAGTATCACGACCAACAAGCCCAAATCCGACTTCTCCACCAGCACAACTACCACCCCCCCTTCCAAATCCATTACCAGATCAGCAATCAACGTCAATAAACCATCCTGCTAAACCAACTAAAAAAGCTTTAGAAGAAACACGTGATACTGAGCTGCTCGATATTAATGAAAAAATACAAATCTGTCTTAACTTGATACCTAATAGCTGTCAGGAGGATATTTTGTATATCAACAAGCATGGCCTTAGTTACTATCAATCTAATAAAGATGAACTTGATAAACTTACACCAGCGGACTTATTATTTGATTTTCTTTTCCAAAGACGTAACCACATGCTGAAAACACTCTTAACCTATAAGGACTATCAAACCTGCAAAAAACATTTTAATACGGCTATTTTAAAACTTAAACAGCAGGAATTTGATCACAAAATTTTTAATCAAGAAATATCTACTATTTTTAATATTCATTATGATATTTATAACAACTATAAATCTACTGCTTATATCCGAAAATTATTCGAGCGATTACTAGCGGCTGTTAAGGTACACAAAGGTGAATGGGATAGTCTATTTACCACTGTAGAAAAAAATTTTTTTTTGACAGAGACTCTAAAATTGAATTTTAAAGAGTTTTTTTCTTTAGACTACCTATCTCGGTTTTCTAACGACTCGCCTGATTTCAACCCATTTTCTCCTGATTCATCTAAATTTATGCCTCTTAACTTAACCCATGTTTTATTTTGTTTATCTCTAAATTTACGCCCCCTTCTAGTAGAATCACCAAAGGAAGATACTGCAATACCGTTTCGTACAATTATTCCTCGTGCCATTAATCCTGATATAAACTTAGCTCAATATTTGGAGGATGATAAAACATATATTATGGTACAAGCACGTGCACGAACAAACCTTGATTCGAAAATAGCTTTTCTCAAAAACCTCAATCAATTTACTGAAGAACTATTACAGCATTTGACTTACAAAGCATTATCAACAGATCTCATCGGCACAGCATCTGAACAGTTTCATATAAAAATACTTTCCATCTTCTCTGAACAGATTGAACACTCTTTTTACTCATGGCTATCTTCATTTGCTTATGAAGTCTCTAATAACGCTGAATATCGTAAAGATCTTCAACACGTTAAAGAACTTGTACCTCACTCATTTAACAGACTTAAAAAGGAGTTAGAGATTAGTGATCTTATGGAGTTCTTACGTAACTATCGAGATCATGAAGAAATAATTTCACGCTATAAAGAATTGCTTAGACATCCGTTCAAATCTCTAGATGATATTGAAACTTATCTACATTGTTTAGACGTAGATACTAACTATAATTTTCAACTTATTATAGAACTTCATGATGTTACGTCCTTCTATTTTGGTAAACCTCGAGGTTCAATAACATTTTTCTTAGATTATATTGTAACATTTATTGATTCTGCTACGACTTTTAAAGTATTTCAGGATCGCCTTAATCAACTTCAACACCCTAAGTACAAACTTACACAAGACAATCTAGCTGAATTTCATGGTCTCAAACAAGACTTATTACAACGTATTGATGACACTTCTGACTCTGAGGAAAATAATACTAAGGAAGCTAAATCTTATATCAAAAGTTTGCAAGAATTTGGCATTTTTACGGGTGAATTAGAAAGCGTTGTACAAGAACCCAACTCTAAAACTACCTTTCTTAAACAACTGACTATATTTTATAAAACCAAAAAAACACTTTTAGAAAAACACAAGAATCATCATGATATCAAATTATGTCAATTTTTAACTAAATCTCTTGATGACTTGAAAAGTTTAGATCAAATAATTCAAAATCAAAACGATCTTTTACGAGAAGAAGCAGCAGAATCTTCTAATACACCTCAACAGAAGAAAAGACCTAAAAAAAAGAAGACCTCTAACCACAAACCCCATAAAACAGCTGTACCTAAATTAACACCACCTTCATCTTTAATATCAGAACGGGACACTATAACGACAAATTGGAAAAAAGCTAAAGAAAAGTTACAAACAATTGCGGAAAAGAATGATTCCTTATTACGATTAGAATCTTTTGGTAATATTTTTGCTAAGATTCAACATTTAAAGATAGATGATTTAAAATCACAAGGTATTGACCCTCAGGTTCTACAAGAAGAAACCAAAAAAATTAACGCGCTCTCTAATGAATTTTACTTAGCTATTAATAAACATCTCTATACCGAGTTTTATAACCAGCTAAACAAATTTATTTCATCATTTTCGAGCCCTTACTTTAAGCCGACTGATATTGTTAACCAATTACTACTTGATGATACTATTTGCAATCCCCCAAAAATGATTTCGGATCTAGCAAAAACCCCTGAATCTCAAGAAGAAATAGAAATATGTATGAGCATCCTTACTCTTCTTTCTGCTAAAACTAAAATAATACTTCCCTTACTGACCCAGTATTATGAATCTTATACTATGATGAAAGATAGTAAACTCAAATTAGTCACAAAAGGCTTTAAGGAATCGGAAATCGACACCTATATTTCACAGTCATTTAATTCTGACTTAACCTCCCCTAATTCTGACTTAACCTCCCCTGCTCTCGATCCTGATCTTTTAATTAAAAATACGCAACTACTAGTTTCTATTAATTCTCACTTTCAAAAGACTTGTGAGGATTTTGATTCTAATCAAAAAATTTATGCTCAACTTAACAATAACATTAGTAGACTTTCAAGCTTAAACTTTGATGGCGATGCCATTGCTAACACATTGTGTCACTCATTAGATCCTTCACAATCCCTTTCAGATTTAGACCCATCATCACTAAATGGGATTGCTTTGTTATTAAATAGCGAACAATTATTAAAAAACACATCCCTATTAACTCAGCTTAATCGTAACCTTGATAACGACGTTGCGCTTTTTGAAAAATATCAATTTATTTATGAGGCATTTAATATATTTATTTCTTCTAATGAACTTTTACATGAGTCTATCAAAGTTTCTTCTAAAAAGACCATTTTAACTCAACAACTACGCTCTCAAGCTTATTATCAAAGATTTAAAATAAGCACCCTTGAGGACCTTAAAACACCACAAGAAATACTTAAACTTACTGTAAATATCGATGAATTAGAGAAGCTATTTAAAGCTGTCAAAACACAATACTTTTCTCAAGCTTCTACATTCATGATTCAATCATGTAGAGAAATATTGATCCACTGCAGAAATATTCAATATGATCCAACAAAACAAACTTTTCTTAAAAATCAAATACCAACTTTCCATCCATCCACAAATCTTCTGATCGATAAAGACAAAGACTTATGTTGGTTATTATATAAATCTAGCAACCTTTTATCTCAATTTTTGCATAAGCTTGATACACTCATTATTGAAGACACCTTGACTTTAACACAAATAAATATTGACTATGAAAGATTAATAAAACAAATCAATCCCCTTATCAAATTTTAAGAAAAGCCGCTAACACCAAAACCCACAAGAAAATCAAAATCGATAGCAAAACAACCATAAGCCAAGCAACAGCGAAAGCTAAGCATTACTCCTAAATGGTCACTTTTTATAGTTAAACCCTTAACCCTAATCATCAACTCATCTTTTTTCTTAAAAATCTCTTCTATCTTTTCATCCTTACAAAAGTTCTAGATTATTTATTAAAAATCATACATAATATCTTTTTATTTATTAAAAATTTATACAAAAAAAAACAACAAACACTCATTAATCATGATCCGATCATTCTCTCCATCTTCCACCTGCCCCACCCACTCCAGAATAAGTATACATCGTACTTCTTTTCCACCGATTCCTCATGACTATTTACAGGATCTTCAACATGCCAACTCTTCGCTAAACGATCGATATCATTTTAAGAATCTTTCTACGGAATATACTTTGAATAGCGCATTGCCAATCTATCCACCTTATTTGCATCCAGATGATACGAATCCTTGTTCTTCTAAAGTGGTAGATTGCTATAACAAATTAAAAAAACTTGATCGGTCAACACCCTGTTTAACACGAAAATTAGATTTTTATTTTATTTATCTTCATACTAAGCCTAAATATAAAACCTATTTACTAGATGTTCTTGATAAAAAACAGGCCTCTATAACAATCCAAGACTTAACAACCTTCTTTTTAAAATCGAGACGTCTGCACGATGCCTATGAATTATTACCTTTTGCTGATCTTGATACCCTTGCATTAAAACTTGATCAGGCTTTACGTTTACCTGAAAATGCCCCATATCCAAACCATCTTTTTGACAAGCAGTTTTCTTTATTTGAACTTCCTAAGCCTAAGTCTAAGTCAACTTCTGAATTCAACTCTATTGCCGAAACTTTATATAGACAACTCCAGCAAGATATTCCTAAGTTAAAAGATACTTGGTTAAATCACTATTACAATGCTTTTCCAGAAACACAAAATTCTAAACTTCTTGAAGAATGTAAAAAACTTATTCCCACTTCTTTTGTAGTTCAACTAGATTCTTCTATGTCCTCCTTAAACAATTTCATCCGTACTATATCAAGACTTCGTATGTATCTTCATCCTATGCTTCATCAGAGCTTTCCTGAGGAACGTGTCATAAAGCGATTTAATAGTCTAATAGATGATACGAAAGACAAGAAGCATGCTACTTTAAACTCTTACTTACAATTTATTACTCTAACATACCTATCTTCTAACCAAACTAAAGAACAAATAAAATTATATGATACTTTTTTTGAGCAGCTTCATAAAATTTTAATTGGCAAAGCGATAACACAAAAAGATTTTTTTTCCTCAGAACTATTTAAGCTTATTATCCCAGAAGATGTTCAACATGCCGTCCAGACTTGGTTATATTCATGTTATCACGATCTTAAATTACAACGTGAAAAAACTCCACTCGAAGATCAACTAATAACTATTAAATCCTCCTTTACTTTGCTACTAGAAACTTTGGAATTCTTTTACATTAACACTACAATAAATCAACCTGATGACAGTTTTACCTCCTTATTCATTAACACAATGATAAACAATAATTCAAATAAAGACTCAATTAAAAGAATTTTAACACCTATTATCAAGTCCTCTGACAATCCTCAATCATTATCATTTCAGGATATTAAAAACACTCTATCAACTTTGTATAATTGCCATCACTTACCTTCTACTATGGTTCGATCTACAATTTGCAAATCTAGCGCAACTTTATTAGAGTTCCAACACGCGCATGATCAATTAAATACTCTATTTGAGAATAGACAAGGTAGCTTTAGTTTTATTTTAGAAGCCTATCTTACCCCTATCTTCTCATCAGATAATTATGACCTTATATTAGATAATCTATCAAAATTAGTTAAACCAATTGAAATACAAGATAAGGATTCTATTTTAGAATTTCATCGTAAAAAAGATACAGCATTATCTTTTTCTGAAAATAACATACGCGAGATTATCTCTTCTTTACAATCTGAAATTAAGATGGACGAGACTACAGCCTCTTTA
>CERS01030836.1_pt1 | contig 66995 bp, 70 predicted proteins | sample 356251 | NCBI WGS metagenome assembly CERS01 (sample SAMEA2621020, study PRJEB7988) | marine metagenome | isolation source: saline water (ENVO:00002010), including
GGGTACTAGAGGTCGTTGGTTCAAATCCAGTCGCCCCGACCATGAGTAAGTAATGAGTAACGATAATACAATTTCATTTGTGATTTTTAAAAATAATTCTGGTAAAAGTTACACATTGACGATTAGTCAGAATAAATTAAAAATAGCTAGTATTAGCTTATTAGCTGCTTTAATTGCATTGGGTGTGGGGATATATTTATCTTATAACGTTAATATTCAACAAGCAGCTTATAACAAATTAAAAAAAGATTATTCACAAAAAATGGAATCTATCAAAGTGTTGAATGAGGAAATTGATTTTATTAAAAATGATATGATCGATTTGATTGAAAAAGAAGAACGATTAGAATTATTGTTAGGAAAGGCAAGAGTAAAAAAAAAACTAAGAAAAAAGAATATTAAAAAGTTTAAAAAAGAATTAAAAGTGTTAGAAAAGAGTGCAGTAAGCTCAGAAGAGCGTGCTTTTAAACTGGTTAATATGATGAAGAACTATGTCGATGAGTTTAATCAAAAATATAGTATTCATTTAAAAAGAACGCATTTAATCACAGCTCGTTTTGAAGCGACTCCTTCGATACGACCTTTATATGGTCGGGTTATGTCTCGGTATGGATGGAGAAAGCATCCTGTTTCTAAAAAACGCCGTTTTCATAAAGGAATTGATATTGCATCATGGGCGGGAGCTCCGATCCATGTAACTGCAGATGGGATTGTAGAATATGCAGGGTGGTCTCGAACCTTTGGGTATGTTGTGGTTGTGAATCATAATTATGGGTATCGAACGTATTATGCTCATTGTTCTCAGATTTTAGTAAAGCGAAAAGAGATCGTAAAAAAAGGACAGGTAATTGCGCAGGTTGGTTCAACTGGATTATCAACGGGACCTCATTTACATTATGAAATAAGAAAATGGAATCAGCGGTTAAATCCAATAGCTTATTTAGACCTTGATATGTTTACAGCAAGAAGACGAATATGGTAGTGTAAATAACTGTGAGGAACCAAAAAAAGTATAGAACAGATATAGTAAATACGGTGATCGGAGAAGATTCTACAGTAAAAGGTGTCTTGCATTCACAGCGATCTATTCGGATAGAAGGAAGCTTTGAGGGGGAAGTTAATTCTCAAGGCGAAGTTTATATAGGTCAAAAGAGTAAGGTAAAAGCAACTTTAATTGCAAAACATGTTGTTGTGGGGGGAGAAGTAATTGGAAATATAGAAGCAATTAAAAGTTTACACATATTAAAAACAGGACGTGTATATGGGGATATTGCTGGCGATGAATTAAAAATTGATGAAGGTGGCGTTTACAAAGGGAAGGTTAATATGGATATCATTTCTGCTAAAAATGCCTATGAAGGATCATTCCAATTAGCGAAAAAATAGGTACGTGTTATAGTTGCGCAACCCCTATTGGAAATTTAAATGATATCTCAAAGAGATTAGAAAGTATTTTAAATGATGTTAGTTTAATTGCGGCAGAAGATACTAGAAAAACAGCATTATTACTTGCACATTTAAATATTAAGAAAACCTTAATTAGTTTAGAAAAGCATAATGAAGCCATGCGGTTTAAGACTCTATTTCAAGCGATTCAGGACGGAAAAGATATTGCGATTGTAAGTGATGCCGGAACTCCAAGTATTTCAGATCCTGGAAGTTATACTATAGCAAAATTATTAGAGCAGCAGGTTAATGTTGTCCCAATTCCAGGACCATCAGCGGTAACAGCGTTAGTATCCGTAGCTGGAATGGGGGGCGATCAATATATATTTGGAGGATTTTTTCCAAGAAAAGAAGGACAAGCGTTAACTCTATTAAAAAATATGAGTAAGTTATCAATGCCAATTTTATTTTTTGAGTCACCAAAACGTATCAAGCAGTCCATGGTATTGTTAGAAAAAAATTATCCAACTGCTTATTGTGTTTTAGGAAAAGAGCTTACAAAACTATATGAAACGCTTCTTTATGGGAGCCCCTCAGAAATTTTGAAACAATTGAAGGATGATATGTTAAAGGGAGAGTGGTGTTTTATGGTATCTTTGCCTAAGGAAAAAGAAGCGCATAATACCACTTTTATAAAACAAGCCTGTGAGCTAGGGTTAACACAAAGTCAAATTGGAGCCTTAGCAAAGACGTTAGGATGGAATAAAAAAGACGTATATAACGATGTGCTTAAACATAAAAAAAATTAGTAACCGATTATTAATAGGGCTATGGATCATGAGTAGCCAGCTACAAGCGACAGATTTACGTATAGATATGTTAACATTTGATCAGTTAAAAGGATGGAAGCAAGCTCCTCTTATAGAAGTATTTAATGATTATTTAACCCTCAATAAACAGGTAACAAAAAACGCAGAAAAACGTTTTAGATATGATTTAGAACGATTAGATAAAACCAATAATAAGCATATCAAGCAATTTATAGAAACATATTATGAGCCTATTATGATGACCGTACCACAAAAAGAACATTTGATAACGGGCTATCATATTTTTCATGCTAAAGCAGATTATGTGAAATCAAGGGCATATTCTATTCCAATTTATCAAAAGCCAAATTCCAGACAAGAGCGTTTTCATACCCACGAAGCAATTCTAGCTGGAGCATTAGATGGTAAAGAATTGGAGCTAGCTTGGTTAGAAGATTCTATCGATGTGTATTTGTTAATGATGCAAGGGTCAGGGCTTCTTACATTTCCTGACGGGAAAGTTAAAAAGGTAGTTTATGCAGGGTCTAATGGGTATGGATATAAATCAATTAGTCAGTATATGCTTGATAAGAAGATAATTACACAACAGCAACGCAATGGGCCATTTATAAAAGAGTATTTAAAAAAAGATTTAAAACGAGCCAGAGACATTATTATCCACAATCCATCTTATGTTTTTTTTAAATTTGATACAAAAACTGATTTTTCTGGAGCTGCAGGATCAGCATTAAAAGCCATGAAATCATTAGCTGTAGATAAACAATATTACCTCTTTCATAGTTTGATATGGGTAGAGGCAACGATACCAAACGATCCGCAGGACTTTAGTAACTTGGTAATAGCTCAGGATACAGGGGGCGCTATTAAAGGACCTCAACGTGGAGATTTGTTTTTTGGAGTTCAAAAAGAAGCTGAGTATAATGCCGGGTTAATGAAAGATAAAAACGCACGATTAATTATGTTAAGATTACGTAACAATGATTGATACTCATGCCCATTTATTTTATTTAAAAAAACAGTTAAAAGATGTTGTAGCTAAGGCAAAAAAAGAAGGGGTAACACATATTATTAATGTAGGGGTTAATATAGATAGTGCTAGAAAAGCCTTAAAACAAGCTCAAGAGTATCCAGGATATATATCAGCAACAATAGGAGTGCATCCATGTGACGTGGCAGGTTTTTCAGGGTTTAAAACATTAAAAAAAGAATTATCGACAAGCAATTATGTTTCCGTAGGCGAAATTGGATTAGATTATTACCACATGTCAGCGCCCAAAGAAGAGCAAATAGAATGTTTTAAAAAACAATTAGATTTAGCAAGAGAATTTAATTTGCCAGCAATAATACATAGTCGGGAATCAGATGATGATATGAAATTAATTTTAAATGAGTATCAAGATGTAAAAAAAGTATTACATTGTTTTTCATCATCAGTTGATTTTGCGTTATCAGTGCTAAATAAAAATACTTATTTTTCATTTACAGGTATGATTACATTTGCCAAAAAAGGTAAAGTGATTAATGCTATTAAACAGATTCCAATAGACCATATTATGATAGAAACAGATTGTCCTTACATGAATCCCATTGGGATTAAAGGCGATAATGAACCGGCAAATGTATCACTCGTTTTAGATAAGATAGCCGCCGTAAAGCAAATAGAAAAAAATAAGATAGGGATGATTATCGAAAAAACATCAAGAAATTTTTTTGCATTATAAAGAAATAGCCGTAGAATAATCAGGGCTATTTTAGCGTTCAATCAAAAGGGTGACAGGGCCATCATTAACTAGAGAGATTTCCATCATAGCTCCAAAATTACCAGATGATGAGTAAGGGTAGGTTTGTGAAAGATGAGATATAAAATCATTATAAATTGGCTCCGCAATGTCAGCGGGGGCAGCTTCTGTAAAACTAGGGCGTCTACCTTTTTGGCAGTTACCATATAATGTAAATTGAGATACAACTAAAATACCATACTGTTTATCACTAATACTATCAGTCATTAATCCTGAGGGATCTGAAAAAAGACGTAAATTAAGTAATTTATCAATCATCCATAAGCTATGATCAGGGGTATCATGACGATGAATACCTAGAAAGACGCAGAGACCGGTATCAATAGATGCTGTAATAGCATGATTGATGCTAACACTAGCTTTAGAAACACGTTGAACAACAGCTTTCATAAAGAGGTATTATTTTTTTTCTTGAGATGAATTTGAATCAGATTTTGATGTATCCGAACATGATGAATTTTTATTAAAGATCACAAGTGCTCTAATAATATCCCCAAACTTATCTTTTAATGGATAAATAGAGGCAATCAAGTCATATTGTTTGATGTCTAAATCTAGGTATTTATGATCAAATTCAAACACTTTTTCTAAAGACTGAATTAAAATTTCATTGTTAATTTTACGAGACATAGCCTCACCAATAATTTCACCAGGAATTAATCCTAAATCATGTTCTGACACATGATTAATATGAGTAACTATTAAATCTTTATTAACTAAAATGAGGCCCTCAGAAACAGAGTTCATGAGTTGTTTAATGGTAGAAGATTCCAAAACAATTCGAGCTGTTTTCATATTATCAAACGATTTAAATAGAGATAATAAACTTTTTAAATTTTTTAGAATACCAAAAAAAGTCATACTAGAATAAAATTGGCTAAACTGCTCAGTTAATTTTCGATCACTAAGAGATTCTTTGATCTGATCATTAATTTTTTTAACAAATATGATGAGATCGAAAGCAATAAAAATAGTTAATAATAAGATGATTAAAACACTAATAATAATAGAATCTAATGGGATTAAAGATGTAATATCTGAAAAATGAAAAGAAATATTATGGGTAGTTAACAGGTATGAAACAAAGGTATTATAAATTGCAAAACAAGCTAGATAGATAGCACCCAAAAACCCAGCAATAAAAAAGAATAATTTAACAATAATAGATACGCGATGCGAAAAAAACTTAAACATTGAGTTCTCCAAGTCGAATAAATTTTCGTAAATTATCATCAGTTCCTGCGATAACTAGCAGATCTTCTTTAGTGAGGGGATAATTAGGATCTGGTACATCAGTCATTTCAATAACATAAGTTACTTCTCCATTATCATTAACGTTAGGAACCCGAGTTTTAATACCAACAATATTAACTCTAAATTGAGAACGAACATGAAGATCTTTTAATGATTTTCCAACAAAGCCTTCAGGAACTTGAATTTCCATAAGGGAATGGCGTTCTGAGATAGAGATATAACGGCCTACACGATCAGTAGATAAGGTATTAGATACTTGAATACCCATTTCTTTTTCAATACTAATAATGTGTTTAATACCAATGGATTTAAGAATATTTTCTTGAAGTGAATTGATATGACGAACATGAATATCTACTAGACCTAAACGTTGTAAAAGCGCGGTAGACAATAAGCTAGACTGAACATTTGACCCAATGGCAACAATAGCAATATCAACCGTATCGATATTAATTGATCTCATTGCTTTTTCATCCGTAGTATCAATAATAATTGCTTCAGAAACAAGTTCTTTAACTTCATCAATCATTTCAGGATTAGAATCTAACGCAAGAACCTCAAAGTTTTTTTGAGTTAAAGAAATAGCCAGCTGGTAGCCAAACTGACCCATTCCTAATACAGCTATACTTTTTTTTGATGAAGACATAATCCCTACAAGATTAACTTACTAAACAATACTTACTTTTTCAACCGGATATGAAAAATGTTTCACATTTCTACGTTGAAAAAACGCATAAAGAAAGACAAATGGGCCAATTCTTCCAATAAACATAATCGTCATAATAATTAGTTTGCCAATCGCTGATAAGTGAGCTGTAACACCAAGCGATAGACCAACGGTACCAAACGCAGAGACAACTTCAAAAAGTAATTTATCAATAGGAGCTACTTCAGATAAGAATAAAAAGAAAGAAAAGCCACAAATTAAAAAAAGAGCGATAAATAAGGTTGCAAAGGCAACAAAAACACTATTCGGATCAATCGTTTTTTTCTGATAATCAAATCGAAAGGACGATTTAACAATATTCCAAAATGAAATAAGAATTAACGCAAATGTTGTTGTTTTTATTCCCCCTCCTGTAGATACAGGAGAAGCGCCTATAATCATTAAAATAAGACACATCATTATGGTGCTTGGATGAAACATTGTAATATCGGTGGTAACAAAGCCAGCGGTACGGGTAGTTACAGATTGGAAATAGGATAATTGTAATTTTTCAAGAAAGCTAAAAGCGCTCATGCTATGTGAATATTCAGTACAAAAAATGAGAAATGTGCCAAACAAGATTAGAGAAAGGGTGATAACTAAAGCCATGCGAGTTTGAAGGCGTAATTTAGTGTGGGGATTTTTTATAAAGCGTTGATATAAGTTAAATAAAACAGGAAACCCAAGCCCTCCTACAATAATTAGAAAAGAGATAATAAGAATAGTTGGAAAATGAAATTGAAATTGAGTTAAACTATCCGAAAATAACGAAAATCCCGCATTACAAAACGCTGATATAGAGTGAAAAACAGAGGTGAAAACAAGATCCTTTAAGCTTTGTTGAGGAGTATACCAAGCAATGATAAGAAAAAGAGACCCAATAAACTCAAAAAATAAGGTGAATTTAAAAATAAAGCTGATAGCAGAAAAGGTGTCTTTAAGATTCATAGTGGCATAATTTTCTTGCAAGCGCATAGTATCAGATTGAGAGACTTTACGTCTCAAAATGAGCATTAATAAAGCTGAAAAAGACATAATACCAAGACCCCCAATTTGAATTAGCAGTAAAATAATAAGTTGTCCAAAAAATGAAAAATCAGACCCAATATTATTAACCGTTAGTCCTGTAACGCAAACCGATGAAAATGATGTAAATAAAGCATCAATAAATGACATAGGAGTTTGAGTGGATGTAGAAATAGGTAAACTAAGTAATAGAGAACCCACAAAAATAACAAATAAAAAGGCTAAGATAATAATTTGTGCAGGACGAACCTTTAACCATGTTAGAAATAATTGTAAGTGAGATACACGACTAACTAAAACCATAAATAGTAGTAGTTGCGAGATAAAAAATGTAATGTGAAAAGAAGGTAAAAAAAGATCAGAAATAAATGTAAAAAGCACCAAGCTATTGATAGGATTTTTATAAATATAAGTCCATTTTGTTTGTTTGAAAAATAAAACACGTAATAAACTATCAAAAGCAAAAAATCCGATTAAAAAACGATGGAATAAAAAATAAACGGCTATATTAGTTGTTTCTAAATGAAACGCAAATTCTAAAAATAAGACAATAATAATAACCAAGCAAAACAAGGATGAGAATCCTTTTAAAAGCTGATCAAAACGATGATACACATTATGAATGAGTAAGCGTAAAGAAAAATATAGTGACTTTAATTTTAATAAAGTTGTGTTATCCATTCTTTACATCTCTTTATAAAGGGTTGTTTTAAATAAATATAATCGATAGCATTTGTTTTTATAGCGTATAATAGCATACCAATGGCTGTATGATAGGATGGATTTCCCATAAGAGACTTAGAATCCAGGATGTTTTCGCGAATATTTTTATTTAAATGATGTTGAAAGTATGGGGTTAGCCCTTGTTGAAGAGACCCGCCTCCTCCAAGAACAATAGGATAAGAAGAATCCGAAATAAGAGGCATATGCTTTAAAAAATAGGTTACTAGCTCACGTATTCTAGATTCAATAATATGACATAGTAGTAATAATTTAATTTTTTTTCGGCCTTCAACTGCGGTAAGAATATCAATCGTTTCCTGAGGATCAATATTTCTTAATGAAAGAGATCCATATAAAATTTTTAATCGTTCTGCCTCAGAGAAAGAAATATTAAGACAAGTAGCAATATCTTTAGTAATAAGATTACCTCCCATAGGAGTGACAATAGATCGTTGAATGCGATTATGTTTGATAAAGGACACTTTGGATGAAGAGCCTCCTATATCAATGAGAAAACAGCCTTGAGAGCGCTCCTGTTCATAAAGTAACGCATGAGCTAATGCGTGTGAACAAAACATCATGCCTTTAATAGAGTAATCATAATCTTTTAAAACTTTATGAATACCATTGAGTAGGGATAATTTAGAAAAAATTAAATGAGATTGTACTTCTAAACGGCGACCAAAAACACCAACGGGGCTTTGAACAGGAACATCTTCTACTTTATATAAGAGAGGGATTGCGTGCAAGAGTCGTTTGTCTGATGTAAAGGAAATGGTTTTAGACCGTTTAATACATTCAGTCTGATCTTCTTTTGTAATTTGACCGGTTTCACTTTTAGAAACAAGCATACCTGTATGATGTAAAAACTCTAGCCCTAAAGCAGGGATATTAACAAGAATATGTTTAGAGCTATAGCCAGCCTCATGTTCCGCACGAGAAATTGCATTTTTAATACTTGTTTTAAGCTTATCTAAATGAACAATATCACCATTAAATAAACCAGAAGAAGAGCTTATACCCGCACCCTTGATATTAATTGTCTTATCACGCTGAAGTTCACAAATAATAGCACATATTTTAGATGAACCAATATCTAAGCTAATATAGGTATTATCGTTTACTTGCATATTTCACCAGAAGTTTATTATTAATTCGAGAATCAATATAATCAAGATTACTATAGTCCCGTGAGTCTAGATGGTCTAAAAAATAATTAATCCGATAAAATTGATTAGCTAAGTTAGATAAATCTCCTAATAAAACAACAATATAGTCATCAAGAATGAGTTGCCAAAATTGATTATGAATACGTTCTAAAAATAAATTATGATTAGGAAAAAAACGTTTAAATAAGCTAACATATCCTTTTACGGTCTTTAACATGTCAGATTGAATCATAGGGTATTCTAAATCATTATTTAATAAACCTTTAATAATAAAAATATCATCATAAGTAGCAGATGCGTTATTATTGTAAGTTAAGATATAACCTTCTTTATCGATAAAAATACTTTTACCATCAACAATACTAGAAATCCAAGGAGTACGTTCAGTTAGTGAAATAGTGAGTATATTAAAACCAGAAAAAGTAATATTAATAGATTCAATTTCAGAAAAAGAAGATATTTGTTTATCAATTAAACCAAAAATAAATATATGTAAAAGATGTTTTCCAACTAAGGAATTTAAGGAAGTTTGGCAATCATCTAAATTAACAAAAATAGGATTAGATGTAATACGAATATCTTTTAAATAAAAAAGAGGAGAAAAAAACAAAAAAGAGATGATAACAAGAACGCCAATTAAACTAGAATAGCGTTTTGTTATGCCCATGATGTATAGCGATTGAGTGCACTTAATAATATGATCGATATAAATTCAGTAAAAGACCATCCATATTCCTGCGCTTGAGCGGGGATGTCAGATGTATCAGTTAAGCCAGGGATGGTATTTATTTCTAATATGAAGGGGCCACGTTGAGGGCAGAGCCGATAATCAATACGTGCAAAGCCAGAACACGAGGTTAATGTGAAAAGTTTTTTAGAGTAATCAAATAGCAGTTGTTTTTCATGATTGGTAACAGATGCAGGTAACATAAAGGATGTTAAGCCTTGTGTGTATTTTGCTTCATAATCATAAAAGCGATTATTAGTTTTTAATTCAAGAAGAGGGAGGGTAATGAGATCATTAGCTTCAGTAAGACCTACGGTTAGTTCTCTACCCTCAATGAATTCTTCTAATAAATAAGATTGGTATGATTGTGTTAAAAGTGCTGATTTTTGGTGTAAGTCATGATCCGTTTCAATAATAAAAACATCAATACTAGAGCCTTCAGAAACAGGTTTAATAATAACAGGATAAGAAAAAGATAGAGGTAATGTATCGATAGAAGTATTCAAGAGCTGATAATGAGGTATTGGAAGATTATGTTGAGAGCAAAGTAATTTAGTTTTAACTTTATCCATACCGATTTGTGAAGCTAAAACGCCACATCCTGTGTAAGGAATTTTATTTCGTTCTAACTGCTGTTGAATTGTACCATCTTCATATCCAGGGCCATGAAGTGCTAAAAAAACAATATCAAAACAATCAGAATCAAAGTTAATATCCACGGGATCACGAATTTCAGCACAATAACCCAGATCAAGTAAGGCATTATAAACATTTTGACCAGAACGAAGCGAGACGTCACGTTCTTTGGAGTCTCCTCCACATAGTACAGTGATGGTTTTATCTTTAAATTCTTTAATCATTGAAAGATACTAACCTCAGGCTGTAATGAAATATTAAATTTAGATTTGACGTTTTTTTGAATGATCGCCATTAAATCTAAAGCATCTTGAGAAGATGCATCCGCTATATTTTCCATAAAATTAGCATGTAAATCAGATATCTTTGCAGTACGTAATTGATAGCCTTTAAATCCAGATTGTTCAATAATAGCTGCCGCAGGATCTGGCGCAGGATTTTTAAAAATAGAGCCAAATGTTGCTGTCCTCATGGGTTGTTTGGTTAATCGTTGTGTTACATACTGATGAATTGTTTTTTTAATACTACTTGGGTCTGATGATGATACATATAGTTTAGCACTTAGTATAAGACAATCCATGCTTTGAAAGATACTAGTGCGATAACCAAATTGACATTGTTCGTTAGAAAATGTAACAAAGCCTTGGCCAGGAATATAAAGATCGACGGAATGAACAATATCTTGCATACATACATCCCAGCAACCAAAGTTCATAGCAATCATTCCTCCTAAAGAAGCAGGAACTCCAGCCATAAATTCTAAGCCAGATAAACCATTTTTTTGAGAAAAGCTCATAAGTTGAGGAACCAAAGCTCCAGCTTTTGCTAGAAGGTAGTCATTATTATATGTCATCTTTTGAAAAGAAGAACCTAACTTGATAAAGGGAATGGCTAAGGCAGATTCTAAAATAAGGCTATTGGACCCTTTTCCAAGAACAAACCACTGAGTATGATTATCAAAAAAATTGAGAATATCTAATTTAGAATCAACAATATAAAGATGTTGAATAATCCCAGATTGTTTAAATGATGTTAACGTATTAATAGAAACATTACTTAAATATTTAATAAAATCACCTTCATAAGTTTTGATAATGAGTAGCTAATTCATTAGATACTTTATAGATATCTCCGGCTCCCATTGTAATAACAATATCCCCACTTTTCACTGTACTAATTAAATGACCAATAATATCATCAAAAGAGTTAAAATAACTAACCTCACAATTAGAGTGTTTTTGAATCCCTGTTATCATAGATTCCATGAGGCTATCATCTTTATTAACTTCGTTAGCAGAATAGATAGGTGTAATGAAAACTCTATCAGCGTGATTAAAGGCATTATGAAAATCTTCCATATGCTCTTTAACACGAGAGTATCGATGCGGTTGAAAAACACAGGTAATAGGGGATTGTTTAGACTGTTTTAAGCCATCTAATGTCGCTTCTATTTCAGTAGGATGATGGCCATAGTCATCATATACTTGAATATTATTATGGGTACATATATGTTGAATACGTCGTTTGACACCTTGAAAACTTTCTAAACCCTTTTTGACATAAGATATAGATAGCCCCATTGTAAGAGCAAGAGAGCAAGCTGCAAGAGCATTATAAATATTATGACGACCAATAAGATTTAAGTGAATAGTTCCTTTAAAAACATTTTCTTGATACAAATCAAAAGAAGAGCTATTTTGGTTAAACGCAATATTACGGGCAGTAAAATCAGAATCTAAATGATCAATAGAGAATGAAACAAAATTTTTATGATCTAAACTTTTTGCAATAGAAACTAGCTGCGGCGAATCATAATTAATAACAATTTTTGATTTATGTTCAAGAGACTGATGAAAAAATGTATTAAATGCCTGAAAAAGATTGTCAGGACTTTTGTAATAATGCAGATGCTCTGCTTCTAAATTATTTAAAATAATATGAGATGGTTTTAATAATAAAAACGAACCATCAGATTCGTCAGATTCTGCAATAAAAGTAGAGCTTTCGGAATAACGTCCATTGATATGATAAGGAGGTAATTCTCCTCCTATCATAAATGAGGGCGTCACGCCTGCAGCATCTGAGATATGAATAAGCATGCCTGTAGTGGTTGTTTTACCATGAGTACCTGCAATAACAACTTGACGTTGATATAACGCCATTAATTCGGCTAAAAATTCACCACGAGAAAAGCAAGCTACTTTATGTTTTTGTGCATAGCGTAATTCACAATTAGAATCAGAAATAGCGCTAGAATAAACAACAATATCAGCTTCTTTTACGTTATCTTCATGATGAGAAAAGGAAATATTAATACCTTGTAACAATAAATCTTTAGCAGCCGATGTTTCTCTAATTTCAGATCCGGTAACTTTACAACGCCCCCATGCCCTAAGATATTGTGCAAGCGCAATCATACCTGATCCAGCAATGCCAATAAAGTGAATATTTTTATTAATTAATGTTAATGATTTCATAATATTTATTCTAAATAGACTAACATATTCACAACGCTTAAGCCATTAAACTAAAGAATAAATAAAGAAGAAGCAGGGGCCCATCCTTTAAACCCATTACTAAGTTCAATTTCAAGCCAATCACCAGTTATCTTATTAATGGTAAACTCATATCCTTCATGGATATAAAATAAAACAGACAGGGTTTCAGAGGGCCCTGAATAAACGGCTGATTTTTTAGCAATAACAACACCTTTTTTTTCAGAGTAATGACTATATTGATATGAAAAAATACTAAATGAAATAATAAAAAACAATCCAGAAATAACAAGCATATTAGATAAAAATTCACGATTAAACTTTTTCAATTGAAGTAAACGAAGCACGAAAAGAAAAGTAAGCAGGAAAAGCATCATAACATTAAAGGAAGCATTAATCGACAATAGCCTAAGCCAGTTAATGATAGTAGCTATAATAGACGTTGAAGACTCCGACTTGTGATCAACTAAAGCTCTTGCTAAAGAAAGGTTATAACGAATATCAGAATCAGAAGGATTCCATTTTAATGCTTTAAGGTAATATGCAATAGCATACCCATGATGTTTTAATTTGAAATGAACATTACCTAAGTTATACATAATATCAATATTATTAGGAAACCTATTATGAAGAGATTCATAAATTAATAAAGCGTCATCATATTGATTATTTTTATAAAGAGAAGAAGCTTGATCAAGTTGTTCTAAATCAGTAGCAAAAAGAACTGATACAAAAAAACATAAAATAAAACAGGTATATTTTAAATAAATCATACGTTTATCCTTTTAATAATATCAATAGCTTTGTCACAGATATCTAGTTTAGATGAAGGGGTAGATGAGTCAGGAGAGTAAGCTAAAAATGAGCATTGGTCTAACAGGGATTCTAAATCAGTAATAGCAGCTGAGTCAATCTTTTTTTGAGTAAGCTCATCTTTGATTTCCGCAATAGGAAGCCCTTGTGCAGGACGATTAATAATACTAGATATATAGTTAAAGATACTATTTTGAACATCATTAATATTCCAATTTGAATCTAGTTTAATTTGTTCTATTTTATTTAAAGCACGCTTACTAGGTTTTAATGTAAGTGATTGAGAAATACTTTGATAATAAGACGTTTTTGAAATAAATGACATTAGAACATTACTAAATAAAAAGAAATTTATAATAATTAAGAAAATACTAAAGAGTTGTTTGAAAAATGGTTTTGCTTGCTCAGATAATACAATAGATTCTTTAATATATCTCAAGTCCTGGCGTAATTCAGTAAGGGAGTTAGTAGAATCAGTCGCAGCTAAACGTTCAGTGACCTCTCCTGAGTCTATAATAGAAACAGTTTGATCCGGAGATGAAATTGTTTTATAGCGTTTAGTTTTTGGATTAAAAAAAGAGAAAGAAAAGTTTGGGAGAGACAATTCACCATCTGTTTTGGGCACCATAATATATTCAAAATGCCGAACACCTTTGACAGAATCAATGTAGGTTATAAGGTCATTGGTAGAAGATTGATAAACTTTAAAGAGATTAGGATCGGTATCAAAAGAAAGATCCGATAATTGTTTTAGATTACCAGAGCCCCCAACACTTAAGCGAATTGCAATAGGTTTATTTTCTATAAGAGCTTGTGTATTAACATCAACGTCAAGCTCATAGTTACCAACTAAGCCAGAAAAGTTTTTGGGTTTATTAGTTGCCGGAAGAGGGAGAATATTAATAGAAACATCATTAGATTTAATAACTTGGTTACCATAGTAAAAATTAATTTGCACTTCAGCCGTAGCGGGAGGAATTGTAATAGTACCTGATTCATAAGAAAATAAGGAGCGTCTATCTACTTCTTGAACGTAATAGCGAATACCATTATAAGACTGCGTATACGTATTTTGATCCCGTTCTAGTGTTTCCGATAGCATACCAAACTCAGGTTCTTGATAGAGTAATTGATTAATAGCAGAAAAACGACGATATAAACGAATAGAATAAATAATTTCTTCACCTACATAAGCAGTTTCTTTATCTAATACAGCTAAAATAAACAAATCTTTAGAGCTTCCTGAAGGAAGTTTTGAGTTTGTTTTGGTATTAGCAACAGAAGTAGTTTTCTGTAAAGATGGTTGAGAAGACGTCCCCTCAGAGACAGTAATTGTAATAGGCTCAGTTTCAAATGATTTGCCAGAAATAGCAATTTTAGCACTAGGAATAATGATAGTACCTTTAATATTAGGCTGCAGTTGAAATGTTTTAATTTGAGAAGAAAAGAAATCATTATTAATAAGTTGATAACTTTGCTGACTCGATCGATTAATAATAGAAAAATCTTTAAGAAAAGATTCATTTATATTAGGCTGGCCTTTAGCACCTGAGATGGTAAGTTTATATTCTAGAACATCATTAATCGAAAGCTGAGTGCGATTAACCGATGCCTTAACCGTTATATCCGTTGCTGAAACATAAGGTGACAAGGTTAGAAAAAAAATAATAACCAATGGTATAAATTTACCAATCATAATCTATATTTCCTTGTTGTTGTTGTTGCTTTTCTGCATGCTTTTTACGAGCATCTTTTTCACGTTGAGAAAGCGCGTCTAGTATATCATAAGCATCTTGTTTTTTCTTTTCTTCTTCTTCTTTTTGTTTTTGTAGCGCTTCATCAAGTTCTTGTTCCATCTCAGATGTATCAGGATCATTATCGCGATCACTTTGTTGGTTATCAGAATCATCATTATCATCGGTAGACTCAGCTTCTTCTTGTTGTTGTTGTTGTTGTTGCTGTTGTTCTTGGCTTTGTTGCTGTTGCTCCTGTTCTTGTTGTTGTTCTAATAGTTGAAGAGCAAGTTCTAAGTTGTGTTTCGCAATTTTATTAGAAGGGTTTTTTTGTAAAACAGATTTATATAGGTCAATGGCAGAGTCAACTTTTTGTTGCATTAATTGAGATGCTGCCAGATTAAGTGTGGTATGAACTTTATCTTCATCAGGCATCATAGATAGTGCTTTTTCAAAAGTGGCTTTCGCTTCTTCAGGCTTTTGTGATAAAAGCTGTGCTTGGCCTAAGTTATGTAAGTAATGTGGGTTTGTAGAATCTTCTGCTAATAATTTAGAAATAGACTTTTCAGCAGCGTCATATTGTTCTGAATCAAAGTCTTTTTTAAATTGTTTATTCAATAAATATTCAGAAATATTTATAGCAGCAAAAGAAGATGAGCAGAAGCAAAAGTAGAAAATAATAAGAATAAATTTTAACATAAGCATTATCGTTTCAGCTCTGGGATTTTGATAAGTTTTTTTCGATCAGACAAAAAGATTTCTAAAAATAATAAAATAAAACCAATCGCTAAGAACCATTGATAGCGATCTTGATGAAATTGAAGTAATGAATCTTCAAGACGTTTTTTTTCATGATACGAAATTTCTTGATAAACTTGATTCATAACAAAGGCACCTAAAGTAGAATTGAAATAACGGCCATTGCTAATGGTCGCAATTTCTTTAAGAGAAGCTTCATCAAGTTGTGATAAAACAATATCACCATTTTTATCTTTTTTATAACCATTTAATTTACCATTCTCATCAAATTGAGGGATAGGTTCCCCTTTGGGCGTACCAATACCAATGGTATAAATAGAGATTCCTTTGTCAGCCGCCACTTTAGCAGATTCGATAGGATCATTTTCAAAAGACTCTCCATCAGAAATAAGGATTAAGATAGGTTTATTAGATTTTGAGAGGCGTTGAAAAGAAAGTCGAGCTTCTTTAATAGCAGATGCGATATCCGTACCAGGAACAGCCATAAGATTAGGTTCAATAAAGTCTAAATACATTTTAATAGCACTGTAATCAGAGGTTAGGGGGCATTGAACAATAGCATCCCCAGAAAAAGCAATTAAACCAATACGATCGCCTTGCAAGTCATCTATAAGTCCTAACACTTCTCGTTTAGCATGGATTAATCGAGATGGTTTAATATCTTGAGCTAACATAGACTGAGACAAATCAATTGCAATAAAAATGTCATGACCTTTGCGTTCAATTTGTTTAAAAATAACACCATATTGAGGACGTAAAAGAGCAATGATAATAAAAGAAAATCCAACAATAAGCATAAACCGTTTCCAGAATCGGCGAGAGTAACTTAAATGAGGGATAATCGTAGACCACAGAGATATATTAATGGTTTGTTCTAGTTGACGATGTCTTTTTTTATATCCAACAATCATTAAAATGATTATCGGAATTAAAATAAAAAACCAATAAAATTGTGAAATATTTTTAAAAATCATGGGATAACCACAAATAATATATTAAATAAAATAAGTTCAAATAGAATAAGAATAGCAATTAAATGAAGTAAAAAAGGAAAATAGTCAAAATAATTAACATAATTTTTTGTTTTAATATCTGTCTTTTCTAGCGTATCAATACGATCATAAATATCTTTTAAACTATCAGTATCAGTGGCACGAAAATAACTACCATTCGTATTATTGGCAATGGTTTTGAGTGTGTTTTCATCAAGATAGGTTAAAACGTCAGAATAAACTTTTCCATATAATGGGTGATAGTAAGGGATTTGAGCGCCTCCTTCCTTACCAATACCAATAGTATAAATTTTCACCCCGATATCTTTGGCTAACTTAGAGGCCCTGATAGGGTCTATTTCCCCCGCATTATTTTCTCCATCAGTAAGCAATACCATAATTTTAGATTTAGACGTACTTGATTTAAGTCGATTAAGCCCTGTCGCAATAGCCATACCAATAGAGGTGCCATCTCCTGCCATTGATAATTCAATTGAATCAAATAAATTACCAATAATTTTATAGTCCATAGATAATGGAGCTTGAGTGTAAGCATCAGAGCCAAAAATAACGAGCCCAATGCGATCTGAGACACGTTTAGATATAAATTCTTTCATAGTATCTTTAGCAACTTGGAGTCGGTTTTTAGGTTGAAAATCTTCAGCTGCCATACTGCCAGATGTGTCTAAAACCATCATAATATCAATACCTTTATTTAAAATTTCTTTTTCAACATTAACCAATTGAGGCCTTGCTAACGTGATAATAACTAAAAATAAAATAAAATATCGTAGAAAACGCGACGAAAGGGATAGATATTTAGTCGATCGGTTTTCTATTTTTCTAAAAATAGAAACATCAGAAAATTTTAAAGTAGATATTGAATCATGACGAGATTGGTGAAAAATTAATAAAATTAATGGAATAACGCATAATAACCAAAAAGGATTAGCAAAAATCATGATGAAGATTCCTCCAAAACAGGCTGGCTAGTGGCTTGAGATGTATTAGTAGATGGTGTTTGTGAATCATGAATCGATTGAATACAATCAACCGCCTTATCATAATACAGTTTATTATCATCATCATTAGCTGGAGCTAAGGCAAATTTTACACTATCACTAAACTGTAACAGTTTTTTAATACGACGATAATCCTGTTCATTAAAACGATCAAGACATAAGGATAAGATTTCAGTTGACGTCATTTCGATATTATTAATAGTTAAAATAGAACGTAAATATGTTTTTATTATATCACTATATCTAACATAATAATCTTTAATACCAAGGGTATTTAGCTGGTTAAAATTAACTAATAAATCATGATTAGCAATTTCAAAAGGGGAGCGGGTATCGATAGGTTGATCTAATGGAGTTTGCTCAGTTGATGAACGTTTCAATCGGTGTAAGAATTTAAATACGCCTATACCTAAAATGACAACAATAATAAGCAGTAACAAAATAGGAGCCCAGTTAAGATTGGTATTGATAAAGATAGCCTCTGACAATTGAATATCCATAACATCGGCAGGTTTAATAGGGTTAATAGGTAAAGCAAGAGCGGGGATAGTAATATGTTGATAGGACTTGGATGTATCAGGTTGGATAGTGATATGTTGTGTAGGGATAACCTGTTGGTTAATATCAAAAATTTGAAAATCGTATTCTAAACTAATATAGCGTAATGTATCATCTGTAGATTTTAATACACGACTATCAATAAAGGACAAATTGGTATTAGTAGCAAAATTTGATTCATCAGGAACGGTAATTAATCGGGTGTCTTTATGAAGAGACATATCAATAGAATAAGTAATGATGTCTCCAATAAAGATAGCATTGGGAGAAACTGATGCAGAGACTGAAGGAGATGTAGCAAGGCAGGGAACTGAGAGCATGCCTATGAAAAGAGCAAAAGAAAATATAAATTTTAAAGGGTAACGCATTATCTGAGCCTTTTATTAAAAAATTCAATAAGAGGAGGAATATAATCTTGATTAATATCAAGTCGTAAAAATTCAGAATTTGATAATTTAAAAATACGATCTTGTTCTAACTGACGGGCATATTTCATATTATTATAAGCTTTTTGAACACTTTGTGATGACGTATTAACATAAATAATTTCATCTGTTTCTTGATCTTGGAAGGCTACGGTTCCTACAGATGGCAAGGTTGATTCACAGGTATCTTCAATAAGAATTGGAACTAAGTCATGTTTTTTTGAAACAACACGAAATTGATGTTGATAATGATGATCTAAAAAATCAGAGACTAAAAATAAGACAGATTTTTTTTTGATCATTTGGGTGACATATCGTAATGCTTCAGCTAGGTTGGTTTGTTTTTGAGTCGGTTTATGAGAAAAAATATCTCGTAAAATACGTAACATATGATTTTTCCCTTTTTTAGGAGGAATAAATAATTCAACATGATCAGAAAATAAAAGAAGACCTACTTTATCGGAATTATGAACAGCTGAAAATCCTAAAATAGCAGCAATTTCAGCAGCAAAGTTTAATTTAGTACGATGCTGTGAGCCAAAAACACCAGATCCGCTAATATCAACCATTAAAATAACGGTTAATTCTCTTTCTTCTTCAAATAAATTAACATAAGGTGTTTGAGAACGAGCAGATGCTTTCCAATTAATATTTCGAACATCATCACCTACTTGATAAGTTCTCATATCTGAAAAATTAATACCTTGACCTTTAAAAGCAGATTGAAAATTTCCAGAAAAGGTAGATTGAACAATACGTCTAGTATTTATTTCAAGTTTTTTAACATTTTTAAGTAGTTCTTCTGAAATCATAGTAATAATGATGGTATTTTAATTGAAGAAAAAATAATTTAAGGAACCTCAACTTGAGAAAAAATCTTTTCAACAAGTGTATCCGATGTAATGTTTTCAGCTTCTGCTTCAAAAGATGGAATAATTCGATGTCGTAAAACATCTTTTCCAATCGCTTTAATATCCTCTGGAGTTACAAATCCACGTCCTTGGATAAAGGCATGAGCTTTAGCTGCCTTGATAAGAGAGATAGATGCTCTAGGTGACGCTCCATAATTAATTAAAGCCGAAATTTCTTGAAGATTATACTCATTAGGGTTTCGTGTAGCGTTAACAATATCAAGAACATATTCTTTCACTTTTTCATCAAAATAAATATCTTTTACAACTTGTCTTGCACGTAAGATGTCAGCTGATGTAATCAGTTTGTTAACCGTTGGAACAGTCGAGCCAGACATACGTTCAATAATTAATTTTTCATCTTCTTTTTTAGGATAAGAAACCGTTATTTTAAGCATAAAACGATCCACTTGAGCTTCGGGTAAGGAATAGGTCCCTTCTTGATCAATAGGATTTTGAGTCGCCAGGACAAGAAATGGTTCCTTCAAGGGGTAGGTTTTATCGCCTAAAGTTACCTGTCTTTCTTGCATAGCTTCAAGTAACGCACTTTGTACCTTAGCAGGAGCACGGTTAATCTCGTCAGCTAAAATAAAGTTAGCAAAGATAGGGCCTAATTTGGGAGAAAATTCATTTTTAGACTGGTTATACATTAAGGTCCCGATAATATCCGATGGTAATAAATCAGGGGTAAATTGAATACGACTAAATGATGAATCTGTGATATCAGATAAGGTTTTAATCGTTAATGTCTTTGCTAAACCAGGAACCCCTTCTAAAAGAACATGTCCTTCAGCAAGGATACCAATAAGAAGTTTTTCAATAACATTCTGTTGACCTGCAATAACTTTTTTTGCTTCTGTCAAAATGCTAGATACAAAAGAAGATTCTTTTTCAACTTGACTATTGATTTTAGTTAGTGTTTCAGTCCCCATGTAAACCTCCAAAGATAATGTGATTAAATTTTAACACTAAATAATATAAATCAGAAGAATATCATTTATAAAATTAACATTGTCAAAATAGAAAAACACGGTAACAATTAATGACTATGGCGATAAAAATTGGAATAGGGATAGATTCTCATCGTTTTGAGCAAGGACGGAAATTGATTTTAGGGGGAGTAGAAATTGATTATCACCTAGGTTTACTAGGGCATAGTGATGCTGATGTATTAACGCATGCTATTATGGATGCCTTGTTAGGAGCGCTAGCCTTAGGGTCTATTGGAGATCATTTTCCAGATACAGATCCTGCTTATAAAGATGCTGATAGTATGAAGTTATTACAGCAAGTCGTGAAGCTAATACACAATAAAGGCTATAAAATTAGCAATATTGATTCTGTTATTATCGCACAAGAGCCTAAATTAAAATCTTATATAACAAAAATAGCAGAAAGCTTAGCTGTAGTACTCAAGATTAATAAGGAGTGTGTGGGAGTAAAAGCGACAACTGCAGAGAAAATGGGGCCAGAAGGAAATTTAGAAGGGATGTCGGCGCATGCCGTAGTATTATTAGAAACACACAATTTATAGAGGATGATAGAAAGTACAGAAAATAAGAAAATTAAGCATATAAAGAAATTAAATGCTCAAGCGAAGTTTCGTAAAAAAGAAAAGCAATTTGTTTTAGAAAATAAACAAGCCATTTTAGATGTAATAAAACATCATGTTGATACTATAGATTACATTGTATTAATAGACACTCATTTAGAGATAGAGGACGCTGCAAAAACGAACAATATCTCTATATATCAATGCAACCAAGCCTGTATGTACTATATGTCATCAATGAAAGAACCCATGGGGTGTTTTGCCGTAATTAATCAACCAGAAGTAATAGAAAAGGAAGCAGATATTAAGCTAGCGATAGCATTATATAACATTAAATCTCCTGCTAATTGTGGGGCTATTATTAGAAATGCGCATGCATTTGGCTGTGATGCTATTTATTTAATTGGAAACTGTTGTGACCCATTTCATCCCGAAAGTGTTCGTGCCTGTGCTGGACATATATTAAGTATTCCTATGATAGAAAAAGAATCCATAAATTCATTAAGTGAGTATGTTTGTTGGAAATTAGATATTAAGGTATCAATACCCTTAAATGAAGTGCCAAAAGAGGAGAAAATATGTTTTATATTAGGATCTGAGCAAGGATTTAAGCAGGATTCTTTATCCGGTATCAAATCATGTTATATCCCAATGAAATATAATACAGATTCTCTAAATGTGGCAGCGACATCTGCTATCGTGTTATATAGTTATGTATTTTAGCTAGATAAAATTGTTTTTTATCAATCAATATTTTATGATTGAATCATCCTAAGATAGTTTTAATAAGATAAAAAAAGGGTAATCTATACAGATAAGAGAGGTAAATAATGTCTGGATCAATTCAAGGAGCCAATCAAGGCGCGTTACAAGCTAATCAGAATGTTGGAAATAAAGCAGCATTAAATGAATTAAAAGAATATATTAGTCAAACAGCTAACGAAACAATGAATGCGTTAAAGGATTTAACAGAAGAAATATCAGGTAAGGTAAAAGTAAAAGATCCTAACAAATCACAGAAAAAAGAAGCTTTAAATGAAAAAACAACTATTAAACAAGGAAATGTGGAAGCAGGTGAAGAAGTAGCCGCTGCGAGTATTTCAGCACAAGATGAGTTAGAACGAAAAAAACGTAAGAAAAAAAAGTTTGAAGAGAAGTTGAAAACATTATCAGAATTAATTAGTTTTATAGATGTGAATCAACTTGAAGAAGAAGATAAAAAAGAGATTGATCAGTTTAAACAGAATTTAAATCAATTAAATTCATTAAATAAGCAATTAGAATTATTAGACAAAGAAGAAACTTTTTTAGAAGATATTATTGAAAAAAACCAAGAGAAAAAAGGTAACTAAAAAAAGTAAAAGAAAATGAAAAAATTTATTGATAAATTTAAAAATTTAATTTTAGGAAAAAAAGAATCAAGTGAGGTTATTGATAATTTACGTCTATTTAATAAAGCAACAGAATCATATTTAAAACTATTAGATAAAGAAGTTAAAGAAAAAGACCAAAAGGTAAAGAGGATACGTGTGCTAGTAACCCAAATGAAACCAAAATCAGAAATGAAATCACAATTAAATATACAGCTTGTTGATATTAATAAAACAAAGGTGAGTAAGAAGGGAAAAGGGTCATTTAATCAAAAAATGAATTGGGAAAAAAAGTTAAAAGAATTTAGTAATAAAAAGGGTAAAATAGTATAGTTATTTACCAACACAAAAACGAGAAAAAATACCATCTAAAACTTCTTCAGTTATAGCATCTCCAGTTAACTCAGAGCATGTATGAATGCAATCTCTTAAATCAATAGCAAGCATATCATCATGATGTTCTGTCTGAAGATTAGTTTGTAAGGTAGATACTTGAGAAGATAACATGTTAAGACAGGCTTGTTGGCGAATATTGCAAAGAAATTCTAGATCCTGATCTTGAAATGAGGAAACAGTATAATCATAGATTAATTGTTTTAGCTGATGAATAGAATCGATATGTTTAAGAGAGCAATTATGTTGAAATAAGGGAGATGTTTTTGGGAGTACAAATGAGGAGTTCGTTGGAAGGTCAGATTTATTCAAGATAATCGCATAATTTTGATAATCTTTAATATGATCAAAAACAACCTTGTCATCTTGGGTAAGTGGTTCAGATTGATCCGAGACCCAAAGAATAATAGAGGCTGATTTAAGAAGCGTTTGAATTTTTTCCATTCCTAAGAATTCAATAACATCGTCAGAGTTACGAAGACCAGCTGTATCATAAAGATGAAAGTGCATATTTTTATAATGAATCCGTTCACTAATATAATCACGAGTTGTTCCAGGAATATCAGTAACAATAGATCGTTCTTCGCCTAATAGCGCATTAAATAAAGATGATTTACCAACATTAGGTTTTCCAATTAAGACACAATGTATACCCTCAGTAATTGATTTACCTAAATCTTGTAGAGATAGAATACGAGTTAAATCGGTGCCAATTGATTCAAGTGTATGGGTTGTATCCTTGCGATTAAGTGCCGGGACTTCATCTGGAAAATCAATAGAACCCTCTAGTTGTTCTAATAGAGTCATAAAGTGTTGTCGAATAGATTGTATATGGTTAAATAATTTACCTTGAACACGATTTAAGCTTGCTTGATGTTGAAGCTTTGTTTCGCTATGAATAAGATCAATAACAGATTCAGATTGAGTTAAGCTTAATTTGCCATTGATATAGGCTCTTTTTGAGAACTCACCGGGATTAGCTAAACGTGCGCCTAGAGACAGGAATGAGTTTAAAATAGATTTGATAACATAAGTACTTGAGTGGCAATAAATTTCTATAGAGTCTTCGCCTGTATAGGATTTAGGAGCCTTAAAATATGAAATACATACATGATCGATAGTATCTTGTGTGTTAGGGTCATTAAAATAACCAACACAGATAGTATTGGGAGAGATGGATTTAGAAACTGAAAAACAGGATTTTAAATAATTTAAACTGTTAGATCCAGATAATCGAATAACACCAATGGCAGCAATTCCAGCAGGGGTTGCTCGAGCGACAATGGTATCATCATTTGGAGTCATCTCGTTTCATAAGAACGATATGACGTTCATTCCCTTCTCCCTCGCTTTGTGTAACAATGTCATTATGATTTTCAAATAAAACATGAATGGTTCGTCTATCAACCGCATTCATAGGTTCAAGCTTGATATCATTGCCAGATGTAATAACATCATCAGCTGCTTTTAATGCCATACGTTTCATTTGAGATTGATGTCTATTTTTATAATCACCAGCATCAACAACGATACGGAGAGAAAGTTCAAATTTTCGGATAATAAAAAACTTAATTAAAATTTGAAGAGCTTGAAGACACGAGCCATTTTTACCAATGATACGTCCTAAATCATCCCCCGCATCACTAATTTCCATACACAAGGTATAGCCTTTTTTATAACGAGGGGATACCGTTCCCTGAAATTGAGCTAATCTTAATAATTCCTGTGCTTTTTCAATAGCAAAGCGTTCAATTTCATCCGTAATAACAACAGCTGCTTTATCGGTATCTTTATCAGCAACTTTAGTCGCGGATCGGGGGCCTGGCTGATTTGAATCATTCGATTCAGGGGCACTTCCCTCCTTGTCAGACCAGTTTGATAAAAAACTAAAAATTCCTTTCTTGTCATTCATAATAGTAACTCCTTAATAAATTTAATGTGCTTTTTTTGGTATAACATTCAAGATTTCAGATGAATTTGGTTTAGAAATCATAAATTGTTGAATGGTTGATAAAACAGTAGAGGTAGCCCAGTATAGCAATACCCCTGAAGGTAACTGAAGCCCGAAAATTAAAATCATGATAGGCGATAAATACAGTAATTGCTTTTGTTTTGGGTCAACCATCATCATTTTTTGAGAATAAAACGTAAAGATAGCTAAGATAATAGGCAAGATATAAGTACCATCAGCAACAGTAAGATCCGATAGCCAAAAAGAAAAAAGGCCTGTGTTGATACCGGGAGAATGAATAGCAGCCTGAAATTGTTCACTAATAATAGTCGCATAAATAGCTATAAAAAAAGGAATCTGTAATAACATAGGCAAGCATCCCTGTAAGGGGTTAACATTATGATCTTTATATAATTTCATAACTTCTTGCTGCATTTTTTGTGGGTTACTTTTATGTTTTTGCCTAATTTCAGTCATTTTAGGGGCAATATCCTGCATTTGTTTCATGGATTTATACTGTTTATTCATCAATGGATAAAAGATGATTTTAATGACAATAGTTAAGAGAATAATGCTAATACCATAATTAGGGGCAATCGTTTCATAAGAAAAATTTAAAAAAGGAAGCATAAACGCTTCTATCAAAAATTTTATTGGGCCAAATTCAGTCATAATAAATCCTTAATGTTTCCTGCAAAAAATACTTTTAATTTTACAACAGACTTTGCTGCATGAACATATCATACCATATTTATTTGAAATTGTATCTACTAAAAAGAACATTAATCCACCCAAATTGATGCTTCTTGTATAGAATTAATAAACTCATGAGCAACGTCTTTATAAGAAGTATTAAGCAAGTCTTTACGAGCAATCAATAAAATATCATACTGTTTATGAATATTGTATTGGTGTTGCCTGACAATTTCTTTTAAGGTGCGTTTAGATTTATTTCGAAGAACAGCATTTCCTATTTTTTTACTTGTAATAAACCCTATATTTTGGGTTTCGTTTATTTTAGAAGTCGTATATAAAATAAAAGAGTTAGAGACTATCTTATTGCCTTTATCGATTAAATGTTGAAAATGAAAATCAGTTTTAATTCGCTCATCTTGAGAGAATGAATACTTGGCCAAATGTTATACAGCTAATTTAGAGCGACCTTTACGGCGTCGATTAGCAATAACCCGTCTACCACCTGGAGTTCTCATGCGAACAAGAAAGCCGTGTTTCTTATGTCGTTTTCTTTGATTAGGTTGAAAAGTACGCTTCATAGTTAGTTACCTGCAATAAATAAATTTTTAATAAAATATATTATCGAAAATACTTAAAAAAGTCAATAAATAAATTAAACAAAAAGATTAATTTTGTTTATCCATATATTCCTGAAAGTCATCAGGGTTTATATTCTCAATAAAATTTTTAAAATCTTTAGTTTCTTCTTCATCTTTTTCAGAATTAACCATTTTAGCTTTTGCCATTACAGTTTCAGAAACAAAAATAGGGGCATTAACACGAACAGAAATAGCAATTGCATCAGAGGGTCTAGCATCAACTTTAATCAGTTGTTTTTGCTTAGTTTCTATTTCAATAACGGCATAAAATGTATTTTCAACAATTTCAACAATAACCACACGCTGTATGGTTGCCTCTAAAGTACGTATGGTTTTTGTAATAAGATCATGAGTCATGGGCCGAGGTGGTTTAAAGTCTTGTAACTCCATCGCGATAGCAGCCGCTTCAAACATCCCAATCCATATAGGAAGAAAGTTTCTTTCTTCTGTATCTTTGAGTAAAATAATGGGAGACATATTTTTTGGATCAAAACCTAAGCCCCCTAATTCCATTAAGATCATATATTTATAATTCCTTTTAGCTAGTAATATGATCTACAAGTTGGTTAAAAACCTCTGGTTTATTTAAAGCAAGTTCAGATAACATCTTACGATTAAGTATAACATTTTTTTTCTTACATAATCCCATAAATATTGAATAACTCATACTTCTGCTTTCCAAGGCTGCATTCATGCGAAGGATCCATATTTTTCTGAAATCACGTTTTTTAAGTCGTCTATCACGATATGCATTATTGCCAGCATGTAAAAGTGCTTGACTTGCAGGTCGAAATAGTTTGGATAATGAACCTCTAAATCCTTTTGCTAACTTTAATTGTTTTTTTCTTCTTTTACGTGCAACATTTCCACGTTTTACTCGAGACATCGTTTACTCCTTTATGCTAATACCTGGTAATAAAGCTTTAATTTTTTTGATATCTGATGACGAAACACCTGTTTTAAATCGTTTTGAACGAATAAGGGTAGAAGATTTATGTTCTAATAAGTGACGCCTACCTGTTTTATAGCGCTTAACCTTACCCGACCCTGTAATTGTGAATCGTTTTTTTGCTGCTTTTTTTGTCTTTTGTTTAAATTTTTTCATAACCTAACCTCATTTTGGATTTATCAAAACAGATAAATTTCTACCTGATTTTACAATATCATTGTCTTTTATACCATATTCTTCTATATCTTTTAAAAAACGGAATACCATATCCATACCTAAACCATCTCTATAAACAATTTCTCTACCTCGAAAAACAATCGTTATTTTGACCTTAAACTTTTTTGATAAAAACTTTTTAGCATGATTGAGTCGAACATTATAATCATGAATTGAAATTTTGTGACTCATCTTAAGTTCTTTAATAACTTGAGTAGATCGACGTGATTGTTTTTCTTTTTTCTTTAGATGGTACATAAATTGACCATAATCTACAATCTTACACACTGGAGGAGTCGCACTATTAGATAAAAGTAATAAATCTAAATTTTTCTCAGAGGAAAGTCGTCTTGCTTCCGAAATAGATACAATACCAAGCTGATTACCTTCATTATCGATTAATCGAACTGTATCTGCTTTGATTTTTTCGTTGATAATATAATGTTTTATACAGATTCCTCCTAGTTAATAATGCTATACCGCATTTTTAGTAGTATTACACATTGAAGGGAAAATATATATGGTTTAAGTATCATTGTCAATTGGGCTGTAGAATTCCTGTTGATAAGACTGCATAAATGACTCAAGAGAAAACGATCCTAAATTATCCTTTTTATGACGTAGAGTAATCTGATTATTTTCTTTCTCTTTATCGCCAATAATAATCAAGTAAGGAATTTTTTGAGTAATGGCTTGTCTGATTTTATAACCAATTTTTTCAGATGATGAATCTAAATCGGCACGAATATTAAGCTGTTTCAAAGAAGCAAGTACCGATTGCGCATAAGGAAGAACCTCGGAGTTAATTGTTAGAACAATACACTGGACAGGAGAAAGCCAGGTCGGAAACCAGCCAGAATAATGTTCAATAAGAATACCAAAAAATCGTTCAAGAGAGCCAAGTAAAGCTCGATGAATCATAAAGGGTTCTTCTTTGTTACCCTCAGAGTTAATAAAAGACATGCCAAAACGTTCAGGAAGATTAAAATCAAATTGGATAGTAGAACATTGCCATTGTCTACCAATCGCATCTTTTATTTTAATATCAATTTTAGGGCCATAAAAAGCGCCACCCCCTTCATCGATTTGATAAGGAAGCTTTTGTACTTCTACTGCTTTTTGTAACGATGATTCAGCTAATTTCCATTGATCCGGGTTTCCAACAAACTTTTCAGAAGGTTTGGTAGAGATAAATAATTCAAAATCAGAAAAGCCAAAAAATTTAAGCATATTTAACGAAAAAGTAAGAGCACGATTGATTTCATCATTAACTTGATCCTTGGAGCAAATAATATGAGCATCATCTTGCGTAAATCCTCTTACACGAAACAATCCTTGTAAAACACCAGATCGTTCAAAACGATAAACAGTGCCAAGTTCAGCATATCGAATAGGCAGATTGCGGTAAGAATGTAAGGAACTATTATAGATCATAATATGAAAGGGGCAATTCATAGGGCGTAAATAATAATCCTGATTTTCAATAGACATTTTATCGTACATATTTTCTTCATAAAAATCTAAATGACCGGATGTTTTCCAGAGCTCAGATTTACCAATATGAGGGGTATAAATAAGATCATAACCTTGTTTAAAATGCTCATCTTTCCAAAAGGTTTCGATAATATTGCGCATAATAGACCCTTTTGGGTGCCATAAGATAAGACCGCCACCAATCTCTTCTTGAATACTAAATAGATTTAATTCTTTTCCTATTTTGCGATGATCACGTTTCTTTGCTTCTTCTAGTTGATGTAAATATATTTTTAAATCTTTTGGATTAAAAAAGGCTGTTCCATAAATTCGTTGCAACATTTTATTCTTTTCAGAACCTTTCCAATAAGCACCTGATACTTTGAGTAATTTAAACGCTTTAATTTCTTTAGTACTTTGAATATGAGGACCTTTACATAAATCAACAAAAGGGCCATTCTCATAAAATGAATAATCATTTAATTGCAAATCATCAATTAATTCACATTTATACGGTTGATTAGATTTTTGTAGTATTTTTAGAGATTCTTCTTTGCCAAGAGAAAAATGTGAAAATGATTGATTTTCATCAATAATTTGAGTCATCATTAACTCAAGTTTTTTAAGATCCTCTTCTGTAATAGGGGTATCAAGATCAAAGTCATAGTAAAAGCCGTCACTAATAGAAGGGCCAATACCTAATTTTGCCGTTGGAAATAACTTTAATACAGCTTGCGCTAAAACATGCGAAGTAGAATGCCGCAAAGTATCAAGATCATAGGTTAATTGAGACATACATTAATACCTAGAATTAGGTCATCATTTCCCTGTTGGTTATTATTATCAATGAAATTTTCTAAATTAAAATGGTCAGATAACATATCATCATCTTCTTTTGAAAAAGTAATAGGATTTAGCATAGAGTTAATAGATTTAAGAAAAATACGATGATCAACAATTTGAGATTTTGTTCCAATGTTAATAATACGATGTTGAAAATCATCATTGCTATTAGGATCAGTGATAACTTCAGTATAGTTATTACTTAAAAGGTGAAGTTTTAAAAAATCAAGAGTAGATTCTTTAATAAAATTAGCAATAGAGCTGCACAACTTTGAAATAGATTCTTTTTTTGTGCTTCCAAAGCCTTTGCAATGGGGATAAGAAGGAGCTGTAGCCTTATACCGATTATTTTTTTGTTTTGTAATTATCAGCTCAAAATCTAAATTTTTAAGTATACTATCATACATTTAAGGGTATTCTATCATGGAAATAAAGAATAAATAAACAGATAATTATAAAATATTTAAATAACAAATACCTAAATTAAAATAGGAACTATTATTACCTGATCTAAGTAAATTTTGAATTGAACCTCTAAGATAAATATTATCAGTAGATTCGCCCAACATTAATTTGTAAAGGCCACTAATATTAATCGTATAATAATTATTTCCTTTGTTTGTTAAATCTCCAAGAAAAATAAGTGATTCACTGTAGGCATAATCTGAACCAGCCATAAATCCTACCTCAACTTGCTCATTAAATAGGGCTTTAAATCCACCATGGATACCAAGGTCAGACCGTATTTTTTTGGATGTAACAATATAAAAATCAGACTCGTCACTTGATGTTAGATTTTCAAAACCAATCGCCATTTTTAGTGGAAAGCGTCCTGTATTAGATGAAAGACTCCATTTGAAATTTAAGAAAACACCTTCGGCAGGGTTAGTTCCTCCAACAAAGCCTAGCTCCATATTATCAAGAGCTCCAACATTGAGCTTGTAAAAATATTGAGAGCCATCATTATCATCCAAGTTTAGGTTGTAATCGATACCAAGATTATATTCCTTATAGTTTAATATTTCAGCAGTAGGCATATTAACAAGCCCCGTAGATCCTGTAATATTAGGCAAGGCAAAAGAAAGGTGATTAAGAGAAAGTATAGCGATAAAAAATAACATAAATAATGGTTTCATAGATAACTCCTAACTAATTTTTTTTCTTAATAATGCTTCTTTTTTTAATTCTTTTTTATGATCCCAAGCAGGAAATCCTGATACCATTTGATAGTCATCAACATTTTTAGTAACACCTGCTTTTGCTGTAATAATAGCATGAGTTCCAATTTTAGCAGCATCAACCCCAGCTTGTCCCCCAATCATAACATGTTTTCCAATAAATGTACTTCCAGTAAACCCAACTTGAGCAGCAATAGCAACATGAGGTTCCATAATCGTATTATGAGCAATATGAACTAAATTATCAATTTTGCAACCGGACATAATGTGAGTAAGCCCAATACAACCACGATCAATGCAGGTATTTGCCCCAATTTCCACATTATCATCAATTTGAACATAGCCTATATGAGGGACTTTAAACCATTGATCGGAATCTTTATAATAGCCAAACCCATCAGAGCCTATAACACTTCCAGCATGGATAGTAACCTTATCTCGAATAATGGTATGATCATAAAGTGTGACGTTAGGATGAATAAATACATCAGATCCAATCTGGCAGTTATATCCAATACTAACATTGGCAGAGATGACAGTACGATCTCCAATAGAACAGTGCTCACTAATAAACGCTGAATCAGAAATAATAGCATCTTGAGAAATAGTGGCGGTATGCTTAGACACATAAGCGCTAGTAATAGACTCTTTAAATAACATAATTACATCAGATAATGCCTTTTTAGGGGAATCAATAACAATTTGATTGTTTAAATTATCAATATATTTAAACGTAATAAACGCACTTGCTTCGGAACACTGTGCAAGCTGAATGTATTGTTTTTCTAACACAAATGAAAGCTGACCTTGTGAAGACGAATGCAAATCATTAATAGCATTAATTTCCAATGAACCATCGCCATATAACGTTCCTGCTATATGACTAGCTATATCAGTTAAAATCACTACTTATTAAGTCGCTCTAAAACAATGTTGGTTAAATCAAATCCACCATAATAAACAACTTGTTTATCAAGAACAACATCAATGTCATATTCAGCAGCAACTTTTTTTGCCATAGTACTAACATTTAATAAAAAGTTTTGCTGAAAAGACATTTCATATTGCATAAGTTCTTGTTTTTTAGGTTCCAGTTCTTCATCTCGTTTTTGAACCATTTCTCGAATTTCAGTTTCTTGTGTTCCTTTTGCAATAGCTTTTTCAATTTTTTTGGTCTTTTTTTCCAATATTTCATTAAAATCTTTCTCTTTTTCAGAAAAGTTTTCTTTAAAGGTAGTAACAAATTTTGCTTTTTGAAAAATAACAGCTGTATCAATAAAGCCAACCTCGCTTGCGATAGCTACAGATGGAATCATGAAAGCTAATAATGTAAATATAAAGAATTGTTTCATTGTAAGAAGTCCTTTTAATTAAAAATATTATAAAAAATTATAACGTATGAAATAAAATATTACTATTATTGGCTTAAAAGGAATAGCCTAAGTTAAATTGTACTCGACCGACATTTTTTTCAGTAACACCAAAATGAAGGCGGATAGGGCCAATAGGGTTGATCACAAAATTAACACCAATCCCCTTGGTAACATTATATTGAGAAAGATCTGTAAATCGAGTGCTTACAAAGTTTCCGTTATTATTTTTTATTTTAGAAGCATAGCCAACATCTGCAAAGAAGTAACCTGTTATATTCGGGGCAAAAATATAACGATATTCGATGGTACCAAGAACTTGCTTGTTACCATAACCGAAGGGCTCATTATCAAGGTAACCACGTACTGTATAACTACCTCCGACGTAATAATACTCGTCAACAAAAATAGATTCATTAGCAATTTGGGGGCTTCTAATAAAGCCAAGTTTTGACTGTAAAAAAAGAACTTGTTTATCAAATGTGGGAAATAGTTTTTGTAAAACAATATCAAGGCGAGTAAGGTCAATCGCTTTTGGACGAAACTTAAACCCTTGTTCAATAGATAAATTAGCATAGTACCCATTAGTAGGGTTTAATTTTTGATTACGTTTATCGTAAGATGCTGTAAATGTATAAGTGTATAAGTAATAGTGTAAATTATCATCTAAAATCGAAATAGACTCATATTTAGTTTTATGTGATGTTCTGAAATCATAGGTATGAGGTATTCCAAACTCTGTATCAATACCACGGCGAAAAGTATTTTTAAAAGCATATTGCTGATTTAATAAATTAAATGATTGAAAGTTTCCTGAGCTAGACCAAAGGCGAAGCGTAAATGATTTTCGTTTTCCAAATGCCCAAGGATCACTAAATTTAAATTGATATGTATTACTTCTATTATCAAAACTACCTGCACCTAGGCCAAAATTTCCTTTTAACATAATAAGCTGACCTTTTCCCATTAAATTATCCCAATATAAATCAGAAAATAAATTGAACCCTCGATTAGGTTGGAATCCACCCCCAAACGTAAAAGCGCCACTGGTTTCCTTCTCTATTAAATTGATGATTAATTTATAGTGGTGAGGTTCTTCTGTTAATGTTAAATCAGGAATAATATTATCAAAATAGTTTAAATTAAAAATTTGACGTATATTATCTTGTAAAATAGTCTGATTGATAACATCCCCAGGTCTAATATCTAATTCTCGTAAAATAACATAAGTTTGTGTTTTTAAATTTCCTGTAATAACGATATCGTCAATAATACCTTCAGCAATTTTAAATATTAAGGGACCATTATCAGATTCAGGGCGTTCTATATTATAAATTTTAAATTCAATATATCCCTCATCTTTATACTTAGATTCAATAATTTTAATATCATTACGAACATGTTTCATATTAAGAGGTTTATTAGCGGAAGAGGTAATTAAAGACAATAGCTCGTCTGCAGGATAAATACTAATACCTTCAAAAATAATCTCTGTTACAAGAGGATTTTCAATAACATCAATGGAAACACGTTTATTAGAGTTGTCATATGTTACAGAGACAGATTTAAAAGGACCATTACGTTTAATCTTTTTTTCTGCTATTGCTAAACTATGATTAGAAACAGAGCTTCCCTCAGAGAGTTCAGCATATGATAAAATCATAGCAGAGGATACAGAAGCATTCCCTTGAATACGAATATCATCGATAACAAATGTTTTTAAATCAACTGGTGTAGTTGAAGAAGCACTGGAAGAAGTATTAGAAAAATCAGGCATATATTGCTTGATATAACTTTGTTCAGATAGTGTTGATGAATCTTGAGAATATGAGTAGGAAGCTAAAGAAATAAGAAAAATAGAGAAAACTAAAATATTTTTAATAATAAACACCAAAGATACCGGCTGTTGTAAGAAAAATAATAGCTAAAATAGTGGTAATACGATTCAAGCCATCTTCAAGACCTTTCTGACTATTAAACATACGACCCTGACCACCAATTCCAGCAAGCCCTTCTCCTTTAGCAGAATGTAGCAAAACCGCAATAACTAACGCTATAGCAGAAAAAAATTCTATTGTTAAAAGTAATGTTTTCATAATATTAGGATATTTTATGCAAAAATAAGAACGAATGCAATGTATACTTTTGTATATTATAGCTAAGTAGTGGTAATCTTGTGATTAATGGAAGTATCAATTTCATTAATAATTATTTGTTTTTTTACCGGGTTGATTCATACAACAGAGTCATTAGCCTATGGTATGAGATTAGCTGGCGTCAGAACCAGGCAAATAGCCATTGCTATGGCTTTTGTAACCTCGACATTACTGGTTTCAAGATTATCCAATATGTTTCAAGCTCCTTTATTAGGAGCTATGGTCGATACAACAATATTAATTAACACACCAGAAAGTTTGGGGGTATTAGAAAATCAATTTAGACTGATTATTTTCTTTGCCTTTATAGGAGCCTTTATAGGAGCTTTATTAACACCCACAGCCGTATTTTTATTTCAAAAAGCTATTTTGCATTTCCAAGAGACTGGATCTATTCCTAGACTTGTATTAAGAGGGTTAAAACCAAAAAATATGATTCAAATTTTAAAATCATTTCGCTTTCCATCAATCAAAGCGTTAAAAACAATTTCAATTAAAGATGTACCAAAAGGATTTTTGGTCACCAATGTGCTCGTAACCTCTATTTATGTTATTGGTGTATTATGCTCTTTATTAGCGGGAGCATTTTTACCAGAATTTCGTTCAACTGCATTACAGTTATCCGGTATCGTCAATGGAATGGCTACCATTTTATTTACTATTTTTGTCGACCCACCCGGTGCTAGAATAACGGATCAAGCTGTTAATGGAAATCGATCAGAAAATGATGTTAGAAGTGTTGTATTTTGTTTGCAAATAGGCAAAATGATTGGGATTTTAGTATTGGCACAGTTATTTTTAAGACCATTTAGTACATATATTATGTGGGTTACAGAAATCATTAAACATTGGGTAAGTTAATGAATCATAAAGAGTATGAGGCTTTAGTAAAGCAGGTCAATCAGTATGCATTTGAATACTACCAGTTAGATACTCCCACAATTACAGATAAGCAATACAATGACTATTACCAGCAATTAAAAGAGTTTGAAACTAAAAATCCTCTGTTAATAAATCCAGAGTCTCCAACTCAAAAAGTAGGGGATGAGCCCCGAAAAGATTTGACGCAATTTAATCATAAAATCCCCTTAAAATCATTGAGCAATATTTATAATCATGAAGAATTTATGGTCTTTTATGAACGGATGCAAAAACAGCTAGATCTATCTGAGGTAGAACTGTCGATTGAACCAAAAATGGATGGGCTAGCAGTTGCCTTGCATTATGAGAAGGGACAGTTAAAGGTTGCTGCAACACGTGGTAATGGCGTAACAGGAGAAATTGTAACAGAAAATATTAAGACGATTCAGTCTTTACCTCAACAGTTAAAAGATCCTATTACAATAGAAGTACGAGGCGAAGTGATGATAAGGCATTCTACCTTTGAAAAAATAAGTCATTTATTTGTAAATCCAAGAAATGCAGCAGCGGGGTCGTTGCGTCAATTAAATCCTGAAATAACAGCTCAAAGAGAGCTAGATATTATTATTTATGCTGGTATTTATCCTGATATTAATAAACATACAGAAATGATACGCTTTTTAGCAAAGCAAGGGTTGCCAGTATGTCCGGATATAACAGCGTGTACAATCCCACAAGACATATGGAGAGCCATAGAAGTTATTGAAGGTAAACGAGCTATATATGACTTTGATATTGATGGCGCTGTGATAAAAGTAAATCAGTTAGCAGCACAAGCTGCTATGGGAGAAACAGCAAAAGCGCCACGATGGGCGGCTGCGTATAAGTTTGCTGAAGAAGAGGTTGTTACGCGATTAGAAGATGTAGAGTTTCAAGTAGGGAGAACAGGGGTCATTACACCGGTCGCACATTTAAAAGCAGTAAACGTATCAGGCGCTATGTTATCAAAGGCATCCTTGCATAATAAAGATGAAATTGAGCGGTTAGGTATTGAGATAGGAGATGACATTGTCATTAAACGAGCAGGAGAAGTAATTCCAAAAGTAGTACGATTAGCTAAAAAAAATAACAAGCAAAATCCTATTCTATTTCCTACCCATTGCCCCTGCTGTGAAAGTATCTTAATTCAGTTAGAATCAGAGGTGGCATTACGTTGTGAAAATGCTCAATGTCATGATCAAGTAATAGAAAAAATTAAACATTATGTATCACGTAATGCCATGAATATAGATGGGTTAGGGGAATCGATTATTGAGCAATTATTAATGGAAAAGCTTGTGAATAATATTCCAGATTTATATACATTAACAAAAGATCAGTTAATAAACTTAGATCGATTTGCTGAAAAATCAGCTGATAATTTAATCACCGCTATTCATGCATCCAAAACCTGTGATTTAGAAAAATTTATTTTTGCCTTAGGTATTCATCATATCGGACAAGTTACAGCAAGTATTTTAGCGGAACAGTATCAAACGATCGATGCATTTTTAGCTGCAGATTATGATGATTTATGTAATATTTATGGAATTGGAAAGACGGTAGCTGAATCCATGAAAGTAGAATTAACCAATCCTATATTTATTAATCAGGTAACACAATTAATCAATTTAGGAGTAAGGCCTAGCTATAAATCAAAAACAATAACAGGAGAATTATCTGGGAAAACTTGTTTAATTACCGGAACATTAGCAGAATCACGATACAAAGTAGAAGCTCGAATAAAAGAAAATGGCGGGCGACTTGTATCTAGTGTTTCAAAGCAATTAAATTATTTAATTGTAGGTGATAATCCAGGATCAAAATTAGATAAAGCAAAAAATTTAAATAAAAAAGACGCTGAGATTCAGATTATCTCCTACGATGAATTAAGCGATAAGCTATCATAAAGTAAATAATTAAGATTTTAAAATAGAGGGTTAAGCTAACAAAGAACTCGTATTAGCCCCATTGATAACCGCTGCTAATTTGATAACCGTTTGAATATCAGAATTGGTAACACCCGCTTGTTGGGCAACGCCAACATGAGCATTAACACAGGTTCCACACCCGTTAATAGCAGAAACGGCTAAGCAATAAAGTTCAAAATCCAGTTTTTCAATACCAGGATTACCTATAACTTGCATACGCAAACCCGCAGGTAAAGACTTAAATGCATCATCTTTAAGCTGGCTCATCGAACGATAATACACATTATTCATAGCCATAATACTTGCTGCCGATTTAGCAGCTAGTATCTCAGCCTCTGACAAAATAGAGGCTGACATAGATTCAATAACAGCAATAAGATCGGCATTAGTATAAGAGTAAGTACAAGCAAGTACACATCCATAAAGCTGATTTTGAGATAAATTAGTTTGTGTATTGGATAGGATGACTGACGAAATATTAATTCGTATATCCTTAGCAAAATCAGGAATTAAATCACGTAGTGTACGAGTTGTCATAGAAGTCTTAGGCCATTACAAGCGTTTTTTCGCCTTTTTCCCAATTACATGGACATAATTCATCTGTTTGAAGAGCGTCTAATACACGAAGCACTTCTTTAGCGTTTCGACCAACATTTAAATCAGTCACCATAATAAATCTTACGATTCCATCTGGATCGATAATAAAGGAAGCTCTTTGAGCAACACCTTCTTCTTCATCTAAAATACCTAATTCGTTTGATAATTCTCGTTTTACATCAGAAAGCATAGGAAATGGAAGGTTATTTAATAATTCATTGTGTTGTCTCCAAGCAAGATGAACAAAGGATGTATCGATACTAACACCAACGATAGAAGCGTCACGATCTTCAAACTCATCATTAAGCTCACCAAAGGCAGCAATTTCAGTTGGACAAACAAACGTAAAATCTTTTGGCCAGAAAAAAGCAACAATCCATTTATTTTGAAAGTTATTATTGTCTCCATAGTTTTGAAACGGTTTAAATGCAGAATCTATGTTATTAGATACTGTTCCTTCTAAATCAAAATTAGGAAATTTTTCACCAATTTTTATCATGTTAAAACTCCTTAGTATAGTTTTTTTGTGGAATTATACGAGAAAACATATGAAAAAGCAAATTTTCTTACTTAAAATAAGCATGAAGGATAATCGATTCGGAAACACAAAAGAATATTTATTAGATAACCAATGTTTTACGATAGCTCATAGCGTCGATGGTATAGCGTGTGCCTTCAGAACCAATACCACTATCTTTAATACCAGAAAAGGGGAAATGATCAGCCCGAAAACCAGGGCCATCATTAAGATTTAAAGCTCCCACCTGTAACCGGTTAAATGTAGATTTAGCTAAATTAATATCATTAGTAAAAATGCCTGCTTGTAAGCCATAAGAACCAGCATTAATGGTTTTAATAGCAGTATTAAGATCTGAAAAAGATTGTAAAACCATAACAGGGCCAAATACTTCATCCATAATTAAGGGCGAGTCAGGTAAAACAGATTCAAGAATAATAGGATGAAAAAGAGCGCCCTCTCTTTGAATAGGCAATAAAGAAATAGCCCCCTGTTTGATAGCCTTCTGAACAGAATTTGCAAGTAATTGAGCTACTTCGATAGAAATCATAGGACCAATATCAGTGGTATTCAAAGAAGGATCTCCGACGGTAAGGGATTGAGTTTCAGAGATTACGAGTGCTTTAAAATCATCATAGATACTCTCATGAATATAAAAGCGTTTTGGTGCATTACAGCGTTGACCCGCTGTTCCAAATCGTTGAGATACCGCTGTTTTAGCAGCTAAAGAAAGATCTGCATCAGGCATAACAATGAAAGGATCATTCCCGCCCAGTTCACATAAGAATTTTTTTAAGCCCATATGTTGGGTGATAGATTTAGCTGCGTCAGGGCTGCCTGTTAAACTGATGCAGTTAATATTGGAAAGACTAACTAATTTTTGTAAATCATCAATAGACGGCATGATTAACTGAAGACATTCTTTTGGGATACCTGCTTCATAACAACACTCTACTAGTTTTTTAGCCGATAAATAAGTTTTAGGCGAGGGTTTAAAGAGCAAGCAATTACCAGCTGCAAAACCAGGAGCAAGTTTATGCAGTGCTAAATTAATTGGGAAATTAAATGGAGTAATACATAAGATAATACCGAGTGGAAAATGCTGAACAATGCCAATTTTATTACTTGGAATACCATAAATTGTAGAATCAATTGCTTCACCACGAAGTGCTTGAATATCAACGATAGTACTTTTGAGTGTTATAAGAGCACGTTTCATTTCAGCATAACTTTCAGCAATTGGTTTTCCCATTTCACTTGTAATCAAAGTGGCAAAGGTATCAATATGTTTTTCTAAAATATGAATAAGTTTATTTAAGATAGAGATACGATCTGAGATTCCTAATGATTCTTGTATGGGCAAACCTAATTTTAAATGATTGAGTTGATTAACCGTATCATCAAAAGGGGTATAGCGAATCGTTTCAAGAGTGGTTTGTGAGTAAGGTGAGATAATTTTAAACGATGACATATTCTTTATTGTATGAGTATCAAAGGATTTGAACAATAAAAATTAATAACAAAAAAGAATGCAAGATCTGATAAAAAAGGATCGTGATTAGATAATGAAGTCATCACTTTATCCAGGGAAAATTTAAATAAGGAGATATTCTATGAGTAAGCGCATATCAATTTTAGCAGGAGTGATTAAAAAAAATCAGTTAGTCATGATTAGTTTATATTTGCTTATATGTTTAGGCGTATCTTTACAAGCTAATACAGATATAAATATAAAACAAAAGAGTCTATTAGAAAAAAATCAAAGTTTATTTATTAAAAAAAATAAAGTTAAATTAGCAACTATTATAGGAAAAATTAATGCTCAATTGAATCGATATAATGCTATTAATCAAAATAATATATTTGATAAAGAAGTGACAGATGAAATTTCAGAATATTTAATGCAAACACAAGAGCATAAATTATTAAAAGAATATTTCAATGGTCTCAATACCTTAAACTTAGCTGGATGTAATATTGATGATAAGCAAATAAAACAAATTGTACATATAATAAAAAAGAATAAAACCATCCAAAAATTAGATCTTAGTTTTAATAGTATTACAGAAATAGGAGCTAAGAGTATTGCTTATTTATTAAAAAATAATCCGGTTATTACTGATATAAACTTAGAACTAAATTATATAAAAGATAATGGCGTTAAGGCTATTACACAGGCTTTAGAGAAAAATATCACATTAACATCACTAAACCTAAGTGTGAATAACATATCTGATGAGGGAGCTCGGTATATTAGTAACTTAATCAAGAAAAATAATACCCTAAAACAGATTAAGATAAATGATAACAATATTACTGCAGAAGGAGCGGTTGGTATTGCAATCGCATTAAAAGAAAATAATTACATAGAAACTTTAGATCTTGCCTATAATTTGATTGGAGATAATGGAGCAATGGCAATTGCGATATTAATGAATGAGATATTAAAAAACAATGAATCATTATCCTATTTAAATTTAGGCTTAAATAATATTGGAGATGCAGGAGCAATGGCATTATATGTTGCGATGCAAGCGGTACCCATCCATTCAAAAGATAAAGTAGAGTTGAATTTAAGTAATAATAGTATTGGTAAAAAAGCAAAAGATATTATGGGGTTATTACCTAAGAATCCAAATATGAAGATTATATTATAAGATTATGATCTGCATAATGTATCATGAATTAAAGTCGCTAGTTGCAACCCAATTCTAGGAACGGTAGCAATATCTTGGATAGATGCCTGTTTGAGAGAATCAAGAGAATCAAAGCGCTGATATAAGGCTTTTAGACGTTGTTTTCCTAGACCTTCAATTTGTAATAATTGACTTTGTTGAGAAAGTTTATGACGTTTATGACGTTGAAAGGAAAGGGCAAAACGGTGAGATTCGTCACGTATATATTGTAAAAGATGGATCATAGCATTGTCATGAGGTAATCGTAGCGGTTTCTTATGATTAATGCGATAAATATCTTCATTTTTTTTGGCTAACGCAATCAAATCAATATTAGCTTCTAGGCCAAGTTTACAAAGGCTAGAAAATGCAAAGTTAAGTTGAGCTTTGCCCCCATCTATTAATAATAAGTCAGGAAGGGGTTCTTTCTTATCTAGGCAATGTTTTAAGCGGCGATACACTACTTCTTGAATAGATTTTGGATCATTACTAGTAGGAATAGGGGATGTAATAGAAAATTTACGATAGGCATTTTTAAATGGGGATCCATTTTTAAAGGCAACGGCAGACGCTACAATATTAGAGCCTTGTAGATGTGAGATATCAAAACCAAAAATTAGCTTTGGAATATTAGTCAATTGAAGAGATTTCTTTAAACTCATTAACACAGACTCGTTAGATGATTTTTTGGGTTTAAGAAGCAATCGTTGTAAGGCATGATGCGCATTTTGAGTAACATTATCAAGTAAATCTTTTTTTAAGCCACGTTCAGGAGAAATACTTAAAGGCAGATTAACATGCTTTAAGAGTGGATTTAAAACAGTAGCAATATCAAAACTACAAATCAAAGAATTAAGGATATCAATATAATCATTGGTATAAGCTAAAAAGGTTTTTTCAATAAAATTAGCGGCTCTAACATACCGCTTTTCATCATAAAAGCCATGCTGAGAGATTAATTTTCCATCAATTAGTTCTTGCACCATGATATAGTAGTAAGAATTTGATTCTACAAATGCCCAGACACTATACGAAGCAGAGTCATCTAACGCCACACGTTGTGATTCTGTTAATTTTTCAATCAAAACAATACGATCTCTAATTGTAGAAGCTTGTTCAAACTTGTGATTATTTGATAGCGATTTCATGTCTTGTTTTAGTAGCGATAACAGTTTGGAGTTACGGCCTGTTAATAATAAAGCTAATTGCGTTACAAGGTCATCATAAATAGGCTTAATGTCTTTTTTGACACAAGGGCCAACACATTTATCAATATCTAATAAAAGACATTTAGGTTCTTTAGATGTTAGAGAAATGGATTGTTTACAATCACGAATAGGAAAGAGATCGTAGAGTGTTTTTTTTAAAGAACGAGAGGATCCCATAGATGGAAATGGGCCATAATAAGTAGCTCCATCTTGTTGTTTATGCCGAGTAACAATGATACGAGGGAAGGGTTCCTGAGTCGTAACTTTAATATAAGGGAATGTTTTATCATCTTTTAGCAGAATATTATATTTTGGTTTAAACGTTTTAATGAGTTGATTTTCAAGAATAAATGCTTCTTTTTCCGTTCTTGTTTCAATAATTTCAATACGAACAATGTGGGCGACCATCAGTTTAGTTTTGATGGAATCTAAGCGTTTAGAGAAGTAGCTTTTAACACGATTTTTAAGATGTTTCGCCTTGCCAATATAGATAATGACGTCATCATCATCAATCATTTTATAAATACCAGGATTAGGTGGGAGTTGATTTATTGTATCTTTCGTAAAGTACATAATAGTAGGTAAGATTTAAGAGGCTAGATGTGTCTGCTGAGCATCATTATATTCTTGAGATAGTTGTTGCACATAATCAGCAACTGATAAGATAGAGTGGATATTGCCAACGCCTTGTCCAGCACTCCACAAGTCTTTCCATTTTTTGATATCACGTAAGCGCCAATGTTTCCATGCTAATACTAAAGGATGGGGTTTTTTATAAGTAGGAGGAGAAACATTGTTGGGATTAATCCCATATTTTTTTAAACTAGGTTTAAGAATATTAATATTAACACCCGTAAATTCAGGAGTATAAACAATATCATTGGCTGTAGAAGATAAGAGCATTTGTTTGTAATCGTCAGAAGCATTAGCTTCTTTAGTGGCAATAAAACGAGTGCCAATATAGGCTAAATCAGCTCCTAATATTTGGCTGGCCAAAATATCTTTACCAGACGTAATGCAACCAGCAAGTAAAATAGTTCCTGTAAAAATCCGTCTAATTTCGCTTACAAAGGCAAAAGGATTAATCATCCCTGCATGGCCACCCGCTCCACTAGATACTAACACTAAACCATCTACTCCTGACTCAATAGCTTTTTCAGCATGTCTACGATTAATGACATCATGAAAATGAATTCCTCCATAAGATTGAATAGCTTGAGAAACATCTTTTGGAGCACGCATGCTAGTAATAATGATAGGGACTTGTTCTTCAAGGCATACCGCGAGATCATGATCCAGTCGTTTATTACTATCTAAAGCAACTAAATTAACACCAAAAGGGGCTACCTTAGCACTAGGATTGGCCTGTTGAAAATCATGACAGCCTTGTTTAATCATTTGAATCCAAGTTTTTAAATCTTCTTTAGGACGAGCATTCAAAGTAGGGAAGGTCCCGACAATACCAGAACAGCATTGAGCAATGACAAGCTCAGGGCTTGAGATAAGAAACATAGGAGCTCCGATCACAGGCAGTATTAATTGATTCACAAGAGAGTCTGGCAACGACATAAAATCAGCTCCTAGCTAACTAATATGTATAATTTACCCGAAAACCATTAGAGTTTAAACAAAAAAATAAAAATAATTAAAAAATTGTATCATCAATAGTTGTTGGTTCTGAGGAAGATTCTTTTTCTTCAGCTACAGAAGTTGTATCTTCATCAGCATACGTTTGAACATTAGATTCAGATGTATCCGACTGCTTAAAAGATGACTTAGAAGAAGAACTTTTTTCCGTTTCAGCCTCTTTTTCAACAAGGATAGTAAAGGAAGAGCGTATATCTTTATGAATCATCACAGTAGCATTGTAGCTGCCTAGTTCTTTAATTGGAGTAAATCCTCTGATGTCATGTTTATCAAGAGTCGTTTCAAAATTAATGTTTAGAGTTGATACTACGTCATTGATAGAAATAGAACCATATAGTTTTCCTTCATCATGAGATTTAACTTGAAATGAAATAGATTTACCATTAATAATTTTATGAGTTTTATCCGCATTTTTCTTTAATTCATCAGAATACTTTTTAGCTTCCTTAGAGATAGAATCAATTTTTGTTTTATTTTCAGCATTATTTAAAATAGCAAAATTAAACGGGAATAAATAGTTAAAGGCATAACCTGGTTTAACAGATTTCTTTTGACCAATAGTAAAACTACCTTTTTTTTCTTTAGTAAATACAACTTCAATTTCTCGCGACATAAATAACTCCTAAATTAGAATTCAACAGAATAAGGAAGTAATCCCATAAATCGTGCACGTTTAATAGCAACTGCAATTTTACGTTGCCATTTCGCCGTTAACCCAGAATTTCGTTTTGGAACGATTTTTCCTCTATCAGTTACAAATCTACTTAACGTTTTCGTATCTTTATAATCAATAAGCTCTATTTTATTAGCGGTAAAATAACAAACACGTCTTTTTGGACGACGTTTAAAAGGTTGTTTTGTGGCATTTGCATTCATAACATTATCTCCTAATTAATTTCATTTTCAGTGGAAGGTGCATCCGTAGAACGATCAAGCATTTGAAAGTTATCAGCAACAACTTCAACCCACTCTCGAGTTTGCCCTTCTTTTTCATATTCATCAATACGTAAAGCACCTTCTACCGCAACTAATTTACCTTTTTTCAAAAATTGAGTTGCAATTTCAGCAAGACGTCTCCAAGCAACAATATTAATAAAATCAGTTACTTTATTATCAGCATTTCCCCCAATACGATCTATAGCAATTGTAAAACGAGCAAAAGAAATACCAGAAGACGTAACACGTGACTCTGGGTCTCTAACTAATCGTCCAATTAAAACAGATTTATTAAACATCTTAAAATGGTACATCCTCACCCAATTGGGTTACAAACTCTGATGATTTTTCATCAGTTTTTATGGCTTCATTAAAATCAAAGGACTTATCTGATGCTTGAGAAGACTCTTCAACAACAGGGATAGTGGATGCCTGAGAAGTAGATGAATCCGTTGAAGCAGATGCATTACTAGATGTATTGCTAATAGATTTAATACTACGTGCTTCAATTTCTGTAATATAAACACGTTGCCCATTATCATTATCAAATGAACGATTACGGATACTGCCATCAACAACAACAATAGAACCTTCAGTTAGCGTCGCAGAAGAATCAGCAAGATCACGCCATGCATTAACAGTAAATATATCCGATTTACTAGTAGCATTTTCCATTTCAGGTCGGTCAACATTTAAAGTAAAGGTACATAAAGCGTCCCCTGAGGAGGTTTGTTTAAGCTCGGGTGTATTTGAAACAGCACCAATTAAAATAATTTTGTTGAATCGAGACATAATGTTATTTTACTCTTTCTGCTAAAGCTTCTTTTGTAAGAACAGAATCCAATGTTACGATCATATATCTAAATATATCTTCTGTTACACCAAGCTTCGTTTGTAAGTTTGTTAATTGGTCATTATTAGCCATAAATTCACAACGATAATAATAGCCTTGAGTTTCTTTTCTTAATTCCATAGCAAATTCTTTAAGGCCAAGGTCTTGAAACTCAATAATACTACCACCTTTATCGGTAATACCATTTTGAACAACATCCGTTATATTAGAGCGTTGCTCTTCAGAAAAATTTGGTAAAATAATTAATAAAATTTCATAAGCTTTAGAATTCATAGTTTCTCCTTAATACAGCTCCTAACTACAAGAGGTGGACAATTTTAGCATAAGCAATAAAACTTATTCAAGTCTATAAATAGCTAATTTAAAAATTATAAGGGGAGGATAGTAAAGGTTAAATAAATACTTGTAGAAGAATTATTAGAAGTAGTAATAAATAACTTATGCTATATGATTATTTTTTGACAAAAGAATATCATTCACTTTAGCAAGGTCTGTAGGCGTGTTAATACCAATAATTTCATCAGGATCATCCGTAATCATACCAGAGATAGTATGTCCATTATCAGCTAAAATATGAATAATATCAGTTAAATAATATTCTTTTTGAGTATTATTAGATTGAAGTTGAGAAATATAATTTAGTAATAAAGATGTATTAAATACATAAATACCAGAATTAATTTCAGTAATTTTAGCTTGATCATCAGAGCAATCTTTTTGTTCTTTAATACCTGAGATGTGATTTTGTTCTGAGCGTAAAATACGGCCATAACCAAATGGATCAGTCATATGTGTTGTTAAAATCGTAGCAGCTGCCTTTGTTTGGCAATGAGTATCAAGGAGAGATTCAAGTGTAGATTCTTGTATCAAGGGACAGTCCCCCGCCAAGATAAGGGTATGTTCAGCAGTAGAATCCTGTAAATATGGTAGCACTTGTTGTACAGCATGTCCTGTTCCCAATTGTTCAGCTTGTTCAACAAATGTAAGAGAGGGATTAGTAAATGTTAAGCGAACATCATCAGATTGGTGACCCACGACAACATAAATATTAGGAGCACAAGAGTGAACGGCTTCAAGAACATATGTAAGCATAGGTTTGCCAGAAACATGATGTAAAACTTTTAAGACATCTGATTTCATGCGTGTGCCTTTACCAGCAGCAAGAATAATAGCATTAGTTTGAGCTAACATAGGCACCATTATAATATACTTCTGAGGAAATAAAAGAGAAGCTTAATGTTAGCGAAGACTTGTATTGAGTAGTTTGGTAATTGTATGATGATACAAGTATCAGAATAAAGGAGAAAGACTATGAACGTTATTATTAAAGCACATCATGTTGAGATTACCACTGCATTAAAAGAATATGCGCAGAAAAAGATAGATAAAGTAGAACATTTTTTTGATCAAATACAACATATTACTATTAATTTAAATATTGAAGGGACTCATTCTTTAAATGAGAGTCAAGTAGCATCTGCGATTATTAAATCATCAGGTGCTGTAATAACAGCAAAAGAGAAGTCTCCAGACATGTACTCTAGTATAGATTTGTTAATTGATAAATTAGTTGTGCAGTTAAAAAAATATAAAGAAAAGCTTAAAAAACATAAGGGGAACTTACCATTAAGTAGTCTCTCAATAAAACCTCCGGTAGTAAAAAAGAAAGAAGAATCGATACAACGGTATGTACCAAAGCCAATGGGTCCAGAAGATGCCGTTTTAATCTTAGAAGAAAAGCATTTAAATTTTCTAGTATTTCGAAATTTAAAAGAACGTGTTTGTGTGATTTATCAAACAGACAGTGGAGAATATGAGTTAATTGAAACTTAAATAGAAAGACAAGTGCTACTCCAATAGCAGAATTGTAGTACGGTAAATTATTAAAGAATAATTAACGATAATATCAAAATCATTGATCATGTTAAACGAATAAATTAATGGATGTGTTATAAGTGGAGCGGGATACCAGATTCGAACTGGCGACCTTCTGCTTGGCAAGCAGACGCTCTACCAACTGAGCTAATCCCGCAAGAAGAAAGCATAATCATACCATTAAATAAAAAGGTTTTTAAGAGGAATGCTGTTGATTAGAGATAGAAATCATTAAATTTTTTAAAAGAGATTGAACGGTAGGTAAGTGAGGCGAGCTAACATGGGTGGATGTGTTTTTTTGAAAATCTAAAAATAATGATTCTAAAGCACCTTCATCAGGAGGAGAATCTTTCAAGGTAAGTGCAAATTGTTTTAATCGATTCTTAGATAAAGACGAAGGGTGACCAATGACATTTTGTAGAATAGATTCAATAGATGTATTGTTGATAGATTGTTTTAGAAAATGAGTGATATAAATCCATTCATAATCATGAATGGATACAAATAAATTTAAGAAATGAGTACGTGCTATTGAAAAAGGATATAACAAGATAAATCCTAACTGAGCAACTGTGACTAATGCCGATTCTAATAGTGTTCGTTGTGTTATGAGATATTTATCAAGTAACGTAAACGCTTCATAGTGTTCTTGTAGTTTAGCAGAATCCTGTTTTAATAATTCTAAATTTAACACATTAAGATATCGTTTATTTAAGACGGAATGATCTATTAAAAAGCTATGAAAAGAAGATTTTCTTTTTTTGGAAAGAGGATCAAATAGGGAATGACTTAAATCAAGATTAAGAGGAACCGAATCTAATAAAGCATCTTTTTTTGAAGTAGAAATAGTGTGAGATGAAGATTGTAAAAGAACCATCACAAAAGGGATATAAGAGACATTAAGTAACGAGACAAGATTATGACTAAAAAGAGCATGTTCAAAACTATGGAGTTTATGTAAAAGAAACGATTTTTCATAATGAGTAGTAGGAACTGAAAGCAGGTTAATTAATAAAGAAACTTCTGTCACATGGATGGTTGATTTTACAGAAAAAGATTTTAAGTGAAAGAAAATAGATTCAAAAAATGGGTCTGCTAAACGAATAACCATATCATTGGTAATACTTTGAGGCGAAATCATAGCAGAAATATCATCAATTAACTTAGCATATATCTCATAAGGATCATAAAAATTAAGAAAATCTTCAAGGGAAAACAAAGATAGCATATTATGTTCAGTTAAGTGGCCTTCATCGAGAAGCCATCGTTTAAAAGCTTGGTGGTAAATAGATGATTCAAAGAAAGAGTCGGCTACATAAATAAGTTTTTGTTTAACACATACTGAATTATAGATATTAATAAACCAACTAGGAATCGTTGAGATAGTATAAGCTGTTTCTACTTCTAAATATAATGATATCCATTCATTTTCAAGTTCAGGGGTAAATAATGAAGAAGAGCGAAATGCAATAACAAGCTCAAATAGTGTGTAGCCTGTGTCAAAAAGTTCATTCATAATACGAACTAAGGTATCTAAATTAAGCAATGAAACATGATATTTAGAAAATAAAATTTCTAAGTGATCTTTACAGGCAAACAATTTAGGAAAACAAATACCAGTTTTATTAAAAATAGGGGTAAAATAAGGAGTACAGATAGATTGAACAGAGCTAGGGAAATGAATTAAGAAAAACAAAATAATTTCGATGTTAGTTTGAGTATCATCGACATTCATTGTATTTAACCAAGGGGCTATTAAATCAGTTAATAACGTATTAACTACTCTACTTTCCCAGGCATTATTATTAGACGTGTTATAACAGCCTTTTTCGTCATGAAGTAAGCCATATAAAATAAGATGGCGTTGATTGATGGATAATTTAGGATGAGTAATAAGTGTTGATAATAAATCCGTTGGTAGTTTTTGAATATAATTAAAAAATTTGGATTTAAGTGTCGTGTTATGACTAACCGCAGTACAAAATTCTTGAAGAGCTAATGAGTTAGCCCCAGAAATAAATAAGAGATTAAACAGATAATCAAGATAAGAGGGATCTTCTTGAAAAAAAGTAATGCCTAAATCTTGGTTTAATGTAGGAAGGATAGAGGTTTCTCTGATAAAAAAAGAAGGCGCTTCTTGAATAAGAATATCTAAGCAATGGTGGCGTTGTTGATAAAATGAAATAGACGTTTGTTGAAGATTAACAAATGCAAATTCGATAGGAGGGGTAAATGATATATCAGAATTTAAGATAGCAAGCTGATCAAGGTTTAAATTCGGTAAATCTTGAATAAGTTCACCTGTATCTAAGATAATACCTGCATTTAAAAAGAGTTTAGAAATAGTATTTTTAATAGATGGATCAATATTATTAGATAAGGTAGATAAAGGGATGTGATATAGATTATTTAAAAGTTGAATAAACCAACTTATATTTTTGTTATTAGGAATAATATAATCTTCAATACAACGAGCTAAGAAGAATAAGAAACCAAATTCTTGATCACGCAAGGCTTGTTCTGTAAGTTTCATAAAAGGGTTTGTAGCACTCAGAGTGGTAATCGTATCATTAATAATAATGCTAGAAAAATAATGATCATATAGTTTCTTAAAGAAAATATCGATAAAAATTTCATATTTATAATGGCTAGAACAAAAATGGAAAAAACTTTTCGGTTGATCCTCGATAAAATTTCTTAAAAACACTTCAACACTCATATGGAGAGGGCTTGTTTCGACTAATAAATCAGACAAAATAATATGTTCTTTAGAAACTGAAATAAAATGTTCCCAAATATCACAAAAGGAAGACTGTAAAAAGCAAGCTTTAAATAGGGGGGCATAACACGCTGTTTTTTGGTGATTAATAAACCCTGTAGCTAGTAAAGAAATAGTATTTTGATCAAGATTTTTTGAAGAAAAAATAGGTGCTAGATAAGGGAAATAAGATGCTTTCATATTAGGTATCAGGCAATTAAGAAACCATTGATGCAGATATGTTTTATCAGGAGCATAAGTTAATAAAAAATGTAGAGAAGAGCAAATTTGTTTAAAGGGAGAAAGTTTAAATTGTTTAAATGAAAAACGAGTAATAATTCGAGACATAAATAAGAGGTAATCATACATGAGATATTGTTCAGTATCCTCTTGAAGATATAAGGTAAAGGTATCATACAAGCTATATTTATCTTCCCAGCTATCAATAAAGTTACTAAATAAATGTAATGATTTATGATCAGAGGGGTGATAAAGATAAGAGAGTAATAAAAGTCGGTTAGATCCATCATTACAACATATTTCGAGTTGTTTTTTGATATGAGTAGAATCAATGCCATTTTGAGCTAATTCCTGTGGGTTTGCAGCTAAGAAACAGTATAATTGCTCCGTAACATGAAGGTTTTGACGAAGGTGAGAGAGTTTTTTAAAGATTAAAGAAAGGATAGAATCTTTAACCGATAATTGTGGTATAGGGGTATTTACAAGATCTTTATAAGACGTTTCTAATTCATCAAAATTATTCCGAACGTTTTCAGATGAAAAGGGTAAAAAAGAATCAAGTAAATCATGGCATAAGGCTTGTTTTTGGGAAGTTAAGTGGTTATTAGAATAAAGCGCTAAAAATTGCATTAAAGGAATATAATTAAAAGACTCAAGGGCTTTGATTATGTGATTATATAATAAAGTATCCGGAGTTAGTTCATTATAATAAACAGCTTGTTGAATCGCTTTAGTAAATGGAGCTGTAAAAAATAATTGGTGAAAAACGGGAGTATAATGTAATGATAGATCTGTAAAGAAATGATGGTGGCTAGGATCAAAAATAGCATCACTTAAAGCAATAATATGGTTTTGAATAATGAGAGATGGAATAAAATTACATTGTTTTAATAGCCGACAAATTTCAGGGATAGAAAGATCTTTAACATAACACAGAGATGAGTAGGCAATAATGTAGGTGTCAGATAAAGGATGAGTCGTAGATTTATTATGAAGGCTCATTAAATAGGGGGTACAGCGAATTAATAGTTCAGAGTAACTATGATCATCTGATAAAGAGGCTAAAGAGCCTAACAGAAACTGTGAAAAATCATGATATGAAACATGAAAGTGTTCATCTAATTTAGAAATAAAGGAAGCTAATGTAATATCATCTAAATAATCAAGATAATCTAAAAATAAGGATGGATCAAACGTCGATAATAAAGAATTTTTAGGGCATAAAAACATAAGATAAAAACATTCAGCAGAGTAGTGCTCTCTAGATTTTAAAAGATCAAAACAAAAGATAAGTTGATTAAAGTTAGCACAATAACCTATCCATTTCACAATATCATGCTCAGAAAAAGATGTAATAGAAGATGGTGAATGTAAGGTAGCACTATGAATAAACAGAGGAGGAACAGCGTCATAACCCCTTTTTTCTAATAATGAAGCAATGGTATTAAGAAAAAAGGGATGATCAAACCAACGTGATAAAGGATTGGTAGAAAAAGAAGGAAGCGTTTCATTATGAGAGCATCGTACTAATTCTATGATGCTATCACAGATATTAAAATGATTATGTTGACATAAAATCCAAAATAACTCGGGTTGATTTAAAAATAATAACTCTAAATAAAACGTAAAAGAATCTAAGTGATAAGGAAGTAGTTTTTGAATAGATGAGGCGACATCTTCAAGAGGCGTATCGTTAGGTTCATATACATAAGTAATGAAGTCATGAGCTGGATGATTAGATTTCTTGTTCATTGAAAAATACGATAATAAGGGATCTTTTTTTAGTAATAAGAGAGAGTCAGAAAAGAGAATTTGATCAGATTCGATAGGCGATACATGTAATAAATAGAGTAAATAAAATGATAAAGGTTTACTTTGTTCGATAATAATTTGTAGATAAGAAAGAGGATTTTTTTGTGCTTTAATAATATCCAAAGCCATATCCTGATTAACTAGGCAACATTCATATAAAATCATAGTTAAATCCGTATCATCAGCACACGAAAGAATATCTAGATGAAGAAACCATTGAGAAAATCTAGAGTTGGATAGTTGTTTTGGAGACTGTTGTAACAAGGATAAAATACTATGAACTTGTTGAAATGAAATAGAATTTTGATTAATAATAATCGTTTTTAATTCATCAAGTAATAAAGCTTGATGAGTTGAGAAAAAATAATCAAGTAAATAAGAATCAAACATATTCACAAAGAAAGGATCTAAAAGTATTTGAGCAATAATGTGGCATAAATGTCTACACAAATGTTGAATAGAATCATGGCTAACATCAGATAAAACTGAGTGTAATTCATCAATGATACGAATAATATGAATTAATTGATTAATATAATGAGAAGAGTTGGTATCTAAATTTTTTATGTAAGGTTGTGATAAGGGAAAAACATTTAAATACATGCTAGCTTTTAAAATAAAGGTTTGTAAATTTTGAGGGCGAATAGATTGTTGAGAAAAGGTTGTAACTAAATGAGATAATTGTTGAAATGTATGAGTAATATTATGATCAATTTCAGATTTAATAATAAGGCATTCTTTTAAACTATTATTAGAGATAGATTTTAAGGTAAGTAAAGGATCATTAAGATGTGTTTCAAGCGAATAATCAAGCAGTGAAATCATGACATTTTTTAAAAGAGGATGAGATGATTGAGATAAATCTTGAAGACGTAAAATAAGTTGTTTAGCTTGTTGGGGGGATTTAAGTAATAAAGAGGAAATGATTAATTTATCTTGGCTTTTCAAGGATAGACCCATCATATGATCTAGTTGGTTAGAGTCATTGGAGTGTGAATAAAAGGTTTTTAGTAAATGAAAGAAAAAAGAAGCTTGTTGCCATTGTAGTAAATTAAGATCTTGATTAAAAACTTTATTTAAGAAAACACAAATACCATGATCGTGATCATCAGCTGACAACGTTTGGGCATGATTTAGTAAAAATAAAGAAAAATTAAGACACATACCAGACATATCAGAAAAAATATACTGTATACAATGCTCTATATAAGGTTTTTGAGTGATAGCTTCAAAAAGGTTAAAGTTCATAGGCTTATTTAAAGATAAACAAGAGATTAAAATTTGATAATCAACTAAAAATTGGTAAGAGGAAACTAAGGAATCAGGTGGATGGGGGTGTTGATCATGTAGCGACATAAGTTTAGAAAAGAAGGGATGAAAATAATTAATAAAACCAAATTCTAACAAGGCATTTAATAAAGGAAGAAATTTATAGATAAATGAATTAAAAAAAGGAGAATTCGTAGGGATCGTATCAAGATAGTCATAATAGTTGTTTAATAAAGAAAAGAGTATGTTTTGATCAGCTGTAGCATGATCTGATAAAGACATGATAGATGTTTTTAGAACAACCATAAATTGTTCAAGAAAAGTAAAGTCGATATCTTCAAAATCATCAACATGGTGTTTGAATTGAGAAAATAATTTTTGAAGAGCAATACCATCAAATTCAGAAAAGGAAAATGATGGGATCGTATCAAATTGAGATTTGTATATACTAAGACAAAATAGTAAAAAAGGTTTAGAGTCAATAGAATCAAAATCAAAACTATATAAGGATGGAGAATAAATTATTATAGTATCTTTGTTAAGATCAACTAAACAGCTGGATAGGTTTATAATATGTGACAATAATAATTTATGAAAAAAAGAGATGGATTTTAATGAAAAAAGAAGCGAGATAAGATGTGTTCGCTGAGATAAAAAATGATCGGCATGATTTTTACTGGCATGTTGAATTAATAATTTTATAGATTTAGAAAGAGACATAGGAAGTGATTTTACAATTTGAGATTGATGAGTTGTTAGCCATTTTTCAACAGAGGTTTTCAGTTCACTAAGTTGAAAGGAAGGATCATCGGAATCAGAAACAATCAATAAATGATAAGTATCAATTATCAAGGGTGTCATAGCTAGGATCAAGTAAAACGGATCTTGAAATGTATGTTGTAAACGAGGAGTTAGAGAGGATACTGTTGTAGGTAAGTCAGGTTGAGGCTTATTTTGTAATGTTAAACATGTGTAAGAAGCGGATAAATCAAAGTTTTGGTTAGTATTATTATGAGTTTGTATAGAAGTATGATTTTCAAAGTAAGTAAGTAAATAATTAAGAAAAGGTTTTGATAAATGAGGGGTTTCTTTTTGCAGAGTTAGTAAAGTTTGATTAATCGAAGAAACATCTTCAATAAGCCCTAAATGGTCAGCAAAAAGGGTTTCTATAGGGTCGTAAACAGATTCATAGAGGGAGTAATAAATGCCTAAAAAGTTAATAAGAGAAGGCAAGGAAGATAATTGATGTTTTAGGTGAATACATAGGATAAATACAAATGAAGCAACGTGAGGTTGAATTAAATGAACAATAACATCAGTTGAATAATTAGCATGTAATGATTCACAATAGTTAATTAACTCATAACTTAATAGATCAATAGCATACAAACTTTGATTGTTATTAGAGTTGTAAAGGTATTGAATATGTACAATGTGATCATATAGAGTGGATTCAGAAAGAGAATAGCTTAACTGAATTTTTTGTAATTCATTAAGTTCAAGACTAAGATGCCTAGTGCGAATAAATATATTATAAAGTCTAATATCATTGGGGGTGTGAGTGCTAATATAATGAATCATACGGATAAGACAATCACGTTCTAAGTGATGAGTGGCTGCATAATCGATCCACTCTTTAATTAGATGAGAAGTACTAATAAAAAAATAAGACATGTAAGGATAGAGAAATTTCCAAGTATCAGAAGAGCTATTAAGAATGGAAGAACGAAATGATGCAATCCATCGATTGATAAATTGAGTAGAATTATACCAAGTAATAAAAGAATCATCGTATTGTAATGAAATAGAATTTTGAGCAGGATATAATGATATAGAGGCATCGATAATATCAATCATATTTTGAGGGTAGAGTTGTATAAGATAGTCAATATGGTGTTGAAAGATAGCAGGTTTCAGTAAGACAGAAAAATAGGCTAGAAAATTAGATGTAAAGATACTATTAGGAAGATGTTGATAGATAAGCATGCAACATTCACTCATTAAGCTATGACGACCATGCTTAGATAAATGAAGCGATAAAATATTGGTCCAAAATAGAGTTTGGTAAAATGATTGAGTTGTATTACATAATGATGAAGATAAAGAGTAAGAAACTTTTAAGGATGGGTTAGATTGATTGTGAATAGATTCAGGTAAGTCAGTTGATAAAGTCTCGATAGATGATATATAAGAAATGATATGATCAGAAATAACCTCTGAAAATTCATAGGTAGAAAATAGGTCATAAAATTCGTTGATAATAGATAGACTTAAGTGAGAGATTTGATTAGAAAAGCAGGCATTAAAATAGTCTACCCATGACTGAACACTAAGTTTTTTTAAATTACTAATATAATCTATGCTAAGATGTTTAACATCAAAATAAGACTGTTTAATCTCAGAAGAGAAAGAAGTAACATCAAGAGAATAAGAGGAATGAAAATCAATAATTGATTGAAGATCAGCTAGCAGATCCGCTAAATACCCTTGTTGAAAACATAGACTATGAACAAGTTTTGTTTGAAGGTCTTTAACAAGTTGAGATAAGGAGGTAGTTTGCGTATCAGACGTTGGTTTAGAAAGGGAATTTGATAAGATAGTAAAGTAGTGTAATTTATAAAAAGAAATGATTGAAAATGTTTGAATGATAGCACGGAAGAAGGTTAAAAGGTGTCCTAAGTGATGGTTCCAAGCTTCAAAATCTTCAGGGAATGAATCAGGATGATCGGTTTCTACCTTATAAACTAAGTTACTAGATTCTTGAATATGGATAAGTAATGTCGGAATTAGTGAAAGAAAATTATCAACTAAAGTTACAGTAGGAGTTTTTTTTAAAGCATTAGCTTTATCTAAAAGACGTTTTAAATAGCGCTTATGATCATTTGATGCCCAAAAAATAGTTGTATCATAAGTATTAATAAGAGCTGCTAAGTGATGGGTAGCTGTATCTAAAAAAGGATGGATATCAGCAGGACAAGTAGTTTTAGAAAGACGATGGTAAGATTGAAAAGGAGATTTTGATATAGATGTGATATACGAAGATCGAAAGTAATGAGCTTCAAAAAAATGAATATCATGATCAGAAAAAGAAAAAACATTTTTTAAATTTTGTTGAAATGTTTGAAAGTTAAACTTTTTAGGAGTGCTATCTGGTAATAAAGAAAGAGATTCTAAAATAGGAAGAGAAATTAAATTAGATTTAAGATCAGGCGTTGGTTGAATAAGAAGCGCTGAATTAGCAGAATTCAAGACAGAATCAAAGCAGTGTTGTTTTGAAAGATGATAACGATTTAAAGAAGAGGCTGTAGTAGAAAAAAGCTGGGTATAAAATAAATGAAGAAAAAGTGATTTTTTAGATTTCATATAATATCCATTTTTTGAAAATCAAAAAACTTCATAATTCGAAGACATTTCTCCTGTTCAGGAAAATGTGTTTTCTCAACATCTTCAAATAAATTTTCTTTAGATACGCAATGAATACTAACAAAAGTAGGATAAAAAATAGTTCCTGCTTTAATAGCTTCTATTCCTTTACATGCTAAAAAATAACAATTAATTGATGTATCCATAAGTTCTATAATTTCATTATACATTGGTAAAGTTTCATTAAACATGGGGTTAATGATTTTAGGATTAATAAAAACAACAGTAGGCTTTCCTTGTTTAAGAGATTGATGGATAGCGGGCAAGCTATCGCGGATAGGTTTGTCATCATATCCTAAGGTAGTAATTAGTGAATGCATACGTACGAATGGAAAAAAGAAGTGAATAGGAAATTTGCGAAGATGAGGAGAAATTGGAATGGAGATAGGGTAAGAAAATAATGTTGATAAAAAACATGAAATTAAATCATGATTACGAGTTGTAAAAAATAAGGTGGGTTTAGTTGGCTCTTGAGTTGGGGGTGGGAAAGTAAGTAGTTTTTGAATACCTCCAAATAAGAAATATAAATAAAAATAGGATTTTAAATAAGTGTAAATAGATTTATAAGACCACTCTTTTGAGATAGCAAAGAATATTAGTAAAACCAAATGAATAGGTAATAAAAGGGGTAAAAAGATAAGCATATAAGCATGGTTACGAATACGCGCCCATTTAACCACTTGATAAGATTTTTGTTCAGCTTGTAAACGGTTGAATTTAGATTTATTTTTATTATCTGTAAATTTAGAAGATAAGTTCATTAACTAATGTTTCCTTTATCATTATCAAGTAATTTTTTAATGTCTTCTTCACGCTTTTTAAGACGATCTAAAGATTCATCCATAGAGTGAGAGTTAGGGGGTGATGAGACATCTTTAGAGATTGATTTAGAAGGGGTATTGAATATGTTAGAAAATGAATGAAATGTTTTTTTAAGATTATTAATAAGATTGATTTTAGAAGAGTTTCGTTTAGGTTGCGGAGAGGGAGACGTCTTTTTTATCATAGATTGTCGTTTTTGTATTGAAGAAGGTGGTTTTTTTTGTGCAAGTGAATTGACGGTTGGTTTTTTTGGGGGGGGCATAGTGTTAGAAGTAGTGTTGACGGTTGGGGTTGGCAAATCAGACGATATCTCTGGCGTAGGATGAGAGTTTTTAGAAGGTTTTGAATTAGATTCAGCTGGAAAATCTTGTTTAATAGACGTTAGATGAGGGTTTTTTTGAGGAGGCGTTTTCATAGGCGAGGAAGGCTGGATTTTATCTAGTGTATTAGAAAACTGATCAATTGTAGTATTTAGCAAGTCATCAAGGTACTGTGTCGTATTTTCTAAAGAATTTTCATCCTGAAAAAGTTTTTCAAAACGGTCATCATCCATTTTCAAATCATCAAATGGAGATGGAGAGTTAGGTTTTTTCTTTTTCGTCATTAACTTGTTTATCAATATCATCTATTGACCCATCTATTTTATTTTTTAAAGATGATAAATTATTGATAAGATCAACTTTATTTTGATCTGATTGTTTAATGAGTTCAATAATACGCTTTTCAGATTCAATAAGAGATTGTTTGTGGCGTTCAAAATTTTTTCTTGAACGATATGCCGCATAAAAATCACGAGTAATAAAATATAAGACAGGCAGTAAAACAGCCAATAAAATTGAATATTTTTCGATATAGTCAAAAACACTCATGGTTAAAAATCTCCTACAATTGATTCATAACGATTTTAATATTTCCTTCAGAATTAGATTGAAGATAATCATTAATTAGTTTATAAAATTTCATATAAATATTTCTTTTCTTATTATTTTTAATTTTTTCATATACAGAGATAGATGTACAACATTTTTTTAATATATAAATAGGTAATTGTTCTAAGATTTTTATAACCCAAGAAGGAGAATTAATAGTATCAAGAGAGAGTAGAAAATATTCAATAATAGAATCTAGAGTAGGGCTATGGTTGGGAAACATAACAACAAGAGAAACAGAAATATGAAAAAACTTTAGATATGATAAAAAATTATCTTTAGAGTTTAAGGAAAGACGTAGTTTAGAAAAATCATGAAAAGTTAATTTAACAAAATCATTTAAATCAGCATCATCTAATGATTGTTGAATGGAATCAACAAAAGTAGTGAGATCTTCAACGGAAAATGAAGAATCTTGAAGATAGCTAAATAATGTATTGCGATAGGACTCCGATTGCTGAGCACTAATTTTTGATTTTTCAATGATGAGCCCATTTTGAATAGAAAAAGAAGGTTTAAGAGATCGTTTAATGGTATTAAATATAGTTATATGAGTTTTAAAGCAGGTAGTTAAAAATTCATTTTGAAGACTAGGTTCTAAAACAGAGAAAAGAGAGACTAGTAAGTTCTTATTATTAACATTAAGTAATAAACAAGATTGGTCACTATAAATAAGATTGGCAAAACATTTTTTTTGTGAGTTTACAGATAAACTAAAAAATAAGTTGCATTTCATGGTTTCTACAGCAGAAGCTTGAATTAAAGTTGAAAAAACAGTGATCTCATTATCATTATTAAGTTCAATGTTAGTTTGTTCATGAATATAAATAGTTTCTAGAAAGTTACTCGCTAGCATAACCTGATCAGATGAAAAAGATTCTAGTAGTTTCTGATCGATAGACATAGTTTAAGTATAATAGGATATGTAAAAAAGAACCAGAAATCAGCTTTTGGTTGGTATGTAATTAATAGGATTTACTGTAGAAACATATTTAATTCGAGATGATGAGTTTTTGACAATAACCTTAACTTCAAAATGGAGATGAGGGCCTGTAGCATAGCCTGTATCTCCAACCCAACCGACCACGTCTCCCTTGCGTAAGATATCTCCTTTTTTAACTAAAATACGAGATTGATGAGCATAAAAAGAAGAGATAATTTGATTCGTTTTAGGGTGAGGCCCGTGATAAATTAAAACGCTATTTCCATACCCTCCATGAGGCCCTGCAAAAATAACTTTTCCAGAATCAGCAGCTTTAATAGGCGTTCCTTTTGGCGATGCAAAGTCGATACCAGCATGTTTCATCTTACGTTTAAAAATAGGATGACGGCGATTACCATATTTTGAGGATATCCATCCTTTAACAGGGTAGATAAAGCTTCCTGATCCATAAGATTTCGGTAGTTCCTTAAGAATTAATTTAGATAAATATTTAGATAGTTTTTCAAGTTCTTTATTTTCTTGAGTAATACGTTTGATATCATGTTTGAGCTGAGTAATATAATATGTTTTTTGTGTTCTTTTTTTTTGTAAAGATTTTTCATGATCTTTTTTTTCTTTTTGTAAGGAAAGAATTTCGGTTGTTTTAGTTAGAAATTCAGATCGTTTTTGTCTAATAGTATTTAAATGAGTTTTGATAGATTGGATAAGATTGATATCATATTTAATAATGAGTGAAAAAAAGTAATGGCTACTAGTATCATAAATCCAGTTATCATTAGAAATCATAAGATCAAAAATACTTAAGGGGGAGTGTTTGTATAGATAATGAATACGTTTCTTAAATGCTGTATTTAATTGATGTTCTTTTTTAGAAAGTATATTAAGATCACGTTTAACACGTTTTTGAGCATGAACCGCTTGTTCTAATTCTTTTTGTGAACGTATCAATGAACGTTCAATAGAGCGAATATCTTTCTTAATTTTACCTAACTGAAATTGAGCTTTTTTTTGTTTTTGTTTTTTTGAAATAAGTTGTTTAGTATTTTTGTTGATTTTAGCATCAGGCGTCAAGTAAGACTTCTCTCCAGAGATAGATGCATTAAAACTAGAGAAAAATAGTAATACAAAAAGTAAGCGAACCATAATTATATTATACAAAGAAGCAGCTAAATAATACTAGATAAAAACAAAAAAAACGCCCTCTAAATAGAGGGCGTTTTTGGTGAGAGATGAGGGATGAAGGGTTACATCATACCTGGCATGCCACCACCCATACCGCCCATGCCGCCACCAGCACCAGCCATAGCTGCAGCAGCAGCTGCATCAGCTTTTTCATCTGGCTTTTCAGCAATTAACACATCTGTTGTAAGTAATAAACTAACAATAGATGCTGCATTTTGAAGAGCAGACTTAGTTACTTTACATGGATCAACAACGCCATCTTTAATAAGATCAGCAAATTCTCCTGTTCGAGCATTAAAGCCAGTTTCATCCGAAGAATTTTTAACTTTGTCAGCAATAACAGACGCTTCTAAATCAGAGTTTGAAGCAATTTGTCTTAGCGGTGTTTCAAGTGCTTTACAAACAATTTTCATTCCAACTTTAAAGTCACCTTCAAATTCTTCAACAGCTTTTTCAAGAGAAGGAATTTGTCTAATTAAGGCCGTTCCACCACCGGAAACAATACCATCTTCAACAGCAGCACGGGTCGCTGATAAAGCATCTTCAACACGATGTTTTTTCTCTTTTAGTTCTGTTTCAGTAGCAGCTCCCACTTTTATAACCGCAACACCGCCAGAAAGTTTAGCTAAACGTTCTTGAAGTTTTTCTTTATCATAAGAAGAGTCGCTCAGTTCAATTTCTTTTTTAATTTGTTCAACACGAGCATTAATATCAGCTGTTTCACCTTTACCTTGAACAATGGTCGCGTTATCTTTGTCAGCTTTTACTTTAGAAGCAGATCCTAGTTGATTTAATTCAGTTGTTTCAAGAGCAAGTCCTTTATCTTCTGAAATAACTTCTGCACCAGTTAAGACAGCAATATCTTCAAGCATAGCTTTACGTCTATCACCAAATCCAGGAGCTTTAATAGCTAAGCAATTAACAGTTCCACGAAGTTTATTAACAACAATAGTAGCTAATGCTTCACCTTCGATATCTTCAGCAATAACAACAAGCGCTTTTCCAGCTTGAACAACTTTTTCTAAAACAGGTAAAAGATCTTTAATAGCAGAAATCTTTTTATCTGTTACTAAGATAAATGGATCATCATAAGCTGCTTCCATTCTATCTTTATCAGTAATCATATAGGGAGATGCATATCCTTTATCAAATTGCATACCTTCTACAATATCAAGCTCTGTTTCAATGCCTTTAGATTCTTCAACCGTAATAACACCATCTTTTCCAACTTTATCCATAGCATCAGCAATAAGAGATCCTATTTCATCATCATTATTAGCTGAAATAGTAGCAACCTGTGCAATAGCTTCCTTTGTTTCAATAGCTTTGCTTTTAGAATTTAAACCTTCAATAACAATTTGAACCGCTTTTTCGATACCTTTTTTTAAGCGAATAGGGTTAGCTCCAGCAGCAACATTTTTTAAACCTTCTCTAAAAATAGCATAACCAAGAATAGTAGCAGTCGTTGTTCCGTCTCCAGCAATATCATTCGTTTTAGAAGCAACCTCTTTAAGAAGTTGAGCCCCCATATTTTCAAATGGATCTTCTAATTCAATTTCTTTGGCAATCGTAACACCATCATTAGTGATAGTTGGAGATCCCCATTTTTTTTCTAAAACAACATTATTTCCATTTGGACCTAATGTACTTCCAACAGCATCAGCTACTTTTTTAATTCCTTCTCCAAGTGACTTCCATGCGTCGTCTGAATATTTTAATTGTTTTGCAGACATAATATATAATCCTCCTAAAAATAGTTTACGATTCTTGTATAGCTAAGATATCGTTTTCCTTAATGATTAATAAATCACTACCACCCACTTTTAATTCAGTACCACCATATTTGCTATAAATAATGATATCGCCCTCTTTAACAGTTAAGGGGATTGTTTTTCCTTCATCTGTAATTCTTCCACTTCCAACTTTTAAAACTTTTCCAGTTTGAGACTTTTCTTGAGCAGAATCAGGAATAACGATACCTGATTTTGTAGTTTGTTCAGGAGCCTCAGGCTCTATTAAAACTCTATCTCCTAATGGCTTATACGTACTAGTTGCCATGATAATACCTCCTATATTACTTTTTTATTTTGGGTGAAATTGTAATAAAAAAATAGGGTAAGTACAAGTAGAAAAAAATAAAGAGTTAAATAATGACGATTAAAGTTGAGAATTAGTAAGATTGTAAATTAAACTATTAATATGTCTTTGCTATCATTAAACTCAAGTGCTTATAGAAGAAAAATGATGATTGGAGAGCATAAAAAAGTAAAGCCAATGGATAATCAATCAGAAGGACGATCTAAAGACTCTGAAAGAAGTAACAAAGATAAACAGGCAAAAAAAGCAGAAGATGAGGAAAAAGAAAAAACAGAGATAAAAAAAGAAAACCAGGATTTAGATGTAACCATCTCTAAAAACTTCCCTGTTATAAAATCAATAAAAAAAGTATTAAGTATTAATTTGCATTACCCTAAAAATCAAGAGTTACAAATTGATTATGAAACAGGAGACATAATAACAGATGTTTTAGCCATTCCTGAAAATTTTTTAGGAATTATTTGTTTTAATCCAAAAACATTTCCAAAAAATAAAAATAGAGCAAATCTATTTGATGTGGCTTATTGGTTAGCAATCAATAGTCGTGTAAACTACATTTGTGAGGGGACGACAGTTTCACTATTGAAAAACGACTAAATTTAGTTAACAATAATCAAACAATTTTGCCGGGGTGGTGGAATTGGTAGACACGACGGACTTAAAATCCGTTGAGCATTTAAACGCTCGTGCCGGTTCAATTCCGGCTCCCGGTACCAGATATACTTCATATTTAATACTAAAATTTCATGCTATAGCGTAGTAAAAAGATTTTTAAAAATGTAGAGGTTGCTAGTCTAGTAAGTTAGCCGTTAAAATAGTTTATAGAATATATAAATTTAGGAAGAGGTTTATGGATAAAGGGGTTTTAATAGGTTTTATTATAATTATAGCGGTCTTTTACCTTGCCTTAGGAACAAACCCCAATAATCATTTATTTATTCATCCACCTTCAATGTTTATTGTTTTAGGAGGAACTATTGCGGCCACATTAGTACATTTTCCTATTTACAACATGCAAAAATTTGGACAACGATTTAAGGCTTTTATAAGAAAAGATGATTTGATGTATGTACAACAGATTACAACGTTAGTGAAATTGGCTGAAAAAATTAAAATTAAAGGAGCCTTATCTGTTTCTGAAGAAGTTGAAAATTTAGATGACCCTTTTATGAAAGCTGGCTTTAAATTGATCATTGATAATACCCCAGAAGAGCGAATAGAAAATTTGTTATTAGATACCTTAGATCATTTAGAGAAAAGACATAAAATGGGGGTTAGTTTTTTTGAGCAAATGTCAAAATATGCACCAGGGTATGGGTTAATTGGGACATTAATAGGACTTATTTTATTAATGGCAACCTTATCAGATCCCAGTTCATTGGGGCCTAGTATGGCAATTGCTTTAATCACAACGTTTTATGGATCGGTATTAACCAATGTTGTTTTTGGGCCCATAGCGGGACGATTAAAGTCATCTAGTGAACAAGAGCGTGTTGATAAAGAGCTGATGTTAATTGGTTTAAAATCAATTGCAAGAGGAGAATCAAGTATTATTATAAAAGAGACAATGCTGATGTTTTTATCTCAAAAAGAACAAGGCATATTAGTAGAAGCCTTACAAAAATCAAAAGAAAGCTAATCATATGGGTGGGAGGCGATGTAAATGCGAGGAAGCGGAGGGGGATGACGCAACCTTTTATATGTCTTATGGAGACATGGTTACTTTATTATTAGTGTTTTTTGTTTATCTAACAGCAATCTCTACACTTGATGAAGTAAAGTATATTGTTGCTTCAGAATCCATACAAAATGTGATGGAGGTTGATCCTCCAACGGAGGGGTTATATGAAAAGCTACAAGCAGAGAAAGCCGCAATGAAAGATGTAACTGAAAAAATTGAAGAGTTTGTCTTTGAAAATCAGATGGAAACACAGGTAACGTTAACTAGAAAAGAAAGTTATTTAAAAATGGAAGTAGGGGATTCTATTTTATTTGATTCAGGATCTGCGGAATTAAAAAATAAAGCTTACACGATGTTAGGGATGATTTTAAAAGAACTAACGGACGTAAATACGGATATTGTTATTGAAGGACACACTGATAATGTTCCTATTAATACAGAAATTTATCCTACTAATTGGGAATTATCATCTGCTAGAGCAGCTTCGGTAGCGGCATTTTTTCAAAGCAATGGAATTCGTGGAGATCGAATTACCTGTATTGGGAAAGGCGAGTTTACCCCAATTAAAACAAATAAAACAACCTGGGGACGAGAAAAAAACAGACGTATTGTGATCGAGTTTAAAATTCCTGATATATTTAAAAAGCCTAAAGATTTAGATAGTGAATTAAATTTACAAAAAAGTACTTATGAACCTAAATTTGAAAAATAGTGATAGTGATATAGACAGATTGATTCTAAGGTAACCACTAAAAAAGAAATAAATGTTTTATGATAAATAATTTAGAAAATTTAGTAACTAGTCGGTTTTAATAATAAACCTAAAGGTATCTGTAAAAGAGGTAGGTAATTCTAGCGATGAATTAAGTTCATCATCATATATTATTTTTTTAGTAATATTATGGGTTGAATTATATTCAGTAATGAATGTCATATTAGCTGAAGAAGAGGTTTCAGTTTTATAGAAGCTTGGATCTATAGAAAAAAGTAAAGATTGTAAATTTTGAGAAGCATCGGGGAGTTTAATGGATTTGTGATTGGAAGTATTAGGAGAAGTGCTAGGATAATAGATAAGAGTATTTTGAGATTGAGATAAGGAACCGTGTTCACTTTCTAGCCATAAAGAAGCATCTTCGTTACTTTCAAATTTATATTGAATAGATTTTGAACTATTTATATTAAGATCCTGTTTATTAAAAACAATACGTCGATTAAAATCAAAAATAGATAATTCTGTTATACCTTTAACATCAATAGAAATAGGGATTTTTTTTCGTGATATTAAGGTTGCATCTGATAAAAATTCTGTAGTTCCTTTGTATAAACTAATAATCGCAAGATCAGTATAAGTGCCAGGAGGTACCTGTTGATAAGGAAGCACTTCCATATAAAATGTGTCTGTTAAGATAATGCTATTTTTAATAATAATATGTTTACGAATAAAAGAATAATCGCTTGTAATCTGATCTGAAAGAGGAACTGAAGAAACATTAGTTTCATAAAATTGATAATTAATTTTATGATTATTAAATTCAGCAAAACGATGAGAATAGATAGAAGCGTTTTCTTCTAATATATGTGATGGTTTATCATCAACAAGAATAGTATCAAATTGATCGTTAGTTTTGTTAGCTGAGAATATAATAAAGTAATAAAAAGGATCTTTTTCTGAAGAAAAAAGTTGGATATTAATTGGAAAACGATATGAATCAGAATCTGTAAAGATATAGGAAGTAGATTTTTGGGTACTCCATTGAATAGGATCGATGTCAAAGTCTAAATCAGCATATATGAAACTATAATATTGAGTAAGTAATATAAGTAATAAAGCAAAAAAATAGTTAGTATTAATCATTTTTAATAACATCCTTTTCCTTTAAAGTATCTTTCTCAGAATCTAAATTTGTTTGATTATCATCGGAAGCCTCATCGGAAGCCTCATCGGAAGCCT
>CERS01006189.1_pt1 | contig 63787 bp, 56 predicted proteins | sample 356251 | NCBI WGS metagenome assembly CERS01 (sample SAMEA2621020, study PRJEB7988) | marine metagenome | isolation source: saline water (ENVO:00002010), including
CCTAGTTAGGGCCCTTGTGGACGCTGGATTGCGAGAGCCTTAGATGCATTGTGCCCGAGCGAGGGTCACTGGAGGCATTGCATGAGCGATCTAGAGCCGTCAATAGAAAAGCTCCTAGAAGAGACTTCTAGGTCTTTCTATCTCACACTAAACAAGCTCCCCTCGGGGGTTCGGAGGCAGATTGGGCTTCTTTACCTGCTAGCCAGGATTGCTGATACCATCGCTGATTCCAGCGTAGGAACGACTGACGAGCTATTGCAGACTTTGAAATCCTACAACAGTAGAGCGCAGGGCGTTTCTGAGAAGATGCCTGACATGACAGGACTCTCGGAATCACAGGCTAACCCCTCCGAAGCAAGATTGCTTCTCAGGTCAAATGATGCTGTGGAATTGCTAATCGAACTCTCCGACTGGGATAGGGAGGCGATTAGAACGTGTTTGTCTGTGATAGTTAGCGGACAAGTCCTCGATCTCGAGAGATTTGGTGCAGGAATAGGGGAGACGGTTACGGCCCTGGATAACTACGATGAGCTGGATGACTATGCATACAGGGTCGCCGGGAGTGTTGGAGAATTCTGGACCAGGATGACTCTGGAACATCAATTCAATGTCGACGATGAAACAAGAGAAGCGCTCTTCGAGAATGGCGTGAGATTTGGCAAGGCACTCCAGATGATCAACATACTGAGAGACATTCCCGAGGATCTGAAATTGGGTAGATGTTACATTCCACTAGATCATTTAGATGACCACGGGTTAGCTCCAGACGATCTCCTAGAGTCGGAAAATATGGAGCGATTCAGGGAGCTCTACAATCAACTACTGGACAAGACCTCGGAGCATCTAGACTCGGCCATTGAGTACATTGGCATGATTCCCTATTCCCAATTCAGACTTAGGGGCGCTTGCATGTTGCCCGTCCTAATCGCATTGAGGACGATATCACTACTCAGGTCCAGCAATGTACTAGATGGCGGAAATAGGGTCAAGGTTTCCAGGGATGAAATCAAGGAATTGACTAGGAGGGTCATACTTTCCATCCCCTCCAAGAAGAGTTGCCTGAGACTACTAGACTCGGAAAGGCTGTGAACGAGCCCTACGGGCTCAGGCATTTGCCGGTCCAACGGGGGGAGAGGTTCAAGAACAGGCCTTTGGCGCTCAAGACGAAGGAGTATGACTGAAACTCACGAGCCTGACAGCGTTAAACCGCTGGGATTGGTTTCCGAGCGAAGCGTTTCAATCCTCGAGGCCGATGTCGAGACACGAAGCATAGAGAAGGTCCGTCAGACAGTTGGGATTACTCGAGATGCGGCCAGGGCAATCAGCATTACCGCTATTGAGGCGTTCCGCGAAGGGGCGATTTTCATGGGGGTTATTGGCCCCAGGGGCGAGTTAGTGAACCCATTCGCCCATGTGGATGCCGCAATTTGGTCGGAGGCAGAGGTCCCACAAAGTATCATAGATACCGCTTATGACTACTGCGAGGAGCTTACGAAAAGGGAGGCGGGGAATTTTTACCATTCTTTCAAGTACCTCCCGGACCTTCAAAGGAGGTCTATTTGTGCTTATTACGCATTTTGCAGGAGAGCCGATGATATCGCCGATGGCGACTATGTCGATCATTTTCCAGGGGGCTCTTCGGACGATCCAGAATCAAGGGACTACAGGGAAAGGATCGAGAGGCTCACTAGTGGGGAGCCAGTGGTAGACAGGTCTTCCTACAACGACAAAATGTCACAACTATTCTACTACAGGAAGAAGCTTTCAACGGCATATGAGAACGTGACCTCCACCGATCCAATCTTCATAGCCCTGAAGGATACCGTCCATAATTTCGGAATTCACCGACAGTCCCTTGATGACATGATTAGCGGCATGGAGGATGACTTCCACAGAAACAGGTATGAGACCTTCGAGGAACTCTATTCATACTGCTATCGCGTAGCCTCAACTGTTGGCTTGGTATGCATAGAAATTTATGGGTATGATGACCCTATGGCTAGGGAGTATGCGGAAGCCTGGGGCATTTACATGCAGCTAACTAACATCCTCAGAGACGTTGCGGAGGATGCTGCTAGGAACAGGATCTACCTCCCTGTGGATGACCTAGGTAGATTTGGTATCACCCCCGAAGACATCCTAAATGGCGTATCCATGGTTTCTCACCCAGGGTGGAAGCCATTCGTGGAAGACTTCATCGAACAGGCCGACAGATACAGGGAAAGGGCCTTCAAACTCCTCCCGATGCTAGACAAGGGGTCGAGATATTCCCCCGCTGCAATGGCGAAATTCTACGAGTCCATCATGGCTAAGATTAGGAAGAAGGGAGGGGATGTTTTCACGGAAAGAATTCAGCTATCCAAATCGGAGAAGATCGCACTTGCAGGTTACGTTTACGCTAGATACCGGTTTTTGGCCGTATGAGTGCAAACGGCCGCTGAAGGCGTTGGGAACAGAAGAAGTATTGAGAGAATTACAAGGAGGGAGTGGCATGAGGATAGCGGTATTGCTGGAGGAAAGGTGCAAACCCAACAGTTCTGCTTACATGTACCTCGAAAAATATGCGGGGATGTGCGGCGGGGAATGCATCCAACTTGAGGACGGCAAATTCAGAATCTTGGAGATGGCATGCCCTGTCTGTTTCACCAGGGCAAAATTATGCCCAGGGGAGGCGGTCAAAATAATCAATCTACCCGAAGAGCTCGATCATGACATGACTCACAGGTACAGCCTCAATGGGTTCAGGCTATTTCGACTACCGACTCCCGCCAAGGAGTCCGTCATAGGAATACTTGGGCCTAATGGGATAGGCAAGTCAACTGCAATAAACCTACTATCGGGATCAGTGAGGCCAAATCTTGGAGACTGGCAGAACCCCCCTCCTGACTGGGCCGATGTGATCTCCACATTCCCCCGAGGCGAGCTGCGGAACTATCTCGGGCTTGTTTCCCAGGGAGAGGTAAATATCGCAGTAAAGCCCCAATATATCGACAAATTGCCGAAACTATGGGATGGCAAAGTGAGGGGGCTTCTCGCGCGAGTTGACGATAGGGGAGAACTCGAAGAATGCGCTAGAAAAATAGCAGTTGATCACCTCCTAGACAGGGATCTCACCCGACTTTCGGGAGGAGAGTTACAGCGAGTTGCAATTTGTGCCACTATACTGAAGGAGGCTGATGTTTACTTCTTCGACGAGCCTTCTTCTTATCTGGACATTTACGAAAGAATGAGGATGGTAGGGATAATTCAAGACTTGGCGTCAAAGGGGAAAAGGGTACTGGTTGTGGAGCACGATCTTGCTATTCTCGACGTTCTCTGCGACCTATTGCACATAATCTATGGAGAGAGGGCCGCATATGGGATTTTCACGCCGCCGAGATCAACTAGAACAGCGATAAATGCATATCTCGATGGATACTTGCCGGAAGAGAATGTGAGAATTAGGGACAAGCCAATACGGTTTGTCAGAGGTCGGACCCGGGGAGAAGATATTGGAGTTCCAATTCTGAAATGGGGAGACATGGAAAAGAAACTGGGCGATTTCCATCTGAAAACCGGCCAGGGAGAAGTTCGATCCGCAGAAGTGATCGGGGTAGTTGGTCCAAACGCCACAGGAAAGTCAACAATGGCGAAGATGATTGCAGGGGAGATGGAGCCAGATGAGGGTTGGTGTACAATGGAGGCCAACGTTTCTTACAAACCGCAGCACGTCAATACAGACTTCGAAGGAACCGTTCAGGATTGGCTAGATACCGAGCTTGGCGGGAAGTGGCGATCGGGAGAGTTCCATACCCAGGTCATCAGGCCCCTTCAGGTGGACAAAATGCTGGAGTTGCAGGCTCAGAGGCTCTCAGGAGGGGAATTGCAAGCCGTAAGCATAGCGATATGCCTGGGCAAAGAAGCCGATATTTACCTGATGGACGAACCTAGTGCACACTTGGACGCGAATGCTAGGATGGAGGCAGCCAAGGCCATCAGGAGAACGATGGAAAGCAACGAGAAGGCCGCAATGGTGATTGATCACGACATCTACTTCATCGACATAGTGAGTGACTCCCTGCTAGTGTTCGAGGGAGAGGGAGGCAAGTCTGGATTTGCCATGGGGCCCCTGAGCCTCCGTAAGGGAATGAATCGATTCCTGTCTGATGTTGAAGTCACGTTCAGACGTGACCACGAGTCAAAGAGGCCTAGGATAAACAAGCCCGAGAGTGTCAAAGACAGGGATCAAAAGGCCTCTGGAGAGTATTTCTATACGGGCTGAACCATTGGATTATTGAATGCGGATGGATGCGTATGGATGTGGGCGAAGAAGCGAGTGGCGATGGTTCAGAACCTGATGGACCGTCGGAAATTGAGGACCCCCTCGAGAAAATGGAAGCAGAGATAATGAAGTTGGAGAAAGAATTGCAATACTCTGCCGCTGAAATAGTCAATATCAGACAACGTTCTGCCAGAGATAAGTCTGATGCGGTCAGATTTGGGGCTTCAAGCCTATCAAGAAAGATACTCCCTCTCATCGGTAGCCTAGAGAAGGCTGTTTCTAATTTTGAGGAGTCGTCATCCGATGCTTTCCTAGATGGGACGAGAATGACTCTGGATGGAATTTGGACGGCACTGCAATCTGAGGGGGTTACCCGTGTTGATTCCGTAGGGAATACGTTTGACCCAACCTGCATGGAGGCCATTGCGATGGTTCCTGCGCCCGATGGAATTGAGCCAGGCCAAGTGGTGGAGGTAGTGGAAGATGGGTATATGCTCCATGAAAGAGTACTTAGGGCCGCTAGAGTAATTGTGGCTGAGGCGAGTGTGGATGAGCCATCCGATTGACCCCGATATCTCAAAGTCAATGACCCTGCCATCTAGGTACTACACGGATGAAGAGAGTCACCTTAGCATAGTTTCTGGATTTGATAAATGCTGGCACTTCGCAGCACACAGGAGCCAGTTGGAAAGTACCAACTCGATTCCACTCGACCATATGGAGGGATTGTTGGGAGAGGCCATGGCATTGATAGAGTCGGACAGACTGAGATGCCTGTCGAATGTTTGCACACACCGTGGGATGATCCTAGTTACAGAGCCCTGCAACTCCTCCTCAATCAGGTGTGGCTACCATGGCCGTACATTCGGACTGGACGGGTGTTTCAAGAATATGCCAGAATTCGAGGGTGTCGAGGATTTTCCCTCTGACGGGGACAATCTTGTGGAGTTTCCAATAAAGGATTGGAGGGGGATGATATTCTCTGGGACCTCCCCCTCCAGATTTAGCTCTATTTTTGACTTACTTGAAGAACGAATAGGGTGGATGCCCATCGAGGACTTCCGTCATGACGAATCACGGCATCGGTCGTACGAAATCGATGCCAACTGGGCCCTTTACGTGGACAACTACCTGGAGGGCTTCCACATACCGTTCGTTCATGGGGGCCTTCATGATGCCTTGGACTACGACTCCTATACTACCGAGCTCTTCGACGGGGGGGTGCTCCAGATAGGCATAGCTAATGGTTCTGAGGACACTTTCGAACTACCCAGTTCATCGCCTGATTTCGGGAAGAGGGTGGCAGCTTACTACTACTGGATTTACCCCGGATTAATGCTGAATTTCTACCCATGGGGGCTCTCAGTCAATCTTGTAGTCCCCATTTCAGTTAGTAAAACCAGAATCATCTACCATGGTTTCGTATGGGATGACGAGAAGCTAGGCAAAGGTGCTGGGGGAGATCTAGACAAGGTCGAGGAGGAGGACCAGGAAATTGTCGAGGCTACATTCAGAGGAGTCTCTTCCGGCTCCTATGACAGGGGAAGATACTCACCAAAAAGGGAGACTGGCGTACATCATTTCCATTCAATGATGTTCAACGATGGAATATAGTTTATATCCAAGGCTCCATCATACGTGTCATGGCCAATACCAACAATGTACCCACTATCGTTCTAATCGCCCTATCCGTCCTACTTTCAGGGTGCGCTGGCTCTTCTAACGAAGAAATTCAGGGATGTATGGATGATGTTGCTCAGAACTACGATGAGTCGGCGACCCTTGATGACGGTTCTTGCTCATACCTTGACACGGACGGGGATGGCGTCTTCGATCATCTTGAGATTCCAGGTTGCGCGGATGAGGATGCAATAAATTACGATTCAAGCTCCACAGATGACGATGGTTCGTGCACTTACCCTCCCGCATCGCAGTACTCCACGTCATGGTCGGAGGTAGGAATGGACAAGCCATGCCAGTGCTCTGATGGTTCCAACTACTCAGTTTGGCACAGAGATGCGTCACAGACCCATGTTGTACTTTACTTCCAAGGAGGGGGGGCGTGCTGGAATGACTTCACTTGCGTAGTCCCAGGTGGGACATACAAGACAGACACCGGGGAATGGGATAACCCGTCTTCAGGAACCCAGGAAAACTCCAATGCAGGCGGGATCTTCAACTTCGCTAACCACGACAATCCATTGGTTGATTACTCATTCATATTTGTCCCGTACTGCACCGGGGACATTCATGTTGGCAACAACAACGTGACATATGAACATGGAGAGGTTCAGCACCGTGGACATCTGAATGCTATGTCGGGTTTCGAATTGATGAAAAGTTTGTATCCCAATGCTGAGGAGATTTTCGTAACCGGATCGAGTGCTGGATCCATTCCTGCAACACTGTATGCCATGAAATCGGCAATGGACTATCCCGATGCCAGTGTCTCGGCATTCAATGATGCTACGGGTGGATTAGTTTCCTTGGAAACAATCGATTTAGACACGCTATGGTCGATTAATGAGACCATGTCCGACTTCTCCCTAGATGGGCTTATCAGCTTCAATAATCTATCTAGTGCAGATTTGGTAATTGTCCCAGCAATGCAAAATCTAGGAATAAAATTCGCCAGGTATGACAATGCCTATGATAACACTATGAGGTACTTCAACGGACTTCTAGACAACCCTCCCTTCGACTACAATGAACAAATTAGAATTTCTGAAAACGAAATAGAAGAGGCCGGGATAGATATCTCTGGTTTTATCGCACCTGGTGATGGGCATACAATCCTGGGGGGTAGCGGCTTCTACGAGCTGGAAGTGGAAGGTCACTCTTTCCTTGAGTGGTTCACTTCTTTCGTGGAAGGGGGGCAACCGGAAGACGTGCACTGTAATGAAGACTGTAACGTCAATCCCGATGGTTCTACAGTATGATGAGTGTATCAAGAATGATAAAGTGGGTTGATGAAATGATCGAAATGAGAAACAGAAAAATTGCCATTCTAATGATTACACTGATGCTCCTATCCGGATGTACGGGAAGCGGTAGTGGTGGAGACTCGGATGTTCAGGACGGGGTGGACAGCCCCATGGATCCCGTGGATGGGGAAAATGAAACAGATACGGATGGCGATGGGCCGATCACAATATCCATCCCGCACTCAGTGGGTTGTGACAGCCTCGACCCTGGACATTGTATGATGCCGTTCCCATCGAGCAAATATCTTGCAGATGATTCGAGCACGAATACGGGTTTTCGATTGAACGTACCTGCAGAGGCGATACCCGTTTCTGGATCGGCTGGACCGAGTGAGATTCCCATGCTAGGGCTTTTCGACGGCCACAGTCCGTCGACTCAGATATTCACTACATTCACGGAGACTCCCGACATTTCCTCTCTTGCAGATCAGTTGAGCATTGGCTCGTCTATTTCGGAAGACCATGGTTCGGTGCTTCTGAACATGGACAATGGTGAGATTCTCCCCCACTGGGTCGAGATTGACGAGAGGAGCCAGGATGACGAGCCTACGATCGTCTTCCTCAGAACCGTTGGAGGGCTCGAGCATGATGCCCAATACGCTGTTGCCTTCAGGGGACTCGTCGACAACTCGGGGGACGCCATAGAGTCGCATGCCTCATTTGCCGCTTTGAGAGAAGGCCATGAGACCAATGATCCCGATTTAGAGACTAGAAGGGGCAGCTATGAGCCCATGTTCTCAGCACTTTCCGATGTTGGCTTCGAAAGATCAGAAATCCAATCTGCCTGGTGGTTCCATACGGCCTCTACAGAATCTATTATCGGAGATGTAATAACAATGCGTGACGATGCCCTCGAAAGACTGGGTGACGACGGAATTGGTTGTAATGTTACCGAGGTAAACGACAATTGGGGAGATGATGGGATGACATTCAGGAGGATCAAGGGAACGTTCACTGCTCCGCAGTATGTAGAGGCTGATTTTCCACCGACACTACTCCGAAGAGATCAGTCCGGTACTCCATTATTTGTCGAAAACAGAGAGGTGGTTTTCACCATAACAATACCACAATCTCTGGCTAATTCCAGTACCCCTGGGCCACTCACGGTCATGGGTCATGGATTCCTGGGCAATGGGGATGGAATGGTCAGTGGTGGACTGCGCGAGTGGGGGGAAATATTTGGAACTCCGATGATAGGTACAGACTTCAAGGGATGGAGTTCAGATGGCGATTACGATGCAGTGACCTTTGCACTGATGAACGTCGAATACTTCCAGCACCAGGCAGAGAGGCTGATGCAATCAATGATGAACAATGTTGCAATGGTCAGAACTTTCTCGGGAGTATGCTCCGATCTTACAGAGTTCCATCACAATGGAACCAACCTGATTGATGTGTCGGACATTGGGTATATGGGATACTCCCTTGGTGGCCTCAGGGGGCCATCGATGCTTGCCACCACTCCAGGTATGGATCGAGGGGTTCTTTGGGTGGGTGGCTCTTCGTTCACCCATCAGGTTGAGAGGTCGACTCAGTACACCCAGTTTGAGGAATTGTTCGCAAACGAAATAGCATACCCCTCGAGAAACGATAGGGCGGTTCTGATTGCGCAGATGCAATCAATGTGGGACACAACTGATGCGGAGTCATACTTGCCCTTTATCGAGGAAGGTTTCGAAGGGAAGACTCAGCCATTTGAAGTCCTATACATCAGTTCGGTGAACGACGCCCAAGTTACGGTTTTGAGCACCGATAGGGCCGTACGAACTGCTGGGCTGAGTAATCTGAACTCATCTGCATGGCACCCTTGGGGGATAGATGTCTCGTCAACTGCGATAGAAGGCTCTGGAGTCGCATACTTCGATGGGGGGTTCCCCGACGTCCCTAGTGGAAACATCCAGGGACCGATGGAATATCACTCACTGGCACACAATCAGATAGCTGAGTTTGAGCCTGCCTACACCATGGCCTTCGACTATCTTCTCACGGGTACTATCTCGAATACATGTGGAGTTTCTTGCACTTTCGAGGGAGTCTGGTGACTAACCTACTGGCTCCCCACCCTCGCCGAGGAAGGCTAGCCTCCTCAGTGCACCATTACTGATCAGGTAGTCGATTACAGGTAAGGGGATTGTTGCTCCCAATACCTCGGTTACGGCTTCCTCTTCAGTTATGGTGGACATCATCCTAGCTGTCTCCCTGACTCTCCATCCCTCGTATCTCTCTCTGAGTTCGAGATGGGTGATGACGACTTCCCAGCCCCCCTTTCTGTAGAGTTCAGCAGTTTCTCGGTCACTGGTGAAAAGTGTGCCTGGTGCGCCGTGGTATTTCTCGGCATGAGAAACCCAATTTGGGGGGTCATCGATATCCGGAATGGCCACTATCTGGAAACCTCCGAGTTTTTCGTCCGACCCTGCCCAAGCTTCCACCATTGCCTTCCGCTCCTCGGCTGACCAAGGATTCCTGAGAGTCTCGGGACGATTCGAGGAACCTATGGCTATTACTATCTTAGATTCTGAGCTATTCTCATTTCTCCATTCAACTGCTGATTTGATGAGTATCTCGTGACCCATATGAAAGGGCTGAAATCTACCCAAAATCACTATACCTGGTTCCGGTGGAATTTCAGGTGGCTGAGGTGAAATTTGTAATTCCGTCATCATAAACCCTCGATGAAATCGGATAAACTCTGGTCTCCCAAGTACCATGAAAATGAATCCAAGTACTCCCTACCAATCAACAGAGGGAGGCTTTTCCTTCTTGAGTTGTCTATAATGTCAAAAAGAGTGCCGGATGAGTCCTGATGTGACTCCATAGTGGGTAAAATTCGAGGGTCCTTAGACGGATTCATAGTCTCACCGAGCTCCTCTCTTCTGGACATCCAGTCGATTACCACAGACTCCACGAATGAGGTCCTATCGGTATTGGCGATATTTTCTGAGAAATTACTCCAGACCTCCGGTTTCAGGAAGGATCCTGTTCCAGGCATCTTGGTTCCAGAGCTAGGTTCGACATACAAGAACAATCTAGCATCCCAGCACCTCCACTCCCCCTTAGATGACCAATGGGAAAGGAGGAGGAGGAGATCTAGTTTATCCTCTAGCTTGAGGTCTTGATTAGGCAGTGTTAGGCTTTGATCGATCTCCATGACTCGATCTGCCCATTCTAGGACTTCCCCCTCCAAGTCTATGTCGAATTGCCGGTGCAGTGAATCCACTTGCCTCGGCCTTATTCCTCTTATTGACATCCCCTCCATTCCTGAAATCAGTTCCCCCAATGGCATTGATAGCAAATCGGTTAATGATTCTCGATCGACTAGCGAGATTATGACATCGACCATGGCAATCTCGTACCAACCAAACGGTGGCATGGGATGAACCCTCGCTTGGGGGGCCTTTGCCCGTTGGCGCCACCGAATTCAAGAACTTGTGTGGTTGCGCTGGATACAACAACGAAGCGGGATGTGTACGAACTTGGCGACTATTGAGGAGCAAATCAAGTCCCTTGAAGAGGAGATTGGGAAAACTCAGAAAAATAAGGCCACAAACGCCCACATTGGAAAACTGAAGGCCAAGATTGCAGCTTTGAAAGCTCGAAAAGAGAAGGCACAGGCACATGCGAAATCTAGCGGAGGCGGACATGGTTTCGAAGTCAAGAAATCTGGAGATGCATCGGTATCTTTGGTCGGATTCCCAAGCGTTGGGAAGTCTAGCTTGATTTCACAATTGACCGGAGCCGATTCAGAAACGGGAGAGTTTGCCTTTACCACTCTGACATGTATACCAGGGGTACTGGACCACAGAGGCGCAAAAATACAGATTCTTGATCTACCCGGATTGATCAAGGGAGCTTCCGAAGGCAAAGGCAGGGGCAGGGAAATCCTGAATGTAATCAGGGGCTCTGATATGGTGCTATATGTGGTCGATCCATTCCAAGATTCACACTTCGATATTCTGGATAAAGAGCTCTGGATGTCTGGTATGAGGCTCAATCAGGAAAGGCCACAAGTGTACATCACAAGAACCGATAGGGGGGGAATAGTTGTCAGATCCACAGTAGAGCAGACGAATCTGACTGATGAGGACATTCAAGAGATCATCAGAAGTTTCGGCATAGTTTCGGCAACGGTCACACTGCGGACTGATGTGACTGATGACCACATTGTGGATACCCTCGCAGACAATAGGATCTACAACAGGGCCGTAGTCGTAGTGAATAAGATCGACTTAGCAACAGAAGGTGACCTTTCCAAAACAAGGGGGATGCTACCAGAAGAGTGGCCAGTTCTGGAGGTTTCTGCCAAGACAGGGGAGGGCGTGGAAGAGATGAAGGACTTCATATTCGATAACCTCCACTTCATGTCGATTTACCTAAAGCCCCAGGGTCAAGATGCGGATATGATAGAGCCATTGATAGTGAAGGATACCTCGACCGTCAGGGATGTGTGTGTTAAGCTGCATAGGGACTTCGTCAGAAAATTCAGGTATGCCAGGGTAAAGGGCCCGAGTGCTAAATTTGACTGGCAGAGAGTGGGGCTAGACCACCATCTCAATGATGGGGACGTGCTAACTGTAATTCTGAGGAAGTCGTGAGCGATGAATTGACCAATGGTAGCCTCTCGGAGGACCATGGGCGGCGACTCAGGGGACCTTATCCCTCGTGCAGAGTTGAGGGGACTCGTTGGTCACCTACGGAAGAGGTTGTTAGTTCTATCAGGGGCCCTATTAATCGGCTTTATAGCAGGATTTCCCGCATCTGGAGAGGCGATAGAGCTGCTCCTGGGGTCTAGCTCATACAGGCCCGAGGGAGTAGAGATTGTGATTCTCCACCCCATGGAGGCGATACTGCTTAAACTCAGAATTGGAATTAATTTCGGAATATTGCTCTCTGCATTGGTTCTGATGTGCGACTTGACCTGGAACGGCAGGAGGATTGTTGCAGAATCTAGGAGGTCCGGGGACCCTGGTAAGGGAAACTTTGCTGGTACCTTGTTAGTGGTTATTCTGGCAATCACCCTTGGACTAATGGGTGCGGCGTACTCTCATGGAGTTCTTGTGCCGCTCCTTCTTGACTACCTATCCAATGATGCTACATCCGCCGGACTAGCCACAACATGGCAATTGCAGTCATGGGTTGGCTTCATCACGGGACTGTACTTTGCATCGATTCTAGGATTCCAAGTCCCTCTGATCGCCTCCATACTCCTGAGGAGCGAGCTGATAGAGAGAAGTTCAATCTCAGATAATAGGGGCAACCTCTGGTTCTCTGGACTGGTCTTTGGGGCATTGATATCCCCTCCTGACCCTGTTTCGATGTTCCTGGTGGCCGGGCCTATGCTGCTTCTTCTAGAAGCTGCACTGGTGGTTGATAGGATAACTAGGAGTCAATAGTGATTCCACGGTTTCTAGCATCCTCAGCCCTAGCTGCAGCCCTGCCGTCGTCTACGTCGACCCATCTCATCATGTAAGCACCAATTAGGATTAGCAGTGAGATGCAGAAAACGCCAACCCTGCTACCGTACATCACGGTGAGAGTAGCATACAGGAGAGGGCCGATGAAAGCGGCCACCTTTCCGAAGAAGCCGAAGAAGCCGAAGAACTCAGCACTCCTGGTCTCGGGCACCATCTGCCCGAATATACTCCTAGCCAGACCCTGGGAGCCGCCGAGGAGCGTCCCCATTCCACAACCCAGAAGCAAGAACTGGAGGCCGACGGTAAGACCGAGGGGCTCCCATAAGATGTCCCTGACAGTTTCCGGGATTACGTCTATCGGGCCATCTCCAAGGTTGGTCGGGTGATCTATGCCGACCGAGCTGGATTCGCCCAATGGACCGCCAGAGACACTGGCACTGAATCTTGTATCGCCAATCGAGGTCAGGAAATTCTGAAGTTGTGCCTGGTCATTTACCTTGACCATGTGAGGGGCATCTTCGGAGCTTCCCCACTTCCAATCGTAAATGCCACTCTTCTCACCGATTTCAACGGGCAGAATTCCAGAGAACGTCTCAGCCCATTCCTGCTCATTGAACTCTTCATCGGAGAAATCCGCTTTCTGGGCTATGCTGTGATCGAAATTCCAATTCATGTATGCCACATACGATCCGGAAGTGGCGAGTCTTTCCTGTAGCCAAGTCTGGGGGAGGGGGGACGGGCTGTCCATGTAGTCCAAAGGATCCGTGCCCATCTCAATCTCGTAGGCGTTATCGAACCAATCGCCATCCACATCATCATCGTACGAGTCTGCAATTCCATCACCATCGGAGTCCCACTCGAAAAGAACGTCATGTTGGTCATGTGAGTCCAGTGCTAGAGGGGCGAAAGAGCAGGCGGCGAAACATAGCACGACCCAACCTGCAAGGGACACTGAAAGTGCCTTCTTGGTTCCAATTCCATCAATTGTAATCAGTCCGAGAACTCTACCCCCATTGGAAAGTGTAGTGAAAAATAGGGCACTGGGCCACGCTACGAACTGTATCGCGAGTATGGTCACCATTAGCTCAGTAGTTGTTACACCCAGGACAGCGGTGCCGAACACGCCACCCAATGCAGTTACGGTGTTTATCCCGTCTATAAAGAAGAAATACGCGAGCATGTAGATGAAGAGGGTTCGGAACTTGCTGACTTCCTTCAGAGTCTGAATAACCTGGCGGTAAGCCGACATGAGGTCGACTGATTCCTCCTCCGCCTCCATGGGAGGCTCGGGGACGTACTTGAAAGTAAGAAGGGCGAAGCCATACCACCAGACTCCTGCGGAAGCTAGGCACAGCCTGATGACGAAGTCACCTCCAATCCCGAGAACCAGTATGAAGTGAATCAGGAGTAGTATTCCCCCTCCCAGATAACCGTAAGCGAATGCGCGGTTCGAGATGTCATCCATCTCGTCATCTGTCCCCATATGAGGTAGCATTGCGTTGTAGAAGACGCCGGCCCCGTTCAGCCCTATGTTGGCTAGGAGGAAGAAAACCATCATCCAGACCCATTCCGAGCCGGAATACAGGAAGTCGAATCCTATCAGGAATGTAGATCCCGCACCGATATATGTCAAATATCTCAGCCACGTCATCTTGATTGGCTTTCTGTCCGCTATGACACCGAAGGCGGGAGCGAGGATGGCTACCATCAATGTGGCTGCAGCCACTGCATAGGCCCAAACAGCGTCACTAGTCATGTCGATGTTTGCGATAGTGGTAGTGAGGCCATTTGCTTCCAAGAAAAGGTAAGCATACCACGCAGGCAGTATTGCCACGGTCGTACTTGTCTCAAAGGCTGACTTGCCCCAGTCATAGAATGCGTACCCCCTTACTGCCTTTGGATCTGAAGCCCGGTCTAGTTCTACTGCATCTGACATGGTAATACCTATCCGTCGTACGTACAGAGAGGTAATTATTCTTGCCGCGGACAGAAATTGTCTGTAAATCCCTTATGGGCCTGCATTATCTCGGACAAACGTGGTTGGCAGCGGGAATTGGAGGCAACCGGAGGAGAACTCCATAGAGGCCCTGGTTCATGGGATTAAATTCTCTGATGGGGTTGAGTTCGATCTAAGAATGGATGGTGACGGTGAGCTAGTGGTTTTCCATGATGAATTCGTCTCAGGGAAAGGAGGGATTGCGAATCGTTGTATCGAGAATTTATCCACTAGTGAACTGAAATCCAGGGGAATTGTGACTTTCGATGATCTGCTCTCTGAACCCAAGTTTACCGAAACGTGGAATGATGCAGGTAAGACGGTCGATATCGAAATCAAGATCCCGCACCCAGTCACAAACATCGGAACCGATCATTACCTTGGTTCGATGATGGAAAGAATCGAGGCTGCGATTGAGCCACTCTGCCTTCCTGAAAAAACGACAATAGTTTCTAGTTTCTCACCTAGGATTTCCTCGGTTGCTAAGTCATCTGAATTTTCAATTCCGGTTACGCGACTGATGCCCCACATACGTTCTTGGGGGAGGTACTGGAGATTGAAGAGAATAGTTGCGATGCCTCATTTTGCCACTACTTCGGTTCCTTCCATTGCCAATAGTTTCAGAGAAGAGGGGATGGAATCAATAGGAATGGCATTGGATTACTTGGTTGGATGGACTAGGTTTGTTTCACCCGGTTCAGTGGTTGGAACTAGGGGCAACGGCCTTCGTAAATTGCATGAATCTTTGAAGGGGATGGGGATGTTTGTTTGGCCTGCACCCCTCGAGCTGGAGGACGAGCTTGTCCAAGCAGGAATTTCTCTAGTTACGGACAATATGAATCCAGATATTCTAGCGAAGCCTGACGGGAGTATCAGATGGCCGAGGCCTGGTAGTCAGCCACTTGATGAGGAATGGAGGGGCATTTTCAGTTCCGCATCGGTGGATGAGTTCCGGGATCTCTTCATGGAGGCGAGTGAGTCTCTGCCCACTTGGAGTGAACTAGGTTCCAAGGAAAGGGGCGATATTGTTACGAAGAGGGGTAAGGAGTCCTATTGGAGTGGAACGGAGGAAAAATGGAGAAGGGATGCCGAAGGTGGGCTCCCTTGGGGGTGCCCCAGGATTATTGGCCACAGGGGTGCAGGTAAGACCCATGGGATCTAATCACAGTCTTCTGTGGGGTTGATTCTTTGGGATGTACTTGGGCCTGTATATTGGGGTCCCCCTCCCCTCTCTAGCATCCCTCTCATCCAGAATCTGTGCGCATATCCCAGCAACCCTTGCCCAACCAAAAAACGTAGTGTAGTAATCTGGCTTCCTAAATCCGACGGAGTGCAGCAGGGTGCCACTACCCAAATCCACGTTTGGATAGGGATTGCTAATCTTTGGAATTCTCTCTTTCAGTATCTCAGGCGTTATTTCTCTTAGAACCTTTACTGTCTTGTACAAATCGTCATCCGGGCATATCTCCTCACCCAGTCCGATTAACAGAGATGCCCTAGGATCTTCTGCCCTTAACACGCCATGTCCGAATCCATATATTGGCCTACGTGAGTCTATCTCCGCATTTACGAAATCGGTGACCTCTTTTGGATCTGAAGTGCCTATTCTCTGGACGAATTCCAATACGGACTGGTTGGCTCTCCCATGAAGTGGCCCCGATAGTGCATTCATTGCACTGGAGAGAGCGGAATATACCGATGCCCTCCCGGAAGCTACAGCCTTACCTGTAAATGTCGAGAGGTTTCCTCCGCCGTGATCCATGTGTAGGATGAAGAAGAACCTCAGTACCCTCTCCATCCTCTTAGCCTCGTCACCTTCAATTCCTAGCATATGGACGAAGTTCTCTACGAGTCCTAGTTCCGGGTTTCGTGGCTTCAACTGTTCGCTCTTACCTCCACGTAGCAGGAAAACTCTGGCCATGAGCTCTGGCATCCTAGCAATTAGATTCATAGAATCAGCCCTAACGTCTCCCGTAGGTTCTGCTGTACCCAATGCCATAATGCCGATTGCTAGCCAATCCATCGGGTGTCCGCTTCCAGGGGTCAGTGACTCAAGAACCCTGAGGGCACCGGTTGGCAGGGACTCTGCCCTGTGAATCAACTCAGCCCTGAACTTCTCCGATTGCTCGGGAGTGGGCAGTTCTTTGTGCAGTAAGAGGTAAATTACATCCTCCTCTTCTAAATCCACGAGATCAGCAACCGGGTAACCAACATAGTGAACTCCTTCCAAGGGATCGACGTAGGAAGTCTGGCAGGTCCCCACCGGAATACCCCGAAGTCCCGTATCCAAGTGGGACTCTGTGACATTGAATATTGTATCATCATCTGGCAATTACATCACCCGGGCTCAATGGAAAGGGGTGTGTGTCATAACCCCTCCGTTTGACCGTTTTCGAATTATCTGGAAGGGGGGCATTTAGAAATAGAGTCGAAAAAATTGCTAAATTCTCTTCTAATTCGATTTCCGCAGCACCCCAACTGTCATAGTGGGGCCATCGGGCGCGGATGCCGTGACTCCTTGGCGCGAGAGGGTGGAATCCCTTGATACTGGGCATCGGCATATGCTTTCTGGAGGTACTCTGAGTAACTTCTTTCTGAGAGGGTCACTGACGAGTGGGCACCCCGTTTTTGTGAGTGGTTTCTATGGCGTTCTAATAGGGGCGGCGATTTTGCTGCCATGTGCATATGATGGGCTAATGATAGAAAATGGGACGTTTTCGGATGTCATCAGGGATTGCGCATTTCAGACTCTGGTCTTGATCTCGATGACGTCATTCCTTGGAGGTTTCTCTTTGGTAGTTTCTACGGTCATCAAGAGGCCCCCTGTGAGGCTAGAGAATAGAAGGAAGTTCATATTCCCGCTCCCCTTTATCGGTATTGTTGCAATTTCTCTCGAAATTATTTTTGATGGTGTTCCCGACAATGTGAGGTGGATGGGATGGGCTTTCCTGATAGTCCCCGGTCCCCTATGGGTCCATCTTTCCTATGCCCCCAGATGGAGAATTCTAGATCGTCTAGATAGGGATGTCAACCCGTTTGAGGGAATGGGGATTACAATCTACGGAGTTGAGGGTGGCGACGTCGAAGAGTCGGACTCAGAAATGGAAGAGGTTTTGGACACCGTCTAGACGGTTTAATCCATACTACCTTCGAAATCGATAATTGACTTCCTAAGTTCTTCCGGAATTGGGATTGATTTTCCCGTGTTGTAATCGACGAGTACTCCTACAACCTTGCCCGTGGCCGCAACTTCCCCTCCTCTGTTGAGGCTCGAAATCTGGTACTTCATATCAAAGGAGGAGTTTCCAATTCTGGAAACTGATGTCCTGACATTGACTACATCGGGGAAAACTATTGGGAATTTGTAGTCAGCCTCTATCCTGGCCAAGATGGGCCCGATGTTGGAGTTCTCGTAAATTTCCATCATACCAACCTCGGAGAAATATGACATCCTAGCAGTCTCCATCCATGTGGCGAACTTGGAATGATTGACGTGTCCCAGTGCGTCCATATCACCCCAATTTACCGTTATTTCTGTAGAAACCGCCCATTTGGTAGATTCTGAATTGTCTCCTTGCGCCAAAATTATCACCTAGATTAGATTCAATTTTCGACCACTCTCTTCAAAGGCCGATAGGACTGTATCAAGATCGTCCCTGGATAGGCCAGAAGACATCTGTGTCCTGACTCTGGCCTTATCCCTAGAAACCATCGGGAAAACGATGGCACCCACAAGGACGCCGCTATTTCTGAGGCTATTGGATAAATCCTGAGCTAGCTTGCCCTCTCCACACATAACAGGGATTATTGGGGTCTCTGAATTTCCAGTATCAAATCCTATGGAATTCAGCTGCTCCCTGAAGTAGTCGGTATTTTCCCAAAGCCTCCTGACGTGCTCTGGCTCTTCCATCAGTACTTCCACAGCTGCTTTCTGGGCCGCTGCGACACCAGGTGGTTGGCTTCCCGAAAGGAGCCATGAACGGCTGTGATTCAGGGCGTGAGTCCTTACATCCTCGGAACCAGCTAGTATTCCTCCTTGGACTCCCATCGCCTTGGAATATGATCCGATCTCGAAGTCGACTCTGCCTTGGAGTCCGAAATGTGCCACTATGCCCTTTCCACCTCCAAGAACACCTTCCCCGTGGCAGTCGTCAACGAATACCATCGCGTCGTATTCCTCTGCTATCTTTGTTATTTCATCCAGAGGTGCTATGTCACCATCCATGCTGAATACCCCGTCCGTGATAATCAGTTTCCTCTCTGAGTCCTTGTTTTCCTGCAAGACCCTCTCTAGGGCACCGACGTCATTGTGCTGATATACGGCTCTCGATGCCTTGGTGAGGCGGACTCCATCTATGATTGAACCATGATTCAATTCATCGGATATGATTAGGTCATCCTTGCCCCTTACTAGAGTTGGGATCAAACCCACATTTGCCGTATATCCGGCTGAGTAGATCAACGCGGACTCTACACCCTTGAAGCGAGCGGCGGCCTTCTCTGCCTGAATATGGATATCGAGGGTGCCTGCAATAGCCCTAACCGAGCCGGAGCCGGCACCATATTTCCTCGTGGCATCAATGGAGGCTTGGACGACCTTGGGGTGTGTTGTCAGATTCAGATAGTTGTTAGCTGACAGCATTATCATCTCCTTTCCATCTACTATACACCTGGGTTCACTAGCGGATTCCAGGATTGGCGGATTCCAATCAAGGCCCTGCGAACGTAGCTCTTCGAACCGTTGCCTCATCCACGAGAGGTCAGCGGCCATGCACCTCAAGTGGAGGTAGGGTTCATTGCTCCATCGGAGCGAGTGTTTCATGTTCGGACGTGCACTCGGAGAGTCATGGATGGCACCAAAGTAAGGGCGGTCGTCCTTGGAACTGCTCAGGATGGGGGATACCCACAAGCCGGTTGCATGCGTTCCTGCTGTGAAAGAGCTCGATCGGATGGAGGGTTTTCTAGAACTCCGGTATCCCTCGGAATTATCGGTTCTAATGGTACTTGCCACATCATTGAAGTTGGAAGGAAAATAGGTGAGCAAATTGAGATTTGGAAAGACCTAGATGGCTTCGAATGGCCTTTGGAGAGTGCATCCATAACTCATGCACACCTAGGTCATACCGATGGTTTGAGGTTGCTTGGGAGGGAAGTCATTGGAGCTGAGGGGATAACACTACACTGCAGTGAATCAATGCTATCACTAATACATCAAACTCCGACTTGGAATATTTTGGTGGAGGGGGGCGTGATTTCTCCTCGGCAGTGGGAGAGTTTCACTTCCTTCGAGCCCAGCCCCGGTTGTGGATTTACAATAACGCCCATTCCTGTGAAGCATAGGGCGGAACTGTCTGACAATCACGCACTATTGATCAGTGGGTCGAGTGGAAGTCTCCTATTCATGCCTGATCAGGATTCATGGTCGGAGACGATAGGAGAATCTACGATTAGAGACTGGCTTGCATCCCTGGGCGCCGATAGTGCATTGATAGATGGTACTTTTTGGAGTTCTTCTGAGTTGCCCGGAAGGGACATGACCGAAATTCCGCATCCAACAGTTAGTGAGTCTCTGGAGTTACTAGGGGAAAGATCCAATGGGGATCCTGATATCTCTTTCTTCCATCTAAATCATACCAATCCACTCCATGATGAGAATAGCGAAGAGTTTGCTATTGTCAGTAAGATGGGGTGGAGAATTAGTAAACCCGGTGACGTTTACGTCCTTGGTTAGATACTGAACCTTATGAGCCGGAAGCTTGAGGAAGTGTCATGCTCCTGACTGGATTAGTCTCAAGTGGGCTCGGAAGGGCGCATGTTTTCATGGCGCAAACACATTATCAAGAACAGTTCAAGAGTATACTGGGAAGTGGAGCATGGCCGGGCACTCTGAACGTCAATTTGGGCGAGGTAAGCATCCCTGATTACAGAAAGTTGAGAGTTGCTTCAGGCCTTGAAAGCGGAGAAATAGACAATGCTGTAGAGTCGATAAGGGTGCTTGGTTTTGAGAGAGATGGCCAGTCTTTCGGAGGGGCCACCGCATTCCAATCGGAAATATCGGCAGACGGAGATAATTGGATCGAATGTGCGGTCCTAATACCTGACTTGACTCGTCACACAGAGACCGCTGAAGTCATCTCTGCTTCGTTCCTTAGGGAAAGCTTGCCGTGTGATGACGGGGATACAGTGAAAATTAGAATTTCTCGTACTGTCTGATCCACTCAGAGTGAATCATCGCAGACATCTCCAGCTTACATAGGCCCGACCAAATTGAGTGTTCCCTGAGTCCAACTGGTGCGTTGGAGAAGTGGCTTGTTTCGGGCTTGGAACCCAATCCTAAACCCCCTAGAGATGCGTGTTCTATCTCCCATAAAACCAGCCCCTCTGGAGGGTCCATTCCAAAGTCTACTGGCCTCTCGGGGCTATCGAGTGCATCAATCAGGTCATCTTTCCCTATTTCTCCGGAAATGACGCTTGTTACAGCCGATGAGATCCTCCTGACCTGGTTCCAAAGGAACGACTGGGCGCTAACTGAAATTCCGATAGCGCGCCCCTCTGAATTGACCCATGGTTTGCACTCCTCGATGGACCTCTCCGTGTCTCTACCCCCCTCCACTCTGCAGAAATTGGAGAAATCGTGGTGCCCCTCAAAAATTGAACAGACTTCCTCCAAATCCTCCATATTGATATCGGCGGGCCAACGTCTGGAAATCTCGGATCGATAGTAATACTTCCTGGAAATAACTGGCCTACTTGGGTATCTCTCTGGCACCCTTATGGCCCCCCATGCAACAATGTCCTCTGGAAGGTGATCATTCAATGCCCTCAGGACCCTTCTTTCGTCAACTGAACTGGAAACTGCATCGGACAAATCTAGTCTTGCTAAATTCATCCTGACGCTCACTCCTGCGTCAGTTCTACTGGACATTCCCAAGCATCCATCTGACCACCAGCCAATTTTCTTGATTGAATTAGCGATGGCCCCCTGTACTGTCCTCACATTTGGCTGAATCTGGGAACCATGGAAGGTGTCGCCCCTATACCCAATGGCGACCATGAATCGGTCGCTATCCAAAATATCGCCTCACTCCTCAGTAAGGAGGTACTCCATTGCTTCGTCCACTGACGAGAAGCCCAAGCCGAGCATGGAGAACTCTAGTGCAATTGGTATGAATTGTCTGGCATTGGGGTCACTCCTGTCATAATTTGTCTTCATATCTACCAATTCAATCAACGCCTTTGCGGCCTCATAGAGGTGGAAAGAAACGTCTACGTCCTCTAACTCATCCCCTAGTGATTTCAGTTTCCTGAATTCACGGACTGCCATCGGAATTCTATCGAACTCAAGTAGAGCATTAGCATATGAGGCGAGATAGTCGGGGTTCTTCGAGTCCATGGAAGAAGCCTTTCTGAAATAGGCCGCTATCTGGCCCTCGTTTATCCTATCATTCCCTTTATCATCCAGATTCCCATTAGCCTGAATCTCGAAAAGAGCTGCTTCTGCCCAGCCATGGAATCCTGCTGGATCAGATGGATTTTCATTGGAGTAGCCCTCAAAAATGGCCATTGCACCCATGAAATCTCCTTTTGTGATTAGCTGAGCCGCTTGAGTAACCGTGTCTTCGCCTGTCATTGTCATCCCCTTGGGGGCATATCGGAAGTATTCGGGTTATGAACGGTGCGGATGCAGGCTATCTTTCGTCCATTAGCTCATTGATCAGTCTGTAGACTTCCATTGGCTCGGTAATTGAGTACAGGCACGAGCTGGGATCCTCGGAAAAATCACCCCTCGACCTCTGGGCAAATACCCATCCAGTAAGCATTCTGAAAACTCCGATGTTTTCCCCTTGTGAGTCTTGGATACTCCTCTGCGAGTCATCTGGTACGCCCCCATCGGTAATTATGTGCAGAGTGCCAAAACCCAGTATCTTGCCTATTATCGGGGGGTCCACTTTCAAATTCTCGACCTTGTCGAACGGAATTCCGACAGCACTGGTGTCGAGATAGAGGAACTTCTTCCTGATGTGAACCCTCTTATCGGTAATCGCGTATTGGAATGCATTACGATAGTGGGTCGTCATTGCTATGGCGAAAGAGGAGGAGAGGACCCCCAACAGGGGGTAATACCAATCCAGCCACATGGGAGTGTCAGGTATATTCTCAAAGATACCACCAAGTAACTTGCCGCTCCAATCCAATAACACAATGGTGAAGGGGATTAATCCATTTAGAACTAGCCAAGATGTGGTCCAACCTCCTGAAGTAGAGACATTCAGGTAGTGATTAATTTTCGCTATCACCATCATGACAATGACGAAGCCAAAGACTCCAGAAATATCTAGAATTACCTTAGCCAGTCCCACTACCAGATTCAAATTTCCCTCTCCATCCACATCCTCGAATTTGGCAGCCCAGAAAAACACCAAATGAATCATTAGAACCAAAATAGCCAGGATGTACCTCCCTACCATGGACATTGGAGAGGGTCTCCCAGACCATATCGGAGTCTCTGAATCGGTAATCTCACTAAATCTCGAACGTACTTCCTCTGGATTCACTTTCTGCCTGTATCGATTCACAAAATCACTCATAATTTCACCCCTAATGTAATACTCCCCAAGCATGCTCGGCATTTCCATGGATCCACTGGTAATCATCCAATGTCCTCACTTCAGAACCATCTTCGACGCGTATTGACTCAACCTCTAACGGATACTCATTGTAGGTCAGATGGCTAACCCACGATGCCCTAGTCGGTTGATCGAATACCCATTTGGCCCTACTGGCTGCCCTGACTTGGATAGTCACGCTTGACTGATCATTCCAGACCTTGACATTGAATCGCGGGAGGGGGTTTCCATCGTCATCCAGAAGCGCGTCTTTCTCCGTTGGCATGGAAAGTTTTACCTCGCAATTATCGAAACTATGTGTCTTGCCTCCCTTCCTGTCATGGAAAACTCCAGTCCCTATGTTTGGAGTTCTGAATACGTCGCGTAGCCTCCAAGGCTTTTCATCCGTAACAGTCCACATAGGAGAGACATGCGGCATGAACCAGTCCAGGTATGATCCATCGTCGAAGTGTAGCATCCCCCAGAACCATGGGAAAGACGGAGCTTGCACGGTAACCTTCTGGAAGTATCCAGTCCCTTCCATTTCCTCTCCATCAACTACCAGCTTGCACTTGGTTGCCTGAAGTCTGAGAATATCATAGCCCATCCCCAAAAAGTAAACATTGTTCCTGTAAGTGAGCTCACTAGGCGGTCCCCACCAGGGGGTTAACTCTGCCTCGAATGTCTTGGGGGCGCCCTTTGAGCGTGCTTCAGGATCACTGGTTAAATTAATCCAGAACGATTCATTTCCCGGTGACATGCCTATGGACATGTCTTCGGAGATTAGAGGCACTACTGCTCCCGAGCCTTTGCCTTCCCCCTCTCCCGGCCACAGCGGGTGAGTGTCCGGAATGCTCGCCATCCTGCACTCCCTCATAACCAGGGGCTCATGCATATCTTCACCATCATACCACCATGCGCAAACCATTCCGGGAAGTACGTGTCCCCCGTCCTCATCAATGTGCATCCTATTGCCTGGCTTCCACCAATGGCCGCTGACCCTGATAGCTGGCGTTTCCTTGGTTGACCACAAAACCATCAACTGCTTAGACCTCGAGGGATTTTCAGGATCGGGGACCAATATTAGAGCCCACCACCACCACCATGAAAGCCTTCTAATTGGCGGCATTACATCTAACCTCCAGAGAGAGGAGAAGTCTCCTTTGAAATTGGGCTTTGGTGAATTCATATCCTCGCCTACATTATCTCCTTCCTTTGGAATATCGAGCTCCCCATGGATATCAGAATGAGTGAGACGAAGGATAGGAAAGTAACAGAAGTTGCTATTGAGAGATACGGATTTCCGGTTCCAAGAGTGTGCACAGGGGGCCTCCAAATCCACTCTAGGCCTGTTTCTAGTCCGAATGCGCTTGACATCTGCGAGTACTGCAGTGTGTCAGGCCAAGTAGCTAGTACAGTTGCGTCAATGATTTGGAGTCCCCAATGAGAGATCGACAGGAATGTTACAGGGGAGTTGGGGGAGATGATGCTGGTGAATCCCATTGCAAATTCCCAGACTCCTATGATTATACACAGATATACGCCATACTTTGGCATCACTAGGCCTATGGTGTTGAACAGGGAGCCATATGCCGCGAGAACTAGTATTGTTGCTGTGGCTATACCCACCCAAACGGGGAAGTCGCCAAATCTGATTAATTCGTCACCAGGGCCAATGAGTGAAGTGATTAGCGCCATCAACAATGACAGGGCGATGACGTAGGTCGAAACTACGGCCAGATAGCCCAGGACCCTGTACGTAATGAATTCACCACGGTGAATTGGCTTGGACAAGAGGTAGTGAAGAGTTCCCCTTTCAGTCTCGTCCCTGACTAGTCCAAGAGCTAGGAAGAGAGGTAGGAATAGGCCCAGTAGCAACACAAATGCCACCTTTCCAGATGCAATAACAAAGGCACGATGTGATGACTCTCCAGCATAATCCGCGTCCACAGGGTCCTCATCGACTAGATCATCACCGTTGATTGAAACCACCTCACCGGTGTTTGGATTGATAATCCATACAACATCACAGGAGACTCCGTTCCTGTTTGAATCGGGATTGTGCGGATCTTCCCACCACATCTCCCCCTCTGCTTGAGCGGGCCAACCCACTCTGAGACAATCGCCATCATCGTCGATTCCCTGACTTCCTCCCGAGCCATCCCAATCTATTCCATCCTCATCGATGTACATTTCAGGGGGGTCTGGTTCAACAAAGAACTCTTGAGTGAAGAATCCCCAAGACAAGTATTGCCCTTCAGGGACAAAGAGATTACCGGAAGCCTTGAGTTTACCACTGACGACATATGTGCCATCCTCCTGCATACACGCCGAAGCATAATCAGGCCACCAATCATCAAATGGATCTCCATCTTGACATTGCCCGACATTGCCATCGTCCCAGTCAATGATATTGCTCCACCTGCCTCCAGAGTAATCGTAGTCTATCCATGTGGCTTCCAGAATTGCGGATCCCTCCCATGTCTTATTTCCGCTGATTGACCTATCGGGGGCATTCCAGTCAATTTGACCTTCAAAGATGAAGTTCCCCGAACCCGGGAATGATTCGCCATCCCAATCACTAGTCCCATACTTCCTTTCTTGTCCCATTGGGTATCCGTCATTGTCTTCATCGAAGCTGTCCCCATCGTTATCTATTGACTCGAATCCGTCCCTAATTGCATCGATGTAGAATACCAGAAGAAGGGTCATCAGAAGTGCACCAAGGGCCATCACTACCCAAGTCGAGATCTTATTCCTGAGTTGCCTTACAGTTAGTTCGATTACTGCCCCTGCCTTTCTATCGAGGCTTGTCCAGACGCTCTCGCTTAGCCCTCTTCCTTGGGAGTCCATTTAGCCACCCCCTACCAAGTACCCTAGAAGGGACTCCAGATTGTCGTCAGGATTCTCAACCGATCGAACCTTGACCCCAGAGTCAACAATTACCTGGGGAAGTATTGAGTGGGCAGCAGAGAGGTTACTGGTCTGGATTTCCAAATATCCTTGATCGGGGAACCTAACTCCGTATACCGGTTCTCGAGAAATGAGGGCTTTTGCCAGTTCCCTGGGTGATTCAGTCTCTATCAAAATCCTATGTGGGTGCTTGTCAAGAAGTCCCCTGATCGCATGCAAATTTCCTAAGGCCAATAGTCTACCATTGTGCAGAATGACTATCTGTTCTGTAATCCTCTCTATTTCCTCTAAGATATGGCTTGAGACGATGACGGTTTTGCCTCGATTTCCGAGCTCCCTAATCACGCTCATTATGCTAGTCCTTGCCAAGGGGTCGCATCCGTGCAATGGCTCGTCAAGAATTATCAAATCTGGATCATGGACTAGCGCATGTGCTATCTTGATTCTCTGACGCATGCCCTTGCTGTACTTACCAACCTCCTTGTGGCGTACGTCCGTGAGGCCGACGAAATCGAGAACATGCTCGGCACGATCGATTGCCTCCTCCCGGGTCATTCCATGTAGTCTGGCCATGGTTGAGACGAAGTCTAGTCCTGTCATCCATTCATACAGTGGTTCTGTCTCACTAACATAGCCAACCCTCCTGAAAGGGGCGGTACTCTCCCACGGGTCTGTCCCGAAGAGCCGCACTGATCCTTGATTCGGCTTCAGTCTCCCTAGCAAGAGCTTGAACATGGTGGACTTACCTGCTCCATTGGGGCCGAGAACTCCAGTTACGCCTCCGTCTATGGCTAGAGATATGTCATTTATCCCGATCACCTCACCATACCACTTAGACACCGATTCCAGGATAACTGCTGGACTTTCAGAGCTCATTCTCTAGTCACCTCCAGTGAGCTGACCCTACTGGCGAGTAGTGCTATTGAAATGCCGTTCATTAACAATAGTGAGACTACAGAAAATGCGAGAGAGTGGTCGTAATTCGATTCTATGCCCAGCAACCACTGTCCAATATGGGCCAATACGTCATAGGGGCTGAAAATGTATAGAATGGATGAGTCGAACTGGGACTCTATCAAGAAAGCCACCATTTTTGTCCCATAAATTGTGGCCAGGAATGCGACGCCTGCAAAGAATCGGCTTTGGCTAATGCTGGACAGTGCTAGACCTATCGAAGTATAGGTTAGTACCAGCAGTATACCAGCTATGAGCCCCCCTATGAACATGGGGAATGTATCGATCAGGAATGCCCACCCCTCACCTCTGAATACTATTGCGCCAGTGTAGTACAGGATGTATGAGAATACGATAACAAATCCTAGAACTACAGCAGAGCTGAGGAATTTCATAGCAGTATAGTCAATCCTGTTCACTGGTCTAGAAAAATAAATTGCACTTGTGCCATTGCTCCTATCATCGGAAATCATGCCGCCCACGACCAATGCAGTCAGAAGTGGCCACATACACATATTTCGTGGAAAGAATCCGAGGACTTGCCCCCATAGGTTGTATCGATTGATCCCCCATAGCCTTGACAGGATTTCTCCAAAATCGCCATTGCCCCCCATGGACGCCAGAAATAGCATTGCAACTGGGGATAGTGAGAAAAGAAAGATACCTAGAATGGTGAGCCTGACCATTATTGGGTAGTGCCTATGGCCCTTGGAAGTAAATAATCCATACACATGGTGCCTGTATATCGAGTAGTTACGTACCCATCTCGGTCCAAGTTTCCCCCTCCATGGACGATAAGACTGTTCGAAAATTGCACCCTTAATTTCTGCCTTCTGGGCGACTGTTGCTTGGGCGTCTTGGTCCCCGTCGCCGGAGCCGAACGCGGACTCCATCCTCGTGACACCCCCAGCAATGTCTAACTCATCGCTCATACTGAAAGCCCCCTGTGTTCGTCCGTCATTAGTTCATCAGTCCCCTTGACCTCCTCGCCGAGCTTATCCATAATCAGTAGGAAGATGTCCTCCAAGTCTGGTTCGTAATCCGACATTTTCCTTACTTGAACGCCGCATAATGATGCTGCCTCCATTATCTTAGAGTAGGTCTCTTCCGATGATTTGGAGATTCTCATATTCCTTCCGAGCCTCCTTACCAGCATCCCCATTGATACAAGTTGGGATTCCATTTCAGAGGCACCGCCCCAAACGGAGATCTCGATTTCAGATTCTACCTGGCTGACTAATTCATCGATTTTTCCTTCGACTACGATCTTTCCCTTGTGTATCATTACAATTCTATCGCACACTTCTTGCACGTCATCCATGACATGGCTACTCATGATGACTGACCTGCCCCCCTCTGTAACAGTCCTCCTCAAGGTCTGGAGCATGAAGTCCCTAGCTCTTTGATCTAGGCCATTCGTTGGTTCGTCGCAGATTAGTAGTTCAGGGTCATGAATTAGGGCGCATGCAAGCTTAGTGGCTTGCTTCATCCCCGTACTGAAAGTCTCTATCTTCCTGTATCTCTGATCCTTCAGGCCAACATATTCCAGTACCTCATGGGCCCTCTGAGTGGCTGCCGAGCTATTCATTCCAAGGAGTTCCCCTGAATACCTAACCTGATCGATAGCGTTCAAGCCGGGATCTAGTGAGTCATACTCGGGCATATATCCAATTTTGGAGCGTATTAGGTGACCTTCGGTCCTCATGTCGTGACCTAGTACGTGTCCGTCTCCAGAAGTTGCTTTGATGAGGCCTAGGATGCATTTGAAGAGCGTGGACTTTCCAGCCCCATTGGGGCCCAACAGTCCAGTGGCCCCATGGGGTATGGCAAGGTTGATGTCTTCTAGTGCCAAGTGTGGGCCATACAACTTTCTCAGGGCTCTGGCCTCTATCAGGGGCAAAGGTGTCGATTCAGGAGCCATTATTGCCACCGACTCCCTAAAGGGAGTCGTTACTCGCTTGATGGTACGTCTCTTGAACTAATCCCCGGATAGTCTGCCTGTGCAGTATGAATGCGGTTTTATTTTTCCCTAAGGGCTCCATCTCTGACCTTCACCGCTATGCCTTTCTTGAAGCATGCCATCTCCATCGAGGTAGACTGCGCAACACCATGTGCAACTAAGTCCCCTGATGAGGAGACGACGATGCATGGCTGTCCCGGAGTTACATGGGGGTCTGCGCCGTCGATATACCCATGCATGACGTTCCTGCCTTGGCCGACGAATGGTATTGCATCATCTGAAAGAAGTACTCTTGGTATGCCAGGGTGGTCCTCCTCTTCGGTTTCGGTCTCGGAGCCAAATCTGGCCGGAGGGGCATGATTGAATGAATGCAACAATCTGGCCCCGCCCAAGGCCAATGATATCCCCCCATCCTTCAGCCTAGGGGAAAAGACGTGCTCTCCATCTACGCTTACATTGACCATCCTGTCAGTCTTTGACTTCCTAGATGACATTTCATTGGTCATTCCACATAGAAGTCCGGGCTTCATGGCACATAGGACCGAAAGTTTGTCCACGATTGAACACCTATCAATCCATGATCTGATTTCGGGATACTCTGCAGGCAAATTTTCTGGAGCCTCGCCTGGGTAGATGGTGACGTGAGGAATATCGTTTAGGCCGAGAGTCTCCAAATCCTCGACCAGTTGCTCATTATCGGTGGGTTCGAGCCAAATTGCTTCAGGGCCATCTATGTGGCAGAAGGGAGATACGTCTTCAAAGGAGAATGGAATTACACCCAGGGGCGTGGATATCACCACCACAGACTTTGGATTCTCCAATAGGGCTTCAATGACTGTATGGAGGCAGGTGCTCCTCCAGGGAGGGGAGGTTCCCTCTAACACAACCACCCTCTCTGGGGGGCCCACGGAACCGTCCCACCAAGACCCAGGTATCCTCCACCTTAGGGACAGTAATGCCATAATGTGTAGAACATGAGGCCTTGAGTCGATATCATCTGAAATTGGTTCGCCGCCCCCCCTAACAGGGTTGGTGGAAGCCATTATGTCAAGAAGAGAATTTCCAACCTCGCTTTCCTCGAGTTGCTCTAGTTCTTCGATTACCCAGAGGAATGCCTCGCGAAGTCTAGAGGATGAATGGCTTCTTTTTTCCGCGAGTTCCCAGATTTTCCCATTCCTGACTGCCTCGCGGCATCTGGCTAATTCTGATTGAGTGATTTCCAGGTTGTGATGTGCCAGGATGGCCGCTCGATCGTCCTTTTCCATGCCTCTGACTTCTTCCGGGGATTTTCCAAATAATGCTGAAGAGCTGATCGGCCATTCTTTCAGGCCTTCGAGCCTGACGGTCCCATCGGGGGTGAGTAGCCTATCGTCTCTGGCGAAAAGTGCGTAGGCTGCACTGTCAAAAATATCTACTCCGAGGGCTATCGATAGCGGGAATAGGAGTGGATGGCCGCATCCAAACATGTGGATTGGTCGATTACGCGGAATAGTTGATCTAGAGGCAAGAATGATTCCAAATAATTCTCGATATCGCTGTTGTTCCATTAGTGGGACTATCCCCCCTATGGGGTGAATGGCGAAACCCCTACTATCGCCCTCTAGTGAACCCATTAGTTCACCGGATTCTGAACGGAGGTCGTGGTGCAAGCCACCCTGAATTGGCCCATTCAAAAGGAGTTTTTCTCCAGCCTCTGACAATGACGGTAATGCCCTGGAGGCCGTCTCAGAAACTGCATCTTCCAATTCCTCTCTGCTCATATCTGGACGACCGAACACATCCAACATTGTGCCTATGTCAACTCCAATTTCCCTCTGGAATGAAACGATCTCCTCAATGCCTACCTCCACATCCCCATAAACGTATGACTGAAATGTGCCTGAGTCAGTGACAACTATCCCTGGGAAGTCCAGAAGTTCGTGTATGCCGTTCGATAAAGCTGGGACCCTCAGTTTCTCATGCTTCCAAATGACGTATGAGTTAGTGATCAGGGCGTCGACGCCATACCTGTCCCACATCTCTCGTGGTTCGATTGTTCTCAAATTCGGATTCACTACCGGTAGCAACATCGGGGTCGTTAAGATTCCGTGGCCTGTATGGAATTTCCCTATCCTAGCTGCTCCGTCCCTGCTGACGACCTCGAATAGACCTAGGTCCTGAGGACGGCAAGGCTCGGGGCCGGGACGCTTTTCCATGGGTTGCGCTGGACGTTTTCGTCATCAACCCTCGCTCGCACGCGATAAGGTGCTTAGGGAGACCTTTCCGTCGATTAAGGACATCTCAACCTGGTCTCCTGTATTGATCTCGATTGTCGGATCGATATCAAATCCATGGGCGTAAGGGACATCCAGCAAAGAGGCGGCAGGCAGGGTCAATGGGCAGACATCCCTGTTTACAATTGCCTTGGGCCCTTTGCCTGTATATATCAGGCCCATCAGCACAAATGGTGCTACCGTTGACCCCGAACCCTTCGGGTAAATCAGAATAGTTTCTTCAATTGATGCACCATCTAATGGATGGCCGGGCTCCTCTATTACCCCAGTATCCCTGTTAACATATCCCAAGTAGGTGATTGGGACGTCCGTAACCAGGGCCTTGCCAGAAACCTTCCACGAAGATTGGCTGGGTATTCCGACTCCTCTAGCCGTAATATCACCTGTCTTGTGTGACTTCGAAGTGGCCATTGGCTTTGCCTTTCCAGGGTCTAAGACTGGCCTGTCTCCCGATACTAATTCTGAATCGAAGGCATGGGACACACACTCCTGGATATTTGCCACACTGGTAGGCATCCTATTCAGACCGCTGGTCAAATAGTGCTCTGCCTTTAGTGAGTTAGTAAGTAGGTGATTATATCTCGATCGATTGTAGGGGGTGACTTCCGGACAGGTGTCCCTGAGGACTAATGCCCCGGCTTCCTCTAGGATGTCGAGAGTGCCGTCAGCGGCGATTGAGTCGTAATTATGGGAGCTCATGAACACCCAGAGCCGTTGATCTGGTATCGCTTCACCTAGTTCCATTCTTGCCCTGACTGCTGCTGCAGTCAAACGGGCCTCTCCGACACTCGCCTGAGGACATCCTATCACTACGAGATCGATCGTGCCACTAGGGGCAAGCTCCTGATATCTCCTGTCCAGCTCCTCTTGAGTGAATGTCAACACGCCTTGGTAGGAAGAAGTCTCAGGCGCGTCATTTGTTAGTCCGTCTGCCCATAGCATTGGGCATCCATAATTTGCTGCAGATGCAGTTAACGCCTTGCGCATCTCAAATGTGGCCGCAGGCAGTCCAGTTATCCTGGGCATTGGACCCCATGGAATTTCCCATTCTGGCATTATTTTCTTCCCTATCCAGTCACCCAATATGCTCCAATCTGTCGGGTCGTCCATTTCGCATTCAACGTTGACTAGTATGTTTGGCACTCTGTTTTCGGACATATGTAGGCCCCATAGTGGAGCCCACCCCGTTAGGGCAGTAGCGAGAGCAGAGAGACCCGACTCACGATTAGTGATCAGCGAAGTGTATGAATTGGAGAAACACACTGCATTGGACTCAGCCCATGACCCGATTCCATCTTCGGATTCGACGCCCCTGTCATATGGGGTGCACGAGAGTGTCGCCTCTATTCCTAGCTCGGAATAAGAATGGACAATCTCAAACTGCTGCTCCAAGAAATTGGGATGGTCAATCCCCATTTCATCCATTTTCTCATTATCGCACCCCGCTGAGTTCAGCGTTGTTGGGATTGAGACCTTTCCCTCAGGGTCGCCAGAGAGATCGGACAGGAAGCGTCTGAGCCCATGGCCCCCAGTTATGACGCTGACTCCGGACACATGAGCGTGTTCGACTCTGACGAATTTCGTGGCACCGGCAGTGGCCGCTAGGTCAACCACCAGGCGTGACGCCTTCTGCCTGGTCGGACCCTGCTCCCCTGAGAGCATGGAAAGCAGTTCGGCTGGGACATCCATGAGGAAAGCCGTGGGATGATACTCCTTCAATCCGACGTATTGTAACACACTAATTTCCTATTTGAGTAGGTTTGCCGGTAATTCCGGAAGTTGCATATGACGGAGAAAGTCAGATTATGAACTAGTATCGGTACGGAAGGTCATGGGGATTTCCACAGATTTGCAGAGGGGGGCCATGGTTGTGGCCATTACTCTGTCAGTCATGGGCTTAGTCGCCGGCGCCACCGGGGCTAATTCAGTCGATATTAGAGGAGTCTCGGGAGTGGCATGCTGTGCGGCGATTGCACTCGGAATTCAATGGTTGGCATGGATTCCCGCATCTCTAAAGAGAACTGAGCGTTTCTACGATCTAGTAGGCGGATTGACTTACATTGCTGTTATCATTTTCAGCCTATGGGCGGGGTCGCAATCAGAACCCCCTGGCCATAGGGAATTGATAGTCAGCATACTTGTGGTAATCTGGTCCATACGCCTATCCAGTTTCCTATTTTTGCGCATCCATCGTACAGGGAAGGACGGGCGTTTTGATAATTTGAAGACCTCTCCGGTACGATTCATTATTCCATGGAGCCTACAAGGACTCTGGGTCTTCATAACTCTCAGCGTGGTAGTGGTAATAAACAGCCAATCTGGCCCATCTCCTGATCTTTCTATATGGGACGGTATCGGCTTGACAGTATGGATTATAGGATTCGGGATCGAAGTTTTGGCGGACTCACAGAAGGCCACCTTCAATGCGAAACCGGAAAATCAGGGGAGATGGATTGACGAGGGGCTATGGGCACGATCTCGACACCCCAACTACCTAGGTGAGATTCTCCTGTGGACAGGGATCGCATGCTTTGGAATACCCTGCTTCGAGGGATTGGAGATGGTGGCCTGGATCTCCCCCCTATTCGTGTACCTTCTCTTAACGAAAATCAGCGGAGTCCCGATACTGGATGAGAGGTGTTTGGAAAGGTGGGGGGATAATCCTGACTACCAAAGGTATCGTTCAGAGACTCCCGCTCTGATCCCTCACCTCAGGGCACGTAAGCGATGAATTGGCCGAGGATCACTCGAGTCTGGAGTCTATGCTCTTCAACAAGTCCCTTATCTCCACAAGAACATCATTTGATTCGGATGATGGGGCGGCGGACGGGGCTGAGACGAGCGAGTCCCTTTGCTGGAGGACGAGGTCACGGAACCCATCTGCGTTTTTCACCCCAGTTAGTATGAAAGGTGCTGCACCAGCAGTCTCGAACTGCATCCTGACAACCCCGAAAGCGTTCAGAATAGGGCCCTCGTGAATAGACACATCCGTGAGTTTGTCCAGGGGGATGTTCTGCTGCTTCTTGAACAGCCACCCCATTCGCATGTTGATAGAGCGGTCAGTAAGGGCCCCACTCATGTGCTCAAACTGCTTCTTGTGTACAAGCCAGCCGAATGGAACCCAAAAGAGCATCACTACGATTCCGACTACTGACATCAGAAGGCCGAAATTTGCCGTCATCCACCAGTAGATGATTATCTTCCTATCAAACTCTACGTCCATAATTTTGCCACTGTCGGCGTAGCTGGGTTGCACTTGGATCCCTTCATCCATGAAATAGCCGCGGTGCAGGATGTAATTTAATTCAGTGGTCATCCCTGCTGAATACTGGAATTGGTCCCATCTTGTGCGAATTGATGCTGTTTAGATGGAGGTACCTATCCATGACCTTGCTCTGCCTATCCGTTAGTTCGGCCCCCGATGGACTCTCCTTCTCCCTCATTGCCCACTCCAATTCTTCGTAAGTCGCACCCATCTGCTCCTCATCGGTTCTGCCATCATCCCATAGTCCGTCAGTAGGCGCTGCCTCCTGTATTTCTTGGATGATACCGAGAACCTCGGCCATAGAGTAGACTTCCGATTTGAACAGATCGGCAATGGGAGAGATATCGACCCCCCCGTCACCATACTTGGTGAAGAAGCCGACGCCGAAATCCTCGACCTTGTTTCCGGTGCCGACCACTATGCCGTTATTGGATCCTGCAATAGAATACAGAGTTGCCATCCTAAGTCTGGCCCTTGTGTTCGCCAAGGCTAGTTCGTCCACTCCCTTCTCCTTCAGTTCGATGCTCATTGAATCGAAGGTCCCGGTGAGGTCAATTATGTGGCTTTCCACGTTTTTCCAGTTCGAGCATAGCCATTCTATGTGCTGATTGGCGAGATCATACTGGGAGGACTCCTGGTGAATCGGCATATTGAGTACTATGGTCCTCAGTCCAGTGTTGGCGCAAAGCGCAGAAGTGACTGCAGAATCTATCCCGCCCGACACGCCAACCACCAATGTGGAGATGTCGTTTTTTCTTGCGTAATCCATTATCCAACCAGAGATCTGTCCGGAGAGCTTCTTCCAATCCTCCATCATTACCACCTAATGACAAGCTACCCCGTACTTCTTGAGTCTCCAGTAATTGTACGGCCATGGGGTCAGGAAACCCGCCACTAGCATTGGCACGATTACCCACAAAGTCAGCTTGGCCCCTCCTGTCAGAACAACATCAACAATATTCATCGCCGCTTCCATTGAAATCATCGAAATCAGAGACATCCCAATAGCGACTCTGAACGCTTCCTTCAATGCCATCTGTGCGGATAGGATAAATGTCTCAAGAGCGATAGAAGTCATGATTCCATTGAACATCGCAAGCAGCATAATCGACATTGTAGACCAGCCAAGAGCATCAAGATAAGGGATAAATTGGAACGCAGCAATGGTGCCGAAGTCTCCAATGCTGCAGCCAACCAGGCACCATTTTGTATTGTGCGCAGACTGCCTCCAGACAGGTCCATCCTTCCAATCGAAGGGAGCCTCCTCCCCATCGACTGAATACCCCGAATCGAGAATTGCCTTGACCATTGATGCCCTGTCCGTACCCTCATGTTCGACTACCGCCAATCCTGCCTCATGAGACACCTCTACCGAGGTGATGCCCTCTAACGAGGAGAGTGCCGATGACACATTTCCAGAGCAACCTGTACAGGTCATTCCGCCGACAGAAATGGTAATGCTTTCCGGCATGATTGCTCGTCTCGTTTGACCTTATTGAATGCTACTAAGGCAGTATATCGCCCTTCGGGCGACCGAGTCATATTCAATACGGCATCGACGGTCGCATTGCCGATGGGAGTGCCTGAGCCCGCCGGAGACCTCGACCCGGTTTCCCTAGAGAACTCCCTAATTGGCCTCTGGGGAGAGGAGGGGACGTTTGCTCATTCCATAGATGCACGCAGGGGTTCCGGTAGCACTTTCACGTTCCTTGAGGGACCGCCCACTGCCAATGGGAAGCCCGGGATACACCATGTAATCTCTAGGCTGTTCAAGGACATGGTTTGCAGATGGAAAACGATGGAGGGACATGTGGTTGAAAGGAAGGCCGGGTGGGATACTCACGGACTTCCTGTGGAGATCGAAGTACAGAAGCAGCTAGACCTAATGTCGAACGAGGCCATTGAAGAGTACGGAATGGAGGCTTTCAATAAGAAATGCAAGGAGAGTGTTTGGACCTACGAGGAAGCTTGGAGGGAGATGACTGAAAGAATGGCGTTCTGGGTCGATATGAATGACCCCTATGTCACTCTCCATGACGAATACATAGAGTCCGCATGGTGGTCACTCAAGCAGATGTTCGACAAAGGACTTCTGTTTAGGGGACACAAAGTTCTGCCCTACTGCCCCCAGACAGGCACCAGCTATTCCAGTCACGAAGTTTCTCTTGGATACAAAGAGGTTTCAGAACCTGCAGTGTTTGTCAAATTTCAACTAGTTGGGGATGATGCTAGTGTACTGGCATGGACCACTACCCCATGGACCCTCCCTGGGAACGTGGGCCTTGCAGTTGGCCCCGATGTCACGTATTGTAGGGTCCGTATCACAGCCGAACCTTCAGGGAGCTGGGAGGGTAGAGGCGGTGCTAAAGTCGGAGAAGAGATGATTCTGGCCAAGGACCTAGTTGGGACCGTACTCAGGAATCAAATTGAGGTCGTTTCTGAATTCACAGGTTCTGAATTAATCGGGAAATCATACAATCCTCTTTTCCCGGGGGCAATAGATGGCTCTGGCCACGAAAATGCTTGGACAATTGTCGGTGCTGATTTCGTCACCACGACGGACGGAACGGGTGTCGTTCATACTGCAGTTATGTACGGCGAGGATGACTACAGGCTTGGCATGGAGGTTGGATTCCCGGCCCAACATACCGTTGGAATGGATGGCAAGTTTGTCGCGGGGACCCATGAGATTCTTGATGGCAAGTACGTGAAGGACTGCGATGACTCAATTATCAATTTACTAAATGGGCAGGGTCAGCTTTACAGGGAGCATGATTATACTCATGACTATCCTCACTGCTGGAGGACTGATCACCCATTACTGTACTACGCAATGGACAGTTGGTTCGTCAGAATGACTGCAGTCAGAGACCAGATATCGCAGTACAACTCAGAGGTGGAATGGGCACCAGAATGGACAGGTAGCAAAAGAATGGGCGAGTGGCTTTCGAACATAAAGGACTGGGCGATAAGTAGGGAGAGGTACTGGGGGACACCTATTCCGGTTTGGATTTGTCCGGAATGCGGCAGTGAGCATTGTGTCGGGAGTATTGAGGAAATGGCTTCCATGAAGACCAGTTCTTCCCCGATGCCGCCAGAGCTCCACAGGCCATATGTGGACGAAGTAAGGCTTCACTGTACTACTGAAGGATGCAATGGCGAGATGATAAGGGAGCCTTATGTCATGGATTGCTGGTTTGACTCTGGCTGTGCCACATTTGCCCAGTGGCACTACCCATTTGAAAACGGGGACAAGTTCGAGGGAGCGTTTCCCGTTGATTACATCTGCGAGGCAGTGGACCAGACAAGGGGGTGGTTCTACTCCCTCCTCGCAGTGTCAACAACCGTTTTCGATAGTATATGCTACAAGAGGTGCCTTTCACTCGGCCACATCTTGGACAAAGAAGGGAAGAAGATGAGTAAGTCCAAGGGGAATGTGGTTGATCCGTGGGATCATTTCAACAAGGAGGGAGCTGATTCCATTCGCTGGTATATGACAACCCAGAGTGCCCCATGGTCACCCACAAACTTCGATCCAAATGGGGTAAGGGAGTCTTATGCGAAGATGTTCCTAACCCTGTGGAATGTATATCGATTCCATGCTGACTATGCGGCACTGGATGGTTTCGACCCCGATGACGAAGATACGTTCGTACCAGTTTCGGAGAGGAGTCCTTTGGATCGCTGGATCTTATCTAGGGTCTCTTCAATGTCTGAAGAATACCATGATCACTTCGTTGCATGGGACTTTCACAAAGGTGGCAGGGAACTGGAGTCTTTCGTGGTTAACGATCTCTCAAATTGGTACGTGAGGAGGTCGAGGAGGAGGCTATGGGATGAAGGGGAGAGTTCGGATAAGAGATCTTGCCAGCATACCTTACACGAGGTCTTATTGATTGTATGCCGACTGATGGCCCCAGTTTCACCCTTCATTCCAGATTCGATCCATAGGGGCCTGATGGGCTCCTCAGTGCACTTAGCAGATTGGCCAGTGGGTTCCGAATTAGTCGAGAGGAGTCTTCCCCCTATTGACCACATCTTGGAGAGGGAGATGGATCTTGTGAGGTCATTGGCGGAGACAGGTAGGAGGGTCAGAGTCGAGGCAGGAAGAAGGCAGCGACTTCCATGCAGGAACGGATGGATTGTTGGCGGGCCCGACATTTCCCAGTTCCATGGGATCCTTGCAGAGGAGTTGAATGTGGAGGAATTGACCACTGAAGATGATTTGGATCGATTCCAGAAGATAGAAGTTCACCCTAACAGAAAGGCCCTGGGTGCCAAGTGCAGAGGCGACCTCCCAGCCGTCTTGTCAGAGATAGAAGATGCTGACTCAGAGGCCCTACTTCTGGAGGTTGAGGCCGGAATAGCGGCCCTTGCCGGATACGAGATTACCTCTGAAGATATAGAGATCAGAAGAGTCGAGAAAGAGGGTTATGCGGCGTCCACGTTGTCTGAATACGGTGATGTTTCCCTGGTCCTAGATATGAGCATAGACGATGAGCTACTTTCGAAGGGGCTTGCAAGGGACATCATTCGAAGGGTGCAGGCGAAGAGGAAGGATTTGGATCTCGAAATCGAGGCGACAATATCGCTTTCCGTTTGGACTGAGGGACTGGACCTTTCCAAGGGCGACTGGGAGAGGCTAGTTACGGAGACTCGAGCTAGCAATTTCACCATTAACGAAGGAGACTACCCAGAAGTTTCTGAGGAGTTCGGGGTTGACGGAGTTTCCGTTAGATTCGTAATCTCCTAGAATATTGGTGTCTGAGGGGTGTACTCCACTGGTAGCATAAGCTCCAACCCAAATAGGGGATCAGGGTCTGAAGAGTCGTGGTATGCAATAAACGCCCCTCCATCTGGTAGAATCCCCATACTAGCGAAGTCGAATCTGATGTCGTTCCCAGCACCCGAAGTTGAGTCGAGGTCACCTAGTCCCAAATATGTCCTAGAGTCGGGGCTCATGCTGTCTGAGAATCCCCTCACGTGCCATGCTAGATCGACATCTGGTCCCAAAGAGCTCTGGTATCGAACATTCAGAATGAACAAATCGTGAACTCCATTTGAGTGGAACTCCCATTCCTCTAATTCAGTGGCCTCAGATGAGAGGTCATAGGATTGATTGCTCCAACTTTCTCCACCGTCCCATGAAATCATGTGAGTGAGCATGGCTCCACTCGCAATCACGCAATGTAATGCAGTTGATGAGTCAAATGCACAATATTGCGAAGGCAGGGAAGAGCCGTTCAGGGTCACACCCGTCCACCAATTGAGAGATGTATCCAGGAATGCATCCCTCCCATCAATGAAGTAGTCTGGGAAATATAGGCCACCCGAGGGGACGGGGAAGGCCCTCATCTCCTTGTGTGGTTTAGTAAAGTCCCACTCAGGACCTAGTTCGATGGGATCCAGATCAACCTCCATAACATCAAGGTTAGCGTCTCTATCGGGGAATCCCAAGTAGTCGTAATTCAGCCCATCGGTTGAAATCTGACCTCCAATATTCTGGACTTGGTGCCAGAAGTTAGAGATTACCAGGCTGGCCCATGGGCCGTTTCCATATATGCCGCCGTTTATTGGGCCGATGACCTCTACTTGCCATGACCTATCATAGAAGGGCTCTGGCGTCCTATTGAAGCACCAGCTCCATTCTTCGTCATCGGCATCGTAGAGGAATGCATAGAACTGGTCTGCCCCACTTGAGCTTGGGTAGGGGAACCACCCCATCGAAATCAGATCCCCATTTGTCGCCTGGATTATGCTGCCTTCCCCGAGACCCTCTTGCCCCGGGACAGTGGGCTTGGGCTCCATGCATCCCAGCTGTGAGAATATGGATGGCCTGTACTCCTCCCACGTATGGCCTCTATCCTCGGACCAAGTAGGATATTCTCCACCGAAGTTTAGTATCCAACCTTCCTTGGTGGCGGCGAGGTAGTGCTCGCAGCAGTTCCCTCCCTCCACATTTCCAAATACTGCCCAAGAGGAATTTCCCCACGTATCATTTGAGAATGGGTCGCCAGCTGTGAATGGCCTAATGCAGGGCGTACTAGCACAGGAATCAGTGTGGCTGGAAGGTGAGTCGACATATTCCATCCCTGCATCCCAATCTGGACCGCTTTCTTCGGAGTCGGTTACATCTCCAAAGCATCCCGAAAGTGAGGTGCTAGCGAGCATTAATGCCACGAGAGCGATATGGGCTGCCGAAGTACCCCTCATGAGGACGGGTAGGCAGAGTGCTATTTCGCACTTCGCACGTGGTGGGACAATCAACGTGGTGCGGTGAGGTTCAAAACAAGGAGCGATGCTTGATGGGTCATGCGTACATATGCAGTTGCTGCAGCCTTACTGATAGCGATAACTAGTTTGGGGCCAATTGCACTCTCATCGGGGCAGCCTGCATCGGGTGGCTCTCCATTCCCAAATCACGTTTTCATTAACGAAATATACGCCTCTCCCAATAGTGAGTCGTACGGGGGCATAGACTGGAACGGCGATGGGGAGATAGGTCGTTTCTCTAATCAATTCATCGAGCTTCATAACCCTACTGATGAGGCCGTGGATATTGGCGGATGGTGGCTTGACGACATAGCCCAAGGTGGCTCCCCAATGTGTAGTATCGCTTGGGGGACAGTTATCGATCCTGGTGCCTACCTTGTATTCTACAGGGCGCAGACCAATATTGAATTCGACTACTATGATGGTGATACTGCATCCATCATGGATGGGTCGGGATCGATAGTTGACTCTGTCAGCTATGGGGCGGAAGATTCTGATTACGGAATCCCTTACGGATATGGCTCTGATGGAAACTGGGCAAAGCTATCTGATAGCAGTCCAACCCCAGGCGGGTCCAACAGTGAGGAATGGGTCGGGGTTAACCACCTGATGGGGAATTGCTACCCCCCTCAAGATCATGTTCACCGAGGAGAGTATGTCCTAGAAGGTCGGGTCGTTACTATGGTTTCACAGAGTGACGTGATTGATGATGGGCGTATCCTGGTAAGGGATGGCATTATTGAGGCTGTTTGGAGTGCCTCAGATGAAGCTCCGCCTCAGGCCGAGGGAGTAGTTCATGTGCCAACCAGTGGTACGATTTACCCAGGGTTTGTAGATCCTCACAATCATGCAAAGTACAACTTGATACCACTGTGGGACCATGGGACTAACGGTTGGGATAACAGGTATCAGTGGCAGTCTTACTCCGGATACAGCGATGCCAAGGACATCGGCTGCTCACTCTATGACTCATCTGCCATGAGGTTTGCAGAGTTGAGAGCGGTCGCCGGCGGAAATACGGCATTGCAGGGGAGCTCGACCACTGGTACCGATACCTTCGAGACTATGCTCGCTAGGAATATTGAGTTGTACAACTTTGGAGGGGATGGCATTTGGACCAAGGTGACAGAATTGGAGTCAGACTACGAGGGCAACCACATCAAGAGTGGGAATTCATCAGGGGGACTTAATGCATGGTTCATCCATCTCGCAGAGGGCATAGATGAGTCTAGCAGGGCAGAGTTTGACGTACTGGTGGAAAACGATCTGCTTGTTGGCGAGATAGTTGTTATCCATGGAACTGGGCTTACTCAGCCTGAGTTCTCTGCTTTGGGTGGCGTTGGAGGCAGCCTCGCATGGTCTCCGACATCAAATCTACTGCTGTATGGGGACACCACCGATATTGCTACGGCGAAAGCGGAGGGAGTCAACATTATGATTGGCCCGGACTGGTCTCCATCAGGTTCCAAGAGCTCCCTGCATGAGCTCAAAACTGCCGACTGGTGGGATGAAAATGTACTCGGGGATATTTTCTCGGATTACGAGATGCTACAGACCATCACAACTAACGTAGTAGATGCAATAGGGTGGTCAGGAAACACAGGGAGGATTCTAGAGGGCCTCGCTGCGGACTTAGTGGTCCTAGACACCTTCGAAGCAGACCCATATAGAAATGCCATAGACGCCATAGACCCGGATATCAGACTGGTCGTAGTAGGCGGGCTCCCTGTTTTCGGAGACGTCGACATCATGCAAGCCATGGATAACGAAGTTGAGATCATTGAGGCCGAGGGGTTCAGGAAGGCGACTGACATCACCTACGACGGAGTCCCCGAGGCACAGCAAACGTTCGCAGAAATGTTCGCATACCTACAGGAGTGCAATGAAGGTAAGAGCGTGCCAATTGAGTATTTATTCACTCTGGGTGATGATCGTTACTTCGACGTGCTGAATCGTTCTATGACATTCCAGAAAGACCGGACTATCGATCTGTGGTCTGACTACTACGATATCGAGCTTGACGAAAACGGCCATCGAGTTGGCGGCACAGTTGGTGGCGCCGACCCGATCGAGACCAATCTAACGGGCAATGGTGGCAACGGAGGAAATAATGTACCAACTACGCCACCCCCTGTTCTTCCGACGACATTCCCCACCTTTGGCCCTAGGGGTGGCTCCATACCCCATCCAACAACGATATCCGAGGGGATTCACATTGAGGAGTGTTTGTCGGATGGGATACCAGAAGCTTCCGAGGGGGAGAAGATTCTCTGCGGTTCCATCCTAGTGGTGATGAAGGATACCGACGAATGCATCTCCTCATGGTTCATGACCCAGTTCTGTAATCTTGAGGTGTCTGACTCTTTCACGGTCCCTGGTAGGATTTGCACCGATGCCTCAATTACTTCTTCTGATGAGGAATGGATGGAGTGCAGGCATGACGTTGTTTTCGTGGAGGTATCTTCGGAAGATGTCCCCAATAATCCAGATTCTGACGAGTCTTCGGACGGATCTTGGTTAGATAGCCCTCTCTACTGGGTTGCGATAATTGCCGCTATAGCTGTGACCATTGGTTCATTGGCGATAATCAATAGAAATCTCAGGGAACGTGTAAATGCTGGCTTGGAGATCGAGGAAGAGTAGGTATTCACTCTATTCTCCAATTTGGTCCATCGGCTCCATCTTCGACTACCACACCCATGGAGATGAGCTCATCCCTTATCTCGTCGGCCCTCGACCAGTTTTTTGACTCCCTAGCGGACTCCCTCGCTTCCAGGAGGTCCTCGACTTGCGAGGAAATTGCTGAGCGCGCTGCTGCCTCTGAGTTTGTGATGGATAGTGCCTCTTGTTCGGATGGCAGAATTCCCAAAACTTCGCCTGCGAACTCGGAGAGCCAACCAGTGGCGGCGGAAATACCTGATTTATCCGAGTCAGAGTCGATCATTTGCCTCAGTAACTTGACGACAGACTGCACCTCCACCAGTGCCACGCGGGTATTGAAATCGTCATTCATCCCAGAGGAGAACCTCTGGTAAGCTTCGGATAATTCCACGTTCTGTGACCACTCGCCAATACCTGCTAGAGAAAGTCCCTCGGAATAGGCCCTGAGCAATCTTCCGTGATTCAACCTAGAGTCGTCAATCATCACAGAGTTGAAATCCACGGGCTGACGATATGGCGCATTTATCAGGGTATAACGTAGAACGAGTGGGTCGATACTCTCCAAAGCTTCGCTAACCGTCCAAAAATTGCCCTCTGACTTGCTCATCTTCTCTCCGTCAACGTTAATCATTCCATTGTGCATCCAGTACTGGACGACCGGTTCGTGACCCAAGCAGCATTCTGATTGGAAAATCTCTGCTTCGTGATGAGGGAACATCAGGTCCGAACCTCCGCCATGGATATCGAATCTCTCTCCGAGGTGTTTGAGGGACATTGCAGAGCACTCGATGTGCCAACCAGGCCTCCCTGGCCCCCATGGACTCTCCCATCTGGGCTCCCCTTCCTTAGCTGACTTCCATAGTGCAAAATCTCTATGATCCTTCTTTCCTGATCCGGTTTCGTCAACCCTCCCGCCTGCTCCCTCTCTTACCATCTCCAGAGTCTGCCCGGTCAACTGTCCATATTTCTCAGGTGCTGTATCGATTTCGAAATATACCCCATCATTGGCGACATAAGCGAAACCCTTGTCGATCAGATTAGTGATCATCTCTTGGATTTCAGGAATTGTCTCCGTGACGCGCGGGTAGGAATTCGCCCTGGTTACGTTAAGGGCATCCATCACTTCGAAGTAGTCGTCAATATTCCTATTTGCTACTTCTAAGAAGTCCACTCCCTCCTTGAACGATGCCGCGATTATCTTGTCGTCGATGTCAGTGAAGTTAGCAATATAATTGACTTTTAGACCGCTCTTGCGGAGCCATCTGACAATTATGTCGAATGCCACTGCCTGCCTGGCGTGCCCTATGTGGCTAGGTGAGTAGGGGGTTATCCCACATGCATAGATGCCGATTTGCCCTTCCACCAGGGGAATGAGTTCGCGCTTGGTACGTGAACGAGTGTCGTATACCCTTAGCGCCATCGACCTCTCTGCTAGGCTTACCCGTCATCAACCTCTCGCTGCTTTAACCAAGGCAGCGAACAGTAAGTCGTGTCCCTTGCGTTCAGGGTGCCACTGAACTCCTATGCAGAATTTCTTATCCTTTCTCTCAACTGCTTCGATTAATCCATCATGTTCGGCAACGGCTGAAACTTTGAGGGATCCGGGGTCAGAGACTCCCTGATGGTGCGTCGAGTTCACGGTGAATGAAGTTCCCATTAGCTCAGCTAGTATCGAGTCTTTCTCCACGATGACTCCATGATCCGTCGATTGCCCATCATAGCCACCATGGCCCTCATGGCCGGGTGTGTCATCGAGATGCTGGTGTAGTGAGCCGCCGTGAGCTATGCTAAGTATTTGCATGCCCCTGCAAACTCCGAGGAGAGGGATGTCCATTTCCAAAGCGGAATCAATTAGGCTAATCTCAGTTTCATCCTGTTCGGGATAGAACTCCTTGGTCATTGGCCCGGGAGTCTGCCCATACTTGGAAGGGGAAACGTCCGGCCCTCCAGATATGATTAGTCCATCGATACTTTTCAGGAGGCTTGTCATATCACCTGCAGGAGGGATGATCAGTGGAATTCCCCCTGCCTCATCTATCATTGAAACGTATGCCGATGGCAATATTGCCGCGTGCCTCTGCCAGTTCCCATACTGTGTATCACGCATGAAGCAAGTGATACCAATTACTGGACGCACTCAAACACCTGACGATTCCCTGAGTTTCCTAGCGTGTCTGAATGACATGATTCCTGCGGTCATGAAGATGGACCCCAGCACTACCAGAATTAGATGGGACCCTATTGCTAGATTGGACTTTCCTCCAATATCAATCAGCCCTTGTGCGCCGCCGATGACCATGAGCAGAGCGAAGATCATCGCCGCGTGCATGTAATGATGTCGATTTGCCTCATTTCTCTCGGATAAAATCCCCAGAATGAGTAGGGGGGCGCCCATAAATGCGGGTATCATAGCGGTAATTGAGGGTGGATCGGCGCTCTGCATGAAGTAAGCGACTAAGCCCCAGATAACCAAGATTCCACCGGCGACCTTAGCCAGATTGGGTATTGTCAAGCCAGAGAAAGTAAACGTGTCTTCCATACCCTTGGCTAGATGTTACTACTTATGACAGTCACTATCCTAGGCCGTCGAATCAGCACTAGCTGTCTCATGAATTTCTTGATCTCTAGCAACTATTTGTTCCCATAGCAATTCTGCAACATCGAGGACCTCCATTTCGGCGCCAACGGCGTCCAAGCCATCCTTTACCATGACAGAGCAGAAGGGGCATCCGACGGCAACGGTATCACAACCGGTTTCTGCTAACTCTGCGGCCCTGATCTCATTCACCCTCTTGTCTGCGTCTTCCTCCATCCACATCTGGGCGCCACCTGCACCGCAGCAGAATGAGGACTTGCCATGCCTCTCGGGCTCGGCATCGACCCCTCCAATTACTGATCTTGGCTCATCGACAACGCCGCCCATCCTACCTAGATAGCAAGGATCGTGGAAGGTTACACTTCGCCCATTCTTCTCGGCGTCCGGAAGTTTTCCCTCTTCTTGGAGCTTAGCGAGGATTTCAGAATGATGGAATACTTCTAGTTCATCACCTCCAAAGTCTCCATACTCCTTTCCGAGAGTGTGGAAGCAATGTGGGCATGAAGCGACTATCCTCTTGACCCCTAGCTCTTGGAATGTCATCATATTGGTCTCGGCGAGCATTTGGAACAGATATTCATTTCCGGCTCTGCGAGCAGGGTCGCCAGAGCATCCTTCTTGCATGCCCAGGATACCGACATCCAATCCGGCCTCCTTCAGAAGTGAAATTGTGGACCTTGCGACTTTCTGGTTCCTTTCATCAAAGCTTCCTGCACATCCCACGAAGTAGATGTACTCAGCGGGCTCACCGACCTTGACGTCTAGATCTGATGCCCAATCTGCCCTCTCGTGGGCTCCGAATCCATATGGATTGGATGCAGACTCTATATTCCCCATTGCAGTATTCAGGACCTCTGGATATTCCATGGTCTCCATCATGGCGTTCCTTCTCAGATCTGTTAGTTTTGGGACGTGCTCAATGTATAGTGGACAAACGTCGACACATGCATTGCATGTTGTGCATGCCCATACTGCGTCTTCGGAAATCCTGGTCATCATCGTCTCCGATGGCTCCCCACCCGAGAGAAGTATTGGAGCGTGCTCGTTTGCATAGTCCCTGACATCATGAATAACTTGCATGGGGTTCAGAGACTTTCCTGAGGCGTATGCTGGACATACGTCCTGGCATCTAGCGCAGGAGGTACATGACCAGCCATCTATGAGTTGTCTCCATGTGTACTGACTGTAGGAGCTGACGCCGAATGAGTCTATGTCCAGATCTTCCAAGGGGACTGCCTTGCCATCTTCACCGATGGCTAGAGGCCTCATCTTTCCAGGGGGCTCGATATCGTGGAAGAAGACGTTTGGGACTGCCATTACCAAGTGCATGTGTTTGGAGACTGGTATTAGGAAGAGGAACACGGAAATGGCGACCATGTGGGCCCAATAGGCAGCGACTACAGTCCCCTCGGATAGATTCATTTCGGCGAACATGTGACCGAATGGCTCCCAGAATGGCGAAGGCCCTTCATAGGACTCGACTACGAAAGATGTAGTGGTAATTGTCAGGATTAGCAGGAGGATTATGTTCCCCTCAAGTTGGGACTTTCCCTTCAACTTCTCTGGAGTGAATACTACCCTCCGGATAAGTGCAGCGGAACAACCGATTAGGGCCATGGTGTAGCCGAGTTCCACCATTCCATTCCAGGGCCCATTTAGGGCACTTGGTAGGACATGCTCTGAAAATGCATTTGCTGTTGCGAGATCGAACATATCAGATGCCAGCATCAAGAAGCCCCAGAACATCAGGACGTGCATGGTGCCAGCAACTCTGTCCCTCAGGACTTTCTTCTGACCTAGCCAACCTGAGAGGAATACCCCTATTCTTGTGCCCCATGAGTCGAATCTGTCATCCGGAGATCCTATCATCACCAGTCGCACGGCTTTCTGAACTTGATATGTGAAGAAACCAATGGAAATAGTACCGAGAATCGCTAGAATTTGCCAGCCCTCGAAGGGGCCGTATGATTGTAGAAGGGGGTGTTCCATCTGAAAACCTCGCACCGTTCTATCTCAGCCTATGGAGTGGCGGCATGTTCTTGAAGCAGGTGCAATAATTAAAGCAACAGGTAATAATTACTACACCGAGTTAATTGTAACTGATTGTTTTGAGAACCCAACCCTCATTTCCCGAAAGCCGTAGCATGGGGCATGGCGCGTGCGTTCGCTCCGGGAAAATGTATTCTCTTTGGGGAACATGCAGTAGTCTATGGGCACCCAGCTGTTGCAGTAGCCATAGACGCTGGAGTGGAGGTTTCCATCAAGGAGTCGACCAAATGGACAATAGAAGGCATGGATTTCGACCCCATCCGTCACCCTCACATCACACACATCCTCAGGGACGCTTTCAATTACGACGGGGCGCCGCTGGAAATTGATGTCAAGAGTGGTTTGTTCTCTGCTGCTGGACTTGGCTCATCTGCTGCGATTTCGAATGCAATGGGAGCGGCGTTGCAATTTCATATTGAGCCCGACCTAGCTATCGACAGGATAGGACTTGCTAGGATGGGGCACTCTGCTGAAGCTAATGCGCAGAAAGGCAGGGCGAGTCCGACTGATACAGCTACCAGCGCTCTAGGGGGGTGCGTAGTAGTGTCCGGGGAATTAGTTGACGGGACTAAGCATATTTTCGATGCCACACTTGATACCCCTGAGGGAGAGAGGTCTTGGTCCATTAGCAAAACCACAATTCCTGATGGATTGGACGCCTGGATAGTCTTGGGTTTCACTGGCATAGGATCACCTACCGGAAGAATGGTGGCGGGTGTTGCGAGCCTTCTAGATGCGGATCCCTCGAAAGAAAGGGAAATGGAAGCTATTGGGAAAATCACTCATGCTGGATTGGCGGCGCTTTCTGCCGGAAATCTCGAGGGGGTCGGTATTGCTATGGATACATGCCATGAGAAGCTTAAGTCACTACAAGTCAGCAGCCCTGAACTAGAGCATCTAATCAATGCAGCCAGGCCACACTCCCTTGGAGTCAAGCTAACTGGTGCAGGTGGAGGGGGGTGCATGGTTGCTCTGACTAGAGACCCTCGAAGAGTCGCCGAAGCCATTGAGATTGCTGGCGGCAAACCTCTCATTTCCAAACTAGGTGCAGAAGGCGTGAGAATCCTCTCATAAAGTCGTATAATGGGACAACCGAAAGTTCGATGGCACAACTATCTTTTATAAGTAGAATATACTGCGCGGCCTATGCTTAGTGACGAAGAGCGTCTTACAGTTGTGAATGTCGTAGCATCGACAAGAGTTGCCGAGGAGTTGGACCTGCCAGATATTGCAATCCAGCTTAATTGCGAGTATGAGCCAGAACAGTTTCCTGGTGTGGTCTACAGAGTGGTCGACCCAAAGCTTGCGATACTCATGTTTAGGTCTGGCCGTGCGGTCTGTACCGGTGGTAAGAACCAAGCAAACATTGAGACAGGGATAGAGAGAATGATAGGTGACCTTAGGGCTGCTGGAATAACCACTTGGGACCTGAAAGATGTAGAGATAGAGGTGCAGAACATGGTGGCCACATACTCACTATTCTTCCCGGAGGACTACGATGGCGTCGCTAAGATGGATGATATCAATACAAAGGTCATCGATGCTGAAGGTGGAGGAATTAGAGCCGCTACTGATGAAGAGGTTGAGGAAGAAGATGAGAGGATCAGGGGCATTAAGCAGGGAGAGCCGCTAGCAGCCCTGCCCAGAAGGCTCAATCTGAACAACCTGACCTTCCACTTGCCCTTTGACAAGGTTGAGTATGAGCCAGAGCAGTTTCCTGGCCTGATATACAGACTCGATTACCCCAAGGTTGTCTGCCTGATTTTCGGAAGTGGAAAGATGGTCATCACAGGAGCCAGGCATAAGGACGAGATTCTTGAGGCGGTCCAGTTTATTCAGGACGAACTTGCCGACTTACCCGACTACAGAGCAATGTGAGCTTAGACACATTGATTTGTGCGTGTCATCCAGGGGCCGTTATGCGCGACGCACGGGCGATAGCAGTTGGACTAGCGATTCTCCTATCTTCGCAGTACTGTGTACTAATGATAGATGGTGAGCAGGACATCCTGAAGGAAGAAGAAGATCAATACTTCACATCCAAGAATACGGGGATTGTTGATCTGCCCACATGGAGAATAAATGACAGGTGGACATACAACGGCGAGTTGGACGTCAGGGACTTTATCGCGACCTCGGGTGTTAGCACTAATGTTGACTTTCTGGAAGGTTCCCTGGTCAAGAACATAGATGACATCTACGTAATGACAGTAGATAACAGATCTACCCTGGTGTATGAGGCGCGGTCGGAAGGGACATATGAGGCCGAGGACATTGATCTCGATGGAAATAATGGAGATCTGGTTGTAGAAATCGACACTACGGAGATAGCCAGGGTCTCGGACCTTGCCACCATCAGTCAAGAGGCGACCATAGACATAGACTTCCAGTACCAAATCCTTTGGTGGACAATTAACATAGATGTGGCAGATTTGGTAATCTCACAGACGTTCTCGCCGCCCACAGAGGGATATGACTTCCCCCTTAACGTAGGAGACGAATGGCATACAGACTACTATCAGGAAACAGATTACTCGGGTCAGAGCGATTATGTGGACATCCCTGCCGATGAGTCGTCCCACGAGTCGTCTAGCTGGGAAGTCGTTAGCAGGGGGGCACCGGGCGTCAGCTATGCTTCTTGTCAGCAATCATACAATATCACAAACTATGATTCCAATGGGGATCCTGTTGGATACAGGTGGTTTTGCCCCTCTGTGAGAGGGGATGTTTACTCGTCATTCACTCAAAGTGTCGGCTTCTTGGCTAATCACGAATTAGTGATGTATCAAGCGGCACCTAGGACGAAGCAAATCTCGGTGGAACTGGAGTTTCCCCTTTCGCCAGTTGATATGGAACAGTCTGTATTCGCAAATGTGACTCAGAATAACCAGGATGTTTCCGGACAGTCCGTTGAGTTCAGGTATGGGATTGAGGAAGACGTAAGGACGTTCACAACTGGCTCGGGTGGCTCGGCAGAAATTACATTCAACTCGGGGAGCGAGCCTGATGATTCCATTGGCGGTCCCGATACTGGGAGCCATGGGGTGATCGTTTGGATACCCAATCAGAAGATTGTGGGCGCGTCTACAATAACGATAGATCCGAATACGTACGCAGTTGACCTAATTGCTAGGTCAGAGGGAGTAACAGTACAGAGGGTCAGGGATAATCAGACTATCACTCTTGATAGTGTAGTGGGGTTCAACGCAATTCCAGGAGATATTCTGACATTCAGTATCCCTGTACAGAACAGGGGGATAGTGAGTTCACCCCCCACCACATTATCGGTTTATGCCCCTGACGGAACTTCGGAGGATGTTTCTGTTCCCTCTCTTTCCAGTCTTGGTCAATCGAGAGTTGAGGTCGACTGGGTAGTCCCCCAGTCTCAGCCCATAGGCGATGTCTCTCTATCATTCACTGTGGATCCAAACGAGGAGGTTTCCAATGATGGAAACAGAAGCAACAATCAGGGTTCATTCTCATTGTTTATCGGCAGGACCCCAATAGCTGGTCTCAGCATACAGGCCGAGTCTCTGACTCTTGATCAGGTCAGCTTCAATGGACTTTCCTCGTATGACCCAGATGGAGGTGAACTGTCTTGCGAATTTACGGTACAGACCCTAGAGGGGGAATATTCGGCTATAGAAGATGACTGCATCCACGAACACACTTGGGACGATGATGGCGTCTTCGTTGTAAGACTGATTATTACAGATGATGAAAATGACCAGAATTCTGACGAGTCAGTTGTGACTATCCTGAATCGTGACCCATATGTAACTGTCAAATCTGAGTATGAGTGGACGCCTGTACTTTCTCCAATCGAATTCAATGTAGAGGATGTCGGCGACATGGATACGCAAAATCCCTCGGCGCCTGTCGACATACTATGGAAGCAGCCCTGTGAGGAGGGGCAAGTAGGATTCTATTGCACCGTGACGCCAACTTCAGAGGGAGAATACACTGCTGAAGTCGAAGTCATGGATGACGATGGGGCAATCGTTTCTGGGACTAAGACCATAGAAGTAAGAAACATAGCCCCCACAAATCCTAGATCGGAAATTTGGCTTGGCGATAATCGAATGATTCCCGATAGCAGAGGGGTTTTCATCGTAAATGAGGGAGATTCACTGAGGTTCGAAGGATGGGCCGATGATTCGGAAAATGACATGGACGCCTTAGTGCATATTTGGTCACCTGATGCCGAGAATAATCCGGACATCGTAATGGAGTCAACAGGCAGGAAGAGTACTATGGAATATATCTATCACACCTCTGGGATGCATCTCGCGACATTACAGGTTGTCGATGACGACGGAGAAAGCACAGAGGCACTTATTGTCCCAATAGAAGTGATGAACATTGAGCCTTACATTTCACCAATCTCTCCGCCCTTACCAGCTGCAGAAGACTCGTTGATCGACATCCTCATCCAGGTGACCGATACAAGTGGCGACATGCTCACACTTACCAGATGCTTCGACCTAGATCCACTTTCGAACAGTGATGGAGAGGGGACTTCGACGGATGACTGTGACTTAGAGACGGACCACATCTCTAGGTCTTGGCCCGATGCCACTACTGCACCAGAGATGATAATTTTCCACGTCACCGATGACGATGGCGCAACGGCATCCGTAGAGATTCCTCTGGACATTAGGAACGTCAAACCAGTTCCCAAGGCCGATTCCAGTGAATTTTTAGACGTACAAGAGGGAGACGTGTTGTTCTTCACGGCTAATGGGACAACGGACTCAGTACACGATATGGCAAATATGCTGTACAACTGGGACATGGACACAACTGTAGATAGCGATGGTGACGGCGATCCGGAGAATGATATCGACATTCAGGGGCAGTGGATTGAGTGGACATTCAACGGTTATGGTTCGAGAACGGTAAAAATGACTGCTCTGGACGAGGGAGATGGAGCTTCGGTGACGCTTACTGTGGTTATTCTTGAGGCCCCTTTCAGCATGGGAGAATTTGTCTCCGACTATGGGATAATTATAGCCTTCATCCTGATTGTTGTAATTGGCGCTGCTGTGGTTCTACAAAAGAGAGGGGTTCCTGAGCATAGGGCTAGGTCTGATTCGTCACCCGGCAGGAAGAGAATATCAATGGACGATGCATTTGACAATCCCCAATATGATCCCTTCGCCAAGGAGGACGAAAGCCTTGATTCTCAGGCCCGAGAAGCTGATGCAGTGTCTGAGGGAGCCCATGAAAGCGTCGAATCCGAAGTTGACAGATTCTCTGGAGAAGGAGTGACAGAGGCTTTCGAGGAGCTTACTGGCGGGACGGTCGAAGAGGAAGTTGACGAATCTTCCCCGGAGGAGGTGGCAGTGTCCGTAGAAGAGGCTCTGGACGACGAAGACATCGAAGCACTCTTTGATGATTAGTCGTCGGCGCCATCATGGCCAACCTATTCCGACTACTCGGATTGCCCGACCCAACCAAGGTCAGCGGGGCTGGTATCTCGAAGAGGGGAGTCACAGTTGATCCGGAACCTCAGGCAGAGGACATATTCCACTACCTAGATGAGCAGGGCTGGTCAGATAGGACCAGGAGGATGAAGCCGGAGGCCCGGAGGCAGGTGGTATACCTCAAACCGGATACCCTCCATAGGCTCCATACCGAAGGGATGTCCGATGTTCTCTCTGGTGGCAATATGATTCTCGTCGACCTGAGTTCACTGGTCCATATGCCCAGTCAAAGAGATGTTTGTAGGAGAAGGGTACAGGAGATGGCAGCACGCCTTGGCCTTCCAGTATTCGCCATCAACGATGATGATACGCTCCTAATGGTAGCAGGGGCGGGAATGAGAGTGGACACAAATAAGCATGAGTTGGGAATAGGTCGAAAGGACCATCTCACTGAGGCCTAAGTTTCAGGTTCGTAAGAAACGGGGCCGTCTTCAAGCCAAGAGTCCAGGTCACCTGAGGCGACTTCCTCAATGGCGTGCTCGGTGAAGTCTCGATATGCTACCCACTTGGAAATCTCTTCTTCACTATCTCCCCTCTTTCGCTTCCTACGGATTGACTCGTCCGCATACTTCACACAACGCCTGAGAAATCTCTCCACAATTTCTCGTCTCGAGTCCTGACTCATTTCTCACACCATCTCTAATTCTTCGATTAAATTGTCGACATGCCCCTTAGTTCCAACCTTGTAGCCGACCCACTTAAGATTGCCATCGACGCCAATGGCGAATGTCGATCTCAGAGTCCCCATGTAGGTTTTTCCATACATTTTTTTCTCTCTCCATGTCCCGTAGGCCAGATGGAGTTCAGCCTCTTCATCGACGACTAATTCGAATGGGAGTTCATGTTTGGAAATGAATTTCTCATGCGACTTCGCAGAGTCGGTAGAGACACCTAGTACCGTCCACTTATTATTTTCTAATCTCCCAATATTGTCCCTGAAATCGCATGCCTGAACAGTGCAACCAGGGGTGTTGTCTCTAGGATAGAAATACAGAATCACGCCCCTTCCGGAATCCAGCATGTCCGATAGCGTAATTGTCGAGCCATCAGTAAGGACCGCCTTGAAGTCGGGCGCTTTGTCTCCAGAAGAGAGTGTTACAGGTTCTGCCATGTTCATCCGAGAGGGGGCATGATGATGACCTTTACTTCTCTATTATCGAGGACAGAGAAACTGCCGCGGGCCTTATTGGCGGCTCACTGAATCCGAAACACGACGATTCTGTACGGCTAGACATTGCTCCCAGATTGTCACCTGATACTATTGCAGATGCCCCTTTGAGCCACGAAATGGAACGTATGGAGTACCACTCCTCACTTCCGTTATTTGCTATTCCATGAGTCCTTGTACCGAACAGTGTCTTAGCAAAGAAGTTCTCTACTGATGAAATGAACCAAAGCGGCCGAGGGAATGGCAGGGGGAATCTAAAGCCCCATGACATGTAGACGCTGAAGTCATCGGCCTTCACTGAAATCGATTTGCCGTCAATCTTTACGTCAACGGGTACGATCCTTATCTCTTCGAAGGAATAGAGGGACGAGACGTATTCAGCATGTTTCTCGGAAGGGGAAAGTAGTGTCCTATTGCCATTAGGGTCCGCCCACATAATGTTCGTGAATCCCCCCAATGGAGAATCATCCCATGCGCCGATTACAACGCGATCGCCCCTTTCAAAGGACGAAGAGAATATTCTCCCTCTGAATACCTCCCTCACCATTTCTTTCTCTCCTCCCTCATCCTCTTCTTTGTTGATGCCCATGAGCAAATTGGGCACAGCTCCATGTCGTGCCTCCTAGCTGGACAGTGCTCCCTACCGAAGTAGATTATCTGGAGGTGCCTACTGTTCCAGGTGTCCTTTGGGAATACCTTCTTCAGGTCCCTTTCCGTCTTTTCCACGCTCCTTCCATCCGAAAGCCCCCACCTGGATGCTAGTCGATGTATATGCGTATCAACTGGGAATGCAGGTACTCCGAAAGCCTGAGACATTACTACACTGGCAGTTTTGTGACCCACTCCTGCGAGTGATTCCAAGAAATCCCAATCTGGGCCGATCTCGCCCCCTGCCTCGTCTATCTGCTGGGCCATTCTTTTCAGATTCCTCGCCTTTGTGGGAGCGAGTCCTATCTGCCGGATGAGGTGCTGTATCTCCTCGACCTCCAGTTTCATCATTTCTTTTGGTGTACTTGCGGCGGAGAAAAGATCCGGAGTTACCTCATTCACCTTCTTGTCCGTGGTCTGAGCGGAAAGCATCACGGCTACGAGAAGAGTGTAAGGATCTATGTGATCTAGTGGTATAGGGGTTTCTGGGTACATTTCATCAAGAAGTTCCCCGATTTTAGTGGCCTTTTCGGACCGTTTCATCACTCAACCTCCGGATCGTCCCTCATCCCTAGTATGAAAGCTGCCCCAGTGAAAAGCAATGGAACTCCGTAGCATGGTAAGAACATGAAATCGGATGATTCAGTGGAGTTTGTGTTGCCTCCCATAATGATGTATGCCAGTAGACCGAGGAACAGCCCTGGAAGGAGCGCGATGGCAGCTAGGATGAGTCCGCGCACAAATCCCATGACGTTCGCTGATTGAACTAACAGATGAAGGTTCGTCGGAAGACGGCAGAACAGAAATTAGGGAATCCAACCCAATCCTCTCAAGTAAGTACCCCTTGGAACATGCATGGCCACAGAACTCGTGGAACTTCTGGAGACGCTGTCCGTTGGCTTCTGCGGGGTGGCAACTCTCCTGTGGATGTCTATAGGGACTTTTGCCAGGATGGAGAAAGGTGAAGTTTTGGCGCAGCGGACAATAGCATCTCTCTGCGTGACTTCTGCGATGATGCTGATCGCACTCAATGCCCTTGGAGGGGAGCTCTGGGGGTCTGGATCAATGGCTCTACCGATGGCACTAGTGGCAGTCATAGTTGCGATTTCGGCGACACTCAACCTGAAAGGCAAGGATGTACAGGGAGAGGCGAATCCCCACCAAATAAGGATGATGCGCCGTGAAGAGGAGTGACTACTGGGAGTTCTCTCCGCCTATTTTGTCATCGATGAAGGCCCTCATGTAAGCAGGGAGTTCGCCGTTGACGAATAACACATCGTTCACGTCTTCCAGTTTCATTAGAGAGTAGTAAATTTGCATAGCGGTCATAGGCGTTGCACTGCAGCCGGTGCATCCGCCCTCGAGGGAGATGGAAATGATGCCGTCTGTCGTGTCGATCACGTTGACGACTCCATCGTGAGCATCCAAGACTGCTTGCACTGGGCCGACCGAGTCGAGGATGACCTGCTTGTCCACCATGATGTCGCCTCAGAGTGCCTGTGCATGCGGGGGGCTTTCAAACAATCGCCCCTTCCGACAGCCATGGATGGCGCATTGAGGGTCCTCGTTCTTGACCTCCTTGTAGAAAGATCTGAGTTCGGACATGGTGGAAATCAGGAGGTTGTCAGCCCCATGACTAGGTATGGCGATGTGGAAGTTCTATTGGTTACGCCACAGATGCAGTCAATAGATTCAGGGAGAAAGGCGGCCGGAGAGGGGTTGGTGTTACTTTCTGAGAAGGACGTGCCGCACTGGGACCATGACTACGATTTCTGGAGTAGTTGCGAGGTTGAAATGAGTGGAGGCTCGGCAAGATTCACTAGAATCGCACTTCCTATGGAAATTAACGATCGAGAAATGAAAGATTGGCTCGGATCAATCGATGTGGATGCAGTGGTTTGCTCGGGCTCCCGTAGGAATGTAACGATGTGGGAGGGGTGGATGGATAGTGCAGCATCGCTGATGAGAGTTGCTTCCACCTCCGGTATGCCGACACTGGGGATTTGCTTTGGGCACCAACTTCTATGTAAATCTCTAGGATCTGAGGTAATTAGAGCAGAAAACATGTCTAGCGGTGTTTGGGACTTATCGCTCAACGAGGCTGGCATTAGAGATGAGATATTTGGACTCAGGGAAGAGAGGGAGGGAGGGCCCGTAGTACTATACTCCCACCAGGACCATGTCGTCACCGTTCCGGAATGCTGCGAATTACTGGGGTCTGCCGAGCACAACTCCGTAACTGCAGTGAGGGTTATTGGGGCCCATGGTGAGAAGATGCCAGCATGGGGCCTGCAGTTTCACCCGGAGGCTGCCAAGCATAGGATAGAGAGGTCATTCGGCTGGGGGCACATTACTGAGGATGAAATGTTGGCATTTCAGAGAGAACATGATGGCGCTGGGGTCCTCGAAGCTTTTGCTAATGTGGTTTTGAGCCACAGGAGGTAGGTCGCCCCTTAGGGGCGGTTTCTATGACTTGAATTATAAGTGGGACTTTTGTCCGCGGGCCGAAACAGGTTGATATTATGGACGGAGAACAACTAGGAATGTATGGAATGATGGCAGGTCTTTTCGGCCTTGTCGTCGCATTCATGCTCTATAGAAAGGTAGACTCAATCGAGATTGAGAACAAGACAGTGGCAAAAATCACTGAGCGTATCCAGGATGGGGCTATGGCCTTCATGATGGCCGAGTACAGGATGCTATCCGTATTCATAGCCGTCGTTGCCGCGCTGCTGTTCGTTGGTGGAAACTACAATGACGACCTTGGGCTGGAGACCACGGTTGCATTCGTAATTGGTGCACTTTGCAGTGCTGCTGCTGGATTCAGCGGTATGCGCTCGGCAACAAGCGCGAACGGCCGAACCGCACAGGCCGCGGCTAGCGGAGGTCAGGCTGCTGCACTTACCACATCATACAACGGTGGGGCCGTTATGGGCCTAGCAGTCGGAGGACTGGGGCTTTTCGGAATCTCACTGATGTACTACTTCACAGAAACTGAGTTCCTATCGGTAAGCAACATCGCAGGATTCGGAATGGGTGCATCTTCCATCGCACTCTTCGCCCGTGTGGGTGGTGGAATCTACACCAAGGCTGCTGATGTGGGAGCCGACCTAGTAGGGAAGGTCGAAGCTGGCATTCCTGAGGATGATCCTCGGAACCCCGGTGTCATCGCTGACAACGTCGGTGACAACGTCGGTGACGTGGCCGGCATGGGCGCTGACATCTTCGAGTCGTTCGTCGGCTCAATCATCGCAGCCATGGTAATCGCCGCGGCGAGTTCTGAGTTGGGATCTGACTACCTGATGATTCCAATCGCACTGGCCATTGTCGGATATGTGGCATCCATTGTCGGCGTGTTCTCGATCTCGGCAATGAAGAACATGGACGCTGGTGCAGCCCTCAGGAATACCACTTTCATCGGTGCGGGCCTATTCATCGCTGGAGGGTACTTCGCCCTAGGCGAGTTGGGTCTTGATCAGACCGTAGTCCAGGCAGTTGCTATTGGCAGTCTCGTTGGCATACTGATTGGCCTAGTTACCGAGTACTACACTGGCATAGAGCCTGTGTTCGGATTCCAAGTCAAGGCAATCCCCTACATTGGGGAGGCCTCCAAGACCGGTAGCGCGACCAATGCAATCGCTGGCCTTGCAGTTGGAATGGAGTCGGTACTGATACCGGTGCTTCTGATAGCTGCTGGAATTTACGGTGCCAATGACGTGATGGGCGGCGGCGACGCTGGCCTATACGGAATCGCGATGGCTGCTATGGGGATGCTTGGAACTGTTGGCGTGACCATGACTGTGGACGCATACGGACCAGTGGCCGATAACGCAGGAGGAATCGCAGAGATGTCTGGGTTGGGCAAAGAAGTACGAGATATTACTGACGGACTTGACTCGATTGGCAACACCACTGCTGCCATAGGGAAGGGTTTCGCTATAGGAAGCGCTGCTCTAACAGCTCTGGCTCTGTTTGCGGCCTACAAGACGAGCGCTGGCTTGGATGCTGCTGCCCTCTCCCTGACCAATCCGGAGGTAGTGATTGGGCTCCTAATTGGTGGTGCTCTTCCATTCGTAGTGGCTGCAATGACGATGAAGTCTGTCGGCCGTGCTGCCGAAGCAATGATTGTGGAGATTCGTCGACAATTCAGGGAGATAGATGGCCTTCTTGAGGGCAGAGAGGGCGTCGAGCCGGACAGTGCCACATGCGTGGACATCTCGACACAGGCCGCTCTGCGTGAGATGGTGATGCCCGGGCTAGTGGCGATCTCGAGTCCGGTCATAATCGGCCTGGCCCTAGGGCCCGCGGCACTCGGAGGAACTCTAGCAGGAGCCACTGCTACTGGCGTCCTTATGGCCCTCTTCATGGCCAACGCTGGCGGTGCTTGGGACAATGCGAAGAAGGCTATCGAGCAGGGTGAAATATCCGGCGCGGAGAAGGGCGATGATGCTCACTCAGCAGCGGTTGTTGGAGATACCATTGGCGATCCTTTCAAGGATACCAGCGGACCATCACTGAATATCCTGATCAAGCTCATGTCGATTGTTTCAGTGGTTATTGCTGGCCTTCTTTGAGTACTAACGTGTTGCGTCAGTCTCTTGACTGTGTGCCTCGACGGAGGCACATGCGGAGTACCCCTGCCATGGGAATGGCGTTCTTGCTTCTTGCTTGTATGATGCCTGGTTGCATAGAGACGGGCAACTCCGGCGGTACCGTAGATTCAGATTCAGTAGAAGCCCCGATATGGGATGTGGGTGACTGGTGGCTGTACACTTTCTCTACGCCTGAGTACAGTGACGACACTGCAAGGTTAGTCGTAGCTTCTGACTCTGAAGAGGGTGGGACGGCTTACATGTTAGCAATTTCCAGCATAGGGGAGGCGCGAAGGCACGCGGTGCTGAACCACAATCCATTCTTAGGAAGAATAACCCATGAAGACCTGTCTGCATTCGAGAACGGAGTGCCTCAGCCGGTTCTAGACTTCCCACTCGTCGAAGGTGCTGGATGGGAATTCACGCTATTCTCAACAGAGTGGTCTGCCAGTGTCCGCACCGTTACAGGGGGTGTAGCTGTAATGGAGGCTGAGACCTCGGATGGATCTACCCTGGAGTATGTCTATGATTCGTCTTCGGAATTCTTCTCATCATTCATATGGACTGATTCGTCTGGAGTTGTTCAACTAAGGATGATGCTTGCAGATGACGGGGGGTCGCATTCAGGGGACGTCTACTTCGTAAGAGGTGGCGATCTATACTCCAACACTTGGGACGAGTCTGGCCCAGATGTTGAGTTTGAAGACTCCTTCTTCGTTAGCGACCACCCGAATGATGGCGAGTGGAATGAAATGATCTACTTCCTAGATGCTGCATGCGGGGGAGGGGGGTCGAGCATCACTCTGACCCTCAGGGACCATGGTTCAATTTCCGCTCTGGAGAGAGTATGGGGCCCCGGAGCGAGCGAGAGTGGGACATTGGGGACCATTCCCTATCCCTCAGAGGAATACACCCTGACTGCCACCTTCACGGGCGATAGTTACCTCCGTCTGATATTCGCGGGCGGAATAACTCAGTCATGGAGCCTGTGAGGTGACCGTATGAGTCAAGGGACTCTGGTGATGATGCATGGCATGACCGGGACGTCCGAAATGATGAGACCACTGGCGGAAAGACTTGCTCCCGACGAGTGGTCTGTGATGTGCCCCCAAGCGGAAATAGAGCATCCCACCAGAGGTGGCTTTGCATGGTGGCTGAGGGCCGATGACCCAACGCTTCCCCTGGATGAAGAATCCCAAGGGCAGGTGGGTGAGTCAATCAAACGAATTCTAGGGGAGCTTCCAGAGGGGCCGGTAATTGTTGGAGGATTTTCGCAGGGAGGGGCCATAGCATCAGCCCTTCTGGAGACAGACTCCCAAGATAGGATATACGGATTGGTTCTAATCGGGACCAAAACCGTGCGTGCAGAATCACTGAGGGACTCTCTACCGTTCCTCAAGCCCCGCCCCATAGCATGGATGCACGGTTCAAGGGATCACCTTGTTCCAATAGAGCATGCCCGCGAACACGCCGACATCTTCGAAGATGCAGGATGGCCGGTAACTAGGCTGGAGCATGGGAAAGGCCACATGGTCAACCTAAACCAGATTGAAGAACTAAAGAATGCCATAAGAGGGATGGCAGAAAATTCTCAGAGATATTCCAGCAAGTGATCCGAACCACCTACGAAGATGGGCTTGTCCCCTCTGATATCGAAAACGACTGGGACGGTACGATGCCCAGTTATCCTCACTACCTCCTGCCTAAGGCCGTCATAATCGTCTAAATTCACCTCTGTGAATGATAGGCCGTTAGCCTCCAAGGTCCTAGCTGCCCTAACGCAGTAGGGGCAAATCGTCTGGCTGAAGTATAGGAAGTCCGTTTTAGCGGACGACAGGTGCTCATGAAGAGGGGACAACTTCTCCATCACCTTCTTCCCACCAGCCATCAGGAGTTTCTCCGAGATCACCGTCGATTTCTTGATCGCCGCCCAAGCGGCCCTCGAGAACACGATCGCATTCATCTGGGTCTACGAACACCAAGAATAGTACTGTCATGAGAGTCAGGCCTGCACCTAAGTATAGGGCGGAGATATAGTCCATGATCTCGATTGCCTTCCCAGTCAGGCTTAGTGCGATGACCCCTGATAGGTTGAACATCGACATGTATGCGGTGAATTGAGTCCCTCCGGCTTTACTGTAAGTGAGTCTCATAGAGACGGAAATAATGGAAATCCATGCCAATCCGTTGATGATAGCCCTGAGGCAAAGATAAGCGACCATGATAGTCGTATTTCCCCAGTAGTCCTGCAAGATTGCTAGTCCGGCATTTGCCAGAGCTAGTAGCGTGAACCCTATCATTGCCACCTCCCTAACCCCAAAGCGATCCCCTAGGAATCCACCGATTAGTTGGCCTGCCATCAAGAAGGCTATGACAATGCCACCCATTACAGCACTGTATTTGTCCATCTCCCAACCAGCCTCATTGATGAAGATGTCCAGGATAATTGGGTCGACGAAAAGATAGAGCTCCGACAGAAGACACAGGAAGATCAGTAGGAAGGAAGACCTCAGAGAGAATCCCTTTACAATGTTGTAAGTCGTAATAGCAGGCCCCGTCATACTGCCTGACAGAACGTTGGGCACCATTGGTAATCTCACTCCTAGCTTTTGGGACAGTTGCATTAACACGATTAATGAAATGGCTATGACTCCGAAATTGACTATGTCCATGAATAGAAGAGGTCGATCTTGCCAATCGGAATAAACGAGCACCCCTACGATGTAAATTGCCATTCCCAATAGAGTCGCGGTGATGGTGAGCCAGAGCATTGCCGCTGGCAGGGTAATGTGTTTGGATACCAGATTCTTGGCTGCCCAATTAGCGGCCCTGTAGGGATCATCATCGTCCTCGGACCAGGGTATTTCTACATCGGGGGCATCTTCGGGGGTTTCTTCTGAGTCATCTTTCCAAAGGCTGGTGCTTGTGTTACGGTCCCATGGGAATAGCCTGTCGCCGGACCTCTCCCTCAGGAATAGCGGGAGTGCCATGATAATCAGCAGCAGGGGCAACTGTATCACTATTGCAGATTTGATTCCGAACTTAGTTGCCATGATTCCGAGAATCGCTCCACCCAGGATATATCCTGCCCTCTTGGCTGCGAACATGAAGCCATTCGCCTTCGCTACCTCATCCGGCTGTAGGACGTCAACGGCCAATGCATCGACGCCGACATCCTGAAGCGAGGAGAATAGATTGTGTATGAACAGTACCAACGTCACTAATTGAATGGATTCGGCCAGATTGGAAACAAACAGCAAGGCGCCCAAGGTGACTACCATTCCCGTTTGGGCGAATAGGATCCACGGCCTTCTTCGACCATACGAGGGAGCTTGTATTCCATCTACCATGGGGCCCCATACGAATTTGAAGGTCCAAGGCAGTGCTATTGCCGCCCACAGAGCAGCTATGTCAACAGGGCTAACATCGTTGACGGCCAAGAACGCGGGGAACGCGACATACGTGAATCCTTGAGGGAGCCCTTGGGCTGTGTAAAGTATGGAGAGTGAGACATATCTTCTGAATTGATTGTCGGCCAGTGACTCGCCATCGACCCAAGAGTCTCTTGCAGAGTTCCACCTACCTGGAATCAGACGAGGATCAAGTGCTGAGCCAACTTTACTGACGATGGTGTAGATTCCCCGATTTTCTGTCATGATGGTCCCTTCTTCGCCTCTGATCTTCGTAATCC
>CERS01186362.1_pt1 | contig 59881 bp, 56 predicted proteins | sample 356251 | NCBI WGS metagenome assembly CERS01 (sample SAMEA2621020, study PRJEB7988) | marine metagenome | isolation source: saline water (ENVO:00002010), including
GGTACTTTGTCTTAAGGCATGGGAGAGTAGGACATTGCCAGGTCTACAAAACGTGAAATTTTTGTCACTTTACAATTATTTCTTGGACACTATTCTTTAAATATGAAAATTTGCGTTGTTGGAACAGGTTATGTTGGTCTCAGTCTTTCTGTCTTGCTTTCTCAAAAGCATCAAATTACAGCTCTGGACATTTCAGATGAAAAAATCAAACTAATAAACAATAAAAAGTCACCAATTAAAGATCTTGAGTTAGAAGACTATCTGCAAAATAAGAGTCTTAAATTAAACGCTACTCTGAACAAAGATGAAGCTTATTCAAATGCTGATTATGTTATAATAGCTACACCAACAAATTATGATGTTAAGACTGGATCATTTGATACTTCTTCTGTTGAACAAGTTATATCGGATTGCATAGTAATTAATCCTGAAGCACTGATAATAATTAAATCAACTATTCCACTAGGATTTACTGATAGCATGAGACAAAAATTTCAGAAAAGAGACATTATATTTTCTCCTGAGTTTTTAAGAGAGAGCAACGCTTTATATGATAATCTATATCCTTCAAGAATAGTAATAGGAGATGATTCAAAAAAAGCATTAGAATTTGGGAAGATATTGATTAATTGCTCACTAAAATCTGAAAATGAAGTTCAATTATTGTGTATGGATTCTAAAGAGGCAGAAGCAGTTAAACTTTTCTCAAATACTTTTCTTGCTATGAGGATATCTTTTTTTAATGAATTAGATAGTTTCGCGGAAATTCAGAATCTGTCATCTGAAAAAATTATAGAGGGTGTAAGTGCTGATCAAAGAATAGGAAATTATTATAATAACCCTTCCTTTGGATACGGAGGATATTGTTTACCTAAAGATACAAAACAATTACTAGATAATTTTAATAAGATTCCTAATAATATTATAAAGGCAGTTGTAGAATCTAATAAAACTAGAAAAAAATTTATAGTTAACTCAATATTAAATAAATTTCCAGGCACTGTTGGTGTTTATAGATTAATTATGAAAGAGGGGTCAGATAATTTTAGAGAAAGTGCAGTCCTAGATATAATTGAAGAATTGAGGAGAAGAAAAATAAAAATTATTCTTTACGAACCGTTAATTACTGAAAAGCAATTTAAAGAAATTGAAGTTATTCGTAGTATTAGTGATTTTATATCTAAATCTGATTTAGTTATAGCTAATAGGTTATCAAGTGACCTCATACATGTAAGAAACAAAGTTTACTCAAGAGATATTTTTCAAAAAAATTAATTAAATTTTGACATATTTAAAAGCTATGTCGCAGATTGAGCCACCGCTTTTGTAGATTTTAAATATTGTATTTAATTTAGGTAATACAGTTTTATTGCCCAATTTATGCCATTGATACTGCTTTAAAAGCCAATAATGTTTTTTTATAAAGCTCACCTCTTCCATTTGTTTTTTTGTTACATAAAATGAAAGATCATCAAAAAATTCGTATGGGTGTAAATATATTATAGGAATTATGTTATTATTAATGGAAGTTTCTATAAATTTATTTAATTTTTTTTGAGACAGTAATTTAAAAGCCGTACCACCAAGTTTAAAATGATAATTATTGAAAAAGGTATTGATTGAGGGAACCGGTAACACTTCAAGGCTTTCTAACTTTAGTTTATCTTTAAAGTATCTGATCTGATTAAGATTATTAATGTGAAGACTTGAATCGTATTCAAAATATTTTTCTATTATCTTATAATGTTGATAATTATGCTCATTTATTGAGAAAAATGGAGCTCTAAAACCTCTAACTTTTTTATTAGAAGCTTTTTCAAGGTTATCGATTGCCTTAGCAATTTCATAGTCAAATTTTTTCAAAGGAGTTTTATTTACCCAGTCATGATAAAGTGAATGGCAAGCTATTTCATGTCCATCACGAGATATTAAATCAATAATATAAGGAAACTGCTCAGCAATTATTCCCGTGCAAAAAAATGTTATCTTTTGTTTATTTAAATTTGACTTACAGAAGTTATTAATTTTTAAATAAGTACGCAAAAGGTTTTCACCATTGATTGAAACATTCTTAATACCAAGAAATCTTCTTAAATCAAAAGAGAAATCCTCAAAATCAATTGTGAGAAATAATTCGTTTATTTTATCTGTTTTAATTTCCATTCCTTATCACAAAAATAATTACCTATTACCAACAAGTCCACATCAGAATCAAAGAATGTCTTAATGGCATCTTTTGGCGAATTAACTATTGGTTCTTGTATGTTAAATGATGTGTTTAATAGAACAGGTATACCAGTAATTTCGTAGAACTTGCTTATTAGTAAATGATATTTAGGATTAAGTTTTTTTATTACTGAGTGTACTCTTGATGTATTGTCAGTATGAACAACTGCAGGGATCAGAGGTTGTTTGGTCTTTTTTACATTTGATACTATGTTCATGTAAGGACTACACTTACTCAAATCGAAATATTCACTTTGATTTTCAAATAAAATTGATGGAGCAAATGGACGAAATAATTCTCTTTTTTTAATCTTTTTATTTATCTCTTCTCTAATAGAATCATTCCTTGGATCAGCTAAAAAAGATCTAGATCCCAGTGCTCGAGGTCCAAATTCTGACCTTCCTTGGAACCAAGCAACAATTCCTTTATCAGCAATTTTTCGAGCAGTTTTATCAGCTAATTCAATATCGTTATAAAATGTTGGTATGGTTAAGTTCATTTTCTGAAAAATTTTTTTAATATCATCATTACTAAATTCTGTTCCTAAATATGGATTTCTTACACTTTCGTAATCTATTTTTAAATTATTGTCCTTGAGGTAGCTCAATACTGACCCGACAGAACATCCTGCATCATGTGGTGCAGGAGGCAAAGTTATATTTTTAAAAATACTCTTCTGGATTATTTTTCCGTTTGCGCTCACATTTAAAGCACACCCACCAGATAAAACTAGTTCATCATAATCTGGATAATTTTTTTTAATCCAAGATAAAGTATTTTCTAAAACTTCTTCAAAAACTTCTTGTATGCTTGCTGCTAAGTCCTTATGTTTCTGTGTAAGCGCCTCATTTTTTTTTCTAGGTTTTATAAAGTTATTAAATAGTTTAGGATTAAATTTTCCTTCTAGTGCAGAATGATAATCACATAGATTGTAGTTAAAGCTATAATCTCCTTTATCTTTGTTTAATTTTATTATTTTTTTATAAATTAAATCTTTGTATATTGGGCTTCCTAGAGGCGCTAACCCCATCATCTTATATTCGCCTTCAAGCATTCTAAAGCCTAAATAACCTGTAAAAAAACTGTAAAAATGACCAAGAGAGTTTGGCCATTTTATTTTTTTTACTATTTTTTTATTACCCATATTGTTAACAGATACTATAGTTGAATATTCTTCTCCACCACCATCATATGAAATTGAAACTGAATCAATATCTTCATTTATTGACTCTGCATAAAACTGATGAGTAAGATGGTGATCACAAAATACAATCTTACCTTTATAATTATCAAAATTTTTATTGATTATAGATCTTATTCTAAATAAATCTAGCCATCGTCCTTTTAATTCAGGATAACTACTATTACTTTTTCTTAACAATGAACTGATTATAATTTTAAGAATACTTTTATTATAAGTTAATGTTGAAAATAGTTTTTTTATTACACCTTTGAATCTAGTAATTACTTTCCAAGGTTTCCAATAGATACATATAGCACTTATGTCATTTATATCTATAGATGCAAAATCAAGACATTCTTGAATTGAATAGATTGGAAAACTACCATCATTTTTAATCCTCGTAAGTCTTTCCTCTTCTATTGCAAATACTAAACTGCCATCTTTGAAAAGAGCGGCTGAACTAGAACCCATTGTACTTAATCCTAAATAATACATATAATCTAAATTACTTTGCCTTATTTTTCTTATAAGAATAAATTATACTTTTCATAGAACTATTTAAATCATAATCCTTATTAGAAAAAATATATTTTTCTGATTTTTGTGTAGAGTAGTAATCGTCAGAAAAAAGTTTTTTGTATATATTAGAATTAAATGGAAAATAGAAAAATTTATTAAATACATCTCCAATTATACTCATTGCAAAAAATAATGTATGAGGAAGCGCAAACTTTTTCCTCTTATTCTTTAAATTATAGTAAATTGAGTCATAAATCTCAGTTATAGTGTATGTTTTTTTATCTGCAATTATGAATACCTGACCTTTGGTATTTTTATACTGAGTTATATTTAAAATAAAATCTATTAAATAATCAATATGAACCATGGACCGTTTATTTTCAATTCTTGGTATGGGAGGAAAAAAGTTCTTATCTATTTTTTCTATCATATTTCTTAAATTTCCGGCAACATGATCACCGTATACTAGGGCTGGTCTAATAATAATAATTGACATATTTATACTTTTTTGAAGTTCCAATAGAGCATTTTCAGAATTTCTTTTAGAGTAACCATATTCGTCTTCTGGTTCAGACACGCTAGTTTCATCATTAGGTATATTTTCTCTAAATGGGGCGGCTTTCACAGAACTTATATAAATGAAATTATTAACTCCTTGTTCGGAAGCTAGTTTAGCTAACCGCATAGTAGAAATAAAATTTATCAAGTTATAGTCACTTGCTAAATATAATTTTGATTCGGTATCATGGGCAATACCGGCACAATGAACAACCGTATCCACATTTATAAATGCTTCTTTTGGAATGTTATTGTTCCTTAAATCGTATTTAAAAAAATTAATATTTCTTTTAATAATATTTGTTCTTCCTAGAATTTTAATATTTCTTTTCTCTTTAAAAAGTCTCTCAAGCAATCGAGAGCCTATAAATCCAGAAGAACCTGTTATTAGATAGTGCATTAGCTTAAAAATTATTTTTGTAATTCATTTAAAATATTTATAAATTCTTTAGTTATAATATCTTGATCAAAAAATTTAAGTGCTCTTGCTTTTGCATTTTCACCCATTTTATTAATTAGAGAATAATCTGTTGCAAATTTTCTGAAATAAAATTCAATTTCTTTTTTATCATCTCTATTTACTAAAAACCCTGTTTTGTTATGTATTATAGAGTCTTTAAGTCCGTATATATTTGAACCTATTGAGGGTAAGCCACAAGCACCAGCTTCTATTACAGAATTTCCAAATCCCTCCTTGTTACTTAGAGTGCAGAATACATCAGAGGCTTGCAAATAATTTTCTGGTGAATGAGTAAATGGAACTATTTTCAGATTATTTTCATAATCTTTAAATATTTTTTTAACCTCTTCTATAGTTTTATCTTCTTCTGGTCCAACAACTAAAAAAGTAATATTTATTTTTTGTTTAATCATACTTATTAAACAATGAGAAATTTTATGTATTCCTTTATTCTTATTCACTCTTCCAAGATAAATAAATACTGTATCTTTAGTAGGAATATTTAATTTATTACGAATTATTATTCCATTTTCTTTATTTGGATAAAATCTATTTAAATCAATTCCACAAATAGAGCCTTCAAGAATTACTTTAGAATTGTTTTTGCTAACTATATTATTTTTGATCAAAAAATTTCTTTGGGAATTACCATCAACGAGATTTATTGTTGCTAGTCTTGCAGTCAGCTTATCAAGGTTTTTAATAATAAATTTTTTAATTCCTTTTTTGATGACCCACTGCTGCCCAGTAAAATTATTAATTCTAATAGGGACAAAAAATATTTTACCAGCAAACATAGAAAGTAATCCAGTTTTAGGCGAGATAGAATAAACAATATCAATTTTGTTTGTATAAAAGAATTTTAATAATAATAAAAAAGAAATAAAGTCTTTGACAATATTAATTTTTCTCTGAAATGGTATATCTTTAATTATAACTTCCTTGGGTAAAAATTTATTTAGTTGATCAAAATCTTTAGTGTTTGTTAAAATTGTGACTTGATAATTATTGACTAAGTTTGTAATGTGATTTCTTAGAAAGAAAAAAATCATCATTGGCACTGTTGCTACAATTATAAATTTTTTTTTATTCATAATTTATGAGAAAACTATTAAATTATATTTACACTCATTACAATAATCAAATTGCTAATGAGAAAACTTCACTAATTCATATTATACATCACAAGATCTGTTCAAGTAAGCTTATTGCTAGAGTGCTATTTCATACAAGAATAGACCCTATTATTTTGAGAGAAAAAAAAAGCTTTCCCCATCTATTTGACTTAACTTCGATACTCATGTCTTTAGTGATGAGAAGTATTTTAAAAAAAGATTCTAGAAAAAAAATTTTGGATATAGGCACAGGTAGGTATGGTATTTTGTCTATATTCTTAAAAAAAAAATACCCAAATATTAAAGTTGTAGCATCAGATATAGAGAAAACTTTTGTTCGAAATGCTAATATCAATTTTAGCTATAATGATGTAGATGTAAACTGCCAAGAATCAAATTTATTTGACAATATTAATGAATTTGATTTTGATTTTATCATATGGAATTTACCCTATTATGCCGAACCAGAAAATTATCTTAATGATTTTTTTAATGAAACAAGTAATAGACTATCTAAACAGGGTACTATAATTTTAGGTTATAATTCATTTGCAACTACAAATTCACAAATTCTAAATATAATAAAAAAGTTTAAAAAATTAAAGGTAACAAGTATAAAAAATTACTATTGGAATAATCACCGTATATTAACTATTAACAAATTTATTGAGACTTAATCTCTTATTTTAATAATTCTTGCAGGGTTACCACCTACTACTGCGTTATCTTCTATAATACCGTTTACAACTGAGCCAGCAATCACATCACAATTTTGGCCGATAATAGTACCCGGCAATATAATACTATTCGTATAAATTTGGGAACCTGTTTTCAATGTTATTGGTAAAGCTTTATCTTCAGATCCATCTTTTTTATTTTCATGGTAAACTGTATGGACCCCTACATTGAAACCAATACGTACATTCTTTTCAATCACAATTTTTTCTTGTGCAGATAATATAATGCCTCTATTAAAATAACATTCATCATGTACCTCTAGATTTTTAGGAAAATCAATCCATACATTTTTTCTTATAAGAGTCTTACCAAGAAAATTAATTTTAACACCTGCCATTTTCCAAAATAAAGGTCTCAGTAAAGTAAAAAAATATAAATCTGGAAGAAGGTTAGAAATACTCAAAAAAAATACAGCCCTCATTCTACTATGGGTGATATCATAGTATAAATGAGATAACAGACTTTTGAGGAACGCATAAATCTTCATAAAAAGATGGTAGTAAAGAGACTAGTTAAAATACAAAAATTATCTTAAAAATTTAGTATAATGTTTGTTATAAGTATAATAAAGAAAAATATATTTATTCATGAATAATGCAGAATATAAAGAGTTTTTAAAAAAATGGGATCAATTAATTTATGATTTTAATAAATGGTCTATAGATAATCCTCTGAAAGAAATATTTAATAAAAAATTTATTTTTATGAATCTTTCACTATGGTGGTGTTCAAATTTTATTAATCGCTCTAATGTTCAGAATCCACAATGGTTTGAAGATTTATTTTTTATAAAATATAATATTAAAAAAAATAAAACAAAAAGAATACCTTTAGTATATCTCACTTTTTTTAAATCTTTTTTTTCAACATTATCTACCTTTTTAATTTCAAAATATTTTTTAAAGAATAATATTGTAGAAAAAAATATACAAAAAACTATATGGTTTCATTCACTAAGCTACAATTTTCAAGATTCTAGCAACGTATGTTTTGATAGACTGTATAAGAAAACCCCTCTTGATGATTTTAAGTATGAATCAAAAAGTAGCTATATAATTAAAATTTTTATAACAAAGAAATTTTTTTTAAATATTAATAAAGAGATTAGTAAATTGAATTATAAAATAAAAAGTTTGAAAAGAAATGCATATGTTGTTGATAAGAGTCTTTATTTAACGGACATACTCTATGTATATTGGATTTCTTTTTGGTATTTATTTAAAATTAAATTAATGCTTTTTTTTATGAGAAAAGATAAGTATGAATCTTTGTTTGTAATAAATAATACTAATTTTAAAGATATTCTTGAGCCACTTTTAATATCTTCATTTTCAGGACCTATCCCTAGATCTTTGCTTTATGGTATTTCGATGAAAAGATTCTTTAGAAATAAAGGAAAAAATCAAAAAATAGTGACGTATGGAGAACTTTTACCAGGAATAAGACCAGTATATCATTTTTTAGATGGTTTGAGAAAAGAAATTAAAATTGCATCGATTCAACATGCTTGGATAAATCCGTACAAAGTAGAACATATTTTTCACAAAGAAGATTTCAACGGTAGTTCGCAAATTAAAGCTTTGAAGTATTCACCAAGACCTAATCTTCTTCTTACCCAAGGAGAATTATCCTCCAAGTTGTACAGAAATTTTTTTCCAAATAATGATATAAAAATTATTGGATGTTTAAAATATGATGATGAGTATTTTGAGAACTTGCAAAGTAAAAATAAAATTAGAGATATTGAAAAAAAATTAGCCCTAAGTTCATTCAAAAAGAATATTTTAATTACCCCATCTATTGGGGACGAATATGAAATAATAAACTTATTTAAGAAATTTAAACAGAATGATTATAGGATCATTCTTTCACCTCATCCTTCTGTTTTTGATGAGACAATAGATTTTTTTAAAAAGTCACTTGAAGAAAAGCTTACTATTGAGCATTATAAGGAGTTTTCCTCAATTGAATTGCTTGGAATTAGTGATTGTATCGTTGGCTGTAAATCAGTTTTACTTATAGAAGCTGCTATAGCTGGAGTGCCAGCTATAAGAATTTGCTCTAATAAATTTAGACCAAGCCACGGTTTTGATGATATTGTTCCATTAGCATTTAACACTGTAGATCTAGAAAATTTGTTAAAAAGTCAAGAGAATAAAGATTACTTTCAAAAGGATATAAAAAAACAGCTGAATGATAACTTCTTTGGACTTTACGAAACTAATGGTAAAGACTTATTGTGGAATTCGATCAATAAAATGTAATATTTTTTTATATGAAAATTTAATAGAATGACCAAATCTGAGAGATTGCCATCAAATAAAAGTATAGGACTATTGTTCTCTATTGTTTTTCTTTGTCTTGCAATATATTCCTTTATTTATTATGGCATGAACAACTATTTTTATTCCTTTATTGCCGTATCAATTTTTCTTTTTATTATCACTTTTGTTTACCCTCCATTTTTGACACCATTAAATAAATTTTGGATGGGAATAGCGTATTATGGATCCAAGATTATTAGCCCTGTTGTTTTGGCATTAATATTTTTTTTAATAATTACGCCTGTCGCAGTAATAACTAGGGTATTTGGAAGAGATGAGCTAAAATTGTCTAAGAAAAATAAAAAAAGTTATTGGATAAATAGAATTCCAAACGGCCCAGAAGCTAAATCGTTTAAAAATCAATATTAAAAATGAAATTTATATTAGAATTACTTAGTTTTTTAAAATCTCGAAAAAAGCTATGGTTGACACCAATAGTTTTGATAATGGTCTTAATTGGTGGTTTACTAGTTGTTTCACAAGGCTCTATTTTTGCACCATTAATTTACACATTATTTTAATTTAATATGACATACGTCTTAGGCATATCGGCTTTCTATCATGATAGTGCTGCTTGCCTTATCAAAGATGGTGAAATAATTGCGGCTGCCCAAGAAGAAAGATTCTCAAGAAAAAAACATGATTCTTCATTCCCTTATAACGCGATACAATTTTGTATTAAAGACTCTAGAATAAAAGTTAATGAAATAGATTATGTTGCTTTTTACGATAAACCTTTTTTAAAGTTTGAAAGATTATTAGAAACTTATTTGGCTTTTGCACCTAAAGGCTTTAAAAGTTTTTCAAATTCAATGCCTCTTTGGATTAAGGATAAGCTTTTCCAAAAAACAAACATTACCAAAGAACTAAATGAAATACTAGGTAATAGTATAAACTGGGATGAGAGACTTTTATTTTCTGAGCATCACCTAAGTCACGCAGCAAGCGCTTTTTTCCCATCACCCTTCACAGATTCAGCTGTTCTTACTATGGATGGAGTCGGAGAATGGACCACTACATCCCTTGCAATTGGAAATAAAAATAATTTGTCTGTGCATAAGGAAATATTTTTTCCTCATTCTATAGGATTATTATACTCTGCTTTTACTTATTATACTGGATTCAAAGTTAACTCTGGAGAATATAAAGTAATGGGTCTAGCGCCTTATGGTCAACCAAAGTATGCAAACCTAATAAAAGATAATCTGATTGATATTAAAGATGATGGTTCTTTCCATTTGAATATGTCTTATTTTGATTACTGTATAGATTTAAAGATGACGAATGATAAATTCAATCAATTATTTGGTGGTAAACCTAGAATTTCTGAAACAGATATAACCCAAAAGGAAATGGATATAGCTGCATCAATACAAAAAATAACTGAAGAAATTGTAGTCAAATTATCAAAAGATATTCATAAAGTATCAGGCCAGAGAAATTTATGTTTAGCGGGAGGTGTTGCTTTAAATTGTGTGGCAAATGGAATTTTATTAAAAGAAAATATTTTTGATAATATTTGGATTCAGCCTGCAGCTGGAGATGCTGGGGGGGCTTTAGGTGCTGCTTTAGGAGCTTATTATATAATGCTGAATAAGGAGAGACGAGTACAAAGCAGCAAAGATGAAATGAAAGGTGGTTATCTAGGGCCAAATTATCACAATACTGAAATAATTGAACAATTAGAAAAGCATGGAGCTAAGTTTAGAGAGTTAGATGATTTGCAAACAATAGAAGAAACTGCAAAAGCACTATCAAAAGGAATGGCTGTTGGACTTATGAATGGCAAGATGGAGTTTGGACCGCGTGCACTTGGGGCCAGAAGTATTATTGCTGATCCAAGATCACCAAAAATGCAAAAACAATTAAATTTAAAAGTGAAATATAGAGAGTCATTTCGCCCTTTTGCTCCAAGTATTTTATTTGAAGACCTTAATGATTGGTTTGATCTAGATACTGAGAGTCCTTATATGTTGCTAGTCAGCAATATCAGAGAAGAAAAAAAAATTAAGATGAATTCTGAGCAAGCTAATCTTTTCGGAATAGACAAATTAAATATACCGAGGTCTGAAATACCAGCAGTAACTCATGTAGATTACACTGCTAGAATTCAAACGGTACATAAGGATACAAACAAAAGATTTCATCAGATTTTATCAAAGTTTAAAGAAATTACTGGATGCCCAGTTTTAGTTAATACTTCATTTAATGTAAGAGGAGAACCAATAGTATGTTCTCCATCAGATGCATTTAGGTGCTTTATGGGCACTGAGTTAGACATGTTAGTTATAGAAAATTTTATATTATTTAAAGATGAACAAGATATAGAACTGTTAGATAATTACAAAGATGAGTATGAACTTGATTAATAAAGAACTATTTTTTAAGCTTATAATAATCTTTTTTTCAATTTTATTTTTTTTTATTCTTGACTTTTTGGTAGGTAAAATTTTTTTTAATCATCATTCAGAGTTTCAAACAATAACAACTGAATGTAAATATAGAATAAAACACAATCTTTATCATCATACCCTTAAATCAAACTTTTCTGGACATGGAATCTGGGGTAAATACAAATATAATATATGCACTGATAAAAATGGTTTTAAAATATCCTGTCAAGAATATGTTCAAAAAAACAATGATAATGAGTACGATATTTGGTTCATTGGTGATAGCTTTACTGAGGCAGTAGGTTTAGAGTACGAGGATAGTTTTGTAGGAATCTTTGATCAATCTAATCCAAATTTAAAAATAGCAAATCTAGGTGTCGTCTCTTACTCACCTTCAGTATACTTCAACAAAATCAGATATTTAATTGAAAATATTGGATTAAAAACAAAACATGTCATAGCCTATATTGACATTTCAGATATCCAAGACGAGGCAGTCAAATACTCTGCTACTGCAGATTTTTGTTCTTCTCAAAAAATGAAATCTAGTAATAGAAGTTTTTACAGTGGACTTAAGGCTCTAATAAAAGATCATTTTCCTCTAACTCTCACAGCAGCAATGTTAATTAGAAACTCCATTTATGGAGAACCCGCTTTACATCTAGAATATGAATATGAAAGAGGGGGTTGGACATATAATCCAAACGCAAACGGTTATGGAGAACTAGGAATTAATGGAGGAATTGAAAGATCTTTATTATACATGAATAAGCTATATAATCTTTTATCAGAAAAAAATATAAAACTTTCTATAGGGGTTTATCCATGGCCTGGACAATTAATACATGATAATGCAAATAGTCGTCAGGTTGAAATCTGGAAAGATTTTTGCATAGGGAAATGTGAATATTTTATAGATAATTTTAATGTATTTTTTAAACATGTAGATAAAACGTCTAGTAAAAATACAATTGAAAAATTTTATATGGATAGAGATGTACACTTTAATAAAGAAGGGAATAGATTATTAGCTGAGCAACTTTTAAGTCAAATAAAATTTTAAATTTGCAGGCAATAATTAATAAGAAAAAACCACATAATATGAAAAGTCATTTTAAAATTTTAGACTGCACATTTAGGGATGGAGGTTATTACAATAATTGGGACTTTGATAAAAAAATTATAGAAAATTACATTGATTCTATTATTTCTTCTAAGGTAGATTTTGTCGAAATTGGTTTCAGAAATTTTCCTCAAAATAAATTTTTAGGTCCATTTGCCTACTCTACTGATAATTTTATTAAGAATTTACCGAGCATAGATAAAATTAATGTTGGTGTAATGTCAGATGCTTCTATTTTTTTGGATGGAAGCAAAATTTCTAATAATGTAAAAAAACTATACTCATCTAAAAGAGAATCTCCAATTTCTTTAGTTAGAATCGCTACACATTTTAAGGATATTGAACAATCAAGGGATATTATCGAAACATTAAAAGAGCTTGGTTATATGGTAGGATTGAATTTAATGCAAAGTGGTGGAAAGAGTGAACAACAAATAGAGAATGCAGTAAAAAAAATAGCTAAGTGGAACAATGTGGATGTACTATATTTTGCTGATTCACTCGGTAATATGGATGAAAAAGAAGTTGTGAAAATTACTAAACTCATAAAAACTAATTGGGATAAGGATTTGGGTATTCACACACACAATAATAAAGGACAAGCATTAAACAATTCAATTGCTGCACTTAATAATGGAATATCTTGGATAGATGGTACTGTCAGTGGAATGGGAAGAGGAGCAGGCAATGCTTCAACTGAAGATTTATTAAGGGAAGTAAACAAAATTACAGGTTCTGATTATAAACCAAATGAATTATATGTATTGGCATTAGAAGACTTTTCAAGATTACAAAGAAAATATGGTTGGGGACACAGTCTTTTATATTCTCTTGCTGCAGAATATAATATTCACCCAACATATATTCAAGAAATGCTTTCTGATCAAAGATATTCAAATACAGATATTTTAGAAATAATTGAAAATATGAGAGATTTACCAACTAAATCTTTTAACAAAGACAATCTTGAAAACTTAAAATATAAAATGTCAGCAAATAATGATGGTGAGTGGAATGCTAAGGATTGGTGCAAAGATAAAGAAGTATTGATCATTGGCAATGGCCCATCTTGTGAAAAATACAAACAAGATATAGAGCTATATATTAAAAGATATAAGCCATTAGTTTTAAGCCTTAATATACAAATGATTATTTCTGAAAGTTTAATTGATGGATATATCGCAGCAAATCAATCAAGAGTATCTATAGAGTCTAAATTCTATTCAAGTGTAAATAAACCAATTTATACATCTAAAAGTTTATTTTCTGGAAATCCAAATAATAAACTAATAACTCCTAATATAAAAGACTATGGTCTATCCATAGATAAGAATCAATTTAGTATTGATAGTAATAGTTGTGTAATCCCATTTCCTCTTTCAGCAATATACGCATTCTCAATAGTATCAATAGGAAGCGCAAAAAAAATTCAATTAGTTGGATTTGACGGATACGAGAAGAGTGATTATAGACAAGAAGAGATGGTTACTGCTATAAACATGTATAAAAAAGATAAGAATTCAGTTGATCTGATATCTTTAACTCCAACTTCTTATCCAATAATACACAGTTCTTTATATGCCCCAACATGAACTAAAAAATTTTATAATAGTTATACCAGCAAGATATAATTCATCGCGTTTTCCAGGAAAGCCACTGGCAAAAATAAACTCAAAGAGTATGTTAAGTTTAGTATGGGAAAAATGCGTGAAAGCGGTAGGTACAGCAAATGTTATCATAGCAACTGATGATAAAAGAATAATAAATCACTGTAAGATAGGTAAGATGAGATGTTTATTAACTTCAAAAAAATGTTTGACTGGAACAGACAGAATAATAGAAATTTCAAAGAAAATTAAACGTGAATTCTATATAAATGTTCAAGGTGATGAACCTTTAGTTAAACCAGGAGATATAAAAAAGATAATTAAAGCGTCAATAAAAAATCCAGATTATATAATTAATGGAATGTCTAAAATCACAAATAAAGACGATTATAGAAATCTAAACATACCAAAACTGGTAATTAACATGGATAACCAGTTACTATTTATGAGCCGAGCACCAATACCTGCAAACAAAAAAGATCAATTTGTAAAAGCATATAAGCAAGTATGTATTTATTCTTATCCAAGAGATGTTCTTCAATCTAAATATATTTTTAATAAGAAAAGTGAATTAGAAAAAATTGAAGATATTGAAATATTAAGATTTTTAGAAATTGGTTATAAGATAAAAATGGTTAAGTTGTCTCAAAATTCAATTGCAGTGGATACACCAAGTGATCTAAAAAAAGTAGTTTCCTATTTAAATAAATATAATGAAAAAAATTTATAAAACTATTTTACTTGACTGTGATGGTGTAGTTCTTGATTCAAACGATATAAAAACAAATGCTTTCAAAAAAACTCTAGAAAATGAACCTAAAAAGTTAGTAAATAAATTTATTGAATATCATAAAGCAAATCAAGGAATAGATCGTTATAAAAAATTCGAATATTTTTTTTTAGAGATAAAAAAATCTGATATGAATTATGAAAAAAAATATTTTGATTATTTAAAAAAATACTCATCTTTATGCAAAACATCTTTATTAAATGCTAAACCTGTTCCTGGTATACTCAATTTTTTAGAATATGCTAAAGGTTTAACGAATATAAAAAAATTTATTGTTTCCGGATCAGATCATGATGAATTAAATTATATTTTTAATAAAAAAAAATTATCTAATTATTTTGATGGTATCTATGGGAGTCCAAAATCGAAAAAAGTTATCATAAAAAATTTAATAGAAGAAAATAAAATAAGTAAGCCAGCAGTCTTCTTTGGAGATGCGAAAAGTGATATGACGGCAGCTTTAGATTATAATATTGATTTTATCTATATTTATGGTTTTTCAAATTGGTTAGAAGGTAAAAAAATTTGTAATTTAAAAAAAATAATAACTTTAAAAGACTTTGAATCAATAACTAAAGTTATTGGCTTCAGTCAATAGTATAAAAAAATTATGATAATTGGAAAAAGATTATTCACAGAGTCAGATCAAGATATTTTTTCTCAATTCAGTGGAGATAAAAATCCTATTCACTTAGATGCTAACGAAGCTAGAAAGACGGTTTCTGGAGAATGTATAGTTCACGGTATTCATGCAATATTATGGATGTTCGAGTGTTTTATTGGTAGGCAAAATTATTTTTTTAATTGTTTTGATATTAGTTTTTTGCATTTTATTAGAATAAATGAAATCGTATTTTGTAATTTTGATATCAAAAATAATTGTATTACACTTACCAATGAAGAAAATATAATTTTAATTCAAATTAAATGCACTGAACAAATAAGCAATACGAAGTTAGAAAAAAATTCTGGTTTATTGAATTTTAATAATCAAATTGATTTACCAAAAAAATTAGAAATTAATGATATAGTTGAGGGAGAAAATATAGATAAATTTTATGGTGGAAAAGAAAAATACGGTAGAGTTTTATTTTCTAAACTAATTAATAAAATTAATAGCAATATTGTATTTGAAATAGCACTATTATCTAATCTTGTCGGAATGCAAATACCTGGATTAAATTCTCTACTATATGAATGTAAAATTTCTTTTAGCGAAACAAATAAATATCAATCCTGTAATATTAAAACAATAGATAAAAGGTTTAAATTTGTAAAACTTAAGTATCAAGGAATTAATTTTAATTCACTAATAACTGCATTTTTTCGTCCTACCTCTAAACCTATCTTAAAATGCCATGAAATAAAAAGAACGAAAGAATCAAATATAAAACTATCTGGCAAGAAAGCACTTATTATTGGAGGTAGCAGAGGAATTGGTGCGTGGGTTGCAAAGATATTAGCAATTAACGCAATAGATGTGACAATAACTTATAAATCTGGAAAATTAGAGGCAGAAGAAATATTGAATGACATATCATGTGAAAACAAAAATAATTGTAATTTAGTTGAGTTGGATATTACTAAAGTAGACGATTATAAAAAATTAATACATCGATATGATTATTTTTACTATTTTGCTACTCCAAAAATATTTGTAAAAAAATCTTCAGAATTCGATAGCAAGTTATTTGAACATTTCAATTTGTTTTATTGTAATGCCTTTAAGACGATATCAGAACTTCTGATAAAAAATGGTGTTAGAAAGATTCTTTTTCCATCTACAGTAGCAATAGATAAGCCCATAATTGAACTTAAGGAATATATAGAGGCAAAAAAAAATGGAGAGAAAACATGCGATTATCTTAAAAATAAATACAAAATCGAAGTTTTCAATCCTCGCATAGATAGAGTACTCACTGATCAAACTACTTCTGTAATGCCTGTTAATAGCGAAGAACCTTTGAATATTGCTATTAATTTAGTAAATCTTATGAAATAAAGTTAATATATTATTTAAACGTAAAAGATTTAAAAAAATTCTAAAATGAAAGAAAATTTTTATAAAATTTAATGAGAATATTTTAATTTAAATAATGAGTGAGATTTCATATTATGATAACTTAGTTGAATTAATGGATGAACATTATCCATTTTTTTCAGCTCTGTGGAAATTATCAAAAAAAAATTTTGGAAAAAATTGGGAAAAAGATTTTAATACAAATGTTGAAGTTCTTTTATCAGCAAAAAAAATTAATACTACAGAAAAGAAGATTGTAGATGGATACTCAAATTTTTGTTCTGATGCACTTATGTCACAAGCATACTTTGAAAAGCATTTAAAATACGAACTATCAAGTTACAATGAAGTCGTAGAAAAGTGTTATTCAAATGAAGATTATATGAACAATCGTTATTTACCTGGACAATTTATAGCTCATTTTATTTGGCCTCACCATTACAAGTTAATGGAAAATTTTCAAAATGAGATTCTATATCAAATAAAAGACGATATTAAATTATTTTATGAAGTTGGCGTAGGATGTGGAATGTATTCACTCAAAACTTTACAAAATATCAATGATGTTGTTGGTATTGGTTATGATATAAGTGATTATTCACTTAATTTTACAAAGAATATAATTGACGAAAACAAATTTCAGTCCCGTTATAGCGTTGAGAATTATGATTTAACAAAAAGACCAGTTGAAAAGGAGGCTGATCTGATAATTAGTCAAGAGGTATTAGAGCACTTAGAAAATCCCCAGGAATTTATTATTTCACTTTATAAAAGTGTCAGAAATAATGGATGGGGTTACATAACTGCAGCTATAAATGCTGGGCACACTGATCATATTTACCTTTACAAATCTCCAGAAGAAGTAGAAAAGCAATTATTATCAGCTGGATGGAAGATTTTAAAAAGAAATATAGAATATGCTAATGACTATACTCCATTACATATAAGGCCAACTATAGCAGCTTATTTATTGCAGAAATAAGATTATTATGAAAACTAATTAATAAAATGCATTATTATATAATAGTAAAAATGATATATGATTCTTAAATATAATAATTTTTTTTATAAATTTAAATATTTTTCCTCAAAGTTATAAAAGTTTAATCAATGGTAGAAAGCTTATTTTATACTAAAGAAAAATTCTCAACTGTAATAAATGAAAATAGAAAAAATGAGAGTTTAAAAAATGTTAGTAAGTATAAAATAAATATTCTTTCAAATGTAACTAATTTCCAATTTTCACCTATTTTAGAATATTCACTTCGAAGTAAAGAAATTTATTCTGAAATAGTTAATGGGGAATTTGATAACATAGTACAAGATAGTTTTAGGAAAAACAAATATGATTGCATCATAATTTTTTGGGATATCATAAATTTTTCTGAAGACTTTCTTATTAATTTTAGTAAATATACCGAAAAAGAATTAGTTGATTTTATATCATTAAAAAAGAGTGAGATCTCTCAAGTTCTAAAGAATCTAAAAAATGTTCCTTTAGTTTTATTTAATAATTTCAATATTTATAAATTTGACGGACTAGAGATTGATTTTAAGAATTTAGAATATTTGAAAGAATCCCTTAATAATCATCTAAAAGATTCAAATTTTAAAAATACAAAAGTTCTGGAAGTAAATAAAATTATAAATAATTTAAATTTAGATGATTTTATATCTTTAGATAGCTTTAATGAATATAAGATGCCTTATACTCTCAATTTTTATTGGAAATATATGGATCTTATAATCCCAAAAATAATTTCTGCAAAAGGAAAATCAAAGAAAGTTTTCATATTAGATTGTGATAATACTTTATGGAATGGAGTATTGGGTGAAGAAGGTTATGAAGGTATAAATATATCTAAAAATCATAGCAAAGGAAAAATATTTAGTCAGGTTCAATCTAAATTACTAGAGTTAAAAGACCTAGGTGTCCTTCTCGCAATTTGTAGTAAAAATAATTATGAGGATGTTAATTTAGTCCTAGAAAACCATCCAGATATGATAATCAAAGATAAAGATATAATTGCTAAAGAAATTAATTGGAACAATAAAGTTAATAATATAAGAAATATTTCAAAAAAATTGAATGTTGGGCTTGATAGCTTAGTCTTTTTAGATGATTCAAATTTTGAAATTGATTTGATTAATAGATATTTACCTCATGTTTATACAATCAAAGTCCCAAGCAATCTCAATGAGTATCCAGGATTAATCGAAAAGTCTAAAGATCTTTTCTATCAACTAAATATATCTGAAGAAGATATTTTAAAAACTGAGAGATATAAACAAAGGGAGCAAAGAATTGAATTAGAAGATGAGTTTAAAAATTTGGATGATTATTTAGTATCGTTAAAACAAGAAATCAAAATTTCTATTAATAATGTTTCTCAAATAGAAAGGCTTGCTCAACTTACACAAAAGACAAATCAATTTAATTTGAACACTATCAGACTTTCAAATGTAGAAATTGAAGAAATAGTTTCTAATGAAAATAAATATATTTTTTCATTAAGTCACTCTGATAGATTTGGAGATAGTGGTGTTACTGGTCTTTCAATAGTTAATTTAAGTGACAATTACCCAATTATAGAGCAATTTCTATTAAGTTGCAGAATAATTGGGAGAAAGGTAGAAGAAAGTTTTCTGCATTTCATTATTAGTTACTTATCTAAGGAAGGTTATAAAATAGTATATTCAAAATATAAAAAAACTGAAAAAAATAAATTGGTAAAAAATTTTTATAATGAAAATAATTTTAAAGTATTTTCAAAAACTGATGGCCTAACTATATTTAAGTATGATATAAATGAATCTAAATTAATAAATAATGATTTGATAAAGATAAATAATGAATAAAGAAATTTTAAATAGTGTTAAAAAAATTATATCTGAAATAGTAGATATGCCTATTAATGATATTCCTGATAACGCGTCACCTAATATAATTAACGAATGGGATTCAATGAATCATTTAAAGATAATTCTTTCAATAGAGGAAGAATATAATATTAAACTTACTAAAGATGAAATTATTTCAATGATAAATACTGAAATTATAGTTGGTATAATTGAAACTTATATATCTTAAATTAGAAGAAAGAAAAACTTGATATTATTGATCCAGAGGTTTAAAAGTATCGAGACAGCTTCATATTAAATTTAAAAACTATAAGAAAGTCAATTTTTTGCTAAACACAATTACCGCGGGGTGGAGCAGTCTGGTAGCTCGTCAGGCTCATAACCTGAAGGTCGTAGGTTCAAATCCTACCCCCGCAACCATTTTTTATCTAAAAAATTAATCTAAATTATATTTTTTTCGAATCTTTAACCATTCAAGTTTATCATCAGTTTTTATTCTGCTTTTTTTTAACTTTGAATCTTCTCTTTTTTTCTGAGCTAAAATTATATGATGGCTTCGAAAGTGAGGAATTAGATTTGTAATTTTTATTATAAAGAATGATAAAAAGTTTCTTATACTTTTGAAGGAATAAACTTTATTAATCTTCTGTTTTTTTTCATTAATAAAATAATTGCCCATTTCTCTATCAAAATACTCATGTTCAATCACTGCGTATCCACAATAATCCAAATAAAAAAAAAGTTCATCTTTGCTGTATTCTCGAAAATGAGGCCTCCAATCACCAGTATAAATTAAAGATGATCGTAAAGGATGTATGTTAGGGCTTTTCCCAGAAAAAAACATATTTATAATATACCTAAAATTAGAAATATTATCTGTTGTTATAATTAAATATCCATTTTTTTTAAGGGATTTATTAATTTCGTCGAGACAATGTACCGGATCAACCAAATGCTCAATTACATCTAACAATAAACATATATTATTATTTTTAGTTCTCCACTTATTAACTTTTTTTGCATATGGAAAAGTTGGATCAAGCTCAGTTTCAATTGTATTAGCATTAAACTTTTTCATTGTATTTTTATAAGACTTTGAGAATCCAAGTCCAACTGCAAAATAAGATATATTTTTTCCAAATATATGCTTGCAAAGTTTAAGCATATTGCCAGGATAAGCTCCAACATCAACAATTCTTTTTTTTGTTTTATCTAAAAGTTCAATTTTTTTTAAATAAAAATAAACTTTATAAAATCTTTTAAAGCTAGTTTCTAGAGAATGAACAAATTTTTTATCGTGATAAAGTGATTTATCTTGCTTTTCCCAATCAAAAGGTTCGTAATCTATTACAAATTTCTTGAAGCTTTCTATGTATTTCATAAGGTAACGTATGCTATTATTATATTTTAAAATTGTACATTCTAAAATATGCTATATCAAAAAAATATAAATTTTCTATTAGGTCAAAATAGAAAAAAAATACCCTATATGGTATTTCTCTTTTTCCTGTCTTCTTCATTTGATATTATTGGCTTAGGTTTAATCGCTCCTTATATAACAATAGTTCTTTCACCAGATAATATTTTAATTGATAACTTATATATTTTTTCATTTTATGACTTTTCAAATATTAGCAGTAAAGATTTAATAATATTCTCCAGTATTATTTTAGTTGCTGTATTTTTAGTAAAAACAGTAATAGCTGTTTTCATTAATTGGCGCATATTTAAATTTATACTTGATACAAGGGCTAGCTTGCAAATAAAGCTTGCTGAGATGTATTTAAACCTAAGTTACTCTGAATACCTTAAAAAAAGTAGTGCTGATGCAATTGATAATATTCAAATGTTAGTAGAGCGTTCATGCAATGCAATACAAGCTGTTTTCAGAACAATAAGTGAAATTGTGACGATTCTATTTATCAGCTGCTTCTTAATTTATACGAATATATTAGCTTTTTCTTCACTGATTTTACTTATAGGGACAGTATCATTCATTTATTATGTTCTTTTTACTTCAAGATCTAAAAAGTATGGTGAACTTTCAAGTGTTGCTAATAGAGATCTATTAAAACATTTTCAAGAAAGTTCATTAGGATATAAGCACTTACATATTTTTGGAGGAAAGAATTTTTTTCTAGAGCGAATAGGTTCCGCAGCACAAAAATTAAGTTCTTATGCATTAAAAGTTTCTATAATCAGCTCTTCCCCAAGGTATGTTATTGAATTTGTATTAATATTATTTATAGTTATTCTAATATTAGTTTCACTTATAAATGCGAATAGTAGTTTAATTTTAATAACAAATTTGAGCATCTTTGGATTAGCTGCTGTTAGAATCCTACCTTCTGCAAATAATATTTTAAATAATTTATCACAAATAAAATTTGGTAATTTTGCTATCAACGAGTTATCAGGAGAGTTGATAAGTTCAATTAATGATAATAAACATATTATTGATCACTCAAACCAATATTCCATTAATGATTTTAAAGAGTTATTAATATCTGACCTCTTCTTTACACACTCAGATACTAAGCAAGCAAGCTTAAACAATATTAATCTAAAGATAAAAAAAGGTGAATCCATTGGCCTGTATGGGCCTTCCGGATCTGGAAAGACCACATTTGTTGATATTTTAATGGGATTTATTAATCCACAAAAGGGTTCAATTGAAATTAATGGATATTTACTAGAAGAGTGTTTAACTAGTTGGAGAAGTAAAATAGCTTATTTACCTCAAGAAACTTTTATTATTGATGCATCTATAAAAGAAAATATTACTTTGGGAGAAGGAAAAGAAAAATATAATGAATTGAAACTTAAACAATCATTAGAAATGTCAATGTTATCAGAATATATTGAAAGTTTACCACAAGGAATAAACACGATTGTAGGCGAAAGAGGAGCAAGGATTTCAGGAGGTCAAAAACAAAGGATTGCAATAGCAAGAGCGTTTTACTTTGATAGAGATTTTCTTATTTTAGATGAATCAACTAGCGCCTTAGACAAAGAGAGTGAAGAAGTTATTCTTAAAGTTATCAATAAGATGAAAAAACTAAAGACTTTTATTCTAATTTCCCATAGAAGTACAACCTTAGAGTCTTGTGATAGGCTAATTGAAATTAAAAGTGGACAATTAGTAGAATAAAAAATAATTAGTATTTAATGATAGAGTTTAAAGATAAAAATATAATTATTACTGGTGGAACAGGATCCTTTGGAAAGAAATTTCTTGAGCTCTTGTTAAGTAGCAAGGATAAGCCAAATAAAATCATTATTTTTAGCAGAGATGAACTTAAACAGTATGAAATGTCAAAAGAAAAATTATTTTATCAAAATAAAAAAATTATTAGATACTTTATTGGAGATATTCGAGACATATCAAGACTTACATTTGCATTTAATGATGTTGACATTGTTGTGCATGCAGCGGCATTAAAACATGTTGATATCGCTGAGTATAATCCTTTTGAAGCAATAAAAACCAATATTATTGGTTCTCAGAACGTAATTGATGCAGCAATAAATAAGAAAGTAAGCAAAGTAATTTCTCTAAGTACTGATAAAGCCTCTAGTCCTTCAAATTTATATGGAGCTACAAAATTATGCGCTGACAAGTTATTCATTGCGGCTAATAATTATATTGGTGATAGAGATTTAAGCTTTTCTGTAGTTAGGTATGGAAATGTTTTTGGCAGTAGGGGTTCAGTAATACCTTATTTTTTAAATATTTCGAAAGATGAAAGCTTTACAGTAACTGACAAAAGAATGACACGTTTTAGTATAGGCTTAGAGGAAGGTGCGAAATTTGTTTTAAATGCTTTATCTAAAATGAAAGGTGGAGAAATTTTTGTCCCTAAAATTCCATCTTATAGGATTATGGATATAGTTAAGTCAATTGATGCTAAGAGAAAAGTAAAATTTATTGGAATAAGGTCAGGAGAGAAATTACATGAGCAGATGATTTCACTTGATGATTCAATAAATACGATAGAGTTTAATGATTATTATATAATTTTACCACAAGTTGAATATATGAATCTCAGTTTAAAAAAATTTATAGATCAGTCCATTAAGAAGAAAAAAGCAATGTATTGCAGTGAAAATTTTGTTTATGAAAGTAAAACAAATAAAGATTTTATGTCAGTGTCAGATATAAAGAAATATATAAAAAGAGACTTAAAAGAAATCAAAAATCAAAAAATATGAAAACTATTAGCTATGGCAAGCAATCAATAGACAAAGAAGACATAAAAGAAGTAGTTAAAGTATTAAAGTCTGACCTATTAACTCAAGGACCTAAAGTATCAGAATTTGAAAAAAAATTATCAAAAACATTTGGTTCTAAATATTGCTGTGCTGTTTCAAGCGGAACTGCTGCTCTACATTTATCTGGAAGAGCGCTTGGTTGGAAAGAAGATGATATAATTATTACCTCTCCGAATACATTTATAGCAAGTGCTAATGCAATAATTTACTGCAATGCAATTCCTGAATTTGTAGACATAGATAAAGAAACTTATACTTTAGACTGTAATAAATTAGAGGATAAGGCGAAACTTTTAAGAAAAAAAAATATAAATCTAAAAGCTGTAATTGCCGTTGATTATGCTGGCCACCCTTGTGATTGGGAGTCACTAAGATATCTTGCAAATAAATATCACTTTCAATTGGTAAATGATAATTGTCATGCGATGGGAGCTAAATATAAGAATAGTAGGAATTATGCAATAAAATATGCTGACTTAGTTACTCAAAGCTACCATCCTGTAAAGCATATAACAACTGGTGAAGGAGGTGCAATCTTTTCAAACGATAAGAAAATAGATAACTTTCTAAAGTCATTAAGATCACATGGTGTAACAAGAAGTAAAGATTTAGAGAAAAAGTATGGTCAATGGTTTTATCAAATGGAAAATTTAGGTTACAATTATAGAATTACCGATTTTCAATCAGCATTAGGTATAAGTCAATTAAATCGTCTCGAAGATTTTGTAGAAAAAAGAAATAAAATTGCCAGAATCTATAATTCTTTTTTTAAAAAATATAAATTTATGAAGATACCGTCGGTTTCAAAAGAAGTTTATCATGCTTACCATATATATCCATTACAAGTAAATTTTTCTAAAACAAGATTAAAAAAGAGTGTTTTATTTAATAGACTAAAAAAAAGGAATATAATTTTACAAGTTCATTATATTCCTATTCATTTGCAGCCTTATTATAAAAAAAATTTTATTATTGATAAAAAAACATTAAATAATTCATTAGAATTTTATAGAAATGAATGTTCATTACCAATTTTTCCTGATTTAAAGTTACGAACAGTGGAAAAGATTTGTGATGCTATTATAAGTCAAATTGAAACTCATTAGCTCAAAAATTGTTATAGGAACAGCTCAATTTGGATTTGACTATGGAATATCCAATACAACTGGCAAGGTCAGTGAAGATGAAGCTTTTAAAATTTTAGACTTAGCAGAAAAATTAGGTATTAATTTTATTGATACCGCCTATGCATATGGCGATAGTCATAAAATTATAGGAAAGTATTTGAAATCCAATGTGAAAAATGGAATAGAAGTTATAACAAAAATTTCAAACAATCATGGAGATTACAAAGCTCAATGGAAAAAAACTTTAATAGATTTATCAGTACCACCATTTACATTGCTAATGCATGATCCAAAAGATTTGGATGATAAGAAATTTGTTAAATTTTTATTAGAAAAAAAATTAAATAAGGAAGTTAAGCGTATTGGCGTTTCTGTGTATGATTCAAATGATTTAGATAATATATTAAGCTTATTCACCCCCGATATTATCCAACTACCAATTAATATTTTTAACAGAGAATTTTTTGAAAATGGAACACTTGAGGAACTAAAAAAAAGAAATATTGAAATCCATGCACGCTCAGTTTTTTTACAGGGGCTATGTTTTTTAGAAAACCATGATATAAAAGAAAAATTCAGTTTTTTTTCCGAAAAGATAATTAAATTTAAATCTATCATTGAAGAAAAGGGTTTATCGTTACCAGAGGTTTCAATTAATTGGGTAAATTCAATTAGTCAAATTGATAAAATAATAATTGGAGTAACTAATAGTACTGAGCTATTATTGAATTTCGAGTATTTAAGAAAAAAAATAAATATAAAAGATTTTGAAGATATTTTGAAATTCGAGTTCAATGATAAAAATTTAATCAACCCTTATCTATGGAAAAATTAAATATAGCATTTGTGCAAGCAAGAATGGGGTCTATTCGTTTTCCTGGAAAGGTGATGATGAAAGTAAAAGAGGAGACATTAATCAGTATCTTACTAAAAAACTTATCTAAATCAAAATTAATTAATAAAATTGTTCTTCTTACATCAGTAGATACCGCTGATGATATTTTAGTAAATCATGTTGAATCTCTTGATTATGAAGTATTTAGAGGTTCTGAAAAAAATGTAATAGAGCGATTTTACTTAGCAGCTAAAAAATATGACTATCAAAATATAGTTAGAATTACTGGTGACTGCCCACTCATTGATCACGAAATTGTTGATAGAGTAATTTCTAAATTTCTTACAAATAAGGTTGATTATTGTTCAAATACACAACCTCCAACCTGGCCGGATGGGTTAGATGTAGAAATATTTTCGTTTAATGCTTTAGAAAGATCTTTTAATTCAAATTTATCAAATTATGATAAAGAGCACGTAACACCCTTTATAAGAAACAATAGTGAATTTATAAGATCGAATGTATTATGTCATGAAGATTTATCAGCTGAGAGATGGACGCTAGATGAACATGACGATTATAAGGTAATTAAGAGTATACTTGAAAAGTTCTCTCCTAAATTTAATTTTAAATGGACTGATATTATGAAGTTAAAAAAAGATGAACCTGAAATTTTTCTTGGTAATAAAAATATTAAAAGAAATGAAGGTGCTTTAATGGGCGAGGGGCAAAAACTTTGGAAAAGGGCTAAAAAGATAATACCTGGAGGGAATATGCTACTCTCCAAGAGATCTGAACTATGGCTACCTGATTATTGGCCATCTTATTATTCTCATGCCAAAGGTTGTAATATTTGGACATTAGAGAATGAGAAACTGATTGATATGATTTTTGCTGTTGGTCAGGGAATACTTGGATATGCCCATCCAGAAATTGAGTCTTGTGTAGTTGATATAGTAAAAAAAGGAAATATGACTTCTCTTAATTGTCCAGAAGAAGTAAAGCTAGCAGAAAAATTAGTTGAACTTCATCCTTGGTCAGAAATGGTACGTTTTGCACGTTCAGGAGGCGAAGCTAACGCTATTGCTGTAAGGATTGCAAGAGCAGCATGCGGAAATTCGAAAATAGCTGTATGTGGTTATCACGGTTGGCACGATTGGTATCTAGCAGCAAATTTAAAAAATCGAGATGGTTTAGAAGATCACTTGCTTCCAGGGTTAGATGCTAAAGGTGTTCCTGAAAACTTAGAAGGAACTATTTTTCCTTTTGAATATAATAATTACGAAAAACTTGAAAAACTTGTTAATGATCATCAAATTGGGATTATTAAGATGGAAGTATCTAGAAATTTTGGACCTCAAGATAATTTTTTGCAAAAAGTTAGATCTTTATGTGACAAAAAAAATATCATACTAATATTTGATGAATGTACCTCAGGATTTAGACAGACAAATGGAGGTCTTCATAAAGTGTTTGATGTTGTTCCGGATATGGCGATGTTTGGTAAGGCAATTGGAAATGGACACTCAATTACTGCAGTAATTGGAAAAAAATCAATTATGGATTCTGCTCAGTCTACTTTTATCAGTAGTACCTTTTGGACAGAAAGAATAGGTCCTGCCGCAGCTTTAAAAACAATTGAAATCATGGAAAGAATCAAATCTTGGGAAATAATATCTGAAACAGGAAGATTAGTAAAAAAGACCTGGAAAGAAATTGCATTATCTAACGATATAGAGATTGAAATTTCTGGTATTGATCCACTATGCTCTTTTAGTTTCAATTATGAAAATAGTTTAGCATTCAAAACATTTTTAACCCAGGAGATGTTAAAGAAAGGCTATTTGGCTAGTAATTTAATGTATGTAAGTATATCCCATACAGCTGAAGTACTAGACAAGTATTTCATGGAACTTGAACAAGTTTTCAAAAAAATTAGAAAAATTATCAAAGAGGAAAGGGATATTGAACAATTTCTTGAGGGGCCAATTTGTCACTCAGGTTTTAAAAGATTAAATTAAGAATATATTATGAAATATATTTTTATTACAAGGTGCGGTAAAGATGGTTATGGACATTTATTTCGATGCAAGGCTATTTCCCAGGCATTTTCAGAAGTAGGGATAGAATATAATTTCATTGTTAATTCAAAAATAGATCATTTAAATTTAATAAATAATAGAAAATTATATTGTTTTGATTGGTATAAAGATAAAAAAAGACTATTTAAGATTTTAAAAGATGAGAAAAATATAATTCTTGATACTCTTTCAATTAAAAAAAATTTGTTTAATGAAATTAAGAAAAATGCAAAAAATTTTGTATATATAGATGACTATAAAAGATGGAAACATAATAAAGGCGTTATTATTGATTGGACCATAAATCAAAGAAAAAAACCTAATTCAAAAAACGTAAAGTTCTTACATGGAAAAAGATATGCAGCCCTGAGGAAACCTTTCTGGGATCTAAAAAAAAGAAAATTGAGAAAACAAATAAAAAGATTATTTGTTTCTTTTAGTAATGATAAAAATAATCTCTTACCAACTGTAATTACTGAAATAAGAAAAGTTTTTCCTGAGCAAACATTAGAAATTGTTATCACAAGCAAGACATTATTGTCTAGAATTAGAAAAGATAATAAAACCAATATTAATATTAATTTGACAGATAAAAGAATTAAAAATCTAATGCTAAAATCAGATCTTGCCATTGCTGCCGGTGGCCAGACTTTATACGAACTAGCAGCTACTGGCACTCCATCAATTGCTATCGTTTCAAACGAAAATCAATTTGAAGATACTTATGGATTTGAAAATATCAAATTTTTAAAAAATTGTGGAAATTGGAGGTCTAAAGATTTTATTTCAAATCTATATAATTATTTAGATCAATTAAAATCATACGAGGCTCGAAGTAAAATGTCTAAAATTGGACAAAATGCAATTGACGGCAATGGAGCGAGAAGAATTGCTCAATTTATCAAGGAAAATACTAAGTGAAGAAAATATATGCAAGTAGAGCCTCAGTAGTAATATATAACTTTATAAATAGCCAACAGTTTTTAAAGCCTTTCATATTGCCTGCAAATATATGTCCTATCGTCCCAGCTGTTTTTTTAAAAGCAAATAAAAAAATGTTTTTCTTTGATATTGAAAAAGATAATTTCCAAATGAATAAAGATAATTTGCTTAATGTAATTAAGAAATACCCAAAGAGATTTTCTGGAATGTTATGGATGAATGGTTATGGTTCAGAAAAATGTAATGAAGATTTTTTTGATAAGATAAAAAAAATTAATGATAATTTTTATATTATTGACGATAGATGCTTGCAGAAACCATTAATCAAATTAAGAAAATCAAATGCTGATCTTGTAGTTTTTAGTACTGGATATTCTAAATATGTGGATCTTGGTTCTGGTGGTTACGGTTTTATCCAGAAAGAATCAAAATACAGAAAATCTGATCTCATATTTAATGAGAATGATTATAATAAAATTATAAATAAATTCCATCGTTCAATTAATAATAAAGTTCCAATTAAATACAATTTAAATAATTGGTTGGGAGAAGAAACAGGCATTACTTCAAATGTAAAAAATTATAATAATAAAATTAAGATGAAACTGCAGGCATCTGAAAGACATAAGAAAATTATTAATAGTGTTTATGAAAAAAATATCAATAGTAGTTGCAAAGTTCCACCAGAATTTTGCCAGTGGAGATATAACATTTTAGTAAATAAGAAGGATCTACTTTTAAAGAATATATTTAAAAACGGATTATTTGCTAGTTCCCATTACTATCCTTCAAATCTCATTTTTGGCCATTCTAAATGCAAAAATTCGATGTATATTTCAAACTTTGTGATAAACCTCTTTAACGATCAAAGATATTCTAAAAAACAGGCTATAAAAACATGTGAGTTAATAAATAGTCATATAAAAAAATATGGAGTTCCAAATATTTTATGAAGCCAATTGCTATTATGCAGCCAACATATTTACCTTGGCCAGGATATTTTAATCTAATTCATAAGAGTGATGTTTTTATTTTTCTTGAAAATACAAAATTTGAAAAATCAAGTTGGCAACATAGAAATTATATTTTAATTAAAGAAAAACCAAAATTAATTACAGTACCTGTTCAGGGTTCACGATTACAATATATTAAAGACGTAAAAATCAATTATAATACTAATTGGCAAAAGAAACATTCGGTTTCCATATTAGATAACTATAAGCACCATCCACATGGCATGGATATACTAAACGTTGTCCTTCCAATTATACAGAGAGATGACATTATTTATCTTAAAGACCTTAATTATCTGTTAATAAATGGGATATGTAAATATTTAGGAATCAAAGTTGATTTTAGATTTGATAGTGAGTTTCCAACAAACTCATCAAAGTCAAAGAAAATTCTGGAAATATGCAATTTTTTTAATACTAGAAATTACATAAGTCCAATTGGTTCAAAAGAATATATTGAAAAAGAAAGACATCTTAGTGAAGGCAATATTTCAATTACTTATCAGAAAACTGAATTTAAGCAGTATTATCAACATAAAATATCTAAGTTTGTGCCCTATTTATCTATTTTAGATTTAATAGCTAATCTAGGTCGGAAAAAATCTCTGGAATATATTTCAGACAACTATTAAAACAAAAAAATGAAAAAATATACCCCCTTTAAAATCGGAAGTAGAAAAATAGATATAAATAATAAACCATTTATTGTTGCGGAGATGTCTGGTAACCATAACAATTCTCTAAACCGCGCTCTTAAGATAATAGATGCAGCTGCAAAATGCGGAGCAGACGCAATTAAATTGCAAACTTATACTGCTGATACAATAACATTAGATTCAAATAAAAAATATTTCCAGATTAAAGATAGCAAGAGTTTATGGAATAATGAGACATTGCACAGTCTATATGAAAAAGCCCATACCCCCTGGAAATGGCATAAAAAACTTATGCAACATGCAAGAAAAAAAGGAATAATTTGTTTTAGTGCTCCTTTTGATTTAACTGCAGTTGATTTTCTGGAAGAGTTAAATTGTCCAATTTATAAGATCGCATCATTTGAAAATAATTATTTATCTTTAATTGAAAAAGTCTCATTGACAAAAAAACCCATAATTATTTCAACTGGAATGGCAACAAAAAAAGAATTATTAGAAATTGTTAAAATCCTAAACAAGAATAGATGTAAAAATTATATGTTTCTTAAGTGTACTAGCAGTTATCCCGCCTCACCAAGTGAAAGCAACCTTATTACAATAAAAGAGATGAAGAAAATTTTAAAATGTGAGGTCGGTTTATCTGATCATACAATGGGTGTTGGCGTTGCAATTGCATCAGTTGCTCATGGCGCAACTTTAATAGAAAAACATTTTACATTGGATCGGAATGATGGAGGAGTAGATTCAGCATTTTCAATGGATCCCAATGAACTTTCAACACTTGTACAAGAAAGCAATAATGCATGGCAAGCATCAGGTAAAGTTTTATTTGGACCAAGTAAATCTGAAAAGATTTCTGTTAAATTTAGAAGATCAATATTTTTTTCAAAGAATCTTAAAAAAGGAGAAATTATCTCTGAAGAAAATATCAAGGTAATAAGACCATCCAACGGATTAGATCCAAAATATTTTTTTAATATATTAGGAAAGAAAGTTAAAAGTGATGTTGAGAAAGGAACACCTGTGAGATGGAGTTTAATTAAGAAATGATTGATGTTTGTATTCTAGATTATGGAAGTGGCAATGTAAGCTCTGTTTTTAATTTAGTAGATTATCTAGGATATAAAGTCAAAATCTCTAATAAAGAAAAAGATTTAATTAATTCAAGTCACATAATTTTACCTGGAGTAGGTTCTTTTGGGGGGTCAATGAAGAAGATAAATTCAAAAATCCCTACTGACTTACTTAAAGAGCAATTATTCTTAAAAAACAAACCTTTTTTGGGTATTTGTGTTGGCATGCAAGTATTATCTGAAAGAGGTTATGAATTTGGTGAAAATGATGGATTATCAATTATTAAAGGGTCAGTTGAGAAACTAGACTGTAAGAACTTCCCCGTTCCTCATATCGGTTGGAATGAGATTAAAATTCAAAAGCAAAGCGAATTGTTTAAAAATATGCAAGAGATTAATGATTTTTATTTTGTTCATAGCTTTGAATTTAAAGCTTCTGATACAAACAATATTATATCCACAACTAACTATGGCAATGATTTTGTTTCTGCTGTTCAAAAAGAAAATATTTTTGGTGTTCAATTTCATCCTGAAAAGAGTCAAAAAGCAGGACAATTATTAATAAAAAATTTTCTAAATTCTTAATGAAAAAAAAAAGATTAATACCTGTATTGCTTTTAAAGAATGGTTTTTTAGTCCAGAGCAGACAATTTATAAGACATCAGAATTTAGGCAATCCTGTTACAGCTGTTAAAAGATTAAGTGAGTGGGCCTCAGATGAACTAATTTATTTGGATATTTCTAGAGATGATAAGTATGACCTTCGAAGAGATGATCAAGGCTATAAAAATAGCCAGTCATTTCTTGAGATAATTAAAGATGTATCAAAAGAAACATTCATGCCTATAACAGTTGGTGGAAAGATAAAGAATTTGAATGATATTGAAATAAGATTGAAATTGGGCGCTGATAAGGTGGCAATAAATTCTGAAGCCTATAAAAATCCTAAGTTCATAAATGATGCAGCAAAGGAATTTGGATCTCAATGCATCGTTATCTCAATTGATTATAAAATAAATGATGATAATTCATCAGAAGTTTTTATTGAATGCGGTAAAGAAAGTACTAACGTTGAAGTCCAAGATTGGGCGAAACAAGTAGAGTCAATGGGAGCAGGTGAAATTTTATTAAACTCAATTAATAAAGATGGAACTGGTAAAGGTTATGATATTGAAATTTTAAAGAATATTTCTGAATTACTAAAATGTCCTGTCATTGCTTGTGGTGGAGTTGGCGAATGGGAGCATTTATGTGAAGCCTTATTAAATACTGATATTGATGCTGTAGCTGCAGCCAATATATTCCATTATCAAGATCAAAGTGTTTTCTTGGCAAAGCAGCATCTTTATAATAAGAATATGAATGTTAGAAAACCAGACTTAATAGATATTTAATTTAATGCGTTATTGTTCAAAATGTGTCTATCCTTTTGCTACTGTTAATCTTAATATAGACGAAGATGGAGTCTGTAGCAGTTGTAAGACCTATGAAGCTTTTGAAAAAATACCTGATGAACATTGGGAATTAAGAAAAAAAAAATTAGCTAAAATTATTGAGGAAGTAAGGAAAAATAATGATTCAAACTATGATTGTTTAATTCCTGTAAGTGGAGGAAAGGATAGTTATTACCAGGCTCATGTTTTAACAAAAGATTTCGGATTAAAGCCCCTATTAATGACATATCACGGAAATAATTTCTTACCAGAAGGAGATTATAATAGAGATAAAATGAGACATGTTTTCAACGCAGATCATATTGTCTGGGGTCCTAGCATAGATGTTATAATTAAACTAAATCGTTTAGGTTTTAAAAAAATGGGAGACATGAATTGGCAAAACCATTGTGGTATTTTTTCAGCACCTATACAAGTTGCAGTAAATTTTAAAATACCTCTTATTTTTTGGGGAGAAATCAATTGGGATATATCAGGAATGTTTGATCCTGATGATTATATTGAATTCAGTGCAAGAGTGAGACATGAGCATGATTTACGAGGTTATGAGTGGAATGATTTTGTAAATGATCATGAGGATAGTTTGGAAGAAAAGGATATGATTTGGACAAAATATCCGTCAGATGCAGAAATTTTGAAAGTTGGAACCAGAGGTTTATACATAGGGAACTTTTATAAATGGGATCCAAACCAACACACGAAACTTGTCCAAGAAAAATATGGTTGGGAGCAAGCACGTCAACCCTTTGAAAGAACTTATAGAATGTTTTCTAATCTTGATGATAGATATGAAAACGGAGTTCATGACTTGATGAAATTTATTAAGTTTGGATATGGCAGATGTTCAGATCACGCTTCAAAAGATATTCGAACTAATTATTTAACAAGGAATGAAGGGATTCAGAAGGTAAGGGAATATGACCACGTAGTTTCTGGTGATCTATACCATTGGTTAGATTATGTGAAGATGAGTGAAGATGAATTTTGGAGTACAGCTGATTCTTTTAGAGATCCAAGGATCTGGTGGATTGAAAATAATAAATGGTTTAAAGATAATATTTGGGGGAGTGCTTCATCCTATGGAGAAGTTGCTCTTCCAAAAAAAGAGGTTGAAAATTTTAAAAAGAAAAGAGCTTCTTTAGAAAAAGAGAACAAAGTCCTATGAGCATATTAGAAATACCATTTTCAAGAAAGCAAAATATTAATAAATATTTACTAAGTAAAAAAATTGTTTTTTTTGGAGCGGGTAATATTGCAGAAAAGACAAGCAGGATTATAGATATTGCTAAATTAGATTCAATTTTGGATAACTCAAAAAATTTGCATGGAGATATTCAACTTGGTGTCAAAGTTGAACCAATTGAATACCTTAATAGCTTCAATAAAGAAGATTTAATGATTATAATTTGCACAACATCTTTCTTTGAGGTTTCAAATCAACTTCATTCTCTTGGATTTGAACCTTTTAAACATTTTATAGTTAGTCCTTTACTTAACGATTTAAGAGTTATTGACGAAATGGAATCGTTAAGAAAAGAATTAATTTTTTCAAGTGGATCCCCAGCTAATAAGAATAGTTTATATGGTGGTGGTATTTATAAATTAAATGTAGAAGGTGATACCTGGAACTATGAAAAAATGATAAGTGGTAATTGTTATGGTATTTCAAATTATGAAAATCACTTTGTAACAATTGATAGTAATGAAGGTCTTATCGAATTTGATAAAGATTTTAACATTATAAGAACTAAGGATTTACCTGAACATTCACGTGGACATGGTGTTGTATATTCTAAAGAAAAACAGGCCTTCTTTATAACCTGTTCTTATTTAGACAAAGTATTAATGTTGGATAATGATTTAAACATTGTAAAAGACTTCTCCATTTCAAAAAAAACTGAAAAACATAAAGATCCTATACACCATTGTAATGACTGTTGTGTAGTAGGTGAAAGCATATATATCTCAATGTTTTCAAGAACTGGAAATTGGAAAAAAGATGTATTTGACGGATGTGTCCTCGAAATTGATATTGATTCTGGGGAAATTGTTGGTGAATTAAAAAGTAATTTGTGGATGCCTCATAATATAGAATTAATTAATGGTTCATTTTATGTTTTAGATTCTCTCAAAGGAAGTTTACTAGGAAACAATTTTATGGAGCTTGGAAATTTTCCTGCATTTACAAGAGGTTTAGCTCATGATGGATCTTATTTTTATTTGGGGCAAAGTAGAAATCGCAACTTCTCAAAAAATATTGGAATTTCTAATAATATATCAATAGATGCAGGAATAATTATTTTTGATGATGAAACCAAAGTATCACGATTTTTACAAGTGTCACCAAGAATTTCAGAAATACACTCTATAAAGATACTCTAATTTAACATGCAAATAATAATTCCTATGTCAGGATTTGGAGAGAGATTCAAGGCTGCTGGCTATCGGATTCCTAAACCTTTAATTACTATTAACAACAAAACAATAATTCAGCACGTAGTTGAATTGTTTGATAATAATTGTGAATTTATTTTTATTTGTAACGAGGATCACCTAGAAACAAAAGAATTTAACATGCAGAAAACTATTAATAGCTTTAATTTAAAATCTAAAATAGTTTCAATTTCTCCACATAAATTAGGCCCAGTCCACGCTGTTCTAATGTCAGAAGATCATATTGATTTAGAAAAACAGACAATTGTTAATTATTGTGATTTTTCTTGTTATTGGAATTTTGAAAATTTTAAAAGATTTGTAGTTAAATATGATCTTGATGGATCAATACCAGCTTATAAGAATTTTCATCCCCATTCAATTCATAACAATTATTATGCATTTCTCAAAACAAAAGATCTTAAGGTACTAGATGTACAAGAAAAAAAACCTTTTACAGATAATCCAATAGATGAATTTGCTTCTTCTGGAACATATTATTTTAAATCTGGGGATCTTATGCTTCAATATTTTAACAAGATGAAAGATTTAAAATTGACTGTAAATAATGAATATTATGTGAGCATGAGCTATAAACCCATGATTATTGATCAACTAAAGGTTTATACATACAATCTTAAACATTTTATGCAATGGGGAACACCCGAAGATCTTCATGAGTATAAATATTGGTCAGATATATTTGAGAGCTTAATTGAAGAGAGTGAGCCACCACAACATGATGGCGCCCTAATGTTACCCATGGCTGGAAAGGGATCAAGATTTAAAGCACAAGGTTACCACAAGATTAAACCAATGATTAAAGTCTCTGGAAAACCAATGTTCGAACAAGCTTTAAACGATTTGCCATTAGCAAATTTGACTAGATTAGTTCTTAGAAATGATAAAGAGCTGATAGAGCAAGTAGAAAATAAAAATACCAAAGATAAGAAAAAATATTCTATAAAAATTTTGAATGATGATACTGATGGGCAAGCTTCAACAGCCCTTATAGGATCTAAAGATATTAATCATGAGAGTCCAATTACTATTGGAGCATGTGATAATGGTATGATTTATAAGAATAAGAATTTTATCGAGCTTATGAATGATAGCAGTACAGATGTAATTGTATGGAGTGCCAGTGGATATCCAGGCTCTATTAAAAATCCTAAAATGTATGGATGGATAGAATATGATAAAAGCACTAAATTAATTAAATCAATTTCAGTCAAAGAGCAGTTAAAAGATCCAAAAGAAGATTTAATCGTAGTAGGAACTTTTACATTCAAGAAAAAAAAGTACTTAATTGATTCAGTAAATAGAATGAAGAAGCGCAAGGCTTTAGTTAATAGCGAGTACTATATTGATATGGCGATAAATGATTCAATAGCGCTTAACCTCAAATGTAGAGTATTTGAGATTGACAAATATATTTGTTGGGGAACACCAGAAGATTTAAATACCTTTGAATATTGGCAATCGTGTTTTCATAAGTGGAAATCTCATAGATATTCAATATATAATGATCCAAATATTCAACAAGACAAACTTAAAGAGCTTGAATCTCAAATTTATGATAAATAAAAATATAGAGAAACTATTCAATTCACAAATAATTAGATTTTTAATTGTCGGAGTTACAACTGTATTAATTGACTATATATTTTATTTTTTTTTATATTTTATTGGATTTTCTACTAGTATTTCAAAAGGAATAAGCTTCATTATTGGTGCTATTTTTGCCTATGTAGCAAATAAATATTTTACTTTTAATCAAGCTAAATTTAGCAATCTTGGAATTTTTCAATTCTGTGTTTTATATTTTATTTCTTTGACGATAAATGTCTATTTAAATGAGTTTCTATTACATGCAATGTCTAATTTAATTTTCAAATTTGAATTATCATTTATAATTGCTACTATAACTTCAGCTTCAATTAATTTTATTGGCATGAAGTATATCGTATTTAAAGACTGATATTTTTATTAAATGTTATTTTCACTTGTTATTCCCTGCTACAATGAAGCACTATCTTTACCTAAACTTATAGAAAAATGTGAAGAGCTTACAAAAGAAGTAAATATTGAAGTGATAATAGTAAATAATGGATCTACTGATAATACAATTGAAGTTATGAATGATCTAATAAAAGATTCTAATAAAATAAAATTTTGTAATGTCATTAAAAATATAGGATACGGACACGGTATATTAGAGGGACTTAAGTGTAGCACAGGAGAAATAGTTGGATGGACTCATGCAGATTTGCAAACTGATCCAATTGATGCAGTGGCATGTTGCAATATCTTTCTAAGTCAAAAAAATCCTAAGAAAATATTCGTAAAAGGAAAGAGATTTGGCAGACCATTATTTGATAATTTCTTTACTATTGGTATGTCTTTTTTTGAAACTATATTGTTAAGAAAAATTATGTGGGATATTAATGCACAGCCTACTTTTTTTCATAGAGAATTTTATGATACTTTTAAAAATCCTCCATCAGACTTTTCCCTTGACTTGTTTGTTTATTTTTTAGCTAAAAAAAGTAATTTTGAAGTGCATAGAATTCCAGTTTTTTTTGGAGTAAGATCTCATGGTCAGTCCCATTGGAATTACAGTTTAAAATCTAAGTATAATTTTATTAAAAGAACACTCTTATATAGTCTTAAACTTAGAAAGAGATTAAAAGAGGGACAATGATAATAATTTCACATAGAATAAATTCAATTGATTTACTTAAAAGTACGCCTGAATATTTGGGTGTCGAAATAGATATTAGATCATATGGTAAAAATTTAATTCTCCATCACGACCCATTTATAAAGGGTGAGGACTTTTATGAATGGATAAGATATTATAATCATAAGTTTTTAATTTTAAACGTTAAGGAGGAAGGATTAGAAGAAAAACTCCTAGATATAATGACGAGCAAAAAAATAAGAGACTTTTTCTTTCTTGATCAATCTTTCCCTTTCTTAATGAAAACACTAAATTCTGGAGTAAATAAATGCGCTTTAAGACTATCTGAGTATGAGTCAATTAAAACAGTACTTAATTTATCGGGAAGAGCACAATGGATATGGGTAGACTTCTTTAATAAATTTCCATTAGAAGTTAATACAATAAAAAAATTAAAAGAAAATAATTTCAAAATTTGTTTAGTTTCTCCTGAGCTTCAAGGTCATTGTCCTGAAGTTGAGATACCCAAAATTATTAAATTGCTCGGTAATAATCTACAATTAATAGATGCTGTATGCACAAAGAGAGAAGAACTTTGGAGTAACAATGATTAAAAAAACTTTAGAAAATAGATTTTTTTTAATTGTACTATCTATAAAATTTCTTCTTGTATTTATAGTCGTTCCTCCTTCCATCATAGAAATGTATTATCCTTTCCTTAATCATTCTTATGATAATTTTTCATTAGATCCATGGACTTCATGGTTTTTGTCTAATGGAGATCCAAGTGCTTTTCCATATGGTTATGTAATGTGGATAATCTTTCTTCCAGCTACCATATTGAGTGGCATATCTTCATATGATTTTGTAGTTTTTTATGGTCTCACTCTCCTCATTATTGACTTTATATTTTTAATTTTATTACAAATTATATTTGAGAATGAAAATAAAGAAGTTTTAATTTTTTATTGGTGCTCACCTATAATTATTTTCTCAAATTATATATTTGGTCTTAATGATATAGTGCCAATTTTGTTACTTACATTTTCTATTGTATTTGCTAAGAAATTAAAATTTTTCTATGCAGGTGTTTTTCTGGTTTTAGCTATTTCAGCTAAGCTAAGTATGATTATAGCTTTTCCATTTTACTTAATTTATTTCTTAAGAAATAAATCAATTCGTCAATTAATTAATCCTTTTATTATTGGCATTTTTCTATCTGGATCAGTGGTTTTACTTCCATCACTTTTTTCTCTTGGAAGTATGAATATGATTTTTTTCTTAAATCAAGAAATTGACAATATTTACCAGTTCTCAATTCAGATAGATGATAATTATTCTGTCTACCTAATACCCATCATATACATATTAGTTCTCTACACTACCCTTAATGTTAAGAGACTACATTTTGAATTATTCTCCGCTATGCTGGGTTTAGCATTTCTATTTGTTGCTCTATTTTCTCCAAGTTCTTCTGGTTGGCTTGTGTGGTCAATATTGCTATTAGTCTCTTTCCAGATTAATGGGAGTCAATTTGATAAGATAGTTATTCCAATTTTTCTATTGATTTATGTCTTTAATAGTTTTTTTGTGAGACCAGAACTAATCCCAGATTTATTGCATTTAATGAGTATTCAAGAAACTCAGTTTTATTCAAATATCTTAAATATAACCTTGTCTATCCAATTTGCAGTAGGGTTATTAATTGCAATAAGACTTGGTAGAAAAGTTATAAAGCAGAACGATTTATTAAAATTTAGCCAGAAGCCATTTACATTAGGTATTTCTGGAGATTCAGCTTCTGGAAAAGATACACTTGCTGATGCATTAATTGATCTATTTGGAGCGCATTCAACTACTCATCTCGCTGGCGATGATTATCACTACTGGGATAGGAAAGAAAAGATATGGAGTCATTTAACTCATTTAAATCCAAGATCTAATGATTTAGTTAATTTTTATAATGACATTAGGAAGCTAATAAATGGCAAGAAGATTTCAAAAAAAGTTTATGATCATATTTCAGGAAAGAAAAGCAGAACAACAAACTTAAAAAGCAATGATTACATAGTTGTTTCTGGATTACATACTTTTTATGATGATAAGATCATTGATTTTTTTGATCTAAAGATCTTTTTAGATATAGATGAAGACTTAAGATATTATTTTAAAGTAAAAAGAGATGTATCAGAGAGGAGTAAGCAAATTGAAGATATAAAAAAATCATTAGAAAGCAGGTCTTTAGACTCAACCAAATATATTCTACCTCAGAAAGAGAAAGCAAACTTAATATTTTCTCTTATTCCTGAAAACAAGAGTCTTTTAAGTCATCATGCAAACAAGATACCTGCCCTTAAATTAAAAATAACTTCAAAAACACTTATTAATTATAAATATTTACAGCAAATATTAGTTGGCATGCTAGGTCTTAATTGCCAGTATGACACAAGTGATGACGGAAAAATTCACAATATACTTTGCGTTGGGAACGTGTCTTCCGATGCAATAAGAAAAGCAACACTTTCTAGCTTTCCTAAACTTAAAGAGCTATTAGATATTAAAAGTCAATGGCATCCAAATAGTATTGGATTAATGCAGTTAATTTCATTATTCCACATAAACGAAATTATTGAAAGCGAGCAAGTAGATTTTTGAAAATTATAAATAAAGAAAGGCTATTAAAGCTTCCTGATGTTGTCATGTTTGATCTTGATAATACATTGTATGATTATGATACTGCAGAAAAAAATGCTGAAAATGAATTGAAAAAAGCATTTAAAGAAAGATTGAGTCTCGAATTTCAGGATTTTGATAATCTTTATCAAGAATCTAAATATGATGTCAAAAATTTTTTAGTTAATACTGCGTCCTCACATAGCAGGTTACTTTATATTCAGAGTCTGCTAGAGAAGATTGAATTAGGTTCTGAATTATCACTCATATTAGAATTTGAACAAATCTATTGGACGTCATTTTTTGAAAATATGACTATTTTTCCAGGCGTAGTGGAGCTATTAGAGGAATTAAGGCTTTTAGAGATTCCTTGCTGCATTGTGACAGATTTGACCTCTGTTATTCAGTTCAGAAAACTAATTTATTTAGATTTAGAAAAATATTTTAAAAATATTACTACTAGTGAAGAAGTAATGAATGATAAGCCTAATTCAGCAATATTTGTTAAATCTATACAAAAGCTAATTCATAAAAATCAATCCAAAAATATTTGGATGATTGGAGATTCAATTGATAAAGATATAATTGGAGCAAAAAAATCAGTAAATGCTGTTACATTTTTAAAAAGTGAGAAACTTATTCAAACTAATGTTGATAGTATTTTTTCAAATTTTAATGATCTTAAAGAATTTATAAGCACCCTAGACTCTGGTACATGAAAAATAAAGATGAAATTAATGTAAGAAAGCTTTGCAGTGAGATTGGAAAAAATAGGCTGTATGTTCAGGGGGCTGGAGGAAACATCTCATGGAAAGAAGACAAATTTCTTTATGTTAAAGCATCAGGAATGAGGCTTAAAGATGCTTTAAGTAAGGACATTTTTGTAAAAATAAATTTAAAAAAAATAAGGAAGCAGTTAATTGATAATGACTTTTCAATAAACTTAGATGAATTCAAGAATATTAATTCTCATAAAAAACCTTCCATTGAAACTGCATTTCATGCCATTATTCCAAAAAAATTTGTGCTTCATTTACATTCCATAGATGCGCTCTCTCAACTTGTAAAGAGCAATGCAAAAAAAATTATATTTTCAAAAATTCCCAAGAAGTATAATATAAAATTTATCAATTATTATAAACCAGGATCTGATCTTGCTAGAGAAATATTTAAGTCTATTGATGATAATAACCAAGTTTTTTTTCTTAAAAATCATGGAATTATTATTACCTCAGATAAAATTGATGAAATTAAGAGTGGACTTTTAAAAATATCAAATTATTTAAAAATAAAACCTAAAAGCTTTTCAAAATATAAAAAATTTCTTTCAGGCAAGAAGATTAAAATTTCTGATGACATTTATATTAAACCTTCTGACAGAAAAGAGATAAATCTTTTATCTATTTCAGATTATTTATATTCCTCTTTAAAAAAATCTTGGGCTCTTTATCCTGATCATCTAGTTTTTTTAGGAACAAAGCCCCTTTTATTTGATTCTATTTCTGATTTAAAAAAGATGCTTAGATCTGCAAAGAGAATAGATTCTTTTAAGAACACTCCTTTATTTGTAAAAAATAAAGGTACATTTTCTTTTAATGGTTTATCAAAAGTAAAAAAAGAACAGTTAATCTGTTATTATGATGTGCTATCTAGGCAGTACAGTGGATCGCAATTGAGAGTTCTATCGAAGAAATCTATAAACGAGTTAGTAAACTGGGATCAAGAAAAATATAGAATAAAGCTAACTCAGGGTTTAATTTAGTCTATGAATTATATATATATAATCAATCGTTCAACAATAATTTTATCCTTACTTCTTTTTGTAATATTTTTAATTGGGTTATCTTTGCAACAAATATTTACTTGGCAATTTGCTGAGTTCTATGCAGGAATGGAAAGACTATTACATAATAAAGAGCTTTATCCACATAAAACAGAACTTAATGACAATCTAGTAAGCTCATATTTTCCTGGCTTAACTTTTTTTTTATTATTAATAAAAAAAATGTTTTTTTTTATTAAGATTAATTATATTTCAAATTATCTATTATCTATTCCTTTTATAATTATATTACTTTATCAGCAATTTTTATTAGCTAAAAAAGATAATGACAGTATTGATCTTTATAGTTTTATGATTATTTCAATTTTCTTGTACATGACAATTTTTAGACATCATACTGAATACGCCGCCTCATTCAAACCTGACACAATTGCTCTAGTGATTTGTCTTTTTTCAATAATGCTAAATATGAAATTTAATAATAATTTAATTCACTTAATTGCAGGAATTGTATTTGCTTGTGCAATAGTATTTAAGCAGCAAATATTAATTTTTTTTATTAGCTATTTATTTTTTATTTCTATAATAAATTTTTATAAAAATAGATACTTTATTATATCAAGTATATTATCTTTAATAATAATTTTTTATTGTTTACTAAGAATTAATCATTTTTATGAATATACTATCCTATCATTTACTGATGATAATTTTATGTCTTTGAGTAAATGGGTCGATCTCCATACAGGTTTATTTTTGTGGATACTAATTTTCCTTCCAATATTATTTTTTAATATAGATTTTAAACAAAGATTATTAAGCTTTTATTTTTTTTTAAAAAATAAATTAATCAATTTTGATGCATTGTTTTTTTCATTATTTATATTTGGAATTGTAAATTTTGTATCTTCTTTCAAATATGGTGGAAATTCAGGGAATACCGCTTTTGCTATAATATGTATTTACCCATATTTATTCAATATTTTAGAAGTAAAGTTAAATAAACTCTTAAGCATTTTTATTATTGTATTTATTACTTTTACTTCATTATCAAGTATTAAAGCTGGTTCAACTGAGTATTCAAATTTTCTAAACTTAGATAAAAAAATCTCTAAAAAAAATGAAGATATCTCCGCATTTCAAAACATGCTATATCCAGTATCTTTTAAAGCAAAGGAAAGACTATACTTTAGTGTAAATGTTAATCCTATTGAGTTAATATCTCAAATATATGATGATAAAGCATCATTAGACAGAAATGTTTATATTATTGTTTCTCCAAAAATGTATAAGAAATGGCAAGAAAATTATAAGAGTTATTTAAATCAAACATTAATTGTACAATATAAAAATCAAAGTGGAATTATACTCATTATAAAAGATGATTAGAGATGAAATAGATTCAATTTTATTTGATAAGTTCAAAGAAAATAACTTTGTTATTAATTTTAAATTGAATAAAGAAGATCCTTTTTGGGAAAATTATTTAAAAAATCTTAATCATATTTATGACGATTATTCAAGCTATGTTATTGAATATAGAAATTTATATTTAATAGAAAACAGCCCACTTGAGCTAGAAGATTTATCAATAATTATTTTTCATGAAAATAAGCCGATTGCTCTGTGGCCATTAACTATCACAAAAAAAAATAATAAATATCAGCTTAGCTCACAAAACTTACCTATATTAGAACCATTAATGGATATTAAAATATCTAATAAAATTAAAAAAAAAATAATAAATTCATGTCTAGAAATTATTAGTGATATAAAAGCAAAGCTCAAGATAAGTAAAGTATTAATTAATGATAAAATAAATCATAAAAATTACATTTCTTTATGGCATGAGAAAAACTTACTTATTTCAAAAGCTGTATACTCAGACTATTTGATGTATATGGATCTTACACAAACAATCAAAGATATAAAAAATCAAATTAGATCTAGCTACAAATCCTTAATTTCACTCGCCAATAAACAATATGAGATTAAAATTATTAGTAATATTAGTGAAAGCAATTTTAGCGAATATATTGATTTTCATAGACTTATCTCTGGAAAAATGACAAGAAGTCAAAGTACTTGGCTCTTTCAATTACAAAATATCAATTCTCAAAAATCTTTTATTGTAGAAGCTAGAAAAAATAGTGAATTATTGGGATATGGTCTATTTAGGCACACAAGAGATGAAGGATTTTATGAAGTCGGGGTTTATAATAGGGATGAAATTTATAATAACTTGAGTCACGGAATTAATTTTGCTGCAATAAATGAATTTAAAAATAGAGGTTGTAAATGGTACTATATTGGGAATTTAAATTTTATTTCAAAATACTCGAATCCAAATCAAAAAGAAATTAATATCTCATTTTTTGAGCAAGGATTTGCTTCACATATATTCCATCATAATACGTTCCTACTTTAATACTATGGGCAATAATAAATTATTAATTTTTTTAGCTGAAGATTACAAAATCATTGATTCATATGGCTTTAAACCTACCGATACTGATTTAGTTATTATGTCACCATTTCTTAAGCTTACAACAACTTATAATAAATTTAATAAAATATACTACGATGAATATTTGGAGGAAGAAAAAAAGAATAAGAACTATAAATTTATTAATCATTTTATATGGGATTGGTATAAAGATAATAACAATAAAGATATTAGTTTGATAGATGGACTTTCAATTGGAGAAAGTTTTGTTACCTCAGTTCAAATGTTAATGACAAAAACTCTTAAGGTACATGATAGTCTAGATCTTATACTAGATAAAGAATCTAAAGTTTTTTTTAGTAACAATCTAAGTAATTTCATAAAAACTATACTAATTGAAGTATGTGATAAAAAAAAAATTAAATATAACGAGATAAAAAATTCAAAAAAATTTGTTGAAAACGTTAATAACCAAGAAAGTATATTTAACGGCGAATTAAGAGACCAAAGATGGTTACGAAAATATAGCTCATTACTTACGGTGGTTTTTGCTAATATTTTAATTTATTCGCAAAATCATAAATTAAAAAATGATAAGCTTAAACTTCTCTCAATTGGCTCTGAAAAATTAAATAAAAGTACAGAAGAAGAGTACAATAATGACATTATAAAAATTAAACCTTTAAGCAAGCTTAGAGACCTATTTTTGTATTTTAATAAAAATTATTTCATTTATATATCATATAAAAAGAAGCAAGGTAAAAATAACACAGTTAAATCTATTAATCAAAAAATTATTGAGAACATATCTAATAAATATAAGTTTAATAATACTGATACTATTCAAAAAATTTTAAGAGACGAAATACTTTTATATTCAGAAGATTTATACAATCATTATCATGCCTATAAATCTCTTATTAAAAGATTAAGGCCTCAAATTATATTAATTACAGGTGAAACTCACGAATTATATCAATCAATTACTAGAGCTGCTAGACAAAGTCAGGTTAAGACAATCTTAACATCCCATGGCTTTTCTGATTTTGGTTATAAAGCTTTTAAACTGGGTAATAGCAAGATATTTGATGGCGCCCTTGCATTTGGTGAGGATCAATATGAAAACTATATAGAACAAGGTTTTAGTAATGATGAGGTTGTAAAATCAGTTTTCCCATACTTTAAAAATTTTTTTCCCTTCAAACAAACAGATAAAAATAAATTATATAAAAAAGCATTAATTCTTTTTCCGGAACCAAATAATTTATGTTCTGGACAGTCATTACTAGCAATAGATGATTATTTTTACAATATCATTAGAATACTTAAACAATTAGATATAAAGATTTTAGGGTTCAAATCTAGATACAATAGTCATACTGAAATTAAAAATAAAGAAGGTTATTTAGAGTTTAATGGAGAAAAATATTTACACTTTTATGGATATGATAATCTTTTAAAATATATTAAAAATATAGATTTTGTAGTTGGTCCGTTATGTTCTGCTATTTATGAGGTCTTTTTAGAAGGCAAAGATTACTATGCCTTTCAGAATGATGATATCGCAAAATACACACCTAATTATAGGGACTCAATATATAAGTTCTTGCATATCTCAAGTAACCCAAGCGAATTACTAGAAAATATTAAAGATAGAAAATTATTTAAAAGAAATTATAGTATTTATGATTTAACTTACTTAAAAGATATTGCGAAGGAAGATCAAATATTTGAGAAATTTGACAAGTCAATTTTAAAACTAACTTCAAATATCTATGAAAAATAAACTTAATATTGGTGCCGGTTCTGACATAAGAGCAGATTATGTGAATCATGACATAGCCAGTTTAGCTAATATTGATGTTATTCATGATTTAAACAATTTTCCATGGCCTTGGTCAGATAATCAATTTTCTGAAATTCTTGCTAAGGATGTAATAGAACATTTAGATAATTTTATAGAGGTTATGAATGAATTACATAGATTAACAAAGGTTGGTGGAATTGTAGATATTCAAGTTCCTTATTGGAACGGTTGGGCTGCTGTTGCAGATCCAACTCATAAAAAAGGATTTCATGAGTTCACTTTTAGATTTTTTGATCCAGACTCAGAGTTTTGCAAAGAGCGTCCTTACTATTCATCAGCAAGGTTTAAGATAATTACAGAAGAATTTATTTTAATTCCCTTTTCACCATACTTTGCAATTCCTTATATTTCTAGAAGAATAACTATTAAAAATAGTTTTTTAAAAAGATTTTTTGCTTTTCTTTCAAATCATTTTGGCAATATTATTATTGATATTCATATAAAGCTTAAGAAAATATAAGATGCTAATAAATTCAAGTAAGATTTATGATTTTCTTGCAGTTATTTTTTTAATTTTAGTTTTTCTATTATCTAACCACATATATTACACAAAGTTTTTGCCACAACTTCCTATATTTATTTTTTTAGGATTTTATTTAGTTTTATTATTAATTTTTAATAATAAGTTTAAAATCATAACAGACAGCAATATTCAAAATTTACTTTTAATATTAGTTTTAATTCTTATGTTAGGAGAGTTAAAACATTTTAATTTAATTAAGATGCTTAATTGGGTAGTAATATCCCTTTTACTAGTTTTTTTATGGTCTATAAGAAGTGAACTAATACAGTCTTTTTTAAAAAGATATTTAATCCTAGTTTCTATAATTCTTTTTATATCAATTGCTGTAATGTATGGATATTATTTAGAATTCAATACCTATAAATATTTTAGCTATATATTCCATTATGATATTTATAATAGAACCCTTAACTCTTCTTCTTTGCCTATTTTACATGCGGACTCTTGGATTAATGATTGGCAACCAGAGATAAAAAAACTTACAGTAATTATGCCAAGAATTCCTGCACATTTTCACCAAGGATCCCTCCTTTCTGCCTATGTACTTTTCCCACTAGGGATTTCAATGTTGTTTTCAAAATTAAATTCAAAAATAATTTTTTTTGTTTTTGTTATGTTACTGTTATCTCTTACTGCGAGTGTCTATAGTATTTTTATTTCATCAATATTTATATATTTATTTTTTAACCTCATTAAAAAATTTAATATATTCATAATTATTATTGGGATTTTGTTTATAGTTGTTTTTTCTTTATTAATAAGAGAAATTGGATACCAAGTCGATACAAATACCATTGACTTACCTAACAATCATTTAATCAATTATTTTCTCAGAGTTGGATCAGGATTATATAGGTTAGGAATATTAGGTAATCAGGTTTATATGTTTTTTCATAACCCTTTAATTGGCCCGATAGTTGAAGATTATCGAATATTAAATGAATTTTTGCTGGGTTCATTTATTTTTACAAATGGTATTAGAGCAGGGATACTAGCATTATTACTTACAATATTTATTCTTTTTGCAATTACCAAAAGATTATTTCTTATCAAAACAAACAGTTTTAGACAGAAGTATGGTATATGTGTTATCTATAGTTGTTTATTACAAATGTTTCTTTATCAAGACTTTGGATATAGCTCAACCAATGGTATTGTACTATTAAGTATCTTAATTTTATTCATAAATAAGCAATCTGAAAAAAATATATAGTTTTTAATGAAAAATATTTTTAAAAATAAAAAAATTTTAATTACGGGACATTCTGGATTTAAGGGTTCATGGCTATCTCTGTGGTTAAGCTCACTTGGAGCTCAAGTAGAAGGAATTTCCTTATATCATCCATCAACGCCATCACATTACAAAGTTTTAAATTTAAAAAATATTATAAAATCTTATAAAGAAGATATAAATAATTCTCTTAAAATTAATAATATTATTAATAAATGCCAACCTGATTTTATCTTTCATTTAGCTGCTCAGCCAATTGTTCATGAATCTTTTAATGATCCATTAAAAACTTTTGAAACTAATATAATAGGGAGTGCTAATATTTTAAATTCTACTGTCAATCTTAAAAAAAAATGTATAGTTATAATGATTACTAGTGATAAGTGTTACGAAAATATAGAATCTTTCCGGGGATATAGAGAAACAGACAGACTAGGTGGAACAGATCCATACAGCGCATCAAAAGCATCTGCAGAAATTATAATCAATTCATATGTAAAAAGCTTTATTAAAAATAAGAGCAACATATTGGTTGGTATAGGTAGGGCTGGAAATGTTATTGGCGGTGGAGATTGGGCAAATAGAAGAATTGTTCCAGACTGCATAAAATCTTGGAAAGACAAGGAAAAAGTGGAGATAAGAAATCCTTCTTCCACGAGACCATGGCAGCATGTTTTAGAACCTCTTAGTGGATATTTGCTTTTGGCTAGTAAGCTCTCAAAAAATCCTAATTTAAATGGTGAAGCTTTTAACTTTGGACCAGAAACTAATCAAGAATTCTCTGTCAAAGAGGTTGTGACAGAAATGAAAAAAAGTTGGAAAAATGCAGCTTGGAAAGTTAAAAAAGACAAAAAATCAAATATTCATGAGTCAGCTTTGCTTAAATTAAATTGTGAAAAAGCATATAAACATTTGAAATGGCGATCTACTCTCGATTTTGAACAAACAATTAAGATGACTATTAACTGGTATAGAAATTTTTATGAAAAAAGAACTGATATGAATAAATATGGACTTGAGCAAATTCAAGAATTTACAGAAACAGCCAGAAGAAAGAAGATAGAATGGGCGAAACTCAAATAGAAGGAGTAATCTTAGAGAAAAAACAGATATTAGATTTTAGTGAAGGATCAATAATGCATATATTAAACTCAACAGACGAAGTGTTTGACGACTTTGGAGAAGCATATTTTTCCTCTATAAAGCCAGGTATTATCAAAGGATGGAAGAAACATAAAAAAATGATTTTAAATTTAGTTGTTTTAGTTGGAGAAATTAGATTTGTTATTCATGACGATAGATCTAAATCTGTCACAAATGGAAAATTTATGGATTTTAATTTATCCAGAAATAATTATCAAAGATTAACCTTAATGCCAGGTCTCTGGTTCGCGTTCGAATGTATATCTTCAGAAGAGTCAATACTTTTAAATATCGCAAATATTAAGCATGATGATAGTGAGATAGAAAGAAGAGAACTTAATAAAATAAAATATTTTAATAATTAATTTAAAATAATATTAATGAAAGATTAAATTTATCATCTCTTAAAATCTCTACGTCAAGTTTTTCTAATACTGATATATGTTTATCATTCACATAACCAATAATTGAGTTTGTTGATTTTAGTTTTTTTAAATTATTCTTGATCAGTTTTTCTAATATTTCTTTACCAAAAGGGTTAAACATAAATAAAAAAACTTTTTCTTCCTCCATAAAAAAGTTAGATGCATCAGAAAAATAAACTTTAATAAATTTATTATTTTTGAACTTGTTATTAAGATTTATTTTTGATTTTATGATCATACTTGAATCATAATCAAATCCAGATATTTTTTTAAAATTAAATTTTGAGCAAGTGTAAATTAAGGCAATTGATGATCCACAACCAACATCTATAAAATGAAAATCTGATAAACGGTATTTATTTGGCGTCATGCTAATTAGACGATTGATATTTTTTAACCAGACTAAAGTAAACTCGTTATACTCTGAAATATTTTTACCTACATGTTTAACTTGAGTTACATCAAAGTTTAGTTTGAAGTCACTTACAAACCTATCATTGAAGTCTTTATTATCGAGAATTTCTCTGAGATTATTTCTTTGTGATGACCGCATAAAAAAATTAATATCTTTAGGATATCTTTAAGAAAGAATTTGTGTATTGTTTATGTATTGCATGTTAAAATATATGTATTGAAGTAACTATCCAACTAAAAATATGGGAAATATTAAGACAATTATTCTATCAGGTGGCTATGGAACAAGACTATCTGAGGTCACTGAGACTATACCTAAACCTATGGTTAAAGTAGGAGATAAGCCTATTGTTTGTCACATTATGGAAATCTATGCTTCATATGGCTATAAAGACTTTTTTTTGGCGTTAGGGCATAAATCTGAAGTAATAAAGAATTTTTTCTTAAATTATAATCATTTAAGTTCAGATTTATCAATTGATCTCAAAAATAATACTACAAGATTTTTAAATAAGAATGATCATGATTGGAATGTAAATCTAATTGATACAGGCAAAAGTACCATGACTGGCGGTAGGTTAAAAAGACTTAAAGATTATATGAATGAGACATTTTTCCTTACTTATGGTGATGGACTATCAGATATAAATATTCAAGATTTACTTAGTTTTCATAAGAGCCATGGGAAGTTAGTAACGGTGACCGCTGTTCATCCAGTGGCAAGATTTGGAGAACTGGATTTAAATAAGGACATTGTGAAAAATTTTTCAGAAAAGCCAAACGTAAATGATGGATGGATAAATGGTGGATTTTTTGTAATGGAACCAGAGTTTCTTCAATATATAAGTGCTGATGATACTGTTCTTGAAAAAGAACCTCTTGAGTCTTTAGCTAGAGATAATCAATTGATGGCTTTTAGACATGAAGGATTTTGGCAATGTATGGACACTAAGAGAGATCTTGATAATTTAAATAGGCTTTGGACTTCAGAAGTTTGTCCGTGGAAAAAATAATTCTTATCAAAATTCTTTTAAATTATGAGTAAAAGCCAAAGAGTTTTAATTATTGGAGGCACAGGGTTTATTGGAAAGCATCTAATAAAAAAACTTTTATATGATAATTACAATATTACTTCCTTATCCATCAACCCTCTAAATGAAAAAGAAAAAAACCCAAAGGTTAATTATATTTTTTGTGATTTAAATAATTTTGATCTATTAAGAAAAAAAACAGATTTTTCATTTGATTATATATTTAATTTAGGAGGTTATATTAATCATTCAGGATTTAATACTGAAGAGGGAGAAAATACTTTTAAAACCCATTTTGAATCAATTGTAAGGCTAGTTTCTAGTCTTGATAAAAAAAGATTAAAACATTTTATTCAAATTGGGAGTAGTGATGAGTACGGGGAGGCTCCATCACCTCAGAATGAAAATATTATTGGATCAGTTAAGACGCCTTATGCAAAAAGTAAATTATTAATGACAAATTATTTAATTGATAAATTTCAAAATAAAAGCTTTCCTGCAACAATAGTTAGACTGTTCTTAGTATATGGACCAGGTCAAGATACGAATAGATTAATACCTTATGTAATTGAAGGTTGTTTAAGAGATCAAGATTTAAAATTAAGTAGTGGTGAGCAACTACGAGATTTCACATTTATAGATGATGCTGTCGAAGGAATATTATTAATTTTGAAATCAGATAATTTGTATGGAGAAATTATTAATCTTGCATCAGGAAATCCAGTTAAGGTTAAATATGTTGTAAAGAAAATTTGTGAAATTATGGGAAAAGGTCAACCAGTATTTGGTTCTCGACTAGATAAACATGACGAGAATAGAAAGTTATTTGCCGATACTAACAAAGTTAAAAATCTTTTGAATTGGGAGGCAAAAATAGATTTAACTGAAGGATTAAAGAAAACAATAAAATTTTATGAAACAAGAAAAGAATAATCTAAAAGTTGCTGTAATGATGTGTTGTTACAATGGCCAAGAATACTTAAATGAGGCAATTCAGTCGGTATTAAATCAATCATATAGTAATTGGAAGCTATATTTTTGGGACAATCAATCTACTGATAAAAGTGCAGAAATTTTTAATAGTTATAAAGATAAAAGACTAAATTATTTTTTAGCTAAAGATCATACCAATCTTGGAGGGAGCCGATCTGGGGCATTGGATATTATTGAAGGTGATTTAATTGCAATCCTTGATACAGATGATCTTTGGGAAAAGAATAAGTTAGAACAACAAGTAAAGCATTTTGATGATGAAAAAGTTGGAATTTCAATATCGAATACAATATTTTTCAATAAAAAAAAATCAAAGATAGCTTTTGCTAAATCTCCACCTCAGGGATACGTTTATTATGAATTAATAAAAAAATATTATATATCACTTGAGACTGTTATTATCAGAAAATCTTTTGTTGATATGCTAGAAGTCGCATTTAATCGAAAATATGATTATATTTGCGATATGGATTTGCTAATAAGATTAAGCAAAATATGTAAATTGTCTTATGATCATCAGTGCTTATCCAGATGGAGATATCACGATACAAGTTTAACTTCTAAAGATCCCAAAAAGTTTATAATTGAAAAGAAAAAACTTTTATCAGATTTAGATTTGTCAAACTCTAAAAATGAAAAAAAGTATTTAATTGCAAGAAAAAAATTTAAAGAAAATTTATTAATTTCTGATTTAATTAATCAGATAATAGAAAATAGAAGAACAAATTTTATTAAATTAGTAAATGAATATAGAGTTATAAATATAAAGATACTATTTTTATTTTTTATTTCAATTTTACCACTTGGTAAAAAAATGATAATTTTTATAAGAAAAAATTATGGGATGATAATATAATGTTTTTTTCCCATGCTAGAACAGCATTAAAATTTGCTTTGAAGAATCTTAATTTAGCAGAAGATGCAGAGATATTTGTTCCAGATTATAACTGTCAGGCAATATACCAGCCATTGGACGAATTAAAAATATCTTATCAATATTATAGTTTAGATGAAAGATTTGAACCTAACTGGTTAGAAATTATAAAAAATATTAAAAAGACTACTAAAGCAATACTAATGGTTCATTATTTTGGTCAACCACAAAATATAAAAAAATTTACCAAATTTTGTAAGGAATATAATTTATATTTAATTGAAGATAATTCACACGGTTTTAGTGGATTATATAATGGACAGATTCTTGGAACTTTTGGAGATATCGGTTTTAGTTCTCCCAGAAAAATACTTAATTTGAATTCGGGAGGTATATTATACACAAAAAAAAAAGAATTATTATTAAATGATGTTAGGAAGGAACGTTATCCAAGAAATATCCCAAGAGAACTTTTTTTTAATTTCTTTAGAAAAAATCCAAGAAAGAGGGAATTAGTAAAAAAATATATTAGAAAAAAACCAAATTTTGGTAACCCTCTTTTTATAAAAGAATATTCCTTAGACAATTATTATTTTCCTGATTCAGGGGCTGAAAGAACAATAAATGATTCTGATTGGAATAAAATTGCCAGAAAAAGAAGAAATATTTGGGAACAATGGACAAGATTTGCAAAAGAAAATAATTTTAGGATTATTTTTGAAAAACCTAAAGAAGAAACATGTCCTTGGATTGTCCCTTTTTATGTTGAGGATTTAAAGACAAGAAATGAGCTTCTTAATAAGAGTTGGAATGAGGGATTGGGGTTTATGAGTTGGCCAACATTACCTGAGAGAGTTATTCAAAAAAATGAAAAAGCACTAAAAAGGTGGGAGAAACTTATTTGTATAAATCTAGATCATACACCATTGTAATAAAATGAATTTTGAAATTAATATTTATAATAAATTTGATAATCAGCTAGCAAATATATGGAAGAATTTTGAAAAAATATCTTTCCACCACATCTTCCAAAAATATGATTGGGTTGAGTGTTGGCAAAAAGAAATTGGAGAAAAAAAATATGGATTTAGTCCACAAATTTTTGAAATTAAAGAAAATAATGAGACAGTTTTTTTATTACCACTTGGGTTAAGAAAATATTTAAATATTATTATTCTTGAATGCCTTGGAGGCATTCAATCAGACTATCATTCTCCCCTAATTAGTAAAAAAATTTCAAAAAATAAAACAAAACAAAAAGCTATTTTTGATTTTATTTTAGATAATTTGCCTAAACATGACATTCTTATACTTTCCAACCAGCCAAAATTTATTTCTTTAGCTGAAAACCACATTTTTAAGATTGGGAAAATAAATGCAATTGATAGTTATAGTCTTCAAATGAATGAGATTGATTACGATATATTTCTTAAAGATATTTTAAGTAAAAAAATAAAAAATGATACAAATAGACAAAAGAAAAGATTAAGTGAGTTAGGTATATTGAAATTTCATGTAGTTGAAAGTCAAAAAGAAGCTGAATATTATTTTAATTTACTTGTTGAACATAAATCAAAAAAATATAAAGAAACAAGTGCTTTTAATATTTTTTCTGATAAGCATTTTTACAATTTCTATAATAACATTGTTAATGTTAAGAAATATGGTTATTTTTCTCAGTTTTCAATATTAACTCTTAATAAAGAGGTTATAGCGCTACATATGGGCTTCTATTCAGACGATATCTTTTATTATATTTTACCAAGCTATAATTCTAATTATTTCAAATATTCTCCAGGAAGGATTCTACTTGATTATTTAGTTGAATGGAGTTTTAAAAAGAAGATAAGAGTTTTTGATTTTTGTTTAGGGGCTGAGAAATACAAATCTGATTGGACAAACGATACTATGAAAATATCTGAGTTTATAAAAGTTAAAAATATTAAAGGTTTAATATATTTTATTTATATGAAAATATTATTCTATCTAAAAAAAATCTATAAGAACTCATTAATTTTAAAGAAAATAATTCCATCAGAAAGCTCTATTATTAAAAAAATCTTATAAGTAATTTTAAATATTCAATCATGCAGCCAAAATATAAATTCTATTTTAAAAAATATATAAATAATTTTTTATCAATAATACCAAAAATATTTTTTTTAAATAACTATTATAATAAATATTTAATAATTATGTATCATCGAGTAGTTGATGACAATGATTTTAGTTTTTTTGATGATCCCAATTTTGGATTAGCTGTCACAAAGTCAAATTTTGAAGATCAAATAAAATTTTTAACAAATAATTTTACAATTACGCCCATAAATGACTTACTTTGCGAAAAAAAAGACGTATCAGAAAATCTAAAAATTATTATTACTTTTGATGATGGCTATAGGGATAACTTAACAAATGCTTTACCTATACTTGAGAAATACTCTGCTCCAGCAACAATATACATTTCAACAAGATTTATTGAGGGTGAAAGTTGGACTTGGTGGTATGATCTATGGAAAATATTAAAAAGTACTGATCAAATTAAAATTAATCATGAATACTTACAATTCGCATCTAATATAAATAGCGTCTCAAAAAAAATTAAAGCATACAATATAATATCAAAAGTTTTTATAACATTAAACTATCAGGATCAATTAAGTTTAATGAAATTCATTGACCCTTATTTCGAATTAAGAGATACCTCAAAACTTTTTTTAAACTGGGATGAGGTTAATATTTTAAATATTAATAAATTTATTACAATTGGAGCTCATACCCACTCTCATATTTCACTAAAAAATTTAACAGACGAAGAATCTTTTAATGAGATAAAAAAATCAAAAGAATTGATTGAAAAGAACATTAATAATCAAATTTTTCATTTTGCCTACCCGTATGGCAAATATAGTAATTTTACTTCTCGTGAGGAAAGGTACATTAAAGATCTTGGCTTTAAAACTGGCGTTACAACTGTTTCTAAAAGATCTACAAAAGATTTATTTAAATTACCAAGAATTGGTATTGATAATACTTCTACTATAGGAAACATTAATAGTAAATTAAATGGAGTAGAACAAATGGTTAGGTCTTTGATAAAGCAATGAAAATAATAGTTTTTTGGGAACAATCAGAATGGGGAGGTGTTGACTCCCATTTAGAAGAACTATTGATAAATTGGCCAGAAAAAAAGGATGAAATAGATGTCATTTACAACTCTGGTAATGAAGGATTTAGCAGGATTAAATCAACTTTATTATCAAAAGATTATATACGCTGTCATAAAATTAATAGTTTTTCTTATAGTGGAATAATTTCTCATTTTAATAAAAATAGATACAAAATATTTGCACGAATTACTTTGCATATGTTGAAACCAATATTATTCTTTATGAGTATTATTCAAATTTTTTTTTATATAAAAAAAAACTTTAAAAATACAGATGTATTATTATCAGATAATGGTGGATACCCTGCTAGCTGGGGTTGCCTTGCAGCAGTCGTTGCTTCAAAAAAAATTGGAATAAATAAAAGAATTTTATTAATTCATCATGGAGCCGCAAAATATTCATTTTTCCTAAAACCTTTCGAAAAGTTAATAGATAAATTAGTCTTAAAATCATCAACAAATTATATTTTTGTATCAAATGCATCAAAAAATATTTTTATTCAAAATCGTAATAAAAATGAGAATAATTCAAAGTTCTCTGTCATACATAATGAATATGTAATAAAAAAAGTTAAAAATAGTGAATTAATTCAAGAAAAAATAAACAACTTAGTAAATAAAAAAGAAGAAGATCTACTAATAGGCATGTTAGGTCGAATAACTCAATATAAGGGGCATGAAGATTTAATAAATGCTTTATCCACTCTTGAAAAAAAATACTTAGACAAAGTTAAAGTAATTTTTGTTGGAGATGGAGAAAAAAGTGAAATAAAAAGATTAAAAAAGATTTTAAATGAGTTAAACCTTGCAAATAAAGTTTTTTTTGTTGGATATTTAGAGTTTGAATCAAGACAAATTGTTCAGAGCTTTGACATATTAATGATGTTAACCAGAGATTTTGAAGGATTTGGATTAACTATTCTAGAGTCTATACACGCAAAAACTCCATTTGTAGCAACTAATGTTGGTGCAGTTAAAGAGTTTGTTGGCGATGATTTCGGAACATTAATTAAACCTCGATCTCCTGAGGATATAAAAGGATCTATAATAAACTTTATCGAAGAAAGTAATTATTATATTATGAAATCCCTTAAAGCATATGAATTATTTTCTAATAAAGAGATTCAAATGCATAAGAAATATAGGGATTTAATGATTAATCATGATTAAAAAAGCAAGCGTTGCTGGAGCCTCAGGATACATTGGCAAACAGCTAGTTCAAGTTTTATTAAATTTAGGGATAGAAGTTAATGTTTTAACTAGAAGACAATCTTATCATCTCAAGAATGTAAATCTTTTTGTTGGAGATGTAACAGATTCCAATCATAATTTTTCGGATTTTTTTTTTGGAACTGATGTATTTTTTAATTGTATTGGAGAGAACTATCAAGAAAATAAGATGTATGACGTGCATGTTAAAGGCACAGATAACCTTGCAAAGTTTTTTGAAAATAAACATTGGATTCAATTGAGCAGTATTGCAGTTTATGGTGAGATAAATAATGAATTAGTTGATGAAGATCATAAAAAAAATCCAAAAAGTGTTTATCATAAAACTAGATTACTATGTGAAGATAGACTGATTTATCATTCTAGAATTAAAGAATTCAAATATACAATACTGAGACCCTCAAAGATAATTGGAAAAGAAAGCTCAGATGAGTCAATTAATTTATTGGAACGATTTATTTCAAAAAAGTTGTTTTTCTATATTGGTCCAAAAGGTGCATCTTTTAATTATATTTATGATAAAGATGTAATTAATGCACTAGTTATTTGTATGAAAAATACTAAATCGAGAAATAGTATATATAATTTGTCTGATTATTTAAGTTTAGAAGAAGCTGTTGAAAAGATAAAAAAAATTAAAAATTTAAAATATTACACTATTAGGTTTCCCATGTTTATAATAATGCCAATAATTTCTATTTTAAACTTAATACCTTACTTTCCGCTATCCATGAAACAAGTAAGAGGATTAACCACAAGAGCTAAATTTTCAACAAAAAAAATTGAAGATGAATTAGGATTTTCTATTACGATGAAAATTGGAGAAGTATTAGAAAAAATTGTTAAGAATTAAGATTTTATAATTACAATAATTTTAACTTTTTAACATGTTTAATAGTTTATAAAGACAATGAAAAAAATATTTGACATCTTAGGTTCCCTATTAATTCTTATAATAATTTTTTTTCCTACTATAATTTTATTTATTGTAATTAAATTAAGTTCAAATGAAACTGTACTCTTTTGGTCAGAAAGGGTTGGTGTGAATAATAAGATTTATTTGATGCCTAAATTTAGAACTATGATCAAAGCTACTCCTCAAAAAGCCACTCATTTATTAGATGATCCAGAGAAATATATAACTAAGTATGGTTCAATCTTAAGAAGATTTAGTATAGATGAAATACCCCAAATTTATTCAATTTTAAAAGGTGATATGAGCCTAGTTGGACCACGTCCTGCACTATTTAATCAATATGATTTAATTAAACTAAGAACAGAAAAAAATGTTTCCCATTTACTTCCAGGTTTGACTGGGTGGGCTCAAGTTAATGGCAGAGACGATCTTTCAATTGAAGAAAAAGTTAATCTAGACGTTGAGTATGCTAAGAGGAAATCTTTTTTATTTGATATTTTTATTATTTTTTTAACTGTAAAAAAAGTTATTTACCGTGATAAGGTATCTCATTAAATTTTAAGCATTTTTAAAATATGAAAATCAATAATACACTAAAAAAGTCTATATTAATCGTTAACGATTTCTTTATTCTTTTTTTCTCAACATGGGCCGCACTTACTCTTCGATATGAAG